>Ga0172380_10000252_pt1 | contig 112337 bp, 104 predicted proteins | sample Leawe162metaG_FD_119747 | JGI IMG/M metagenome (GOLD analysis project Ga0172380, IMG submission 119747) | Leachate microbial communities from a municipal landfill in Southern Ontario, Canada - Leachate well 162 metaG | ecosystem: Engineered > Solid waste > Landfill > Unclassified | place...
ATTTCTCGCTCCTGGAACTGGTCATTTAACAGCTATAACATTAAGTTCTTTATTAACTAGTTCTAAGCTGATTTTTTTAAGTGTTACTTTGTCTGTACCCATATGTCAATGCATTTTTTTACCCGGTTTTGTTCTTCTTGGTTTTCTTGTACCAATAGATCATAGCGCTCTATGAAATTTTGATCCAACTCTTCCTGGACCTCAATGGAAATTCCATCTTTTCATCGCTCAGGCAAATCATTTTCATTTTGAAATTCCTTCAACCGTAACTAATTCTACTCCATCAAGAATATCAAGTGATACTATATCTCATTTTTTTAAGTCTTTAAGTTTATCTGACATGGGAACTTCTTTTTTGTCAGAAGTATCTGTCATTTCTAAAACTAAAGCTTCATATCAATCAGTATCTGTAGTCTTAATTTGAGCAACTTTCAATTCTGGTATCTTAATAAGAGTAACAGGGATTAGTTTATCACTTTTGATAATCCTAGTCATTTCTAATTTTTTTCAAATTATTCCAGCCATTTTTATTAATTTTAATAATTACGAATTAAGAATTATAAATTTGTTAGTTAAATTTATAATTCATATATTTTATTTTCAGTCTGTGTTTTTTAAATTAGAGGTTAGAATAGTGAGCCACAAAATTAGTGAAACATAAGCTAACATAACTTTTCATTTTTAAAAAAGCTCAAGCATTGTATAAAAAAAACCCATTATGTCAAAATTTTTTTTAATTTTCAACATTTTACCCTCACCCTAACCTTTTTTACCCTCACCCCAACCCTCTCCACTTGGGTGAGAGGGAGTTATAGATATGTATAAAAAATTGATACAGGAACTGGAATTACCCCCAACCCCTAAAATAGGGGAGATTATTTTTTATTCCTCCCTTATTTTAGGGGAGGTTAGGTAGGGTAAGCTTGAACTAATCCTTAAGACGACAACGAACAGATAAAATCTTATAATTATCATCTGTACATCATTTAACTGTGCAATAAAAATAACCCACATTACAACACCAAGAATAATTAGAACTTGATGGACCAGACCAATAACATGCCTCATATTCATCCATAAATTCACTAGTTTGACTATTATAATAACCCCTATAATCTTCTTCTCCCTCTAAACCTAAAAAATCTTTTAATCAATTTATTAATAATTCTTTCTCAAGTAAATTCCAGTCTCCGGTACTTAACAATTTTAATCATCTAAATTCTGCTTCTTTTATAGCTCATTCGAAATCATATTGGTAGTAAACTTCCCATTCATCTTCTAGCTCATAACAACAACCTTCTTGGTATTCTTGTCATTCTTTTAGGAGTATTACTTCTGGACATTGTGGTTTACCAAGGTCTTGGGTTAGGACTTTTAGTCAGGATATTTCGGTGTAGTCTGGGATTTGGTTTTGTTGTTTTAATCTTTCTTCTTCTCTTCTTCTCTCATTTTCTTCCATGGCTGGAAGTGCGGTTTTGATTAATTTTTTGTTTTCTTCAACTAACCTCTGTAATTCTTTAGTGATTACAGGGGGACGGATTTGAAATCCTGGAGTTGGGGTATGTGGGGTTTGGTTTGTCATAATTTATTTTTGGGGTTTTAGTTGTGTATTTGTTTTAGTTTATCATATTTTGGAGGGAAATGCAAGAAATTGAAGAGTAAAAAACTCACCTGCGGTGAGTTTAAATCTAAAGATTGAATTTTATAGAAAATCTATGTTTTTATTAAAATATCTTCAATGGTGATAATACTATAATTATGCCATTTTTTGCAAAAACAAGTTATATTGTAACTTCTTACAAAAATAACAAGTTTAGTTTCTTCAAATTCTTTTATTTCTGATATTACAACTCAAAACACTCCTGATTTAATTTTTTCTTCTATTTCTGTTTTGATTTCTCTAATTAAGGATTTACAATCCTGTATAAAATTATCTACTATTAAATCTTCATCATATAATCCAGTATCCCTATATCTGCAAGTATCTCACATAAAATTCACAAAATCTTCAAATTTTTTGTCAACTTTTTTAGAATATTTAACTAAAAAATTATCTTTAAGCATAAGATAATTTTTTATTATTTGTATTTCAAAAGATTTTTTGTTTTTACATTTCCAATACCTTTTTTATCTTCCTTTAATTGTTTTTTTAACAAAACTGCTCTTTTTATAATATATTTATCTGTATTTTCTAATAATTTATTTCCTGATATATATCAAGAAAAGTCTACTTTTTTACTCATATTTATATAAATTAAATTTAATTTAAGTATCCTTTAGAGATAAATATTAATCTTTCTAAGATTATATAAATTTTATTTAAAAATCAAATTAAAATTGATACAGGAACTAATCCTTAAGACGACAACGAACTGAGAAGGCATTGGCCTCGTTATTACTACTACGATTAATTGAATTATCATAGTAAACCAAAGAACGAATCCATAAAAAAGAAGGAGAGAAAACTGAACTAGACCAGTAGTAGACAAAATCTCAAAAATTCCAGCGAGTACCATCATTACAATGGCCTTTATAATCTTTTTGTTCTTTTAATCATAAAAGATTTTTTAATCAATCTACTCATAATTCTTCTTCCAGTTTCGTCCAATCATAATCTGATAATATTTCTATTCATCTAAATTTTGCTTCTTTTAAAGCTCAGCGGAAATCATATTGGTAATAAGTTTGTCATTCATGTTCTAGTTTGTAACAACAACATTTTTTGTATTTTTGTCATTTTTTTAAGAGTTTTACTTCAGGGCATTGTGGTTTGTCGAGGTCTTGGTTTAGGACTTTTAGTCAGGCTACTTCGGTGTAGTCTGGAAGTTGATTTTGTTGTTTTAGTTTTTCTTCTTCTCTCCTTCTCTCATTTTCTTCCATGGCTGGAAGTGCGGTTTTGATTAGTTTTTTGTTTTCTTCAACTAACCTCTGCAATTCTTTAGTGATTACAGGGGGTTTGATTTGAAATCATGGAGTTGGGGTATGTGGAGTTTGGTTTGGCATAATGGGTTTGATTAAATTGTTATTATTCTTGCTCAAGAGTAAAAATTCGGTATTTGTTGTCGACTAGATAATCTATAAGTTTTGTTTTACCAATATCAAGAATTTGGGTAGCATCATCTAGAAATATTTTTTTTCATTTCTTGAAATATTTTTTTGTTTTCTGTTTTTCATCTTTACCCAAATTCAGACCAAAGATAATATCAAGTCAATCGAATTTATCAATAACTTCAATTAATTTATTGCTTCAATCCATTAATTTAATATTTCAATCAGTTGGAACTCAATCTGTGATAATTATTGGGATAAACTCTGTCGATGGCATTTTATATTTCTGGTCGACTATCATTTCTTGTACATTCTCAAAGGTCTCGGTCATATTGGTTTCATCTTCTAAATGAAGAGTAGATTTCATTATATTTCATTTTGAATTAATATATTCGTCATTTACTCATTTAATTTCTCTTGTGGTCAATCAAATGGTATTAATATAGAATGGAATGCCAAGTTTCTCACAAAAAATTCATAAAAATACCATAAGTTTAAGGGATTCTTGGATTTTTCAATTTTGTTTCATAGATACACTCACATCCAGAGAAAGACTAATTCATAAGTTAATTTGCATACTTTCCACCTCATCTTTTCTGCCATAAATAGAATAATGTCACATTTTTATTTTTCTTCAGGCTGTTGGAATATCATAAAGAGTTCCTGTGTGATAATTACCTACATAAATATAATCTCTAAGCTTCGGGATATAATCAGTTAATGCCTTAATAAAATCATCAACATAAGGCTCTATTTCCTCCTCTAATTTGATAAATTCTTCAAAATATTTCTCTTCTCACTCGTTAAATCACTGCTCTATCATATCCTGAACTTTTCTAATTCTTTCTCACTCTATTTGCTCTTTTTTGCCCTGAATTTGACTTTGGAGAGACTTTTTTAATTTGTCACTTTTGATTCACTTTGCTTCTTCATTTATCTGTTCTACTTCTTCTTGTGTCTTAGCTTCGGCTACCTTTTTCTTCAAATCCTGTGTTTTTGCAATTTCTTCTTCGTGTTTTTCTATTGCTTTTTCTAGTTTTTCTTCGAGTTTTTTGGCTTCTTTTTTTGCCTTGTCATCCAGTGTTTTTGGTTTGAATTCTAGGTCGCCATCTTCATTTTGTTTCCAGTCTAGACCTGGAATTTCTTTGTTTAATTTATCAAGATTTTCCTTGTCAATCTCAGATTTAACTTCTTTTTCAAACTTTTTTCTATCTTCCTCACTCATCTTATCTATAGCTTCTTGGACTTTTTTTAAATCTTCTTCTGTCGGCTCTTTATCCCTCACCCCTTGCCCCTCTCCCAGAGGTAGAGGGGAATTTGAATCTGATTTTCATTCTTGAGGTTCGGAACGATTGCCATCGTTCCCTACATTTTCTGAATTCTGTCATTCTTGAGATTCTGGTTTTCATTCTTGTGGTTGTCATTTTCAATCTTGTGGTTGTCAATCTCATTGTTTTTTCATTATATCTTGTAGCATTTCTTGGAATTTTTTCTGTTGCATAGCTCTTTCTAGGTCTTTTCTAGCCAAATCTTCTACGATAGGAAGTAAGATAGAATTCTTAAAAATCACTCTAGATAAATTTGGGATATCTGGTGAAATCATCTGGTCAAAATTTGGTAGAATTTCTTCATTAAAAATAGTCTCTATTTGTTCGCTCACTTTTATATTATCCACCTCAAATAAATCTGGAAAGTCTCTATTTAACCAAAAATACGCCATTTTTATCTCTAATTGTTTAAGTGAAGGTGCTTTACTTATATCAAAATCTTTATCTTCATTTCAAGATAACATATTTTGATAAAGATGAGCTACCATATTTTTCTTGTTTGGTCATTTCTTAGAAACTTTTCTTCAAATAAATGGATCTTCATTGGCTCAATTAAAAAATAGTGAAATAACTGAAACTGGGAGTCATAAATCCTGAGCTCTTTTATTTGTCCAAATAATATCCCCATAATCACTATCTTCTGCGTGCTGTATTTCATGATCTCCTAGTGCTCAAAGTGATTTCATATCATATTCGAGTAACATTTTTAAATCATAGTAAAACTTTTTTGGTTTGAGAATTCCCTCTGGAATTTCATGAAAAAGAATCTCTCATTTCATATATTGAGAAATTATTTTTTCACTCTCTTCTCACGGTCCACAAGCAAAAGTATCCAAGCCCGCAGGACTTGGCACAAGTTCCAAATCACAAGCACGAGAATATTTAATAAGCCATTTTAGATAATCAAGCTTCTCCTCCACAAGCTTCTCCAATTCTCTATCGCTCAAATTACTCAAAACTTGACTTACTTTTGTAGAAGTTTTTTGAGTCAGCCCTCACCCCAGCCCTCTCCCAGAGCCCTCACCCTGACCCTCTCCCAGAGGTAGAGGGGATTTATTTCAGATTATTTCTTTTATTTTATCTATCATATTTTATTTATATAAATTGCTTCTTAATTTTTTTATTGCCTTATTTTTAATTCTTTTGAGGAATTCTTTTCTTTTTAACATTAATTCAGTCTCATCTTTGGTTTCTTCTTTTTTTTCTGAAAAAATACAACGAACAGAGAAACCGTTGGTAGACTTATCCCGACAATTGCGATAGACTCAAGCATTAAGCCGGTTCAAGTCCCTACTACGAACGTTAGTAGTATTATACTCCGTAGAAGTCCATAAGAAGGCGTAGTTACAACGATTGTGGAAAGTACCACTACCCCAGTGACCTGCTGAATTTAGATTTAATTTTTTCATTAATTCTTCAAAATCTTCTTTTGTTAATTTAATATCATTTTTTGAACCAAATAATTGTGTCATTTCTAGGTCTGTTGGAAGTCTTTTTCATAGATGTTTTGATTCTAACATTGCTGCATACCAGTTGTAATACCAATCATCTCAATCATTCCAACAATATGGTCTTCAACCTATTATTTTATCTCATTTTTGTAGTATTTGTATCTTTGGATAAGTTGGTCTTCAGAGATTTTCAGTTTCTAGTTTTATTCAGTTGTGTTCTATGAATTCTTTTTTATTTTTCAATCTTTCCTCTTCTCTTCTTCTCTCATTTGCTTCCATAGCTGGAAGTGCAGTTTTGATTAGTTTTTTGTTTTCTTCAACTAGCCTCTGTAATTCTTCAGTGATTACAGGGGGTTTTATTTGAAATCCTGGAGTTGGGGTATGTGAAGTTTGGTTTGGCATGGGTTGGTTTGGTTTTAGATGTATTTGTTTTAGTTTATCATATTTTGGGGGAAATTGCAAAAAATTGGGGATATTTTTGGTTAAAATAATTATACTAAAGTTGTATTTTATTTTACTTGTAAGTAATCGAAAATGAACTTTAGAAAAATTTATAAAAATATTCCTGAAATTATTGAAAACAAAAGGAAAATATATCTCTAATTGATTTAGAGAATTACAAGAAAAATCCAATAAATAAGCTTAAAATCCAGGCTTATTTAGAGGAATTTATGATTTGGGGATGATATCCGGAGGTAGTTTTAGCAAAAGGTAGTGAAGAGAAAAAACAAATATTACATGATATTTTTGATTTCTGGTTTAATAGAGATATCGTATTATACACACAAAAAATGTACGAATTCAAAGAACTCACTAAACAACTTAGTTTTGGGAATTGAAATATTCTAAATTATGCGTCATTGGCTGGTTTGGCGAATTTATCAGCTCCAACAGTTAAGTCTTTTATAGAAATTCTAAAAGAAACTTTTATAGTTTTTAGTCTAAGACCTTTTTTCAATAACAAATTAAAAGAAATAAATAAGTCTCCAAAGCTTTATTTTCTAGATACTTGATTTAGAAATTATTTTATAAATAGATTTGATTTTGCAAAAGATGAACTAGGTGTTTTATTTGAAAATGCATTATTATCCGATTTAATCAAAAAATGATATAGCTATGACAATCTCAAATTCTGGAGAACAAATGATGAAAAATACGAAGTAGATCTAATTCTCGAAGATGAAAAAAGAGCTTTTGAATTCAAATACAAAAATACAACTAAAATATCAGATCGCAGATGATTAGATAATTTCCTAAAAAAATACAACGAATTTAACTGAGAAATTATAAACAAAGATAATTTTTATAAGAACTAATCTCTAAGGCAACGAACAAGAAGACAGGCACTTAAAAAATGAGTATCCAAAATAGAGATATGACCTGTAATTAAAGCAATTCAATCAATTTTTTCTTTTCTATTTATATTCCTTTCAATTGACGATGACCAATATGTAGATAATTTATTAGAATCAGGAAATTTTGGTCCAACTAAACTTGTAAAATATCAAGCAAAATTTAAATTTAATGTTTTAATTAAATTTTCGGTTTTTTCATTATCTTTATTTCAAGGCATAAAATCTATTATCTTTCTCCATTCTTCTTTTGAAGGTAATCTTTTTCAAATTTTTCCAGCTTCTCTTTGAGCAACATTAAATGTAAAATATGTATGTCAATTATGATTTATAATACCGTCTTCATTAAATTTATCCTTCATTACAGTAAGATAATTCCTGTCTAATTTTTCTATTTTTAAATCTTCTTTATCAAATTTTAATATTTTTCAATCTATTTCTATTCATATAAAATTTTCTCAAAAAATTAGTTTTTTTCAGTTTTCTCTGTACCAGTCTGGGTATTTAATTTTCCAGTCTTGAATTAATTCTTTATCTTCTTGTGTGTATCATAAATTTAGTGATTCTTGTTGATTTTGTTTTTCTAGTTCTCTTATTCTTCTCTCATTTGCCTCCATTGCTGGAAGTGCTGTCTTGATTAGTTTTTTGTTTTCTTCAACTAACCTCTGTAATTCTGGGGTGATTATTGGGAGACGAATTTGAAGTCCTCACCCCACCTTCTCGAGAGAGGGAGAGGGAGATTGTGGAATTTGAGAATGTAGAGTTTGGTTTGTCATATAATTATTTGTTAGTTTTTAAATAAATCTCCTAAAGGTTCACTTAAAATTTTATCCCAAATTGATTTTCTTGTTTTTTTTATTATTGTTATTTCCTCATTAGATTTTAGTTTATCTTCTACTATACAACGCACCGAGAAACCGAACTTACGACTACTGTAATTCGTAGGCCGAACATTGGCACTATTAAAGCTCAGATAGAATCCGTGAGTAGTATTAGGAGACGAAGACCAGTAGCCCCCGTTCGTGCTCTGACTGTCATACATACCAGTATTTCGACAACGGCCACCAGCCATAGTTAATCAGAGTTCTTTTGAGAATTTTTCTCAATTATATCATTCTTCTCAATCATCTCAATATGGTCTTACTATTTTTTTCCATTCTCATCATTCTCATCCTGTTGGCATTCTTTTTCAGACTTTTTTAGTTTCTCTTATGGCTGAGTCTTGTGTGAATAGTTGTTCTTTTGTTAAGTCTGGCATTGTTATTTCCCAGATATCTTTTTCAGGGTTTTCTTTTATTGGATATCAGTTTAGAGTTTTTTGTTTTCAGTCTTTGTCTAGTTCATATCACCAGTTAGATGAGTCTACTTGGAAATTAAATGGTTCAAGTCATGATAGTTCTAGAGCTTCTGGATTTCAAGTGAATTGTCTAGTTTGTTTTAGTCTTTCTTCTTCTCTTCTTCTCTCATTTTCTTCCATAACTGGAAGTGCGGTTTTGATTAGTTTTTTGTTTTCTTCAACTAACCTCTGTAATTCTTTAGTGATTACGGGGGGACGGATTTGAAGCCCTCACCCTAACCCTCTCCCAGAGGGAGAGGGAACTTGTGGAGTATGTTGAGTTTGGTTTGGCATAGAATTATTTGTTAGTTTTTAAGGGTCAAAAAAGTTCTTCCATTATATTTTCTTCTGGTTCTCTAATACAACGAACAGAGAAACCAACGTCAAATTGATCATAATAGTTATTAACTATTAAATTATCATCCAAAAATAAATCTATGCACCAAGAATTTTTTAAGTCATACTCCGAAGAAGACCATAGGCAAAAATTATCACCACTATTATAAGGTACACCATTATTACAATAACCTACTAGTTTTATATTTAATTGTTCTATTAATTCCTGAAATTCTTGTTCCGTTAATTGTCTAGTATCTTCTGAACCAAATATTTTAGATAGTTCTTTATGTGTTGGAAGTCTTTTTCAAAGATGTTTTGATTCTAACATTGCCGCATACCAGTTGTAGTACCAGTCATCTCAGTCATTCCAACAATATGGTCCTCATTCTATTTCTTCTCATTCTTGTAATATTTGTATATCTGGATGAGTTGGTCTTCATAGATTTTCGGTTTCTAGGCGAATTCAATTTATTTCTATGAATTCTTGACTTTGTTTTAGTCTTTCCTCTTCTCTTCTTCTCTCATTTGCTTCCATTACTGGAAGTGCAGTTTTGATTAGTTTTTTGTTTTCTTCAACTAGCCTCTGTAATTCTTTAGTGATTACAGGGGGTTTGATTTGAAATCCTGGAGTTGGGGTATGTGGAGTTTGGTTTGGCATATAATTATTTGTTAGTTTTTAATTAAAATAGTTAATCCTCAAGACAACGGACCAATAATCCATTCTCACAACTAACTCCATAACAAGAAGAAATATCTTCTGAATCGAATCTAAGAGAAAAGGCAAAATTATCATTAATATTATTAAGAGTATTTGTCCAATAACAACCAAGTCAACCACCTCTTATGAATTCACCTCTACCAGAAGCATAATAACCCGCATAATCTAATTTTAATAATTTTACTAAATTTATACGTTTTTCTTCTTGCGAATTTCAAGGCATAAATGAAATTATTTGTTGCCAAGCTTGATAATCTGGAACTCTTTTTCATAGTTTTTCTGTCTCTTCTTGAGCTGAGTCAAATGTAAAATATGTAAATCAACTTTCTTTCCATATTCAGTATATTTTACGAAAAGGATTATCTAATGTTATAAAATTATATATTTTTTTAAAAAATCATTCTTTCTTTTTTTCCGGAGTAGGAACTGAAAAATCTTCTCTTTCAAATTTGATATATTCTCAATGAATTCATTTTATTCATATAAAATTTTCTCAAAATATAAGACTTTTTCAATTTTCTCTGTACCAATCTGGATACTTATTTTGCCAGTATTTTACTAAATGTTTATCATCTTGAGTATATCATAAATTTATTGTTTCTTGTTGATTTAGTTTTTCTAATTCCCTTTTCCTTCTCTCATTTTCTTCCATTGCTGGAAGTGCAGTTTTGATTAGTTCTCTGTTTTGTTCAACTAGTCTCTGCATTTCTGGAGTTATTACGGGGGGCTTGATTTTTTGAACTATTGGAGTTTGTGGGGTATGTGGAGTTTGGTTTGACATAATGGGTTTGGTTAGAGTTTAATTATTTCTTTTTTATCTTAGGTTTTGCTAAATATACATAAGGGGTAATTTTCTTTTTCTTAGTTTTCTTTTTAACTTCTTTTTTAAGACAACGAACAGAAAAACCAAAAGTGCGATCATTACAAATTGAGGGATTAATATTAATTTCATCAAATTCTAATGCAATACCATAATTAGTAGACGGCATATTAGAAGATGACCAATATCTACCGCCAACATTTTTAATATAATTCCTACTAATAAGTGGTTCCATATAACCATTCATTAATAAATGAAGTTTTTTTGATAATAAATGTCAATCATCTCAAAATCATTCTACAATTTTTTCCCATTGTTTTTGTGTTGGAATTTTCTTTCATAGATACTTAGCTTCTGCCTTAGCTCCTGGGTAATTGTAATACCAATTTCAATTATGTTCCCAAGCTTGTGGAATTTTAACGCTTGCTCCTAATGGATCTATCTTAATTTTCGGGTTTTGTGGTTTTCAGAGATTTTCAGTTTCTAGTTTGTATCAAGCTATTTCTATGAATTCTTTTTTATTTTTCAATTTCTCATCTTCTTTTCTTTTTTCATTTGCCTGTAAAATAGCTATCGCTTCTGGAGCTACTTTTTGTATTATTTCATATGTCCTCTGTAATTCTTCAGTTATTACAGGGGGTTTGATTCTTTGAACTATTGGAGTTTGTGGGGTATGTGAATTTGGGGCTTTGGTATTCATAATTTATATATTTAAAGATTGGAATTCTTTTATCACTTTGGCTCTCACTCATATATCTGGGATGAGTGAGGTATAACAATCTAGGAATGCTTGTTTTGGTTCCGCTCACTCACAAAGTTTTCACATCATTTTGTTTAAGTCTCTTTGGGAAACTGATACTGTAATAAAATCAGTCCTATTGGTTCCTTCCATTTTATCTTTGTATCTTTTTCTAATTACATTTGCGAGTTTTATAAGAGTGTGAATATCCTCTATTCACTCTACAAATAAATCTCCGTGGCTTTGCTTTAATTCTTCTTTTTTGGGGAAATTATAGATATTATTCCAAGCGTCTACGAATTCTTGCTCGGTCATAATATTGGCTTCTATTTTATCCACAAATTCTTGTTCCTCTTCTAACAACTCAAAATTTGATTTTTGTTTAAGTTTTAAACTAAAGAATTTCTTAATATCATCTTCATTATATCATTTTACATCAAGTAATTTGTGATAATATGGCATATTTGCATAAGTAATTAGTCATTCATCAAAATGAACAAAGTGAGTTCATTCTTTCTCTCAATCTAGAATTGGATAATTAATTATTTCAGGATTAGCTCTAGAACCTGTATCTTGAGGAAGTGGCTTAGTTCCAAGATAATGAGTAGGATTTTGAGTTCCAAAAATAATTACATCAGGATGAGCTTTAATATGCTCATTATCATATGGCATAGTAAGAGTTCTATTATAATCAAATAATCAATTAAGAAGCTTTAAAACATCGGGTGGCAGTGTATTTATCTCATCTAAAATAAGGATAGCTCCAGGAGTTTTTATTGCTTCATATACTTTTGAATGAAGTTTATATGTTCCATCTTTATCAATAAGCCACAAATAAGTCAATTCTTCCTTTGAAGTACGAGCATTACAAGCAAATTTAAAAACAGGCCTGTTAGTATAATAAGCAAAAATATCAATTAATACATTTTTACCCACTCAGGCTTCTCATTCAAGAATTCCGATTCAATCTTGTCTAATTAGTTGGTCAGAAGCAAGTGAAATTACTTTTTTTAAATTATCTAGAATATACGGTGTAATCTTGATTTTATCAGAAAGTGAAGGTATTTCTCAATATTTAAATCTATTAAGCACCTCAAGTATTTTAAAAATGTGAGGAATTGCATCTTTTAGTTTAGCCTTAATTTCTTTCAAATTTTTCTTTATTTCGACTATTTCAGGTACATTATTTTCATCATCTAGTGAGACTTTATTTTCTTTTCTTAATTCTCATAATTTTGCCATTAATTCTTTTTTTTCTGAGAATAAAGCCTCATAATCTTCAGTTTTTCTGATTTTTTCAAAGTTATTAATAATTTCTTTATATTCCTCTTTTGGAAGCTCAAAATTTTTGAATAATTTTCTATTTTCTGAAGGTCTAATTTGAAGTCCAGATTTTGATTCTTTAAAATTAATTACCACGCTATCTTTGTCTACTTTTGGGTCTATCTTCCATACAGAAGTTTGTTTTTCTCTCTGATAAACTGGAAAGCTCACATCCCCAAAATTAACCAAATCTCATTTTTTCTTTATCTTAACTATTTTTCCAGCATTTTTAAGAAGTATTTCTCTTTTTAAGTTGTTATAATTTTTTAAATAAAATTCTTTAGTTTCTTCTCTATTTTTTTTGGTATTTTTGAGATTTTTGTCTTCAATAATAAGTTCAAATTGTTTATCAACAATAAAATCTATATCTTTTAACCAAGCATTAAATTCTGGAGACTTCTCATATTTATCAAAATCAGCCCTAGAATCATATTCATCAACTTTTATTTTTATTACTTTTTCAAAATAAGTTTCATATAATTTACTTATTTTTTTAAATAGATTTATTTCAAATTCCTCTGTGATTTTCTTTAATTCCTCTTCTATATCGGTTCCTGACTCTATTTTATCTCTGATTTCCTGAACATGTGATTTGAAATTATCTAAAACTTTCTCTGGATTAATGGTTACAATATAATTTTTTTCAATTCCTTCATCAATCCAAGTAAAAATTTCATCTATTTTTTTCTTTAATTCAGGAAAGGCACTCTCAAGATATTTATCAAGCAAAGCTTGCTTAGTTTCTTCGAAGAAATCTTCTTTAATATATCCTTCATGTTCAAGATTATCAAAAAAAACTTTATTTTCTTCAAGTTCAGAATAGTTTGTATCTCTTACAATTTGTTCTTTAATTTTATTTCTATTTCTTTCAAAAATATCAGCTATTTCTGATTTTATTACATTCTCTATAAATTTATCAAATTCTTTAACTCAAGACTTTTCTAATTTTTTGAAAATACTTTGAACAAAAGCAATATTTAAACGAAAAAATCAATCAACTAAAAGAGACTGCTCTATTGTATCAAGATGAGCCTTGTTTTCTTCTATTGCTGATTCTGCTATTGAAGAAAAATAAGTCTCACAAAATGATTCTATATTTTTTGTAAGAGAATTGATACTACTATTTTTATCCTGTTCCAAGACATCTCAAACTCTTTTTTTAAAACCACTATATTTTTCATATAATTTATGAGCCTTTGAAATATCTCAAGGATTAGTTATAACTTCTTCTATAAGAGACTGGGTCTCGGCTATATAAGCCGAATCACTTTTAGATATCATCTCAGAATCTATACCATTTTTTGGTGCCATAATTTATTTGTTAAGTTTAAAGTATTTTTTATTTGTTAATTTAGAATTAGTGTTATAAGATTTTTTATCTAGAATATTAAATATTTTGTCAGAAATTTCTGCGTTATAAAATTCTAGAATAGAATCGGGTTTTGATTCTTTTTTTTCTGGAAAGATACAACGAACAGAAAAACCATGTGCACAATTACTGGAACCCGTAGCTATAACAATAGATTTACCGAAGTGCAGAATGAAAGAATGAGTATCACTGAGAGATGAAGATAGGTAATAACCGCTCGTGCCCTGGTCGTTATTCAGACCAGTACGATAATGACGACTACCAGCCATTGGCATATTTAATTCTAATGACAGTCTTTCTCAATCTCTTCAAAACTCTTCTACAATTTCTTCCCATTCTTCTTTAGTTGGAATTCTTTTTCATAAATATTTAGCTTCTTGCTGAGCTCAATTAAAGTTGTAATACCAGTTTCAATCGTGTTCCCAAGCTTGTGATATAGTTTCACTGGCTTTTGTTGGATTTATTTGTATTGTTGGATTTTGTGGTCTTCATAGATTTTTGGTTTCTAGTTTTATTCAGTTTATTTCTATGAATTCTTGTTGTTTTAATCTTTCTTCTTCTTTTCTTCTCTCATTTTCTTCCATGGCTGGAAGTGCGGTTTTGATTAGTTTTTTGTTTTCTTCAACTAGCCTCTGCAATTCTTCAGTTATTACAGGGGGTTTTATTTGATAAAGCCCTCACCCCACCCTCTCGAGAGAGGGAGAGTGAGATTGTTGAGTTGATGGGGTATGTGGAGTTTGGTTTGGCATATAATTATTTGTTAAGTTTTAAGTATTTTTTATTTAATTTACCCTCAACCCCTAAAATAGGGGAGATTATTTTTTATTCCTCCCTTATTTTAGGGGAGGTTAGGTGGGGTAATAATACAGCGCACTGGTAAAAAATTTTTGGTATTGTTTATTTGATTAATTAGAATATTACTTCTATCAAAATGGATACTATAGCCCAATTTATCATTTGAATCTAGAGCCCAAAAATGAGCCATATTATCGAGATAAAATTTTTTCTTAGGTCAGTCCCAATAACCTACAGCCTTTAATCAAAGTTCTTTACTTAATCTTTCTCAATCTTGTCAGTAAGAAGCTGATATTTTTTGCCAATCTAGTTTTGTTGGGAGTTTTTTGCCATATTTTTGAGTTTCACGAATGGCAGCCTCTTGAGTAAATAATTGTTCTTTTTTTCAGTTAACTTTTAATTCTATAATATCTCCTTCTGGATTTATTAAAAATTCTACTTCACTTAGTAAATCCAATCACATTTCCCATTTAGATGAATCCACTCTAAAGTTATTGGATTCTAGTCATGATTTTTCTAGAGCCTCTAAACTTAAAGGAATTTGCCTTGGTTTTTTTGGATTATCATATTCATCTGCCATTTGTTTCAATCTTCTTCAGGTTATTTCTCATTGTTCCTTAATTTGTCTTACTAATTCCTGGGTTTTTACAGGGTCATAAGCTCAAGGTTTTTCTACTTTTTTAATAACTTCTCATTTTCATGAAGAACTTTTTCAAATTTCAGCTCACATAATTTATTTGTTAAGTTTTAATTGATTTAAGTTTATCATAATATTGAATATTTTGCAAAATTTTGGATGTTTTTGACAATTAGTGTTTTAAAGTTATACTAAAAATATAAAAATATTGCTTTACATATTTTATAAAAAGAATATATTTGCGAAACGGCTTTGAAATTATTGAGAAATTTAAATTAATAAAAAATATGTGAAATAAATCAAAAACTAATCCAAATGATGCACTTTCAAGTGTTTTAGAAAAAATAGATGCTAAAGCTAATGTATGACAGAAAAGAATGGAAGAAGTGGAGGTACATTTAAAGGAAATGAAAGAATGGAGAAAGGAAGTTTTGGAGTTAAATAATAATAATTGAATTTTTGAATTAGTATCTATTTCATTTTCTTTTAAGGATTATGCTGATGTTGTATTTGCAATTATGACAAAAATAGAAAATATAGAATATTCTGAAGAGGGAAAAAGTGAAGAAGATAAATTTGTTTTAAATACCAAAATAGTTACCCAAAGAACAGATGTTTTAAAGGAAATGAACCAAACTATTGAAAGATTACACTCAGCTAGGGAATTCTTTAAAACAAATAGTGAGCATATTTTACAGATGCTAGATAAAACCATAAATAATGGTGAAGAAATAGTTGCTTCAATGAAATTAAAACATAGAGTTAAAAACTCTGATATAGATCAAAATGATCATGATTTTATTGAATTAAAAAATCTTTATGAGAAATTTGTAAATGCTGCAAATATATTAATTGATACCCATCATTCAATTTGTTCTATTTCTTTTGATAACATAGCTAACCTATATGCTATAAGATTATTTAAAAACAGTCAGACACAATTACCAGAATTAAAGAAATTCCACAAAGTAGAAGAAATTCGTCACTTATTATCAAATAAAAGCTTGAATTCAAAAGATGGCTCATTAGGCAAATATAAGGTTTTATTATCCCAATTAAAACAAGAAAGTAAAATTGTATCTGACGAAGTATCTAATATAGCACAAAATACAAATTTTTTATTATATCAAGTGTTACACTCTCATTATATAGAACCAATTTCAAAACTTATGTTTATTTTAAGTGAACATATTGATAAATGCGAAAAGGCTTGCTCTGAACAAGTAAGAGCTTTAGATAAAATTGATAATTTGATAAGTAAAATTAATTATAAAAAATGAATATTTGAGATATTTAACTCTCTTAAAAGTATAACCGATGAATATCAAACGTCTGTTTTTATTTTAAGTTGAAAATATTTTATAGTAAGAGATATTAAAAAGATTAAAGAAATTATTCAAAATATTAAATTATTTAATAAATACATACAAAAAGAATTAATTGAAGATATTAAAGTGCAGTATAAAAAAACAGGTTCTCCGCTAATTCCAAGTAGTGCGGCAAAAGAGGCAATAGAATGAGCGCATATAAATATGTGATTGATTAAAAATTTTGTTTATTTAATTTTGAAATGCCTAAATAAACAAGTTTTTGATGAAAAAATGGTAGCTTCTATCCTAGATTCTTGTGATAAACATACAGAAATAAACAGAAAAAATCATAAAGAAATTGTAGAAAGATTAATTAGAGCAAAGGCAATTGAATTTAATAATAATTATTTTTACAAGGAGCTTATAAAAATACTTGAAACAGCAATTATAAAATATATTAAAAATGTTGATGAATATATATGACAATTCCCTATTAATGAAAAAGATTTGTCCGCTACAAATATTAAAGAATTGCTAGAAAAAATAAATTTTGATACTAGAGATCTTGGCTAATTAAACAATTTAGAAATTATGTCAGAAAAAAATATTCACCATATAATACCAGTTTCAAGAAATTGAAGAAAATGTGATAATAATGAGATTGTTATGAGCCTGAAATGGCATCAAAAAATACACTCAGTTTTTTGAGTTATGACTACTCACGAGAAAATTTTATATTTATTGGATTTTTATAAACAAGAAAAAGATTATGAGGAGTTTTTAAAGTGTCTAGAATATCAAGTAAATGAACAATTATTTTATTTATGAAATTGTTTTAATAGAGAAATAAAATGAGATGGCTTAAAATGAGAGGCAATAATAAGAAATTTAGAAAATCCAACGCTAATTTTCCAAGATAAACCCATAAAAGAAATGATTTTTCAAATACTGAATTGGGATATAAAAGTCTTGAATGAAAATAGTTTATGAGAGCTTTGCGACACTTTGAATTAAATCTTACTCCCTCTCTACTCGTGGAGAGGGCTGGGGTGAGGACATTAAATAATCTCTCTTCTAATAGTTTCTGATAATCTCGTGAAGCATTCATAAGGAATTGTTTCTGAGCGCTCGGCCATTTTGTAGATATTGTTGTTTTTTGATAAATTATCTGAAATTATCTCAATTCTATCTCAAACATTTACTTCCAGTCAAGAAATATCAACAATTGTTAAATTCATACAGACTCTTCCAAGAATTGGAAGTGGAGAATTTTTGAAATAAAATTGAAAATTAGATGATAATTTTCGTGATAATCACTCGTAATATCCGACTGGAATTATTCAAATAGTCATATCTTGAGGAGCTTCAAATGTACAATTATAACTCACATTTTCTCATTTTTTTATATCTTTTTTGAGGATTAGAGTTGAATTAAAAGTGAGCGCTAATTTAAGATTTTTAAGTTTTTCAAAATATTTATCATCCGGCTCGAGTGGATTAACTCAATATAGAGAAATTCCGAGTCTTAAACTATTGCAAACATTTTTTCAAAATCATTTCACAGATGCAGCAGAATTGTCTGAGTGAATATATTTTGGGTTAAATCAAGCGTTTTTTATAATATCAATACCCTGTTTAAATAATTTTTCTTGAAAAATAGAATATGAATTATCTACTGAATCCGCATCAGCAAAATGAGTTACAACTCACTCTAAATTTATATTTTTATGTTTTTTGATAAATTCTAGAAAAAACGGTAAATCCTCAATATAAATTCATTGTCTATGCATTCCAGTATCGAGTTTGAGGTGAATATTTACTGGTTTTCAAATTCTAGCCAGTTCCTCTAAAGTCCCTAAATCATAAACTACTAAAGAAGTTTTTTTGAAATTCATTTTTGAGAGATTTTCTAGCATACTATAGCCAATTATAAGAATTTTAACATTACTTACTTCCCAAATTTTCAAAGCTTCAAAATAACTATCAACTGCAATATATTTAATTTTTCTTTCTTTTAAAATATTTGCGATTTCCCTAATTCCATGCCCATAAGCATTTGATTTTAGAACTGGAAATATATCCCATTCTGGATGTAATTTTTGGAAAATATCGAAATTATTTAAAATATTTTCGCGAGAAATATAGATATTATTGAGGGTTTTAAGTTTTGCCCTCACCCCAACCCTCTCCCAGAGGGAGAGGGAGTTTCTTTTGAGAGAAAAAAGAGTCCTAAAAATAGACATAGTGTATTAATTAAAAATCTCTTCTATAGCACTTTTTTTGTATTTATCGTTTTTTGAACTATAGAGAATATATTTTGATTGTGGAAAATTGACTTTAATTTTTGATTTTGTGTTTTCTAATTCTTTTTGGCTGGTTTTATCTACTTTATTTAGCACAATAAGTATTTTTACTCACTTTTCATTTATATAATCAAAAACCTCTATATCTTGGCTTGTAGGTCAGACGAATGCATCTATAATAATTACAACTTTAAGATTTGAATAAATATTTCACTCGAGATAATCAAGAATCATATCCCTCAATTTTATCTGATTTTCCTTGCCTCCGACAGCAAATCAATATCCCGGAAAATCAACACATTCATGAGTTTTATTTACTCAAAAAATATTTATAGTTCTAGTTTTTCAAGCTTTAGCTCCTGAATAAGCCAATTCTTTTTTTCAAAGAAGTGAATTAATCATTGATGATTTTCCTACATTTGACCTACCCAAAAAAAAGATTTTAGCTTTTTTGTCATCATTTTCTAGCGGTGAAATCTTACTTTCAAATTTTGTAACTGTCTTTATAAATTTCACATCTTTAATTTCCATTTTTTGGTTTGATTATTTTTTTGATTTTTTATTTACTGCATTTATTATATCTATACCAATATCATTTTCATTACTTAGTAATGACTTAGCAGAATCACTTATAACAGTTTGTAAAATATTTATTCTTTTTGACTCTAATTTTTTCTTAGCAATTTCTGGTAAATAAGCGAAAATAAATGCTGTTCAATCATTTAATAATTTTCATCAATTTTTTACTTCTTCAATTGTTTCAGCATAATACATACCAGGAGAAACTTCAGGCGATGGAATAACTGCTTTTTGATTTCTAGGGCGAGATCTGAGTCATTCGATTGCTCCGCTGATTGTTCAATTTTTTTCTCAAATATAATTAACATAGGCTTGTGCAAATTTGTCATAAGTCCCGTCTTCATTTAATTGTCCAACAAGCGCATATCATTTTTTTGCCATTCTTTTTATAGTTTTTTGCTCTTTTTCATCTATAGACAGTAAGTCTTCTACGCTTGAATAAATATCATCATACACATCATCGCTTGGATCTCATTGAGTCATATTTAATTCATTATTAAAATTATCAATTTTGATAGTCACAGGATTACTATAATAAACAACACAATTATTTTTTGAAATTATATTACCCAAAGAACAAGGTTTATTAGAAGTAAAATTCACCTCTTCTAAAACGGTATAATCAAAAGATTTAGCTGTATTTCACATAAAAATGAAAATTAAAAAATTAAATAGTTTTATATTTATACTGAATTTTATAAAAAGTCAAGTATATTTTCTAATCTTTTAAATTATCTAATTCTAAGTACTCGTCAATTCTAATTTGCCATACAAACTCATCGACATGGGATACGAGAATCATCGCTCATTTATACTCATCAAGTGCTTCTGCGATAACTGGCAAATGGCGGAAATTTATATGATTTGTTGGTTCATCTAGAATTAAAAGAGCAGGCTTGAGTAAAACTAGTCCACAAAATGCAACAAGTCATTTTTGTCATTCTGAAATGTCTCAAATTCTTGACTTCATTAAATCTCAAGTAATCAAAAATCCGGCAGCAGTTGATCTAAGCTCTTGTTCTGGAATATTTGGTTCAGCCCATTTTTTTAATTCATCATACACTGTATTTTCAAAATTTAGGTTAGAAAAATCTTGACGATAATATCCGACTTTTATTCCAGGAGCTATTTTCCCTCAAATAGATCTGCCCTCAGCAATACTCTCAAGTAGTGTAGATTTACCAATTCAATTTGGTCCAGAAAGTAATAAATGTTGTCATTTTTTAAGACTTACTTCACATTTTTTTATAGTTGGTTCGTGATCTATAATTACAGAAACAGACGATATATTTATAATTTCTCATTTTACATCTTCTTGCAGAGGAATTGTAAAAGCTCTAATAGTTTTATCTTCTTTACGCACATCCACCATTTCTTCTTTTAATTCCTCAGCTGTTTCTCTCATTTTCTTCGCAACAAGACGCAGTTTTCATCATTTATGTGCAAATACTTCAGCTTGTGCAATTTTAGCTTGCGCTTGTTTTGCCATTTGTGCATTTTTCATATTTTCTCTCTCAATTCTAGCTTTAATCTGATCAACTACATTATAATAATTTCCCACATATTGCTCGACTTTTTTCGTGAAAACATCCAAATACAATACTCAATCTGTAAATGAATTCAAAAATTCTGCGTCATGCGAGATTACAATTACTGTTTTTTTGTAATTTTTTATAAAATCCTCGAGGTGATAAATCCCATCCTTATCCAAATTATTTGTCGGCTCATCAAGAAGTAGAATATCAGGATTTTGAATAAGTGCAGCCGCCAAAAGTAGACGAGCTTGTTGGCCTCCACTAAATGATTTTACAATCCTATCAAGTGGAGCCTTTAAATTCACTGCATCAAGAACTTCGGCGATTTTTTTATCAATATTAAAAATAGTCTTATCTCTAAAATATTTATTAAAAAACGCGGAAATTGTAAGATCCTTATCCTCAGCTGGCATCACCTGAAAAGCGGTAGCAATAGTCAATTCTTTATCAATGTGGATATTTCCTCTTTTTGGTTTTAAAACTCAATTTATAAGCTTAAAAATAGTACTTTTTCCTGCACCATTTTGTCACATTATCGTGATTTTTAATCATTTTCTCACAGAAAAACTCACATCATCTAAAATAGGTTTTGTAAATATAAAATCAAATGACACATCGTCAAATCTAATTACCGTCTCTAAAGAAGCCATTATTTTTTTAAAATTATTAAATTAATGGTGGGATTATATGAAAAAAATGAAATTTGTAAATTTTAAGTTTACTGTCACTCATAACTCACGAAATTATTCGGAGTCTCATAGAGTTTGATTTTGTGGAGTTTCAGATTTTTTCAGTAGATATTTTGAAATTTTGGAGATAGTTCATTAAAAATCCAAACTGCGATATTTTCAGCTGTTGGGATAAAATCAACTTCAATATATTTGAAATTTTCTTTTTTTATTAAATCTAAAACCACATCTCATTTGTATCACATATATCCATGATCTAATTTAGAGTCTATGAATTCTTTTGTGATTTTTTTAATGTCTCAAAAATCTATAATCATTCACTCATTACTGGCTCATTTATTGTCTATAATATCTCACTCTAGAGTTATTTCAATTTTATATCTATGACCATGAATATTAGAGCATTGACTTGTGTGATTTGGAATTCTGTGTCACATATCCCATTCATAAATTTTTGTTATTTGCATAAATATTTTTTAAGAATAAATTATTTTACAGTTACGCTTTTTGCTAAATTTCTTGGTTTATCAATATTTCTGCCAAGTAAATCTGCCGTATGATAAGCGACAATTTGGCCAGCAATAGCAGTTAAAAATGGATATAACTCTTCAAGAGTCTCAGGGATTGAAATATTCCAAGTAGCTGAAGGAACTTTTTTATCAGAAATTGCTAAAATTTCTCATTTTCTTGCTTTTACTTCTTGTACAGATGAGAGATTTTTTTCATATAAAAAATCATTTGGCATAAAAATTATAGATGGAAAGTTTTCATCAACAAGTGCTAAAGATCAGTGTTTAAGTTCTCAACTTGGAAGAGCCTGAGAATTAAAATATGATATTTCTTTAAATTTTAAACTTGACTCGTAAGCAATAGCAAGCTCTAGATGTCTTCCTAAAAAGAAAAATTGCTTGTAATTTTTTATATTTTCTACGGTATTTCTAATATCATCAGAAGTTGATAATAGCCCATTTATTTTCTCCGGAATATGGTGTAATTCTTGAATAATTTGTCTATATTTTTGTCTTGAGAGATTTCAATTTTTTTCTCCAAAATAAAGAACAAGTAATAAAATTGTGCATATTTGAGCTGTAAAAGCCTTAGTAGATGCCACTCAAACCTCAGTTCAAGCTCTGGTAAAAAGTCCAAAATCAGTAAGTCTTGAAATGGTTGAACCTACCACATTTACGATTCAAAAAGTTTTAGCTCATTTAGATTTTAAATATTTTAGAGGTTCGATAGAATCAGCAGTTTCTCCAGATTGAGAAATAAAAACATAGAGAGTTTCTGGGTCTATTTTAATATTTTTGTATTCAAATTCACTTGCCACTTCGACGCTCGATTCCATATCTGCCAAATCCTCAAACCAATAAGTCCCAAGCCATCCAGCGTGATAACTTGTTCCACAGGCTACAAAAGTAATTTTAGAAAAATTGTGTTTATCTAATTCCTCAAAAGCGGCAGCATTAAGACGAGAATTAGTAAAATCTATTCTTCATCTAAAAACATCTTCTAATACTTTTGGTTGCTCAAAAATTTCTTTTAACATAAAATGTTTGTAGTCTCACTTCTCAGCTTTTAGGCTTGCAACATCAATTTTCTCGGCCGATTTTGAGATTAATTTTCACTCACTTTTTATTGTATAATCATTATTTTTAATATAAACTAGTTCCCCATCATCAAGAAAAATTACATCATCAACAATTCAGGCCAAAGCTTGAGTATCAGAAGAAAAATAAAATTCACTCTTATCTTTTGAGTATCCAAAAACCAAAGGACTTCAATATTTTACTCAAATAATTTCATCTGGATTATCCTTTGAAATAAACAAAAATGCATAAGCTCAATCAAGAGTTGGAAGTACTTTTTCAACAGTTTTAAGTAAATTTTGATCCCAATTTTCTTCGATTAACTTAGCAACAACTTCAGAATCTGTCTCTCCATAAAAACTATATCATTTTTTAAGGAGCTCATCTTTTAGCTCACGATAATTTTCAATAATTCAATTGTGAACTAGAAAAATGCGCTCATTTTCTGAGTAATGAGGATGACAATTTTCTTCTGTAACTCCTCCGTGAGTTGCCCAACGAGTGTGAGCTATTCCATAAGAAAAAGACTCATTTTCCGCTAAAATATTTGCAGTTTTTTCACTCAAATTTGAAACTTTTCCAACTGATTTAATTAGTTTTAAATCTCAACCTTTTCCAACAACAAAACCTGATGAATCATATCATCTATATTCAAGTTTTTCAAGTCAATGAATTAATTTGCTTGTCGCATTTTTGTTTCAAATATATCAAAAAATTCAGCACATAGTTTTTTGGGTTATTTTATAATTTTATCTAAAATATCATTTTTGTTTTTGAAGTCAAATTATATATTTGTTTTAATTTTTCAAAAAATCAGAAAATAATTTGTAAGTCTCTTCTAAATCTTTTTTATTAATATCTATAAATTCTAAATTTCAAATATCTTTAAATAATACAAAATTAATTTTTGAGCTATCGTTTTTCTTATCATTTAACATTTTTTTGTAAATATTGCTGAACTTAAAATTGCTTATTTTATATTTTCTCACAATTTCAAGTACAAAAGAATTTATGTAATCTAATAAAGTCTTATCAAAATATCAAAGCTTATAAGATAATAAATTTGCAAAAATAATTCAATATCAAACACATATTCAATGAGGTAATTTATAATCACTCAAACTCTCTACAGCATGCCCAAAAGTATGTCAGTAATTAAGTTTTTTTCTGTCTCATTTTTCTTCTTCATCTCTCATTACCACATTCGCTTTAATACTAATATTATTAGCTAAAATTTCATCTGATACTTTTTTATTTGTAATAATCTCATCAAAAATAGAACTCCAGATTTCAAAATGTTTCTTGTTATCTAGCAAAGAATGTTTTAATCATTCAAAATATCCTGATGTTAGTTGAATTTCTGGTAAAGTTTTTAAATATTGCCTATTTACTAACACAATTTTTGGCTGGTTAAAGGTTCAAATAACATTTTTTATTCATGAATAATCTATACCTGTTTTTCATCAAACACTTGAATCTAATACAGAAAGTAGAGTTGTGGGAATTTGAATAAATTTCACTCATCTTTTGTATATTGAAGATAAAAATCATCACAAATCTCATACAACTCCACCTCAAAAACAAATTATTAAATCATTTCTATTAAAATTTATCATATTTAAATAATTTACAGTATCCAAGACTGTATTAATATTTTTATTTTTCTCTCAAGCCTTAAAAACATATTTATAAAACTTTAAATCACTTTTATTTTCAAAATTCTCAAATAAATCTTTTCAATGAAATTTCCAAACAGTATTTTCAGTCAAAAATAAGACCTTTTTAATTCTGCCAGTTTTTACTATAAAATCCATTATTTCATCCAATATATTTGAAGTAAATAAAATTTTGTAAGATCTATTATTGTTGTTTTTTAGGTTTATGTTTAATTGCATTTTGTGGTAATAAATAATTAAAAACTCGTCTGTAAATCAAACATTATCTTATCCTCAATGAATATCCCCTTAAAACCTCTTCATATCACAAAGATTCTGCAATTTTCCTTGAGGCAATATTTTCTTCTCAGACACGATATTGTGGGATTAAATTTCTTTCAAGGATTTCATGTGATAAATCATTTGCAAGAATTTTTCAGTATCATTTTCATTTCTTGTCAGATCTTACAAGTATTCATATATGTGCGATTTTATCATTTTCATCATCTACTATATAATTACTTATTGCTACTATTTGATTTCATTCAAAATATCAATAAAATTCTTGAAATGGCTCTTTAAAATCCATAAAAATCTCACTAATATCTTTAACTTCACATTTTTTCATAAAATCAGTATATAATTCAATTTCATTTTTGTTTATATGACGAACTTGAGGATTTTTTGGTTTTAACTGTTCTTTTGAAAATAAATAAGAAGTAATTATTATTCAAGTAAACTTTTTTTCTCAATCATATATTTTATTTATTGCAGAATGTATTTTTTCCCTATTAATTCAATACTTATCAATAATTTCTATAATTTCATTTTTACATTGCTTCATAACTGATACTATTGTTTTTCAATTTCAATAAACAAGAATATATACCTCTTTGCTATCTACTAAATCCGGAGAATGTGATATTACTTTAATTCAATTTCACTGAAAATCATCAGTACTACATCATAAATAATTTCACCAAAAATTATTTATGATTGAAATTTTATTAGATTTTTCCATATTTTCTAAATTAATATTAAAAACTCGTCTGTAAATCAAGCATCATCTTGTATTCTCATCAGAGATTGCTAAGTTCCTCATGATTTCATCTTTCAAAAATCTTTCCGTCTTTTATCACGATAATCTCATCGGCCTCTTTAACTGTCTGGAGACGGTGAGCAATAATTATAACTGTTTTTCATTTAAATAAATTGTGTAGTGCCTCTGTAATCGCTTGTTCTGAAATACTGTCAAGAGCTGAGGTTGGTTCATCAAGCAATATTATCTCTGGATTTTTTAGCATAATTTTTGCGATGGCGAGGCGTTGCTTTTGTCCGCCAGATAATTTTATTCATTTCTCTCAAATTTCAGTCTCAAATCAAGCTTCAAAATCAAGTATAAATTCGCATTTTGCATTTTTAATTACTTCATCGAGTTGCTCTTGAGTTGGTGTATAATCCAGAGCATAAGTGAGATTTTCCATAATTGTTCAGTCAAAAACAGATGGTTCTTGAGTGAGATATCCAATGTGGCGGTAATAGGATTTTAGAGAGATTTCTGAAAGGCGTTGTCCGTCGATAATAATATCTCAGCTATTTACTCTAATATATCCGGCGATGAGTTTTATTAATGTACTTTTTCCTCATCCACTCGCTCACACAAAAGCATATTTTTTTCATCAATTGAGTTTTAGTGAAAAATCCTTAAAAACTTCTCCTCCGCCATCATAAGCAAAATTTATTTGTGAGAAAATTATTTCTCAGGTTTTATAAACAAATTTTGGAGCATTTGGGTCTTCTTGGTATTTGGGAATAGAATTAAATGTATCAATAAGTTTTTCTATATGAATATAATTTAAATAAAGATCTCTAAAATAACCTCTAATATTCCAAGAATATTTTCACAAAATATCAAGAAGCCATAAAAATAATGCAAACTTTGCAATTGTATAATTTCCATAAATTACTCAGCCTCAGATAACAATAAAAATAGTAAATCTAAATCAACTCAAAATTATAAAAGATCCTGTTTGCCATGCATTTTTAAATATATTTCATCTAGCCCATAAATTCATCATTTTATCATGCAAATCTGATATTTCAGCTATTTCTTTTCCAAATTTATCATTTTGTAAAATTTCAAATTTTGACATTAATATTTTAATTCTTTTAGCATCACGAATAATTTCAAATTCTTTTGCATCTTTTCTAATATTTGTAAGACAAGATAATCATTTAGAAAAAAATAAAATTATTACAAAAAATAAAAAAAGAAATCCCATAAAATAATAAATATTTGGTACCCTTAAAGCAACAAGTGTAAAAATATAAATTATTGCAAATAATTCTACTATTAAACCAATTACAAGTCTTGTACTGCTATACCAAAATGAAATTCAATTAAAAATAATATTACTCATTTTCCCAGTTCAAAAAGACTCAACTTTAGTATTATCTAAGTTTATATACTCTCATAAATATTTCTCTGTAAGTCCGCGGGAAACACGAAAAGACATTATATCATGAACAGAGTCTGAAAACAGCGAATTTAAAATATTAAAAAATGAAAATCCAACAAATATCCAAATCCAAAAATACAAATTTTCTATACTTTTCATTTCCACGGCTCCAATAATCATAGATCCAGCATAAATCAAAAAGACACTCTGAAATCCATCATAAGCCTCAATTCCAAAATATAACCAAAACCATCATTTTGAATATTTTACAGGTTCTAACAATATTTTTGCTTTTTTAATTAGTTCTTTCATTTTTGTTGTTTTGTTAAATTATTTTTATACTTCCAAATCCCATTCTGCATAAAATTGTTTCAAAAATTGTTCCATAAAAATATGGCGCTCTTTGGCTAATTCTTTAGCAGTTGGAGTATTTAATATATCTTTTAATTTTAATAATTTTTCGTAAAAATGAGCTACAGAACTTGGTGAACCATTATTGTAAGATTCTTCTGTTACTAATTCTTCATAATCAATATTTGGATCATGAATTGGACGTTGTTTTTTCCCTCAATATGAAAATGTACGAGCTATTGCAATTGCTCATATTGCCTCTAATCTATCAGCATCTTCTACAATAGCAAATTCTGGAGTTATAATAAAATCTTTGGTTCTAATAAGGCTTTTTCCAAATCCTACATTTTTTATTACAAAAAATACTTTTTCAATTCTGTCCTTATCAAGTCATTGTTCAGAAAAAAATTTTTCAAGTGAAATTTTCTTATCTTCAAGTTGTTCTTTGTTATAAAATTTTCTGTCAAAAGATTCATGAAGTAAGGCCCCAAGTTCTATGACTAAAAGATCTCAAATTTTCTCTTTTGCGTAAATTTTTTGTGCTAATTTCCAAACACGTTCAATATGATAAAAATCATGAGCACTACAAAGTCATTCAAGCTCAGCTTTAACAAGACTTTTCGTATTATTAATAATTTTATTATTCATAGTATTTTTGTAAATAATTAAAAATCTAGAACATTTATATTCTAATCAAAAAAGAAAAAAATAGAAAAAGTTAAGAAAAACTATTTCATTAATAATTTCTTAAAATTTTCGAAAGCTAATTTTCTTTGAGAAATCTGATTCTTTATATCAGATCAAAGCTCCGCAAAAGTCTTATCATAGCCATCGGGGATAAATATTACATCCCATCAAAACCCATTATCTCAAGTAGGTTTATGAGATATTTTTCATTTAACTTCTCATTTTGCCATAAAAAATTCCTCTCAATCATACATAGCAACATAACAAACTGCAAGTGCTGTTCTTTCTTCAAAATTTTCTAGCATTTTTAGAATTCACTCGATTTTTACAGTTGATTCAAACCATTTTATAAGAGCTCCAGGAAGTCAATTCCAAGATATAAACTCTAATCAACTATCCTCAACAATAACATTTTTTCCTGATTTTTTGTAAGCCTCAATTGCTTTGTGTCTGATTAATTCTTCTACGCTTGTAGTCTGGATTTCGTCCAAATCTAATTTAATTTGTTCCATAGAAAACCCAAGAATTTCTGAGGCTTCCTTTAATTTATTAGGATTTGAAGTAGCAAATTTTAAGTGTTGCATGTTTTTTAGTTAATTTTTAAATCCCTCAGGAATATCATATTTCTCAAATTCGGGTAATAATTTTTTACCATAAAAATATCTAGAGAATGCTTCAGCTTCATATTTTGCTCAATTAAGTGCATTGTGAGGTCTTGGCTCCGTAGGAAGTCAGACTGTACCTAGAATTGTATCAAGATTTAGAGATGATAGATTATTTTTATAAGGAATAATTAGTCATTTTCTTTTATGATATTCATAAGCAACAGTGTGTAAATCGAGCGTTTTATAATTTCCATTTACTAGTCAGAAATTATGTTTTAATCAAGTTCTGTCTCAATTTACTTCTAAAAACCTCAAATCAAAATACCCAACATTATGACCTCAAATTGTCTGATCCTCAATGAAAGCCGACCAATTCATGAATTCTAAAATTAACTCATTTACAGTAATTTTTGTAATATCAGTTATTTGCTCCACTGTAAATCAATTCACTTCCAAGGCCCTTTGCTGAATTTCATCTCAGGGAATTATCCTGCATTCCCCATAAAATTGATTTAGAGGATTTTCTAATTCCAAAGCTCATACGCTCACAATAGAATTCTTATATGGGTCTGCCCCAGAGGTTTCAATATCTAAAACTATCATAACTGTAAAAGGGTTAAAATATATATTTTCCTATTCTATCCAAAAATCCTAAAAAGTGAAAAAAAAGTTGGATTTTTGATTTTTAAAGGAAAATATGATATTATTAATTAAATTAATTATTAATTTTATACCTATATATGAAAAATGATTTTGAAGTTGAGCTAGAAAAAAATATGGACATGTAGAAATAGCTACAAAAGATGGGTTTTATTATGGAAAATTTGTAGATGTTCCCGGATGAAGCGCAAAAAGCTGATTTACAGGATATGCATATTATTATGTCTGAGATAATTCACAAGCTAATATCTGATAAAATCAAAAAGCCCCGAGCAATACTGGGGCTTTTTTCTTGGTTCTTCTTATGTCCTCCAATATAAGATAGAGTAAATTTTATTTTTGTTTTTTTGGGCCGGCTGAGCCTTTATGATTTTTTCTTGGCCGTAGCAGGTTTTCTTACCGGCCTTTTTCCAGGCTTCGTACCGTCAAATTTTGCCTTGAGGTTGCCGACGCCTTCGTGGACATGTCCGAGTCCGGTAGATACCAGACCTTTTCCTGTTGCCAGAGCTTCATTGCCGAGAGATTTGGTTCCGACAACAAGGTCATTGCCGAGAGATTTGGCGTCATCAACGAGTTCGGCGCCGAGTTCTTTGCTCTTTTGGAGAACATCTTCTCCTTTTTTGGCAATAGCCTCACGATTTTTCGGGTCCAAAAGAGCAACCGTTGCTACTACTCCAACCGCACCAACCGCACCTGCGGCCAGCGTTTTCAAAAGAGTTTTCTTTCCCATCGTTTTTCTCCTCATGTTTTTATTGACCAAAGAACGGCATTTTTTACAGGTGATATCCTCTTTTTTGCCTTCGAAAATGTTTGCGAAATAAACAAATCCGTAATCTTTTTTACATAATGGACCTACTCTTCCGGTAGCACAAATGTGTTTATTGACAATATGTGGAAGTGAGACTAACTTATGAACTGATCCATCACTTAAGACTCTAAAAAGTTTCATAGCAATCTCCCTTTTACATTATTTATCAAATTTTGACTTTTATTTTTGTTTTGTAATTTATATACAAAACAAAAAAATTGTCAAATATATTTTTTGACAATTTTATTTTTTTGTGAGAAAACTAATTTAATTCAATATCAATATGTTTAATTTCTGGATGTTTTTCTTTAATATTTTTCTCTAGTGCATCTATTCTTTTACCAATAATTCTCGGAATTCTGTCAGCATAATCTACACAGAATTTCAAAAATTCATTATAATCATCCTTAATATATTCGTATTCATCCTGAAAAAATCAATTATGATTTATCTCTCTCATAAGTGAAGATCCATTAAATTCTGCTTCAACTTTAATAATATAACAATCAATATCTATTACTTCTGATTTAAAATCAATAATTTTTTCTATTAAATTATCAGTTTTTATAGTTTCAATAATATCTTCTTTTAATTCTTCATCAATTCATCTTCCAAGTAAATAACTTTTGTTTTCTATAATCAAAATTATGGCCACAATTCAAAGTAAAATTCAAATTATCAAAGATCAAATCGAATCAAAATAAGTTTTTCCTGTTAAATTTGTAAGTAAAATACTCACAAAAGCTATTAAAACTCAAAATACAGCAACTGAGTCTTCGAGTATTACTGCTTTTGAAGCATTATCTGCCTCTTTTATACTTTCTAATAATCAATCATTTTTATCATAAACTGAAATTATAGCTATAATTAAAGTAATTAGTTCAACTACAAAAGATATAGCTAAAATTATTAAAACATAAATAGAATTCTCGATTATAATTGGATGTAAGAAATTTTCTATTGAGTGGTAAACTGTAACTCAGGCTCATATAAAAAATATTCAACAAGCAGATAATATTGCCCGGAAAAATCTCTCTTTTCAGTATCAATAAGAAAAATTTGCATCAGCTTTTTTTCTAGATTTTTTAAGTCAAATTAAAAGTAAAATTTGATTTGAAGTATCAGCGACGCTATGAATTGCCTCAGAAAATAATACTCAAGATCCAGATAAAAAAAATCAGATAAATTTAAGTATCATAATAATAAAATTTCAAGTAATAGCTGCTAAAACAGCCAGTAATCAATGTGTTTTCTTGACGGGGGAGGGCATAAAAAGTGGTTAATTAATAATTAGAATCATCATTTGGAATACATATTTCGTATAATTTATTTTCAATAAATAAATTAACTATATCTTTATCTAAAGCTCATCTATCTGCTTCTTCTTGAAGAATTGATATAGCTTTTATAAGAGGAATAGCTGGTTTGTAAGGTCTATCTCTAGCAGTTAGGGCTTCAAAAATATCAGCAACTGCTATAATTCTAGCTTGCAATGATATTTCATCAATTCATTTTTTTCAATTTGGATATCATTTTCAATTTAATTTTTCATGATGATCTGCAGCAAATATTGGAATATTTTTTAAATCCTGAGTAAATTTTACATGATTTAAAATATTTACTCAATGAATTACATGTCATTCCATAATTCTTCTCTCATCTAAAAGAAAATTTCCTCTTTGAATAGATAAGGATGTTAATTCTTTAGGTTCAAGATATTTTCTTAAATTTCAGTCTACATCAATATATTTTAATTCTGCTATTCTCATTAATTTTTTTGCATCTTCTTCGGAAACAAAATTAACTTTATTCACATTTTCAATAAATTCAAGAGTTTCTTTTATTTCTTTTAATTTTTCTATTTCTTCATTTTTTTCTAACTTTAGAGATTTTATATAATGTTTAATATTTTGAAATCTTTCTTTAATTTCATTTATATTACCTTCAGTAATTTTTGTGCTCTTATCTAAAATACTTTCAGGAATTGAAATTTTCCCAGCATCATGCAATAATGCAGCATATTTTAATTCTAATTTTTGCGTTTCTGAAAAAATAATTTCATCAAATGGTCATGTAATTTGTTTATTTATGGTGTCAACTATGGCTTCAACTAACTTCGTTACATTTTTTGAATGACCATGAGTATGATGACTACGTGCATCAATTGCCTGAGATAAAGCTAATACTAGAGAATAACATAATTCTTCTATTTGTTTGAAAAGATTTGCATTTTCTAGTGAAATTGCTGCTTGGGATGCAATTGAAGATACAATATTTTCATATTCTTCGTTAAAATTTATTACATTTCAAGCTTTGTCTAATTTATTAATTAATTGTAATACTCACAAAATTGAGCCATCTTTTAATTTCATTGGAACTGTTAGCATAGAAGTGGTTTTATATCAAGTACTAATATCATATGCCTTATTAAAACTATATTCCTTATCTTCTCTGATATTATAACAATCAGAAATATTTACAACTTCTCCGGTTATTGCAACATAACCTGATACATGCTCTTTTTTTAGAAGAACTGAAATATTTTTAAATTTATTTTCATCTGGATTTTCTTTTTCTAAGCTAAGAGTTCTAGCTACTTTAAAAATCAATTTATCAGGATTTTTGTCCACAGAATAATTTGGATTTTTCTCTCTAACATAAAGAGAACAGGCATCGCACCTTATAGTTTCTAATATTTTATCGACAATTGATAATAATAATTCATCCACACTTTTGTGTTCATTTAACTCTAATCAAATTTTATTTAAAACTTGAATTAAATCTTTATAATCTAACTTTTCTCCACCATTAAATTCTTCAGATAATAGTTCATCTACTTGTTGTCTTACTTTTGAAGTAGTATTTACTTCTAATTCAGAAACTTCACTATATTTTTTCAATACCTGAAGTTCAGTTTGTTGTGTTATAAATCGCATTTTTTTGAAATTATTTAATAATTTTATTTTTTCATTGTTTTTTTGCTTGGTTTAATTTCAGATCTGCTTTTTCTACCATTTTATTAAATGGTGTATCTTTTTTATATTCAACTATTCATCAAGAAAATGTAACATTTATTTCAGCTTTTTCAATAATTTTTTGTGAATCATCTCTATAGGTTAATTTTGGTTGATTGATTATAAATTTCTTCCTAAACCTTTCGATTAAATTAAATAATTCCTCTTTTTTAAGTTGAGTTATAATAATAAACTCTTCTCCTCAATATCTAAACAAAGTTCATTCTTTTACAAAAAATTCTTTTAATTTATCAGACATAAATTTTAAAACTTTATCTCAGACAGTATATCAAAATTTTACATTAAAAAGTTTAAAATCATCAATATCTATCATTGCCATAGAAAAAGACGCTTTATTTTTATCAAAATCATCAACAAGTAAATCAAAGGCTAGTTCAAGTAAATATCTATTTCCAAGTCAAGTTAAATTATCATAATTAGCTTGACGAAATAAATTTTGAGATTTTTTATCAAGAGATAAAACCTGTGTTTTAAGTTTAGAAATTTCGTTATTTTTCTTAGCTAATTGTGAAACATAGAATTCTTGATTTTTTACTGTATCTCAAATTATTGAAAAAGCCTTACTGCTTATATCGGCACATACATTATTAGCTGGATCTTTTATTTGCCTTGATAGTTCAAGTAAATTCTGAATAATTTTTTTTGTTTTTTCTACCTGTATAGATGATTGATCTGAAGACTCTGAAATATTACTTTCATATGCTTCAGTTAATTTTAATAAGCCCTGAATTAATGAATTAGTTTCAATTAATTCTTGATTTGTTTGATTTTCACATAAACCATTTCTTCTACTTGCCGAATTCATTTTTTTATAAATTATCTATAATCATATAGTTTATACGAAAATATAATAAAAAGGCAAGTAGATATCTATTTACATTTTAATAAATTATAGTGTAATGAATAAAATTAATTTAACTATATTAAACACAAATAGTTTTTAAAAATGATCTGGAATAAATATTTTTATAATTTTTTTCTTGTGATATTAAATTATTCATACTTTTGAATTTAAAACTTAAAATCTAGAAATCATTATAATCTTTTTTTATAAAAGTCTATCTTTTTCTTTCCTTTCAAAAAATTATTCTTCTTCACATTTTATAGAGTCATTTTCCTCAGATAAGTATAAAGAAAATACTCAAAACTGCGTAAATTACAACATTTATTGTTTTAAATAGAAAACTTATAAGATTTACTGAAAGATTTTTTACTGTATCATTAAATACTAGAATAAGTTCTTTGTAATCACTATACCAACCATCTTTAATATTTTCCCAATCAAAGAGTTTTCTCTCGGAAACCGAAATATAAAAATCAATATATTTTATTTGCTCATCATAATCTTGTTTTTGCTTTGTGTAAGAATTAATCATATCTATCAAAGTAGATCTTTCCTTAGAAAATTTTGAAATTAGCTCTGATTTATTGAGTATAATTTTATTAAGTGCATCAATACTTTCCGCTGAAACATTTTTTATTTTTAAGCTATTCCAGAGTTCATCATAACTTGTTTTAGAATTTTGCAATAAATCTTCAACCTCAGTAAGTCTTTTTTTGGCTTCTTCTATTTTATCAGATAAATTAATATAACTTTTTACAATATTTGATATATTTGTAGATAAATCTTTCACTTTAAAAGTTTGTAGGAAGGCTATAAATTCACCTTCTTTTCATTTAAGAACTTTTATGTTAAAGCTACAATAATGTTTAGCCTGATTTACTTGGTCTTTTTTAATATAATCCTTATTTAATCCTGCAAGCAAATAATTACAATCTACTTCTACATTTGAAGAATCAATACTAACAGAATAACTTTTTACATCATAATTTCCGTTTGGTACATTTTCAGGTACATTTGATTCTGTGTAATTTATAGAATCAGAAACGGCTCACTCCATAGATTTACTTGCCCCAAAATTCATTCAACTACTTGGCGGATAAATACTAGTAGTTTGCCTATTTAAATTAGAAGAGCCTCATAAAAAATTAGAACTAATAACACTCATTAAAGAACTTAATATTCATAAAACAATAAGTAGAAAAACAACTACTAAGACTGCAATTCCAATGAATTTGGCAATTGTCTTGAAATCAAGATTACGAATTTTATCAAACATAATATTTTAAGTTAAAAATTAAAATTTAAATAAATATTTTAAATAATGCATATATAATTATAAAAAATATAAACAAAATAAATGAAGGTGATAATTTTGTTCATATTTTTAAATTAACAATTAATAATTGAATTTCTTTTACAAGAAAATAACATGCAAAAATCATAATTGGAAGACTAAAAATAAAACCAAAAACATTACCTTCCATGCCAAAAAATATCCAAAAAAACAATGTTATAAAAATAAAGAAATAGGAAATAAACTCCCAGATAGAATTTGGCAAATAAATAATTTGTTCAATAGTTTTCTTTAGTAATTTAGCTTGAAAAAATATTGCAATATAGTATATTATTGCTCAAAAAAATAAATAAGAAATAATATCAAATCTTGTTATATTTGCTTCTATTTTTATAAAATTTCAAATTCAAGAAAAAATAAATATAAGAAATATAATTGGATTTAAATAAGCTTTTACTAAGAACATCTTAATAATAGATCCCGTTTTAGATAAATTGATTTTATCAAACATAATATTTTTAAGTTAAAAATTAAAATTTAAATCCACAAATAGTACAAAATTTTCCGGTTTTTGGGGTTTCTTTTTTACAACCTGGACAAGTTTTGAATTGGTGAGCAGAACAGAAAGGACAATAAATTGAATTAGGTGGCAAATGTTTTCAACAATTCCAACAATCTCCGTTTGAAAGTCTTTTTTCATCTAATTTTTCTTTAGAAAATATCTTTTTTTGAATTATATAAATAACCAAAATTCCAACCAAAATTCAAAGTAAAACTAGAACATAGTACCAAATAGCAAGAAGTTTAAATGAGACCAAAAATTCAAGAATTTGTTCTATTAATCTTTTTGGAATTATATCAAAAATAGCCTGAATAATTTTAATAAAAATCGGAATAAATGCTATAACCAAAAGATGTGATGAAATAAGACTTTGTACTCATGAATTCTTCGCAATACTTCTAGAATTCCATATCCAAAAAACTATAAAAAGTGGCAGTAAGAAAGCTAATTCCATAAAAAGTCTTTTTATTGGATACCAGAATTCTGCCACTGCAAAGTCACTTTCTAGAAGTTTTTGTTTTTCTCCATTATTTCAAATTACGTAATCCCAAATTCATTTAAATTTATCATTAGCCAAAATCTTACTTTGAATTTGTTTAATTTCATTATCCAAACCGGCTAGTTCATCAGTTTTTGCAAGTCTATCTTGTTGAGTTTTTTCAGCAATTGAGTCCATATTTGCAATTTTTTCTAGGATTTGAGTATCATAATTTGATTTAATAACATTAAGTTCCTCTTGAATTTTGTTTCTTTTTTGTTCAAGATTATTTAGTGATGTATATAAATCATTAATAGACGAATTTTTAAAATTTATTTCATCCAAATATATTTTAACCTGACCACAAACTGGATGAATTTCAGAAACTGGAATTTGATTATAATCGTATTTTGCTGGAGTAAATGGTGTATTGTAAATTACATAATTTTTTAAAAGGTTTATTTTTTCTATGTCACTTTTTTTGTCTGCTCAAATAACCAAATCACGACAATTATAAGGAATATAATCGTCAACAGATGCCATCTGTCTAGTATGATCCTCAAGTCAAGTAAAGATAGTAATTAAAATAAAAATGTCTAAAAAAATTATTGCAACAAAGGCTAGTTTACTAATTGGCTCATTATCAGACACGTGAGTGAGCTTTGATTTAAGCTCAGAGAATTTATTTTTAAAAGAAAATATATGTGCCCCAAAGGTACTTTTTTTACTAGACATAAAAAGGAAGTTAAAAAATAAAGCAATTTTTATTTTATTCTTTTTTATAAAAAAATCAAAAACAAGTTTTATTTTATTAATTTAAGTTTTTCTTGTTTTTTTCACTTTTTGAGTATAATTTGCTCGCTTGTTAATATTTTTAATAGTTTTAGCTGGTAGATAATAGGTTTTAGATTTTTTTGAAGGTTATTATCTGTCAACTAAAAACAATATAACAAGTTTTTAGTTATTAATTTTAAAATTATGATAATTTCATTAAGTGACTCTAAAATTTTAGAGCACAAATCTTTTTCGAAGACATATAATATTTGAGGTAAATCACTTACTTTTGAAAGTGGAAAATTAGCTCTAATCGCAGATGGAAGTGTAACTATTAGTGATGAGGCTGGTAATTATCTTCTTACAACTGCTGGAATTAGTGATACAGCAAAAGAGTGAATTGATTTTTTTCCAATGACTGTAGAATTTCAAGAAAGATATTATGCAACAGGTAAAATTGGTTGAAATAGATTTATGAAAAGAGAGGCTAGACCAAGTGAAGTTGCTGTGTTAAATTCTAGAATTATAGACAGACCAATCCGCCCAATGTTCCCAAAATGAATAGCAAATGAAGTTCAAATAATTTCTACAATTTTGTCTTCATCAGGTACTAGTGATTATGGATTTTATGGAGTTACAGGAGCAAGTCTTGCATTAATACTATCGGGAACTACCGAATTTGAATGACCAGTTTCTGGTTGTAGAGTTATGGTAAGTGCAGATGATAACTTAAAATTTGACCCAACAATGGAAGAATTGAAAACTGCTAAATTAGATTTAACAATTGCTGGTACTATGGACGCAATTACCATGGTAGAATCTCAAGGACAAGAAGTAGATGATAAAACAGTTTTAAAAGCATTTGAATTTGCACACGGAATTATAAAAGAATTATGTAAAGCTCAACTTGATTTTGTAGCTAATTATTCTCTCGTTCATCCTCTTCCAAAATCAAAAATAATAATTAAAACATTGAGTGAAACTTTATACAAAAAAATTGAATGATACATTACAGAAGATAAAATGACACCACTTTATTATGTAAGTAAAATGGATTTTCACGAGGAAATGCACAATCTTAGTACTGATGTTAAAAATTGGCTTGGTTACACAGAAGACACTGAAGATATGACTATTTGAGCGATTGAAGAAAGTGTGTATAAAGCCATTAAAAAACATATGAGAAAAAATGTATTAGAGAAAAAATTAAGACTTGACGGAAGAAAATTAAACGAGGTAAGACCGGTTTTTGGAGAATTTGGAGTACTTCCTAGGACTCACGGATCGGCTCTTTTTCAAAGATGAGTTACTCAAGTTTTGACTATTACTACACTTGGTTGACCTGGAGATATTCAAATAATTGATGATATGTTTGAGGAAAATACAAAACGTTATATTCATCATTATAATTTCCCTCCATATTCAGTGGGAGAAGTAAGACCCCTAAGATGACCATCAAGAAGAGATATCTGACACGGAAGACTTGCTGAAAAAGCAATTGAACCAATCCTACCAAGTCTTGAAGAATTTCCTTATTTTATAAGATGTGTATCTGAAACTATGACTTGTAATGGATCTAGCTCGATGGCTTCAATATGTGCCTCTACTATGTCACTTATGGATAGCTGAGTACCAATTAAAAATCTAGTATCAGGTGTTGCTATGTGAATGATTTACGATGAAAACTCTGGAAAATATGAGATTTTATCTGACATTCAAGCCCAAGAGGATTTCTTATGAGATATGGATTTTAAAATATGAGCAACTGATAAATGAATTACAGCACTTCAAATGGATTGTAAAGTAAAATGATTAAGTATGGAAGTTATCTGAAAAGTACTAGCTCAATCAAAAGAAGCTCTTGCTTATATTCAAAAAGAAATGACTAAAAAAATGAGCACTCCAAGAGCTGAGCTTTCACCATTCGCTCCATTTATACTTAGTATGAAAATAGCAACTGATAGAATTAGAGAAGTTATCGGAAAATGATGAGAAACAATTCAAAAAATCACAAAAGAATTTGAAGTTGAAATTGACATAACAGATGAAGGATTACTTTCTGTAACCGCGAAAAATCAAGCTTCTTGAAAAGCGGCAATAGACTTTATTACAAAAATGCTAAAGTGAATTGAGGTATGAGAAACTGGAACCGGAAAAGTAGCGAAAATTCTTGACGGAATCGGAGCAATAATTGACCTCGGTCAAAACAAATCTGGAATGATTCATATCTCAAAGATAGCAAAAGAAAGAGTAAATAATATAGGAGATTATCTTAAAGTATGAGATATGGTGGAATATAAAGTACTTACTGTAGATAAGGAGAGTGGGAAAGTTGGGTTGGAGAGGGTGATTATGTAATAATTTTGCAAATTATTACATAAAAATTTGCAAAATTATATTTTATATATAGAATTCTTTCTAAGAAAATATTATATGTTAATATATATTATATATGCCTAATTGAGATGTTATAAATTTTGATCAAATTTTTCCATTTTTTAAAATTTTAGAGAAAGCAAAAGATTTATGATTAAAAAAGGAATATTTAGATAATATAGAATCTAAAAGAAACGAATTAATAAATAATTTTAAAAGTAAATATCAAATTAAATGAAATAGTTATACAAAATTTTCATTTACGAATTGATTTAGAATGCCTGAAAAAAATAAATTAAAAGATTTAGAAAATATTTCTTGAGAATTTACTAATAAAATAGAAACAGAATTTTATAATATAAATGATCAATCTTTAAAAAAATTAAAAGTAGTACAACAAAAAATATTAGAAGAAATAACGACTTATTGTAATACAAATAAAATTAATAATAAACTTAAATCATTTTTTGAAGACTTGATAAAATTAATTTTTGAAATAATAAAAACTATATTATCTTATATACAAACTAATAAAAAATTAGATATGAATACTACTATAAGTGATAGAAAAATCTGAGATATAATTAAAAATTTTAGTCTATTTCAAGTGGCTTTATGACTAATAATTATCGTTGCTTTTTTATATTTTCTAATAAAAGGAGAAACATTAGCAACCGTATTTTCTCTTATTATTTGAATTATTTCTATTTGATTTACAAATGATTTAAAAAAGATTTCTAATAAAGTAGAGAATTTAGATATTAAACTAGATACTAAATTAGATACTATGGAACATGTAGTAGAAAGAGGATTTATAATACAAGCATTTGATTTCTGAAAGATATCAAAAGATGTAGCTGATGAAAGACTTAAAACCTTAGATATCAAATATAAAAAATAGTAATAACTTTTACATAATTAAATATTTTTTTTCTAAAAATTAAATTGGTATATCTAATTTTACCACCCCCAAAACCCAATATGCTCACAACAATCACAAAACTAGACAATTCTTGGCTCAATGTCTTGGGTGAAGAATTTAAGAAAGATTATATGAAGGATGTTAAAAAAAATACAAAGTAGATTCCTGCCTCCGCAGGAATGACAGATATTTAAACAACATTTACCCTAAATCTTATTCAAACAATCCTAAAATTAAATTTGCATTTATTTAAAATATGATTAATATATACCCTATATTCACCATATATCAATCACATTATGAGTAATATAGAAAAAATATTAAAGACATGAAAGACAGTTTTTACTGTAAATGATCTAAAGAAAATATTAGATACAAGCAATAGTTCTAGTATCAGGAAATTTTTATCAAAAACATGAAAAAAACAAACTTTCTTAAATTTGTATTATTGAATTTGGGGATTTTCAGATTATGATATTTTTGAACTTGCTTGTAAGATAAATAAGAACTCTTATGTCTCTTTTGAAACAGTTTTAAAAAAGTATTGAGCTATATTTCAGTATTATGAGACAATTTTTCTAGCAAGTGATAAAAGTATAGAAAAGAAAACAAAAACACACACTTTCAAAACCATTAAACTCAAATCATCAATTTTATTTAATCCTATTTGAATAGAAAATAAAAAAAACTATATGATAGCAAGTTTAGAGCGAGCAATTTGTGATAGAATTTACATAAGTCCTAATTATTATTTTGATAATTTATCGGATGTAAATTGGGATAAATTAGAAGAAATAGCTCAAATTTATAACAAAAGAGTAATAAAAGAAATTAAATTATTAAGAAAAAATTATGCTAAATAAAGACAAACATAGACAAATGCTTTTTGATATTTTAAAAGATATTTTTGAATCAAATATTGCTAAAAATCTTGCCTTCAAAGGTTGAACTGCTTGTTATTTTTTACATTCTCTTGATAGATTTTCTACTGATTTAGATTTTGATTTAGTTCAAGATATCAAAAATATAGATAATGAAATTATAAATATTTTGAAGAAATACTGAAATATTAAAAAATGAAATAAAATAATTTTGTCCTATTCTAATTTTGATGACAATATCAAGGTAGATATTAACAGAAATATCCGGAAAAATAATGAATATGAAATAAAAAATTTTTACTGAACGGATATAAAAGTCCAGAAAAAAGGTACTATTTTTGCAAATAAACTTGTAGCTCTTGTCGAGAGAAATACAAATAGAGATATTTATGATGTTTATTTTTTCTTCAAGAATAACTGGGAAATAAATGAAAAGATAATAACAGAGAGAACCTGAAAGACAAAAAATGAGCTTTTTAGAGAAATTATAAAAAAATTATCAAGTTTATGAGAAAATTATAAAATACTTGACTGACTCGGAGAAGTGTTAAATCCAAAACAAAAGGCATTTGTAAAAGAAAAATTATTAAAAGAACTGATTTGAAAAATAGAGTTCGAATTAAAATTTAATATAAAAGAAAAGTAAATAGATTTGATATTTTGAGTTTTTTTTGTATAACTCAAGTGATTTTTTGTTTTCTAAATCTCTATTATGACAAAAATTGTTGAAATTAAAGATTATCTTCCTCCAGATTTTGTACAATTGCCAATTATCAAACCTCACGATATGCCCGTAATTCAGGGTATGAAAGATAGAGTTTGAGTGATAGTTTGAAAGGCTTTTATAGAGGAAATAATTTGAATTGCGCAAAAATGAAAAAATATTTTGTCAGAGAAAAATATAAACTCAAATTCTCTTCCATATAATATTGAAGTTCATCTAAAACAAGTTAAAGAAACAGAAAAACAAGAATTAGCAGATAAAATTAATTCTGTTATAAAGCTAAAAATAAGTGTAAAAATTAAAAAACAATTATTGCATTTGAGGAACAAAATTTTACAAAATAATATATAAAATTAAAATGATAGCATTTATCTTATGAAGAGAATTTCGTCTAAGTATAGCCGAGATTAATAATTTCTTTTCAAATTCAAAACTAATTTTTGCAGATAGAGAAATTGCTTTTTTTGAATGAATAAGCGTTGATGAAATTACTTCAAATTTCTATAAACTTGGTTGAAACATTAAGGTTATTGAGATATTAGAAGAGCTGCAAGAAGAGAAGAATTTTCCAGTTGAGAGTGAGAAAATAATTTCTGAGAAAATAGATTTTGAAACAGGTAAATTTTGTTATGCATTTGCTCAATATGGAATGAATTCAAATATTTTTTCTTCTGGAATTAAGGTAAAAAAAGAGCTTAAAAAAGCCAATTTCAAAAACGCCAGATTTGTAAATAAAGACTCAAATAATGTGAATGCCGCGGTTTTTAAAAAAGAAAAACTCAGAAGTTTGACTTGAATAGAGCTTAATTTTATCAAAGCCGAAGATAGATTATTTCTCGGAAAAACCATAGCTTATCAAGATGTTGATAGTTATAGCGCACGTGATTTCTGAAAATCCCGTGATATGTGAATTGGTATGCTTCCGCCAAAATTAGCTCAAATGATGATAAATATAGCCCTCACCCCAACCCTCTCCCAAAGGGAGAGGGAGAAAAATATCTCTATTTATGATCCATTTTGTGGACTTGGAACTATTTTAATTGAGGCCCTAAATTCTGGATATTCTAATGTTTATGGAAGTGATTTAAATGAAAAAATGGTCGAGGCAACGAGTAAAAATATATCTTTTTATTTAAAGCAAACTACAAAAGCCGAAGTATTTAAACAAGATTCATCTCAAATTGAAAAAGTAGATTTCTTAAAATGAACAAGAAATATCTCAATAATTTCAGAATGATATCTAGGCTCTATAATGACAAAATGACATGTAACAGAAGAAAAAATAGATCTAGAAAGAGACACTTTATATAAAATTTACAAATGATTTTTTAGCTGATTAAAGAAAATTCATTTCAAATGAGATATCGTGATTTGTTTCCCATTTTGGGAACTCAAATGAAAATATATTTATTTCGAAGAAGTCTACAGACTCCTTCGCGACCTCGGATTTGAGACAAAAAAACTCCTCCCAGACAATCTAGAATTCAAAGAAACCAGAAGTTGAAGTCTCCTTTATCACAGACCCGGACAGCAAGTTTGAAGAGAAATTTTTAAATTAAAGTTGGGTTAATTTTAAATATAAAATAAAAGCCAGCGTACGCTGGCTTTTATTTTATATTTAGCTTAGAATATTTGCAGAATCTTTTTGTGCCGAAGAAATTACTTTTTTTATTCAATTTTCTTTTGGTTCAATTTCTATTTTAAAATTCATTTCGAAAGGTATATTAGGATTTCAATTAAACATTTCTTTTCAAAAAATTTGCATTAATTCCCTTAACTGAATTCTTAAATATCATTTTTGGTCTATTTTAAGAGGGTTATCTTTGATATTTAATCAAAGTTCTTGAAAATATTTTTCTCTAGATTTAACTCAATGTTCAGTTAATTTTACTAGTACATAATTATTAAAATTGCATTGTGCTATATTTTCATTATCTTGTGTTTCTAAATTTTCTTTTGGTGCCATATTTTAAAGTTAAAAATTATTTATTACAAATTCATAATATCATTTTATTTAAAAATTTGCAAATTTTATAGATTTGGTCAAAAGATTGTAAAATTATATTTGATTTAATTTAATTAAAATTTATAATAAACGAGTTTATTTTTTAATTTTAAAATTATGAGCTCTACAGTAATAATTATTATAATTCTAGTTTTACTTGTTGTTTTCGTTGTCGCGAAATATAATGGGATTATACAAATGAGAAACAACAGACAAAATGCTTTTGCTGATATCGATGTACAATTAAAACAAAGATTTGATTTGGTACCTAATTTAATTGAGACAGTTAAATGATATGCGACTCACGAACAAACAGTTTTTGATAAAATCATGGAAGCTCGCAAATCTTATTCTCAATCTGAAAATATAGATGATAAAATCGCTGCAAACAATATACTCTGACAAGCAATGGGTAAATTATTTGCCATAGCTGAGAGTAATCCAGAACTAAAAGCAAACCAAAATTTTATGCAATTACAAGCAGAATTATCTGATATTGAAAACAAACTAGCTGCAGTTAGAAGGTTTTTCAATTCAACTACAAATGAATACAACACTTATATCCAAGTTTTCCCTACAAATATTATAGCCGGGATTTTTGGCTTCCGCTCTGAGGTTTTCTTCGAAGTAGAAAACCGTGAAGAAGCAGAAAAGGCACCAGCAGTTAAGTTTTAAAATATTAAAATATGAATGATATTCATTACCTAAAATTAGCAATTAATCAAGCAAAAGAATCTATAAAAAAAGGTGGTTTTCCTGCTGGTGCATTATTAGTAAAAGATAAAAAAATAATTTCAAAGTGAATAAGTATTGGTAATTTATTAAATGATCCCACAAGTCATTCAGAAACTTCTGTTATTCGAGAAGTTTGTAAAATAAATAAAACCAATAATCTTGATTGAGCTATACTATATGCATCACTTGAACCTTGTAATATGTGTTTTTCTGTTGCAAATTGGTCATGAATTTCAAAAATTGTCTTTTGATGTAAAAAAACATTAGAAATGGTAAAAAAATGATATTATGAATGAGAAATTTGACTTTTGGAACTAAATTCTAAAAATAATAGAAAAATTGAAATATTATATATTTCAGATTTTGAAAAAGAAATTTTAGAAATAATAAATCTCTGGGAAAGTAAAATATAAATTAAAAATATGGCAGTAATTGGTTTACAATCGTCTATTTGGTCGAATAGATTTAAGACTTTGGTCTTACTTATTTTATTTCCAGTATTAGTTTTTGGAATAGTTTTTTTGGTGATTTTTGCGGTTTTTTATTTTGGGAAAAATCCTGAGTTAATACAGCCTATGGATTATTATTTCAATCAAAGCATTGCTTCTTCAATTCAAATTTTCACTTATTTATGACCAGTTATTTTAATTTGGGCTTTAATTTCCTTTACTTTTTATAGACAAATAATTTTCTCTTTTTCGGATGCTCGCCCTATAACTCGTAAAGAAAATCCAGAAATTTATAATATCGTAGAAAATCTATGTATCTCTCGTGGACTTGCTGTGCCAAATATCGGGATTTTAGAAGATGATAGTCTTAATGCCTTTGCGGTTGGATGGAATGTGAAAAAATCTTGGATAGTGTTTTCTAGATGAATAATAAACAAATTAAATAAATCTGAAATTGAAGCGGTTGCGGCTCATGAGCTTACTCATATTATGAATAAAGATTGACTATTGCTCGTTACAATTATAGTTTTTATCGGAGCTATAGCGGCCATTTGAGAAATAATTTTTAGAACATGAATTAGAATATGAGGCGGAAAAAGTTCTGACGGAAAAGATTCTGGACAACTTAAATTAATCTTGATTTTAGTGTGACTTGCATTGCTTATTTTATGATATTTAGTCTTGCCACTCGTGCAACTCGCCGTAAGTCGTAAAAGAGAATATCTAGCGGATGCTGGATCAGTAGCACTCACAAAAGATAAAGCCTCTATGATTTCAGCCCTCCAGAATATTAGCCAAGACTCAACAATTGAAAGTATTAAAAAGGATTCTATTTCAGCTCTTTGTATTGAAAATCCATTCCCAAAAGCCACCTGATTTATGAGTAAATTCCACGAATTTTTCTCAACTCATCCATCTATTCCCAACAGAATTTCAGTATTAGAAAAATATTAAAAATTAAATATGCAAAGATTTTACCACAACACAGACCTAAAAAATGTTTTATTCATCGAGGATAAAGATTTTTTTCATCAAATTTCCCATGTTCTTAGGTCTAAAATTTGAGATAATATTATTTTATTCAACTCAACTTGATTTGATTATATTTATAGTATTTCTGAAATCATAAAAAAGTGAATTACACTTAAATTAGATAGAAAAATAGAAAATAATAGTGATTTAAAAACCTCAATAAATCTATATCAAGCTCTACCAAATAAATATGAAAAAATAGAGTATATTCTCCAAAAATGAGTGGAAGTTTGAATTAGTAATTTCACATTTTTTAATACAGAGAGAAGCCAAAAATTAGTTATAAATGATAAAAAAATAGAGAGATTTAATTTCATTGTAAAAGAAGCATTAGAGCAATGTTGATGAGATAAATTACCTCAAATTTCCTTCGTAGATAAGATAGATTTTAGCGAAATTAACTGACAAAAATTAGTCTGTCATACAAAAATTTCTGGAAGCATAAATTTATCCGAAATCAAAAATACTCCAAATGAATTCAATATTTTTGTCTGACCCGAAGGTTGATTTTCCGATAAAGAAATAGAGAATTTCACCAAAAATAACTGCTCTATTATCAATTTCTGAGAGCGTATTTTAAGAACTGAGACTACCTCATCAGTTTTAGGTTTTTATTTGTGACAAATTGGGTAAATTAATTTTCAAATATTTAATTGAAAAACTCGTAAGTTTTCATATAATATCCTTAGTATTTAGCGATACTAATCAATCAATTATACAAAAATCAGCAATAGATTAATATTTTTGCTGAACAAAAAATTTGAACGGATAGTTTATTTTTTTAAATATAACACAATATATGGTATCTGGAGAAACTTTTACAGCAATAGATATTGGTAGTAGTAAAATCAAAACCATTATCTGAGTCTTCAATGAAGAAAAAAAATTAAGAGTACTTTGAGTTGGTGTTGCGGCATCACTCGGGGTAAGGAAAGGAAATATTTTAGATATGGATGAATTTAAAAATAATATTGATGCGAGTTTATCAGAGGCAGAAAGAATGACTTGAGAACAAGTAAGTCATATTTATTTAAGTCTTTCTGGAATTGGAATTGATGTAGCTACAAACAAATGAATCGTTGCAGTTATGGATTCAGAAATCACAGAAGAAGATATTAATAGAAGTCTTGATATGGCTCAAAATTGAGTGGATTTACAAAATAGAGTTGTTTTAAAGGTTATTCCAGAACATTTTACTTGTGATTATGAATCAGGAATTAAAAATCCAATCTGAATGACAGCTAAAAAATTAGAAGTTATTGCTCATATTTTCTCTATTGGATCAAATGTACTAAACAATATTAAAAAATGAATTTTTGATGTTGGAGTTGATATAGTTGATGTTTATCCTAATTTAATAACTTCTGGAGAAGCAGTTTTAACAAAAAGACAAAAAGAATTATGAGTTGTGTGTATTGATATTTGAGCTTCTACAACTGGAATTGCAGTATATGAAGAATGAGTTTTAATTTACTCTGGAGTTATTCCTCTTGGATGAGAAAATGTAACAAGTGATGTTGCACTTGGAGCTAGAGTATCTATAGATTTAGCTGAAAAATTAAAAATTGAATATGGAGATTTAGGATTATGTAAAATTGAAAAATGAAAAGATGAAGAAATAGAATTAGAAAAATTATCAAAAAACGAAAGTGGAACTCTTTCTATGAAATATTTATCTGAAATTACAAGAGCTAGATACGCTGAGTTATTTTATTATGTAAACTCAGAACTTAAAAAAATTAATAAAGATTGAATGTTACCAGAATGAGCAATTATTACTGGAGGTTGAGCAAAAATGAAATGAATTTTAGAATTGTCTAAAGAAGTTTTGAGATTACCTTCTGCTATTTGAGTTCCAGAAGATTCTGATTTTATAAGTGGCACTTCTATTTCAGATCCACAATTTTCTTCTGTTATCTGAACTCTGTTATTATCTCAAAAATATAGCACACATAAAGGAAGTAAACTAAACTTTTCTATCGGATGATATTGGAATTCTCTGAAAAGTTTATTTTATAAAATTGTTCCAAAAGGATAAAACAAATTTAAAATTTTTTAATACTTAATTTATAAATATATGGCTGTAAATAGGAAAACTGATGAAAAATTAAAAGCATATCTTAGATGAGATTTTACACAAAATCCCATTGAAGAAGTAAATGTTTCTGATTATATTTCACCAATTGCAAATATAAAAGTTATTTGAGTTGGATGAGGTTGACAAAATGCAATTAACAGAATGATTGCTTCAGGTCTTGAATGAGTTGAATTTATCGCAATCAATACTGATGCGCAAGCTTTATTTACATCTAAAGCTCAAATTAGAATTAATATCTGAAGAGCTACAACTCGTGGACTCGGAGCTTGAGCTAATCCAGAAATCGGTAAAAAAGCAGCCGAAGAATCAAGCGAAGAAATTAAACAAGCACTTGCCGGAGCTGATATGGTATTTATAACATGTGGTCTTGGAGGTTGAACAGGTACTTGAGCTGCTCCAGTAATTGCTGAAATTGCTAAATGATTAGGTTCATTAGTTGTTTGAGTTGTTACAAAACCTTTCGCATTTGAATGACAAAGAAGATCTATTCAATCTCTTGATTGATTTGATAAATTAAAAGAAAAAGTAGATACTCTTATTACAATTCCAAATGATAAAATCCTATCTATAATTGATAAAAAAACTCCACTTCTTGATGCTTTTAACATAGTTGATGAAGTTCTAAATCAATGAGTACAATGAATTTCTGATTTAATTACTCATCCTGGACTTATAAATGTTGACTTCGCTGATGTGAAATCTGTAATGCAAAACGCTGGATCAGCTTTAATGGGAATTGGATATGGTTCTGGAGAAAACAGAGCAATTGAAGCAGCTCGTGCTGCAGTTGATTCTCCTCTATTAGAGCTTTCTATTGCCGGAGCAAAATGATTATTATTCAATATTACTGGTTGAACAGACCTTTCTATGTTTGAAGTTGACGAAGCAGCAAGAATTATTACAGATTCTTGTGATCCAGAAGCAAATATTATCTTCTGAGCAACTATCAATGATAATTACACAGGAGAAATTAAAATTACTGTTGTGGCTACCGGATTTAACGAAGAATCAAATAAAAGACACCAAGAAACTCCAAAAACTACAATGATTGGATCTCAATTCTGAAAAAGAAATATCCAAACTTCTACTCCTCAGACTTCATTAAAACCTGCATCTAATCCATCTTTATTAGACAACCAAAGTGACCTAGATGTTCCAGCTTTTTTGAGAAATAAGATGAAGTAAGGAAATTTTAGATTAAAATACAAAAAAATCGGACTACGTCCGATTTTTTTGTATAGTTTTGACTTCTTTTTAAAATTCATATAATGAGATTAGAATTTAAAAATAATTTTAGAATTATGACAACCTTAACTATTAAAGAAGATATTAAATTATCTATTAAAGATTTTAATACTTATGATGAATTGGTAAAATTTATTTTATATGATAATTCAATAATAGAAATAGAAAAATTAAGCAAAGAAGAAGAAAAATTTATTAGTTCCCTTCGCTCATTCAAGGATTTTAAAAGTGTTGCTTATTGAATTTAGAAAAATATGACCTCAACACTACTCACAAAATCAAATTATTATCTTGAAAATGGTTCAAATCTTGGAAAGCAAGATATTGTTTGACTTCAAGAAATTTTAAGAGAACACAATAGGCTTTATTATAATGAGGAATCCCCAGTTGTATCTGACGAAGAATATGACAGACTTTTTAAGATTTTAAAGAAATTAGAGGAAAAATATGGTGTAAATTACGAACAATCTTCAACTTCAAAAATTGATGTTTTAGTGAGTAATCAATTCCAAAAAGCAGTCCATATTTACCCTATGATAAGCCTAGATAATACTTATGATAGTGAGGATATTTTGGATTTTGAGAAAAGGATTTTAAATATTTTGAAAAAAGAAATAGAGCTTCCCTATGTAATTGAGTTAAAATTTGATTGACTTGGAGTGAGTCTTACTTATCAGGATTGAAAATTAATTAAAGCTCTCACTCGAGGAAATTGAATTGAGTGAGAAGATATTACGATAAATGCAATGCAAATTAAATCAATTCCTGCTGAAATTCCATTTAAAACTACAGAAGAAATTGAGATAAGATGAGAGGTTGTTATGCCAATTTTGGCTTTTGAGAATTTAAATAAACAAAGATTAGAAGCTGGAGAAAAACTTTTTGCCAATCCTCGCAATGCCGCAAGTTGAAGTCTTAGACAACTAGATTATAATGTTACAAAATCAAGAAATTTAGAGTTTTTTGCATATAGTTTTCCTTATTTAGAGAAAGTAAATAAAGTAAAAACTTATTCTGAATATACAGATTTTATTAAATCGCTTGGTTTTCAAGTTTCACCGTATTTTTTTGAAGCAAAAAATATTAGTGAAATAGTAGATGAAATTAAAAAACTCTGAGAAAATAAACCAAAATTTGCTTTTGAAATTGATGGTCTTGTAATAAAATTAAATGATTTATCTCTTTGGCAAACACTCGGAACAACCGAACATCACCCAAGATATGCTATCGCCTACAAATTTCCGGCAACAAATGTGAGAACTACAGTTCTTGATATCGAACACAGTGTCGGAAGAACTGGAATTATTACACCAATTGCTCACCTCAAGCCTGTAAATGTAAGTGGTGTTATTGTGTCAAAAGCAACACTTCATAATTATGATGAATTGCATAAAAAAGATGTGCGAATTTGAGATGAAGTATTTATCGTGAGAGCCGGAGAAGTAATTCCTGAGGTAATAAGCGTAATACTTGAAGCTAGAAATTGAAAAGAAAAAATGCTAGAAATTCCAACGCATTGTCCGAGTTGCAATAGTGTTTTGAAAAAAGACGCCTGAAAAGTGGCATGGTATTGTCCAAATAAAAAACTATGTCCAGCTCAAACGCTAGGATCACTTATTTTGTTTGCAAGTAAAATCTGAGCAAATATTGATGGAATGTGAGATAAAATAATTGAGCTTTTTATAGAAAAATGATATATAACAGATTTTGCATCTATCTATAATTTAGAAAAATTTAAAGATGAAATATTAGCTCTAGAAGGCTTTGAAAGTAAAAAAACTCAAAACTTATTTGATGCCATAACAAACTCTAGAAATATGAATTTAGCTAATTTTTTTGTAGCTCTCTGAATTCCCCAAGTTGGTAAAAAAACTGGGAAAATTTTAGCAAATTATGTAATTTCAAAAATTAAAAATTCAAACTTAGAAGACATTTTATTTTCTCTAAACCCTGAAGATTTACAAGAAATAAAAGATATTTGACCTGTTTGAGCACATAGTATTGCTTATTATTTTGAGGAACATAGAGATTTGGTGACTAATTTATTGAAAGAAATAAATATAATTTTACCCGCAAAGGTGACTTCAAATATCACCTCTAATTCTCAAATTTCAAATAAATCATTTTGTGTAACTGGAAGTTTTTCTGATATATCGCGTGATGAAATTCATAAAATTATTGAGGAAAATTGATGAGAAACTCGAACTTCAGTTTCAAAAAATCTAGATTTTTTGATTGCCGGAGAAAATGCCTGATCTAAATTACAAAAAGCTACAGATTTTTGAGTGAAAATTTTAAATCTGGAAGAGTTTAAAAATATGATTTAATTTTGCCTTTTTGAGGGTTTTATGGTATATTGAAAATAATTAATAGATTTCTCATTTCATTCGAAATGACAGAGTGACAATTTAATTTTTAATTTTCTAGTATGAATTTTGCTGATTTATTTATATCTAAAGCATATTGAGCCATTTCTGGGGTTTGAAAAAATTCTAAAATAGCATTACCAAAAGCTACAAATTCAGCCACTGAATCTTCTTGAAGTTTTGGCGATACTATTGGATTATGGTTTTCATACGCGGTTAATATATTAATTTTTGTAATAATATTTTTTCTTATTCTTAAATTAATAAGACTTATTTATGAAATTTATACCTCAAAAAGATTAGTTTATATTAAAGTAAGTCTTCCGAGAGCTGATAGCAAACTCGATAAAGAAAAGGAAACAAAAAAAGATTTTAAGGAAAAAATAGGAATAATGTCTATCTTTTATAAAGCAGTTCATAAAATAAATGAGCTTAGTTTTGTGGATGCAATTTTAAATATAATTTTCAATCATGCAAAAATTTCGCTTGAAATAGCTTATAATGAATGACAGGTTCATTTTTATTTGGTTACCTATAGAGAATGTTCGACTCTTGTAACTCAACAAATTACATCAAATTATCCGGACGCTGAAGTAAAAATTATAGACAAAAAAGATTATATAGATATCAAACCGGCAGGTTATACACTAAAGGCTGTAAGTTCTGGAAAAGTAAATACAGATATTTTTCCAATTAAAACTTATAAATATTTTGAAGATGATCCACTTTCAAGTATTACAAATGCGTTTTGAACTCTTAAAAAAACTGATAAAGCAGTTTATCAATTAGTAATTAAACCCCTTTGACAATCTTGGAATAAAAAAGCTAAAAAATGAGCAAGTCTTGTTGCAAAATGACAATACAAAAAATGAATAAAAGCCTCTCTTTGAATGGAATTAATTCAAAAAATTCTAGATCCATTTTATTGGATTTTAAACAGATTTATAAACAATGAAGAAACTCCGGGTTCAAATGCGCCTGGGGCAAGTGGATGAGATTCTTATAAAATATTTAATCAAGCAGAACAAGAATCACATAAAGCTGTCTGAGAACTTGCTTGACAACAATGATTTCAGGCCTCAATGCGTTTTTTGGTTTCATCGCTAGATGAGACAAGCGCCAAAGAATGATTGCATAATTTACTTTCTGTTACAGGAATTTTTACTGATGAATATAATAATAAACTTGATGATCCAAGGGTTTCTGAAGATTTATTTAGTTTTATTTTAACGCCAATTAGATATATAGCTTTCAAATTTAAACTTATTTGACTTGTTCAAAATAAAAGTGTTTTTTCTATTGATGAACTCTCAACCCTTTATCATTTCCCAGATATTAATTATAATAAATCTCCAGTTATAAAATGGCTTGAATACAAGATGATTACTCCTCCTTCAAATTTAAAAACTCTAAAAGAACCTCTAATTTTAAATGACTACAAAAGAGATAATTTCTGAAATATTTATACAAAAGATTGATCATTACTTAAGGTCGATGAAAATAAAAATTTATTTAAAGATGAAAATAAAAACTTTGTCTTAATAACCTGAGAAGTTGTAAATGTAGAAAAAGAATGAGATAGAAAATGAAAACCAACTGACGAGTGAAAAATGCCAATTACACAAGAAAGTCAAAGATATATTTGAGGATTCCCACTATTTAAAGATTGAGTGTTAATGTGAGTTAATGAATATAGAAATATAAAAACTCCAATTTATTTTGCCAGAAAAGACAGAGGAAGACATCATTATATTATCTGAAAATCGTGAGGTTGAAAATCAGTATTTATCGGATATCTTGCTCGTCAAGATTTATGGGCAGGAGATGGACTTTGTGTAATAGACCCGCACTGAGATTTAGTTGAAGATGTAATTTCATTTACCCCAAAAGAGAGAGCAAAAGATGTGGTAATATTTGATCCATCTGACACCGAGAGGCCTATGTGATTAAATTTACTTGATATAATAAGTCGTGACCCAAACTTAAGAGCAATTGAAAAAGATAGAGCAGCAATGGATGCCACTAGTATTTTTATTAAAATATTTAATGAGGAAATTTTTGGTCCTCGTATTCAACATTATTTCCGCAATGGTTGTTTAACTCTTATGGACGATGAGGATGAGGGAGGGACTTTAATTGATGTTCCGCGTCTTTTTGTGGATGATGCATTTATGAAATATAAAGTTTCAAAAATTAAAAATCCAGTTGTAAAATCATTCTGGGAACATGAATATGCAAATACCGGAGACCGTGAAAAACAAGAAATGATACCATATTTCTCTTCTAAATTCTGACCATTTATTACAAATACTACAATTAGAAATATTATTGGTCAACCAAAATCCGCCTTTAATTTAAGGGAAATTATGGATAACCAAAAGGTATTAATGGTAAATCTTTCAAAATGATTAATCTGAGACTTAAATGCCCAACTTCTTTGATTGATATTTGTATCAAAAATAAATATGGCGGCGATGAGTAGGGCTGATATTGCAGAAGACAAAAGAAAAGATTTTTATCTATATGTTGATGAGTTTCAGAATTTTGCAACTGACACTTTCGGGGAAATATTATCAGAAGCTCGTAAATATCATCTGGCACTTATTATGGCTCACCAATACATCGCACAAATCTGATGAAACAAGAAAAATGACTGAAAACCATCAATTAAAGATGCAGTTTTTGGGAATGCCTGAACTATTATGTCATTTAAAGTCGGAGCGGAAGATGCAGAGTATCTTGAAAAAGAATACGCGCCACTTCTATCTCAACAAGATATAATTTGAATTGCGAATTTTACAGCTTATTGTAAGCTAAACATTGATAATGCCACAACTCGCCCATTTGATATGAAGACATTCTGGGATAATACCTACAAAAACAAAGAAGTAACCAAAGTAATCAAAGAATATTCTCGCAAAATGTACGGAAGAAAAAAAGAATATGTAGACATGGAAATCGAATCTCGCCTCTGAATAATCAAAACCGAGGAACCAAAAATTGATAACGAACCAAAAATTTAATTCCCCGTACCTGTTATTTCGAGCGTTAGCGAGAAATCTATTAATTTATAAAATAATTCAATTATTAATATGAGAAAATTATTTAAAATACTATTTTTAGTAACGCTACTTTTTTCTAGTTTTTCGGTTTTTGCTATTTGAGATATTAAGACGGTTGACCCAAGAGCCGCGAGTGATAGATGAAATTATCTAGATACTTTCAAGGAGAATGAACATTTTATGTGAAATTTCGTATGAGAAAAATGAGCACAAAACCTTTTACTAGTTGTTGCTAAAGATATTAAAAATATTTTTATTGCAATAGCTGTACTCTATTTATTTATAACTACAATAAAATTATTTTTCTGATCTGGGTGAGAAGAAGATATTAAAAAATGGAGGCTTTCAATTCTCTGGGTATCAATTTGAATAATTATAATGCAAATATCTTATGTTGCCTTCGCTTCCCTATATGACAAATGAATAACTGAGGCTACGGCTGCAGGATTTTCAGGCTCAGTGCTAAATCCAATTATAAAATTAATGGAAGTTATGGCATCTTTTATTTTTATTTCTATGGCAATTTTATCATTTTATGGGATTGTGACAGGAGGATGAAGTGAGGAAAAATACAAAAAATGAGTGCAATGAGTGCAAGCTGCAATAATTTGATTTATATTAATAAAAATATCAGCAAGACTTGTAAATAGTATTTATTGAACTGTAAATTGTACAAATACATGACTTGCAACAACTTGTAATTGACAAGCACTCTGAAACCCAAATTTATCAGATACTGTTAAAATTATTAGAAGTATAATCCAATACTCTACAGGATTTATATGAATAATTGTAATAGTGCTAATAATTTATACTTGAATGACAATTTTAACGAGTGGCTGAAGTGAAGAAAAGATGAAAAAGGCAAAAAGCAATCTTACTTATATTGTTATCTGAATATTAGTAATTGTACTAAGTGTTTCACTTTTCCAATTTATGGGATGAGCAGATTTAAATTGAGTTATTTGAAGTTTTAGTAATTAAAAAAATCCTTTACTAATAAGACCGGTCCACTTTGGAGAGACCGGTCTTTGTTTATTGAGCTTAAAACAAACTTTGTTGAGACTTAATTACGGCCTCTATTTTAGTTGCTCTCTCGCCAATATATCACCAAATTCTCTTTAAATCTTCTTTGATTTCAAATCAATAAATAGTAATATCGCTCTCTAAAATTTCAGATAAAAAATCTTTAATAAAAAGCTTTGTTGTATCTATTTCATATACTTCTTTTTCTCATAAATAAATACTAACTTCATTTAGAGAGAAACTATTCTCTCAGATTGTTGAAATAGAGATTTTTTTACTTTTTAAAATTTTTTCTTTTAAAAAAAGAAGTTCTCTATCAGATTCAATTTTTGTAATTTTAATTCACAAAGAAGAAAAATTCCTTACTTCATCCTTATGACTTTCTGGTGTTAGAGACTTAAATTCTAGTTTTTTAAAAAAAGAAATAATATCCTCATTAATAAGTTTTTTTGAAGTAAAATCAAAATCAGAAAGTGAAAAATCGCCAATATCTACATTTGTATCAATTGTCGCTAATCTCTTGCTTAAAAAAGCTATTTCTCGACTATTTTCAAGTACCTCTTTTGTCTTTCCAGTGAGACTTTCAATATTCTCATAAATTTGTTCTAGAGAGCCAAATTTATTAATTAATTCAGATGCTTTTTTTGGTCAAAAACCAGTAATTCCTGGAATATTATCTGAACTATCTCCACAAATTGCAAGATAATCAACTATATATTTTGGATCAACTCAGAATTTTTCTTGAGCTTCACGAGTGTGAGAAATTTTTCTTTTCATAGTGTCATAAACTGCAACATTTCAATCTATAAATTGATATAAATCTTTATCTCAACTCAAAATATAAATATCATTTTCTTTGTCAGTCCTTAATTTTTCAACTAGAGTTCAAATAATATCATCAGCTTCAAATCACATTTTTGAAATTGGATTTATTCCAAATTTTTCTAAAAGTTCAAAAATCAAATTTTCTTGGCTTTTTAAATCTGTTGGCATTCTATCTCTTGTGGCTTTATATTGCTCATAAATATCGTGTCTATGGTTTTTTCATTTACTATCAACTACAAAAATTAACTTATCTGGTCTATCTTGTTCTTGCCAAGACAACACCATTTTTGCAAGTCCAAAAACTGTATTAACTGGAGTTCCATCTTTTAAAGTAAAACTCGGAACAGCATAAAATAGCCTATAAATAAAATTATACCCGTCTATAATGTAGATTTTTTGTTTCATGAATTTATATTATGTTTTAGAAAGTTTATTGAATATTTACAAAAAACCTAAAAAATAAAGTTGACATTTTTAAAATATCATTATAAATAATTTGCTTGTAATTGAAATTATAGAAGAACGAGAGCTCAAAAACCTATTCGGACAATCCGAAATATTGTGGAGGAGCAATCCAAAACCAAAGACTGATGCCAGAGTTCTTCAGAATTACAAGTAAAAAATCCCCCGCAAGGGGGATTTTCCTATTTATGACCTGTGCTTCCAAATCATCATCTATCTTTATTTCACATAGTCTCAACTACTTCAAAATCTGCTATATCAATTTTTACAAACATTCATTGTCAGATACGAGTTCCAGCTTCAAGTGTAACAGGTTCTGATCTCATATTTAAAAATGGAAATTTAATAGTGTCTGAGTCTCCACAATAATCTTGGTCAATAATTCAAATTGAATTTGTTTGGATTAATCCAAATTTCTTAAAAGTAGAGCTTCTTGGAGAAGTCTGAAGTACATATCAAGCTGGAACTTCCACAACTACTCCAGTCTCTACTAATTTAAATTCTCCTGGTGCAAAAGTAATTTCACTAACACATTTAAAATCAAAAGCACAAGCTCAAGCACTCTCATAATTTAAAGCTTGTCAATCAGATGTTTTTATACGCACTTTCATAAAAAATAAGGTTATTTAATAAAATCTTTAATTAAAATAATTAACTTTTTGTTTATTTCTTCAATACTCAAAATTTCTCAAGCTTCATTTTCACATTCAAGAACTACATAATTTTTAAAATATTTTGGTAAAAATTCTTTTCAAATCTTAAGGGAACTTTCTTGATGTTTTACATCTTGTTCTGCTAAATCCAATCATCAATCAACCGTAACATATTGTCTATTATCTTGAATTTTTTTGTTAATTAATTTTCTAATATTTTCCATCGACAATGAAAGAAAAATAATTAAATCTGGTTGTGGTAATCCTGCTTTATCAAATTCAAAATCATATACCCAATCAAAAAATTTATTTAATCCCTCGAGATCTCATTTTTCCAAAAATTGAGTTCATCTGTGGACAAAATTAGCTGTTGAATATCTATCTGAAATTAAAAAATCATTATCTTTTGTTTTTTGTTTAATTTTTGGAGATTGCTCAAATCTATCTAAAATATAAAAACTGCTTCATAAATATCAATTTATTTCTGAAGGATGACCATAGACTCAGTTTAGAAAATTTTCCACAAATCTACAAGATCATTCTCAATAAGCCGGAAAACTAATACTATCAGCGGAAAATCAATCTTTTTTTAGATTTTCAACTAATAATTTAGTCTGAGTTGCTTTTCCAGAGCCGTCAACTCATTCTATTACTATAAATTTATTTTTCATTAATTGACATAAGTTAAAGATTCTACTTTTTGTCTAAAAATTTCGCAACTTTCTAGAAGACATAAATTATTATTACAATTCTGGCAATCTTGTTTTACTTGAGAAGCTAAAGTATTGTAAACATTTTCTGTTAATTCAAGCTCATGTCTAAAGCCCATTCCTGTTCCTGTATTTCTCATAATTTTAAAAAGTTAGTAAGTAAATATTATTTGGTAAAATAATTTTCGTATAAATCATCAAATAAAAGAGGAATTTTCTCTTTTAAATCTTTTAAGAAACTCAGTGCAATAATCCTAATATCTGGATGTGCGAACTGAGAACCTCTTAGATTTATAAAATGTCTAATTTCGCGCAAATTCATTGTTACAATTATTTCGGTTTTTATGTCATTTGGTAAAATTCATCTTGCTTCTTCTGGCTTAAATCCAGACTCAATCAATTCTTTATAGACTTTTGCAATATTTTCATGAGTTTCAAACCATTTTTTCTTAGTTTCTTCATCTTTATCATGTAGCCGAGACGGATAAATTATTTTATATCATCATTTTTTAAATGGGTCTACATAACGAGTGCTTTCTTGTGTATAAGATGCAATTCTATGTCTTACAAGTTCATGAGTTACTCATCTGTTTGTAATTATTTTAAAAGTTAACTTTTCATGTTCTAAAGTGCTTTCGTGTTTTTTGGAAAGTATAAGTTTTATAATATTGTAATGACTATCTTCACTCATTTTATCAAATGATTGATAAGCTGTTCTTATGGCTCTTTCTAGGGCTCTAAGAATTTTATCTCCGTCAATATCTTGATCTAGAATTTCTACGCTTGGAGCTACTATTTCTACATTTTCATTTTTAAATAAATGTATGTCAGAATTAAGCTCTTTTTGTAAATCTGTAATTATTTTCATATTAATTTTTAAAAATTAAATTATATATCTTTCTTCTCCACAAAACCAGTCCAATTATTTGTATGATATCTTCATACTTTATCGTAAGTTTTTTCGGGAATTGAACTTATTTGAGAAAAGGTAATTTGAGCTATCTCCATTTTTGGGCGTAAAATTATTGGTACATTATTGAGGTTGCTGAGCTCAAAAGCTATATTTAGAAAATGTCCTGGATTAATAAGTCCTGCAGTATTGTGGACTACAAGTCAAATACGAGCAAGACTTGATTTCCCAGATAATTGAATTAAATAATTATTAGATCAGAAATTTTCCCAACTAAATCATAGAATACTTACACCCGGATGAAGTACAAATTCTTTTCAATCTTCCACTATTACTTCCCTCATTTGAGGCAAAATCTTATTAACTGGATCTATAAATTGAGTAGAATGAGAATCTGTAATTAAAAATTTATTTCATAAAAGTAAATCATAACTTGCCGCCTGAAGTCTCTTTTCATCAAAATTTTCAATTGAAATTTCTCAAGACAATACAGCTTTTCTAATGTCAGTATCCGATAAATACATAAATAAAAAGTTAGAAAGATTTAATACATCTATATTAAAAAAAAATCGATTTTTTACAAAAGTTTTTTTAAAATAAAAATTAGAAGGCAGGAAAGTCAAATTCTTTCTAGAAATATGTTTTGTTTTTTACTTTTTTTTGTTATAATTACAATCGCTTATTTTCTAATTTTAAATTTATGAAAATGAATGTATGATGTTTAGATAGAATAATTCGTGTAATTTTAGGTACACTTTTACTTACTTCTTTCTATTTTTTATGAAATAATTGGCTTTTAATTTGAATTATTCCTCTTCTTACAGGAATATTTTGATATTGCCCAATATATCAAATTCTTTGAACTTCAACAAAATAAATGAATAAAAACTGATCAATTTTAATTTGGACAATGATATTATCTCTTTTTATTGTTGTGCTTTTTATATCTATAGATTCTATATTTAAAAAGAGTCTTTTTTTCTCAAATTTTTTTGAACAGAGAAATATTGATGATGTAGATTTAACAAGTGTTTTAGATTGATTAAAAAATAATCCAACTAATTCGGTTACTTCTGGAGATTATTCTATAGAATCCTTGGATTATAATTGATCAACGACATTTTCTTGATTTCTAGCAAATAAAGAATGAACGGAATTATTAATAAGTAACAGATGAACAGATACAACTTTAAGTTGAAAAGTGAATTATTGAATTTTAAATTATAAAGTACTATCATTTGAAACTTCCTCCAGTGCTTCTATTTTTTATTCATGAACAGTAACTTCGACTTGTGCATTATCTTCAACTTGATTAGTATTACCATTTAATTGATTTAGCTTAGATACAAGCAAAACAAACAATGTTTTATATCTTGAGTGAAGTTGATGATTGGCAAGCTATAATTTGCTAAAATGAACTACGAATTTATTGCCTCAAAAAAATATTTATAGACTTTATAAAAATGTTTGAAATTATAAGAAATTTATAAGAAATTTTGAAATAGAAAATTTTTGAGTAGAATCATTTCCTGAAATAAATTACACTTGATATTGACTTTACCCATAATATATAAAATATGGCAAATAATTATTATGAAACACTTTGAATAAACAAATGAGCAACAGAAGCTGAAATAAAAAAAGCTTATCGTAAAAAGGCAATGGAATGGCATCCAGATAAGCATAAGTGAGATAAAAAAGCAGAGGCTCAATTTAAGAAAATTAATGAAGCTTACGAGACCTTAAAAGATTCTCAAAAAAGAAAGCAATATGATACTTTTGGGCAGACTTGATGAAATTATTCAAGTTGATGATCTTGATTTGGAGGATTTGAGGACTTATTTAGAAATGCGCAAAGTTCTAGAAATAGTAGTTATTCTTCATTTGATTTTTGAGATTTATTTGGGGATATGTACTCATGATGAGCTCAAAAATCTAGAGGTACAAGAGAAAATTTTTATGAACAAAAAAGAGAAACTCCAAAAAAAGAAGAAGAAATTGTAGATATAGAAAAAACTTATGAAATTCCGATTATGGATTTTATTTTAGGTACAAAACTCTGAATAGATACAGTCTATAACGAACATCTAAAACTAAAAATTCCTGAGTGAACAAAGCCCTGAACAAAGTTTAAAATAAAATGAAAATGAAGAAAAATTTGAACTAAAACTTGAGATATGTATATAATCGCCGAAGCCAAAATGCCAAAAGAAATTCCTGAAGATATTAAAAGACTTTTAGAATCAATAAAATATAGATTATAATGAGAAAATATTTAATACTAGACAGTATAAGGTCATGTCTCAATGTCTGAGCGATGATGAGGACTTGTGATGGGGCGGGTTTTGATAAAATCATATTAACTGGATTTACTCCAATTCCTCCAAGAAAAGATATCTCTAAGACTGCAATATGAGCGGAAGATACAGTAGATTGGGAGTATTATGATGATATAATTGGGATTGTAAGTGAATTAAAACAAAAATGATTTAAAATAGTAGTTCTTGAACAAAACGAAAAAAGTATAGATTTGCGTGATTTTGTGCCAAAAAAGTGAGAAGATATTTGTATAGTGCTTTGAAATGAAATACAATGAGTAAGACCTGAAATTATTAAAATGGCTGATTATATTGTGGAAATCCCGATGTTTTGAAAGAAGCAATCTCTAAATGTAGCTACTTCGGCTGGAATTTTGATGTATAAATTTGTTTAATTATTTTTTTCTTGATTGCAGAATATCAGCTACCATTTCTCAAATTTTTAGACGTGAAATTTTATCCGCTGCAATTTGTCAGGCCTTTTCTGTATTATAAATTCAAATTTTTTGTACTTGAGACATTAAATTTCCAACATCTACTTTTGTTTTGTCTAAATTTGTAATCCAGAAAAATCAAGATATCACAAGCAATATTGTAGCAAAAGTTTTAGTTCAAAAATTCCACTCAATCCCTGATTTAAATGTTTTGAATTGGTTTACAAAAAACGAACCTAAAAGTAAAACAGTTCCTAAAAAAACTCAAACTGGAGCATAAATATAAAGGAAATTTAACCCTATAAAAGTTAAAATTAAGTCAGCTGTAAATATTTTTAATTTTTTTAAATTTATATTAATTAATCTATTTGAACTTAAATTAAAATCTAAAAATGCTTCTAAATCCTCAAAAAAATTATATATTTTTTTGTATTCTACATAATTTTGAGAAAAAATAAGAGTCATTAAATATCTTAATTTTAATAAATCTTTTCTTGTAATTGTGATTTTCTCAGATACTATTGTATATATTATTGGCTTCAAAAATGGAGAAATCATACTTCTATCTATATTTAAAATTAATTTTTTAAATGCAAGAATAGATTTAATTTCATCTTTGTATGAAGTCTTATTATCTTCATCAAAATTTCATTTTAATACCGCCCATTCATTTCTATTGCTACAAGCATTTTTATCCCAATAAAATAATCTTGTAATTTCTTTATAATATACATTTATAATTTCTGTTTTCACATATCCCCAGAAATAACCTTTTTCTGTAGAATTTTGGTCTTTTAATATTTCTACTATATTTTTATAAAAATCGTTTTTATTTTCATAATATTTTTTAATTTCATTATCAAGTCTTAATTTAATTTCGCGATTAGTCTGATTATTAATGTGATCTAAAATATGCTTATCTCTTATATTCACATCCTTAAGATAAAATCTTGTAATTCCAGAAAAAATATTATAAGTCTCAGTAAATCCTACTTTAATTTCATCAATACTTACACAAAAATATGATATAAATAAATCTTTATCTATATCAAGAGAAATAGTAATTTGTTCAAGAAATCTTTCTATTGCATTTTCATCAAGATATTTTGCATCTATTTTTAACTCCTTTAATTTAAAAGAATTAAAAATTTCTTTGATTTTTCCAATTGGCTGTTTTGATTTAAATTTATGTAAAAATTTTTGTAATTCTTCCAAAGTCTCTCATTTATAAAGTTTCAATAGTCATTTTGCAAGATATTGTTGCTCTTTATCAAAAGCTACTGCAGTCTTAAAATAAAGATTTAAATCAAAATATTTAGAATCCTTTAGATAATTTTTAAGATTATATAGCCAGATTTTTTGGTATCCAACTGTTTGATAAATTGAAACAATTAAAGTTTTGTTTTGCGAATTAAATCAGCTAGAAACTTTTTTTGTAATTTTATTAATAAATTCTCAAAATTTTTCCTTTAGTTCATTTGATTTTTTATATAATATAAAAGGAGATGGTGATTTTAAAATATCCTGAAGTTCCTTCAATAAAAATTCAAAATCAATTTGCATTCCCGGGTCAAATTCATCTGTCTGCTCAACATCCTGACCAACCGGAACAATCTCTTTTTTTGAAAAATTCGTTCACATATTTTTGTTTTTATTTTATAATAAAACTATTTTATCATACTTTTCCCAAAATTACAAAAAAAGTTAACTTTTGGTTAACTTTTTAGGAAAAAATATAATTAATTACTGTTTCTGCGCCTGTGGAATTTTGTACATGAGTTGAGATATTGGACTCAAGAATTTATTGAGATTGTTTCTAATTTCTACGTATTCGCTATAAATAAAAAGCAAAACTATGTGGCTTGGGTAGGTATTTTCAAATTCATTGAAAGCAACTAGTGCTTGTTCATAAACATCTTTTGAGTGAGTTATTTCATTTGCAATTTGTAAATCATTTTTGGCTAGACGAATCTTGAATTCATTTACGGGATAATCAGTTTTTGAGGCTCCGGAAGAATATTTCATAAAACCACTGATATTATTTCTTGAGTCCAACTGAAGATAATCAAGATAATATCTATAATTGCAATAATGAAAAGTTACATTATCTACAAGTGCTTTTTTATATCAAAAATCTTTAGAGTTCTCAGAAGTTGCACATTTATATTCTGAAATCATATTTTTTAGATCTTCATTTTGGGTTTTAATTTTTGTTGAAATATTAGAGCTACTATCGCCCTTTTTAATATATTTCAGTATAGTATTTCCTATTTTTAATTTTGATTTAAGAATTGCACAATTAAATACCTTATTCACTGTTTCTCTGTAAACTATTTTTGATTTTTCAAAAGGTCCTGAAGCAAGGCTAATATCTACTGTTCACCCGGCCCCTATTTTATTCAAAAAAACATTATAAATACTATCTGAATCATTATCAGCTGAAGCCTCTGTAAATGGAATTGATTCAACTTTTAATAGAGATTCTCATTTATTTAATGGGTCAATATTTTCACATGTTACAATATTTTCACAATAAGTTTGAAATTCTTTGCTTCAATCAAGTGCATTATTACAACTCACAACACCTGTAGCAAAAGTTGAGGTTGTGTAGAAAAAAAGAAATGTGGTAATAATTATTTTTTTCATAATTACATCGCTCAGATTCTAAATATAATTTCTTTTTCGATGAACTCGCGGTCGCGTCAGTATTTTAGGCGAGAAAGTTCTTTGAAGGCTTTTGCGAGTTTTGGGTCTCATTTATCTAGGTATGGATTTACTGGTGTAACACTAAATGCTGGGCTTGGTTGTCAGTCTATTGAGAGTTTCATTGTGGCTTTAAATTTGTCTATATTCATAAGATCTTGATTTGAAAAATTTGGAGAAAATTGTTTCGCCATAAATTCCGCGTCCTCAGGTCATATTTTGTAACTCATAAGAGATCCAACATTTCAGAAAATTGCATCTTTTAGGTTTGTATTTGATTTTGTAAGAGCATCACTTTTTTGAAGTTGTCCGAGATATTGGTGGGCAACAATCAATCCGAGGCGATATTTACGAGCTTCTGATAGAATAGACTCAATCGAGTCTGTGATATAATTCTGGAACTCATCAATATATAAGAAAAAATCATTTCTTTCTTCTTTGGCTATAAGTTGTCTGCGCATTGCAGCAATCTGTATTTTTGAAACAATTACAAGTCAAAGAAGTGTTGAATTAATATCTCCAAGTACTCATTTTGAGAGATTTACAAAAAGAATTTTGTTATTTTGCATAATATCATAAACATCAAACGAACTTTTTACTTGCCCAATAATATTTCTCATCATCGTATTTGTGATAAATCACCCGAATTTTGCCGCCCAAAATGGTATCATTTCTCATTTTTCTCTCTCTCACATTTTTGCAAAAGTATAATTCCACCAAGATTTTACTATTGGATTTTTAAGTGTTCTTGTTCTTTCTTTTTGAAAATCATCATCCGTGAATAATCTCACCAAATCTGTCAAAGCTCATCCTCCTGGATAATCCATTAAAGTTAAAACTCAGTTTCTAAAATAATCTTGGATACGCGGACCAAATATTTCATTTCAAAATAATTTTAACATTATATTCATCGAGTCTTGAGCCACAGCTTGCTTCTCATCCTCACTATTTGCCTCAAGTAAATTAATTCAAAGAGGTCTCGCGGTATCTGCTGGATTAAAATAAATTACATCGTCAGCCCTATTTCTCGGCACAAAAGGAAGTAAATCCTCGGCTAAATCTCCATGCGGATCGACAACTGCAATTCATTTTCCATTTTGTAAATCCTGACGAGCCATAACTTGCAAAATACTTGATTTACCCGTTCAAGTCTGACCAATAACATAAAAATGACGGAATCTATCTTCATTTTTGAGTCTGATTTCTGTTCTAATTCATCTGTAATAATTCTCTCAAAGCAAAAGTCATTCATCTGGAATATTTGATGGAGCTTTTACGATTTTAAAATTTTGCCATTTTATTTCTGGAGTTTTATTATATTTTGAATGTGGAAAATGGTAAAGTGATGCAATTTCTTCAATATTTAAAATGTTTTTCTTAGATAATGGTGAACTTCTAAAATATCTAAAAATATAATTTCTAACAACCAAATCAGATGAAATTTTGTCTTTTTTGAAAGAATTAAAACCTGGCGAACTAAATTGAGAAAAGGCTCAAATTATATTTTTGAGTTGAGCTTCCGCAAGAAGCTCATCATCTCCAGCCGAAATTACTCTAATAATTACTTCGTATCCTACTTTTTTCTTTTTTTCCTTCATTAAAGTTTCTTTATCGTTATCTTTATCATCTTTATCTTCTCACTTTTTCTCTTTTGGATCTGAAAAAATCAGGCTTAAAAAAGAAACAATCCAAACCAAAGGATTTAGTGAAAATCATTTAAATCATTTTTTTAATTGTTTTAAAGCTTTTTCGGTTTTGTTTTGCCAATCATCTGATGAAGGTTTTAGAAGAATTTGAACTGAACATGCTTCAAACTGACTTAATTTTGAAAAGGCATTTGTAATGTTATTTATAGGATCACTCTCTAATTTTTGGTAAGTTTTAATTGGAAGAAAAAAATCTTTTTTAAGACTTAAAGAAATTGCTTTTACGACTTTTCTATTTTTAAAAATATTATATTCCTGAACTTCATCAATAATTGCGTCCGGATAAAAACCTGTAATTTGTTTTTCTACTAGATTTTGTGCTTTTTTAGGAACTACAAGATAGAAATTAATTTCCCTATTTGCCGCCAAATATTCTAATGATATATAATCTTGTCCAAAAAATTTTGATTTAAGAGAACCTGAATAAATAGTTTTTAATGAAGAAAGAAGTTGCTCCATCAGAGAAATTTGTTCTTTAAAATCTCTCACAGTTTCCTTTTTCTCATCCATTTCACTGTCCTTTTTTGGTATCAAAATACGCAAAAAGGTCATATTTAAAGACCTCTTAAAATCTGATTTTTTCTTCAAAGAAAAATAAGCAAAATATAATCAAATTGCGATAATTAATATAATCAAAATTTCTATTGTCATACTGTTTTAATAAGCTAAAATTAGTATATCATAAAAGACAAAAAAAGCAAAATTAGAGTACTTCAAAACTATATTTTTCTTCTTCATTTTCATTAAATCAACTTATAAATCAAGATTGAATTTGCTTTTTAACTTCATTTAAGGAATCAGTAAAATCTGAAGTTTTTGAGGTTATTTCTATTGTTAGTTTTAGCATATAATTGAAAAGTTAATAGTAAATCTCGACTTTTACTTTTTCTAAATACTCCAATTCTTCAATCAAAGTTTTTTGAATCTTTTCTATTTTTTCATATTTTAAAGCAATTTCTTTTTGTTTTTCTAAGTCAAATTCTCAATTTTCTTTTACTGGAATTTTAACTAAAATATTATCTTTAATTTTATCAGGTGACAATTTTGTAAATTCGTTTTTTCATTTATCTCAAACTCTTCATTTTGTAAGATTTCTTAAATCTCATTGGATAGAATATTTTATAAAATCAATATCAATATTTTGAGTTTTTGGAATAAAAATTCATCTATCAGCATTTATAGAAAATTTTCAGTTTATTCTCTTCAAATATCAAGCAAATCAGTTTGTTGCCCAAGTTAAATATTCTCAATCAAAATCAAAAGTATTTATAGATGTTAATTGTTCTTTTCAAGCTGAATAAACTGGAAACTCTCATTTATTATCATTTCAGTATTGTTTTGTATAAAGAGATTTTCATCTTTGTAAATCAAAAATTTTATTTATTGAAACTTCTTCATAATTTCAAATAAATTTAAAAATTAAATTTTTGTCTTCTAAATCTTCTTTCATTATTCTCAATCTATCTTTAATTTTTTCATTTTTTTCATAATTTGAAGCTATTTCTCTTTGTTTTTCTAAATCAAATTCTAAATTCTCATTTATTGGAATTTTTATAAATAAATCTTTAATTCTGCTTTTTCATGCTTTCTTAGTAAATCAAAATCACTCAATTAATGAAGATAATTCAATAATATTTTTCAAGTATACTTTATCTAAAATATGTTCATATTTCTCAAATAAAATTAATGGAATAACCTTTTCTGATAAAGAAAATTTTCATTTTCTATAAAAAACTTTTCATATAGACCCATCAATATTCCAAGTTAAACAATTTTCAAAATATTTCACTCATTTTACATTATCTTCAATAAATCAATATCAAACTATTTTTTCTATTTTTGATGCACTATAAACTGGTATAATTCACTTATATTGATCAATAAATGATTTCGTAAAAAAACTACTATTAGTATTTATTGATAAATCAAAAATTTCAGATATTTTAACTTCTTTAAAATTAGTCATATTTTTATTTTATAAGTTCTAATAATTCTTTTTCCATTTCATCTATCTTTAATTTTACTTCTTGTAGTTTTTCTAGAAATTCCTCTATATTTAAAGCTTCTTCTTGTTCTTCTATTCCAAGTTCAATTTTTTCTTCCTTAGTCCACCATCTATCGACAGTCCAATTATTATTTACTTCTTCTTCAAATTTTGAAAATGCTTGAATTTTACATCTATTATCATCTGTACTAAAATATTCTTCATTTCAAACAAACATTCTAAATAATTTTTTAGCTTTTTCTAAATCACTATTTCAAGTATCAAATCTATTCACATCTAAAGTTTCTCAAATATCACTTACTAAATAAGTAAAAACTGGTTTTATTTGTTTTATATTTTTATTTAACTTCTTTGTAATAACTAAAATATAAGTCCTTTTATTTGTAGTAAAAAAAGTGTTCAAAGGTAATGAAATCATTCCATTTATTTCACATTCATCAATTATAAATTGCCTAATTTTTTTATCATTTAATCTATTAAATATTCAATCTGGTAAAACAATAAAAGCTCTTCAATTTTTCTTTAATTTATTTATAATCCATTCTAATGAAAGAGATTCTAATCAAATTCAATTTGTCTTATAAAAATCTAATTTATCTTGATCTTTTGCAATCTCTTCTTTTAAAATTGCACTTCAAGAAGTAACATAAGGAGGATTTGTAATAATTAAATCAAATTTTTCTTCTTCTTTATCTGATATATCAGCTAAAGTTCAAAGAGTTCATTTTTTTAATTTAAAAGTTTTGTTAAAAATACTTGAAAACTCTTTTGTAAGTTTTGGATACTCTTTTATCAAATCTGAAAGATAAATAAGCATATTTGCTTTTGCTAAAATAATAGTTCTTTCACTATCTTTTTCACTAGATCATTTATCAAATCCAAAATATTCTATATTTTGTTTTATTTCATTATTTTTTACTATAAAATCTTTATTATTTCTTTTAGCAATTACTTCAAGTGGGAAACCTCAAACTCAACAAAATGGGTCACAAACTCTTGCTCAATTTTGTAAATTTTCAACTTTTGCCATTTCAACCATATTTCAAACAACTTTTCTTGGTGTAAAAAATTGTCACATTCATTTTACTCAACTATCTCTTTTTAAAAAAGTCTCATAAAGTTTTGTTTTAAAAGATTTTTCGACATTTGTTAAATCTCAAAATTCATAATACCTTACAATAGATTTTTTAAATAATGAAGCAAATTCTAAAACTGGTTCACTTTTTTCATTTACAAATATAGTTCAGTTCATAATAGTAGTCCCATCCTCAATATCTGCAGGAAAAAGCTCTTTTTTAATTTTGGGTCTTATTGTATTTGCATAATGCTTCAAAATATCTTCATCTGAATCTTTAGTATTTACCATTTCAATCAAGAAATTAAAACTATAAATACTTTGTAAAACTCATAAATCACTTAAAAATTTAAAAATAAAAATTTCAACTACATTATAAAGACATTTTTCAGGCTCTTTTCAAGTTGCAACATAAATATCTTGCCAAACTGATTTTGCAAGATTTGTAGGATCTACAAAAATAGTATCTTTTAACTCTGAATTATTTGTTCAAAGATCAGAATCTAAAATTCTTTTTATGATTTTTAAAGTTTCTTTTACTTCATCAGATAATTTTTCAAAATTAGTTTCATCTTTTTTTTGTAGATGAAAATAAAAATTATTACTTAATTTTTGTTTTTCTTCATCTTTTATAAAACTATAACTTCTTATTAAACCTTTTTCATCTGTATATTCATTTTCTTTATTTTCTTGTTTCGAGTTTATCCAAACAGAAATATTTGTGTCAGTTGCAACTCAAAACAAAGCTCATAAAACTTGACAATAATTATTACACTGCCTTACTGCTTCATCTATATCTTTTTCTTTTTGAAATTTTTCTCAAGATTTATATTCAATAACAGCAACAACTCTAGGATCTTTTTTATTACTTCTATCAACTAAAATACCATCAGGTCTTTTATTATTATAATCTCAATAATCTTTTTTAGGAATTATATTATTTTTAGCCAAAGCTTGAATTGTAACATTTCAAAGATTAAAATATTCAAATTTTTCTCAAATTTTTACAACTCAACCTCACATTTGCTTAATTTGTTCTGACATGTTAATTTATTTAACTAATAAATATACACCAAGTATATAATTTTTTATATAAAGTCAAATCTATCTCTCCTCTGGAAAAAATAAATTTCAATAATAAACTTTTATTAAATCTTCCTTGCAATATTTATCTATATATTTATCAATTGTTTCTCACTCATCAAGTGGTAAAAGTTTAACCATTTTATGAGAAATATATCAATTATTTATACAAAAAAACAAAATTTTATTTTCTCTATCTGATAAATAATCAACACATCTTCTATTCTGCTTGAAGGCAATTATTTTATTCCAAATTTCATCTCATTTATTTACTAAAAATGCTCTTATTTTCTCCTTAATTTCATCTGAATCTATAATTCATAGATTGACTAAAATATTTAAAAAATCATGGTCAAAATTATACAAATCACCCTTTTCAATTTTTTTAAGAATTATATTTTTTTTGTTTAAAATATATTTTCATTTATCTTTTAAAAAAGATGCTTCCACTGTTTGGGCAGAATAATAATAAAAACCATTTTTAATTCAATCTTCTCTTAAAATAAATCTATCAGTAGTTTTTGGTGCCGGATGATTAGATATCCATACCAAATTACTATTATCATCTCTAACTCATTTTACGGAATCTAAAACTCTTTGAATTAAAGTTTTATTTTTTCAAATAACTCAAGTAGTATCAACTCTTATGGCATTTCTATTTGCCCAAGAATTTGTTAGAGTTTCATCTCTAGTTTCTATAATTCAAAGCTCTTGTTTTCTAGAATCTAGAACCTCTTTTGTAGCCCATTGGTCGGGTTTTTCCATAATTTTTAAAAATTAATAATTTTAGTCTCATCTGATTTTCTTTCTTTTAGTTCATAACCTCAAAACTCAAGTGTTTTTGGGGAAATAACAATTCTATATGGAATTCAAATTAAATCTGAATCATTTGCCTTTTGGCCAAATCCTGCCTTTTCTCTGTCGTCAATTATTACTTCTCATCATTCACCCTCTATTTTTTTGGCTAACTCTATCGCTTTGTCTAAATTGTCTCAAATTACGATAATATAATGAGTCGCTGGCGCAATACTTTCTGGCCATACAAGTCAATATTTGTCCATCATTGCTTCTGCTATCACTCACATAACTCTAGAGACTCATATACCATAACATCACATAAAAACTGGTTTATCTTTTCAATCTACATCTGTATATTTCAGTCCAAAAGCATCACTGAATTTTGTTCAAAGTTTGAAAATATTTCACACTTCTGAAGTTTTTACAACTTTGTATATATCTCATTTACATCCCACACATTCAAAATTTTCTCAAACTATTTCATTATTATGAGCTTGTCCACATTTTTCACAAACATAAATATTATCTTCTCAAATTCATAAAATTGTCTGGAATTCATAAGAAAATTTTGAGAAAGCTCAACCTGATGCAAAGGCATACAATGTATCTTTCCCTAGTCAAAGTCTATCAAAAATTCTTATATACACTTTTCTTACTTCTTCAAAATAAACCTCTAAATCTTGCTCACTTTTATGAAAACTATACAAATCCTTCATTAAAAATTCTCTTCCTCTAAGTATTCACGATTTCGCTCTTGCTTCATTTCTAAATTTATTTTGAAATTGGTAAACACTCATATTATTTAAGTCCTTGTAAGATTGGATAAATTCCTGCATAAGTGGCGTAACAACCTCTTCATGCGTTGGATTCAATCCATATTCTTTCCCTCCAGATCCTTCAAATTTAAAAAGTACATCCACACTATCCCATCTATTGGTTTTTACCCAACTTTCCTTATTAGCTAGCGCTGGCATCAATATCTCTTGAGCTCAAAGTGAATTTATTTCCTCTCTCACAATATTTTCTATTTTTCTAAGTACTTTTAATCAAAAAGGTAAATAATTATATACTCAAGCTATTTCTTGACGAATAAATCCAGCTTGAAGTAAAAGTGAAGTAGATCTATTGTCACTTACTTTTGGCTCTGATTTCAGAGTTTTAAATGGAAATTTTGAAAGTTGTATCATATTTTATTAATTAATTTTTATTAAATTTATCGAAAATCTTTTCTAAATTAAGTTTTCATCAGTGTTTCTTTTTTCATTTTACTTTAAAATTACCTTCTTTATCTAGGTATACTTTATCAATTATAGATTCTACTCTTTGAGCAAAATTCAGTCATCAAAAGGCATTAATAAGCAAAAATAATTTATTCATATCTTCTATTTGTCTTTTTGGATTAGCTAAAATTTTCTCCATTCTATTCATTTACAGGTTTTGTTAAAGGAAATAAAATACTATCTCTAAGATTTTCTTGTCCAGTTAAAAGCGTAATTATGCGGTCAATTCACATACCAAGTCAAGATTGACAAGGCATTCCGTATTCCATCGCAAGTACAAAATCATCATCTGGACTTGTAGCTTCTTCATCTCCTGCAGCTGCATTTTTAGCTTGCTCGGTAAAATTTTCTCATTGTTTGATTGGATCAACTAACTCGCTATATGCTTTAACTGCTTCCCATCAATTTATAACTAGCTGAAATTGTTCTACAATATTTGGATTTTCGTCACTCACTCTCGCAAGTGGTTGCATAGTGCGGGGGTAATTGTAGACAAAAGCTGGTCAAATTATTCCGGGTCTAAGAACTTTTTTGTATAAGTAATCAATTAGTGTATTTAATCCCATTTTTTCCATTCTCTCAAAACGAATTCATTTTGATATTATATCATTTCTTAATTTGTCTTCATCTCAGATATTATAAGTAGATACATCTATTCCACAAGCATCACGAACTCATTTTATATAATCAATTCTTTCCCATGGAGTTGAAAAGTTTACGCTTTGAGAATTTCAATCTTTGTCTTTTATTTGTACAATTGGGTCTAAGTTTAATTTTGTAAATAAATAATCAAACATTTTTTCGGTAAATCTCATATTATCCTCAAAATCCCAAAAAGCAGAATAATGCTCAACAGAAGTAAATTCCTGCATATGAGATGGGTCAGATCACTCATTTCTAAATTGTCTTCCAATTTCAAAAACACGTTCAAATCTTCAAACCGTTGCTTTTTTTAGGCTTGTCTCTGGGGAAATGCGAAGAAAAAAATCATGGTCATAATCATTGTGATGTGTAATAAAAGGGGCAGCTGCCGCTCCTGAAGCTGAGCTTCCAAGTATTGGAGTTTCTATTTCTATAAAATCATTTTCATCATAAAAATCACGAAGTGCCTTAATAAAGCGAGATCTAAATAAAAATCTCTCATAACTTTCTTTATCTGTAATTAAATCCAAATATCTTTGGCGATAAATAGATTCTTTATCTTGTAATCCATGAAATTTCTCAGGAAGCGAGCGAATAGCTTTTGATAAAAATTGGAATTCACTCACAAATATAGTCAGTTCTCATTTGTGCGTCATAAATAACTCTCATTTAACTCCAATAAAATCCCCAATATCCACCAGTTTTTCTACAAATTTATAAGCCGACATTTCCTCTCATTCTCCTGAGACTGGTCTCAATTCTTTGAGATCAGTCTCTCAATTTGAACTTATCGAGCAATTTTCACGTGAGAACATAATTTGAATTTCACCAGTTGAATCTTGTAATTTTCCAAAAGAAATTTTACCAAAACTTCTATATAAAATAACTCTTCCGGCAGTTTGTATTCACATTTTAGTGTCCAATATAATATCATTAATATCACGAAAAACTTCTTTTTCTCTCAGAATTAATTCACTTATTTTATCTTTTTTATCAAATTTTGCGGCATAAGGAATAATCCCAAAATTCTTCATTCTTTTGATTTTTTCAATTCTTACTAAAGATTCTTCATTAAACATAGTTAATAGCTTATAAATATATAATTTCTTCAATATTATAAATTATTTCAAATAAGTCAATTTGATGTGGGGTTAAATTGAGAAAATTTGCGAAATAATTGATTTTTTCTTATAAAAGATATTATAAAGAAAATTAAAATTACTTATAAAAATATGGAAATAAATCCAAAAATAGACGCTTCTTGGCTTAAAATACTTAAGTGAGAATTTGAAAAAGACTATATTAAAAATATTAAAGAATTTCTGATTAAGGAAAAAAAAGAATGAAAAACTATTTATCCAGCCTGAAATAATATCTTTAATGCACTAAATCTGACACCTTTTGATCAGGTAAAAGTGGTAATTCTAGGACAAGACCCATATCATGGAGTCGGGCAAGCTCATGGACTTAGCTTCTCTGTGCTAGATTGAATTAGAAATCCACCATCTCTCCAAAATATTTTTAAAGAATTAAAAAATGATATTTGAGCAGAAATTCCAACAAATTGAAATCTTGAAGCTTGGGCCAGACAATGAGTTTTACTTCTTAACGCCGCGCTCACTGTAAGAGCCTGAGAACCAGCTTCTCACAGCAAAATTGGCTGGGAAATATTGACAGATGCGATAATTTCAAAAATATCATCGCAAAAGTCTGGAATTGTTTTTATGCTCTGGTGAGCATTCGCTCAGTCAAAAGAAAATTTGATAGATTCCAAAAAACACCTAATTCTAAAAGCCCCTCACCCATCCCCATTTTCTGCCCACAAATGATTTTTTTGATGTAAGCATTTTTCCAAAACTAACGAATATTTACAAAAAAATTGAATTAAACCAATTAATTGGAGAATTTAAATTAATTCTTTGTTGATTCACATGGAAATAACTCGAGAAACCCTCGGATGAGGGGCTCGTGATTTCACTGATCCGCCTCACGGAATATTCCGTCATTCACAAGTTTCTGAATCCCTTCGCCAAAGTTATCGGGTAAGATGTACCCATGCTTAATGAGAAGAATAGATATAACAAAAAGATATACCGTTCCATTCCCATTGTAATATGGATGTGCAAACCAAGAGTACTCAAGATAGAGAGTTATTTTTATAAGAAAATGTAAATTATTCTCAGTATTGAAGAATTGATTTATGTTTTGAATTGATTCTGATATAAGATTGTAATCAAGATAATTATATATTTCGTCTCAATATTTTTTAAAATCTCGCTCTTTTCTATACTCTCCCGCTGGATAGAGTTTCTTGAATTTCTCTCATTTTGGTCAGATTGTTGTTCCCCAGAGTCACTTTGGGAATAATTTCACATGAAGAATATTTATTTCTTCTTGAGTTATGTCTCATTTTTGTTCTACCAAGCCCCAAGAATATTCAAATATATCCTGTACGACCGCGTAGAACATGCTTTTGATATCCTCCTCTTTCTTGAGCTTATGTTCTTCGGCTAGTCGGAAGGCATATTTATACATCCTGTTTTCTATGAGTATAAAAAGACTTCTTTTTTTTACTTGTTCATTATCTGATTTTCTTTGTGTATCTATTATCTCCATGAGTTCTCAGTATTTTTTTTGCAAACGAAAAATATCCTCGATATCTATATTGATTCCTGTTATTTTCTGTAATTGTTCTAAATGCATGGGTTAAAGTCAGTGATATTGTTTGTGGAGTTTCTCGAAGAGCGGGTACTCACTCATTTTCTTCAATGATTCATATTTGTGTATCTTATCTCCGATCATCTTTATGAAAAAAAATGTATAAAACGACATATCCTCCGTATCTCAGAAATTTTTCAGAGATTGTATGATAATCCTCAAATATTCCTCCTCATTTGACTGCAAAATATTTGTCTGTATACCGACTTGTTTGAGCGTATCTCTATGAAAAGCGCATCATCATAGATCGGTATCTTTGAGGATATAGTTTACCTCCGAAAATCCTCAGAAATCCACTATGGATTTCATACATTTCCTACATGGTTCGAGTGTGACATAGAGTTTTTTGTCAGGCACATCTCTATACTCTGGAAATTGTTCAAGTAAAATCCTCTCGGCATGAGCATTTCTACTATTTTTCGTCCCAATCTCATTTCCGGCAACTCCGACGATCTTGTCTCATATTACTAAAATCGCCCCGATTGGCAAATTTCATTTTTTGGAAGCCTCTATGGCTTCTCGTAAGGCGGTTTCTATGAACATATTTAAGATTTTACTGATTTTATAGCTATATATCTTGGATTAACATTTTCTCATCGGGAATCTTCATGAAAATCAAGTAAGTTGAAATTTTTCAAAAAAGCAGGGCTTATTATTTCTGAAAAAATATGCGTAAAATAGGTTATATTGACACCACTAAACAATCATACGGTCAATTTTTGTTTTTGAAAATATAATTTTTGCTCTTTTTTCATAAAGTCATTTAAGGGATGATGGTGGATAAATAGAAATAATCATCATTTTTTGAGAACCCTTACTACCTCCTTGTATAATAATTCAAAGTCAGATAAATAATTAAATGCAAATTTTGCATATACAACATCAAAGGAGTCATTCTCAAAAGGCATATTTTCAAAATTTCACAGATGAAGATTTAAAGGATTTTTTATGTTATTTTTCGCTTGGTTTATCATAAATTCTGATGAGTCTATTCAGAAAAAGTCTCCATTTAAGTAAGATTCAAAATAAGCAATATCATGCCCGTCTCAACATCAGAGATCCAATATTTTTTTTCAGTTTAAATCTCAGATGTTGTTTTTAATGTATTCTAAAGGCATATCTCATTTTTCTGAGAAATATTTTTGTTGTCCTTGTATATAATTTTCTCAAATTATATCATATTGTTTAATTAAATCGTCCATATTTTATGATTTGGTTATATAAATATAATCCTCCTTCCTGGGTAACTTTCAATTTACTGAATTATCTTTAATAAAATCAAGAACCATTTTCAACTCCTGATTGCTAATACTATCAAAATTTTTGAAAAGCATAAATGAAAGACAATTTTTTCAAATTTGCGTTAGGTTTAGTATCTCATCGACTCAGTCAAAGTATCAGTTTTTTATTTCATGGGTGTAATGAATACCAAGAATATCCAACTGAGAAATAATATTTTGTGTAATATCTGGGAAGGTATATCAGAAAAGTTCTTTTAATTTATAGTCTATATTGTGTTTATTTTGGTTTATAATAAGAATAGTTCATCAACTATTTAATTTTTGATACATTGTATCGAGAATATTTCTCGCATCCGAGAGGGTCTGAAAAATGAAAGATGCAATAATTATATCTGATTTTAGTAAATCAATTTGCTCCAATTTTTTATTGAAATATATTACATTACGAGAGGTGGATTTTTCTTTAAAATCATTAATTAAGTCCTGAGATGGCTCAATAAAATTATATCTATAGTTGATTTTATTCTGAATAGAAGATATTATTCATGAAGCAATAATTCAGTTACCAGCTCCAATATCAGAAATAACGATCTCATTTTTATTTCAGATATCTTCTATAAGATTGATTATAGTTTCAATGGCGATTCTCTTTCCATCAACCCTATTGATAAAATCAAGAAATACTGACCTATTTGTAGTATATGCTCAAGCCATATTTAATTTCTATAAATCTTTACATAATCTATGATGTCATTCCATTGCTCTTTACCTATCACGCTTGATCAAACATATATGAAATCTTTGTTTAAGAGAGTAGAATCTCTTCCTGTTGCTATTTTTTCAAATCAATCACCTACTGCTTTTAAACTAAATTTATCTCAATCAAACGATGCTATAATCTTATATAACTTATTTAAATCTACGCTATTAAATTCTGAAATTGGTATATTTTTTTCTACTCAATTAATAAACAATTGTAATTTATTTCAATATACTGATGAAGTTGTATTTAAAACTAATTTATTACTACCTGTATTTAGACTTCCAGAAAAATCAAATAAAGTAAAGTTTTTACCTAGTGAACTTCTTTTCAGTGCACCTCACCTAATACTCATTTCAACTGTAAATTTATCTTTTAAATTTAAATCTTTTAAATTATATCTAATATATTCAACTCAATCATTATCTAAGAAAATTCCTCAATTTCAAGCTGGATAAGACATAAATGAGGTTCAACTATTGTAATTTACAAGTCATAAAGGTGTTATAAAATTAGTTGTAATATTTGATGTATCTGAGCTCGAACTCACAAAAATAGAACTATCTAAATTAAAATATGGAGTATAGCTTAAGCCTCATATTTTTGGAAGCAAGGAAGTTTTTAAGGCTTGAGTGTCTTGTAATTTTGTAAAAGGTCAAGATATAGTATTTTTTGAAACTACCATTATTGTCTCAAATCATAGCATATCTCAATCATCAGTATTCATATACATATCTCCAGATTCATTATATGGAGCATAGGCTACGAGCTTATCCTCAAGACATCAATAATTTTTAAATAGTTTTTTTCATTTCTCACATGAAGCATTGAAATTTGAAGCATTCTTTTTGTAATTATTTATAGTAGTTTCATCTATTGTTTGTCCAGAAGTTCTTTGTATAAATTCTCATGTACAAGCCTTTTTTCAATCATTAATTGTTTTACATAATTTTACTGCATAATTTGTACTTCAATTTAGCCATGAGATATTTGATATACTAATATTAGTAAAAGTTGGAGAAATTGTTATTCAAGTAAAATCTTTTTGTTCTCAAAATAAAGTTCCCACTATTTCTATATAATCAGCTCAGAAATTATCTACTTTTACATTTAATTTACCAGAAGTTCTAATAATTGATGTAACATTTGGAATTATTCCTGAGTTAAATTTTAATTGTGGAGTTTCTACATCTAATATTTTTCATGTTCACATATCTGTTGGAATAGAGGTTGTATAATTAAAATCTACTGGTTTTGTTGAATCTTTTACTTCTAAGTAAGAAATTCAATTTTCATAAAAAAGTCATTTTGAAGCATTAGCTTCTGTAAATAATGGTATAGTTTCAACATTTTCATCTGTTTTAGAGGTAATTTTTCATACTTCAATTTTTCACTGAATTAAAGAAATAATTCAAGATGTTGGATTTGTTGTCATTCCAAATACTGTTCATCTAACAGAGGCTGCAGCAAAAGAATTAGTAACCTCGAGCGATGAGTCAGTATCCAATTGTGGAGCTTTTACCCAAATCTCTCAGAGTGATAAATTAAGCATTACTTTTGTAAGTAAATTGCTATTATCTTTGTATTCCAAATCAGAAAAATTAAGAATTGAATCTTGTGAACTAGATCCTAGTTTTAATTCTGTTCAATCTGATAAATTAATTGTAGCAAGTCATCAGGCTCACACCTTCACTGTATTTCATTTTTCTATTTCTTGATCTAAAATATTTTGTGTAATTGTATTTCAATTATTGTCTATAATAGAAACTGTTCCAACCGTTCCAGAATAAACAGATATTTTTCAGGTTAATTTTAATTCGAATGGATTATAAGGCAAATATTTACTTTTACTTGTTACAAAATTAGGTCAGCTATATTCTTTTACTAGTCAAGCTAATTCCATTCTATTTCAGCCAATATCTCAGACTACATAAGAAAAATATTCTCATTTTTCATTTAAAACAGTGGCAAGATTATAACCTGAGTTTCAATCAAGTCTTTTTCAGTATGCGTAGTAATTTTTTGTTTGTCCATCCATAAATGGATATCACATTTTATCTCTTGAGAGAGTTTTTTGAGTCAAAAATCAGCTTACTCAAAAAGCTCAATCTATTCAATGAGCATAAGTTCAGTTTTTATCATAATATTGTTTATTTCAACTTGGGTCTGGATAAGTTTTATTTTGTGTATAATTAGTTTGGAGTAAATTATATATTGCTGTTAAATCAGCGACGCGTGAAGTATTATATTGATTTGATCTATAATTAGACGAAAAAGTAAATCAGATTATTGCAATAACCGCAATTATTGCTGTAGTTGTAATGATTTCTACTATAGAAAATCACTTTATTGACTTATTCATATATTTATAATAAAGAAATAACCCCGCAATGTTATCATATTTATATACGAAGTCAAATTTTTATTTATTTGGATTTGTGGTAATGATTTTTTCTTCAAAAAATGAAGCTAAAATATGAATTCAAACATGCTCTGTTCAGGCAAAAAATAGCCCTTGTCAAACGGAAGATTGAAGAAGAATATATTTTTCTTGTTCGGTTAATTTAAAAATATTTTGTAGAACATCAATTGAAGCTGGAGATTGTTTGAGAAGAAGTTGAATTGATGAATTTGTAACTATTGCTTTTCAATATTTATTTGTAACAAAATCTTCGACATCTTGAGTAATTGTAGTTACTCATAAATTATATTTACGAGCTCTTTTTACAAGTCAGAACATAAATTTTGCGCTGTCTTCATATTGCATAATATTCCAAGCTTCATCAACAACCAAAAATCTTTTTTTATTTGAACTTCTAACAATATTCCAAATATAATTTAGGATTATATACATCGCAACTGGACGCAATACTTCATCAAGATCTCTCACTGAGAAAACCTGTAATCATTCAGTTAAATTAATATTTGTGGGTTCTGAAAAAATTCAAGAAAAAATTCAAGAAACATACTTTTCAAGTCTTTCAACTAGTCATTTTGCTCAATCCATAGTCTCAAGAACTGAATATAAATCTTTCATAACTGGAACCTCTTTCCTTTCTATATTGTCATCATCAAAAGTAATTCATTTAAGAGAATATGTGATTATTAGTGCTTTTTCAAGAATTGAACTCTCGCTTGGGGTTATTTTTCAAAGCATTAAATTTAAAAGTCATATAAGGTTAACTATGGCTCATCTAAGTAAATCTCAAGGATTAGCCTCGTAATCCTTCATTCATTTTGGTAAATCAAATGGATTAATTCTTTCTTTTGAGTTAAGATTAATATTTAGATAACTTCCGCCCACAGTGTCTACTAATGTCTTGTATTCATTTTCTGGATCTATTACAATTACATCAGTTCAAAGCATAAGACTCCTAAGAATTTCTAATTTAATTGCAAAAGATTTTCAACCTCAAGACTTCGCAAATACTGTCATATTTGCATTTTCTGTCTTAAATCTGTCGAAAATAATAAGTGAGTTATTATGAGTATTTATTCAATATAAAATCCCATCATCTTGACTAAGAGAATTAGATGTAAATGGAAAAGTTGTAGAAAGTCATTTTGTGGAAATATTTCTAAAAACTCCTACTTCGTCTTTTGCAAAAGGTCAAGTCGCAATAAAACCCTGTTCACTTCTTAGAAATGCCTGTTTAGTTAAAATATTTCTTCCACTTAATAGGCTCTCAAAACTATTTCATAATTTTTTTAATTCTTCCTCGCTTTCCGCATAAATACTTACATAAATTCACATATGAAAATATTTTTCTTGTCATCTAGTAAGACTTCATCTAAGTTCTTCTACATCTTGGATTTGAGCATCAAGTGCTGGATCATTAATAAGTCATTTGTCTTGATTAATACTTCTTTCTGAATAAAGCTCAGTTAATCTTTTTCTTAAATATTTCATTATGTAAGCTCCCTCAATTGGGTAGACAAATATAGACAAATCAAATTTTATGTCCCAATTTATTAGAGGAGATAGCCAATTTCATTCAAGAAAATCTGGGTATGCATAAACAAAAAATGTTTTTACATAAGTATCTCAGATTTGTATTTTGCTTGCATCAATTTTCATCATAGATGGAGCAATGGCGTCTTTTACAAAAGCCAAAGCCTCATTATAATCTTTTTCTCACTGTTTAATTTCTTCTGCTTCTTCCTTTGTTAATTTCTTTGATAAATCTAGTGTTGTCTCTTCTTTTTTTGATACAGAATTATTGTCTTGTTGTACGGAACGATTGCTATCGTTCCCTACTAAATCTTCTTCCATTTTTGAAATAGTCGAAATTTGGCTTAAAGAAATTTCTTTCTCAAAACCAAGAGCATCTCAGGTATAATTCTTATTTACTAGATCTATTAATTGTACTTTATCAGACATAATTTATTAGTTATATTTTTATTTTATTTAAAAAGTATCTTTTTACAATCAAAATTCCTTGCTATTATCCAAAATTATCGCTTAGTTAATCCCAAATCCATTCTGTAATATTTTCTTTTGGTAGAATAACTGGTACATTATTTTCAATAATTTTATCTCATTTATTATGGATTACAATAAGAGTAATATCGTCAAATTGACGATGATCATATCACATAAATTTTGATAATTCTATTGTAATGCTATTATATATTCACTGTGCAGTCTTAACTTCGGTTTTATTTATTGTCTCAATAAGTCTATCAAGTCAAAACATAAGTGCATCCTCTTTTTTACCATTTCTCGCTTCTGTAATTCAATCTGTATACATGACAATTACATCATCAAGTTCGACAGAAATTTGAGCTTCTTTCAAGATTTTTGAAATATCTTTTGTCATACCAAGTGCAATACCTCCAGATTTTATTTTATATGTTTTATTGTCTTTTTTCTTATAAATAAGTAAGTATTCATGTCAGGCTCATGACATATACATTTTTTTTGTGCTTTCATCCCACCTGATCATAAGAAGCGTCATCAGCATATTTGATTTTATACGAGGTTTTAGAATTTCATTTGCTCCAGCGAGAATTAACGCCGAATTTATCATTAATTTAGAAAAGGCAGAAATAAGAGCATTTACCATCATCATTACAAATCCAGAAGCCACTCAATGTCCAGTAACATCTCAAATATAAATATAATAATTATCTTCTTGTTTTATTACATCATAACTATCTCATCCAACTTCTGATGCACTTTTTGTATTAGCTACGATATCTAACGATGGTACTTCAACTAATTTTTTATTTAAAGTATTTTTTTGGATTTCAGATGCTAATTCAACTTCTCATTTTAAAGCCTTTCCACTAATAAATTCTTCCTTAACATTCTTTAACATTTCCAGACTCCTATTAAAAAAGCTAATTATATATTTTATTTCTGGATTAGCTCCAGAAAATTCAAGACTTTGTCATTTTTTTCATCAAGTAAGGAATTGCGCAATTTCTCTTTTTAGGTCAGAAATTGGTTTAATTATTGAAGTAAAAGTAAAAAAATAAATTACTACAATTTCAAAAATCATTATCACCAAATAATAAAGGCTTAAATCAGACTCTAAAGAAAGTGCATTTAAATAAAAATAAATACCTATATCTCAAAAAATAAATATAAAAAGCAGTATTAAAACCGAATGTTTATTTAAAGTGTTTAAAAGTTTCATATCATGAATTTAAAATTATTGCTAGTATTGTATCATATTTTTCATATTTTAGCAAAAAAATAATTAAATTTGATATAAAATATTTTTTTGTATAATACTTGCGTTTATATTTTAATAAAATTTATTTATGAATTCATTAAATAAAGTCCAACTTATTGGTAATCTAACAGCAGATCCAGAGGTAAGACAAACGCCAAATGGACAATATGTTGCAAATTTTAGTATGGCTACAAATAGAGTCTGGAAAGATTCAGCCGGAATGAAACAAGAACAAGTAGAATTCCACAATATCGTTGTTTGGGGAAAATTAGCTGAAATCGTGGAACAATATGTAAAAAAAGGTAAAAAAATATACATCGAATGAAGACTACAAACTAGAACTTGGGAAGACCAAGCAGGAGTTAAAAAATACAAAACAGAAATTATTGCTGATAATGTAATACTTCTAGGAGCTCCAGGTGGAAAAGATGAAAATTCTGATTTTTCTTCAAGAAACAGCGAAATGGACGAAGATGTGGCCCCAAGAAAAACTAAATCAACTTCTGCCAAAAAAGAAGAAGAAATAAATATTGAAGATATTCCTTTTTAGTAAGAAAGTAAAGTAAAAAACCTAATATTTTAAAAATAAAAAAACAAGTTTCACTTGTTTTTTTATTTTTTTGAATTATAATATCCACGTTTTTTTTACAATTTAACTATTTTTTATGTATAATAAAATAAATACACTTAAATCAAAAATTCTGCCAAAAAATTTATATTCTCGTTTAACTCTAATAACTCTAGTTACAGTTATGACTTGATATGCTATAATTTATGCATACACCACGATTAATTCTACAGAATATGCTCCAAGTGCTCCACTTACTTCTACTCTTATGTGAAAAATAGTAGGAAATCTTGATGAATTAAATACAAAAATTTCTAATTTTTGATTTAATTGAGGAAATATCGGAATTTGAATTGCAACACCACTCAGGCAATTTTCTTTAAAAAGTTCTGTGCCTGTTATGAGATTTGAAGATACTGATGCGGGAGGTGCTGTTGGTGAAATTAATGTAAATAATAATTTTGGTTCAATTATAATTGATTCTGATGCTTCAAATGCAATTGCAGGATCTTATACAAGTTTTCAGGTAGATGGTACTGAAAAAATGAGAATTGATACAAATTGAAATTTAAATGTATGAAAAGGTATTTATGATACTACTACTACCGGACTTGCATTTTCTCCTCTGTGAGGCATGACTATAGCTAATCCCAGTACCGCCCTTTGAGCAGAATTTATTATTCTTAATAATAACACAACTTGAACTCATACAAATACTGCATTAAGTTTTCGTAGGAATAATGCATCAGTTGGAAGTATTACATTTACAAATGCCAGTACTCAATATAATACTACTTCTGATTATCGTCTTAAAGAAAATGTAGTAGAGCTTACATGAGCTCTTAATCGTCTTTCAAATCTTCCTGTTCATCGTTTTAATTATATATCAAATCCAAAATTAACTATGGATGGGTTTTTGGCTCACGAAGTACAGAAAGTTATTCCTGAATCTGTAACTGGTAAAAAAGATGCAGTTGATGATAAGGGTAAACCAATTTATCAACAAGTTGATTATTCTAAAGTTGTTCCACTACTAACTGCAGGAATAAAAGAATTAAATTCTCAAATTCAAAAACAACAAAAGCAAATTGAGGAACTGAAAAGTAAAATAAAAATCCTAGAAAATAAATAATTTTTCTAAATTAAATTTGACTTTAAAATTAGCACGCGTATAATTCGCTTGCTAATTTTTAGTTGGCATTTTAATTAATTATTATCTAATTTATAAGTAGTATGATTATAAAACCGTTATCTGACAGAGTGCTTCTTAAATGATTAGAAGCCGAAAATATTACAAAAAGTGGGATTTATATCCCAGAAAATAGCAATAAAGATAGACCTTATATGTATGAGGTTATCGCAGTTGGTCCTGGAAAAGAAGTTGATTGAAAACTCATAAAAATCGAACTAAATCCCTGAGATAAAGTAATTAGCTGACAATACAGCTGAGATGACATTGAAATCGGCTGAAAAAAATTTAAAATCGTAGCCGCTGATTATATTCTAGCGAAAATGGAGGGATAGATTCCCGTCTGTCATTCCCGCGAAGGCGGGAATCTACAAAATATTATAATTTCTAATTTTAAAACACTATGGCAAAAAATATAACATTTGGGGATGATGCGAGATTGAGGATGTTCGCGGGAGTTGAGAAAATCTCGAAAACTGTGGGATCTACCATTTGACCTAAGGGAAGAAATGTAATTTTTTCTAAATGATACGGGGCTCCTCAAGTTACAAATGATGGTGTAACTATCGCGAAAGAAATAGAGCTCGAGGATAAGATTGAAAATATGTGAGCTGAGCTTATAAAAGAAGCTGCTTCAAAAACTAATGATGTTGCTGGAGATGGTACAACTACAGCAGCTCTGCTTACTTATGCGATGATTAAGGAATGACTCCGTGAAATTAGATCTGGAATTAATGCAATTGAATTAAAAAATTGAATGAAAAAAGCTTGAATTATCATTGAAAAAGAACTTGAAAAAAACACAAAAGTAATAAACACTAAGGAAGAAATTGAACAAGTTGCCACAATTTCGGCTCAAGATAAAGAAGTCTGAGGAATTATTAGTGAAGCGATGGAAAAAGTATGAAAAGATTGAGTAATTACAGTCGAAGAAGGTCAGACTTTTGGGCTCGAAGTAGAGCTTACTGAATGAATGAAATTCGATAATTGATACATAAGTCCATATATGATCACGGACGGAGAAAAAATGGAATCTCGCATAAGTGAGGCAAAAATCCTAATTACAGATAAAAAAATTAGTTCGCTTAAAGATTTAATTCCAGTACTTGAGCAATTAGCTTCTACTGGAAAAAGAGATTTAGTGATTATCGCCGATGATATTGATGGGGATGCGCTTGCTTGAATTATCCTAAATAAACTAAAATGAGTACTAAATATTCTCGGAATTAAAGCACCTGGTTTTGGGGACAAGAAAAAAGATATTTTAAAAGATATTGCAGTTTTAACTGGAGCCACAGTTATCACAGATGAACTCGGTTATAAACTAGAAAACACAAGTCTTGAACACCTTGGAAGCGCTAAATCAATTATTGCGACAAAGGATAATACTACAATTATTTGAGGACTGGGTGATAGAGAATTAATCAAAAGAAGAGTGACTGAAATCAAAAATCAAGTAGAAATTTCAAAAAGTGACTATGATAAAGAAAAACTTCTTGAAAGATTAGCAAAACTTGCTGGAGGAATTGCTGTAATTAAAGTATGAGCCGCATCGGAGGTAGAAATGAAAGAGAAAAAATTAAGAATAGAAGATGCTCTAAACGCTACAAAAGCGGCGGTGGAAGAATGAATTGTATCTGGAGGTTGAGTTGCCTTACTTAAGGCATCAATTGCACTAGATTCTATTGATTTTTGAAATAAAGACCAAAATATTGGAGCTCACATCGTAGCTCGTGCTCTCTCTTATCCAGTGAGACAAATAGCAGAAAATGCCGGAAAAGAATGAGCGATAATTGTGGATGAAATTAGAAAAAACAAAGATATTAATTATTGATTTGATGCATCTGATGATGAATTTAAAGATATGATAAAAGCCTGAATTGTAGATCCTAAAAAAGTAACAAGATCAGCCCTTGAAAACGCAATCTCAATTTCTGGAATGTTTCTAACAACTGAGGCAATAATTTCAGATATTCCAAAACCTGAAAAAGAAGAAATGCCAAATATGTGAGGGATGGGTGGAATGGGTGGAATGTGATGAATGTATTAGTCAAAAAAAAGACCGGTCTCCCCTTGTAGACCGGTCTTTTTTAAATTTTAATTCAACACCTCTCAGTCTAAAATATTATCTTTCCCGTCAGTTATTATTTTATCTCAAACTTTTAATCAGTTCACAGAGCTGAAAGTCTCGTCTGAACCAGTTATTTCTATTAGTTTAAACTTTGCAGTATTATTCTCTAAAATAAATACTCCTGGTTGACTATATTTGTAGATTATAGCTTTTGTTGGGATTATTATAAGAGCTTTATTATCTTTTTCTTTATTAAGCAAAATAGACACTCTGTCTCAAATATTTAATTCTTGACTATTTACTTCTATTTCAATATAATTTTTCTTGTTATTTAGGTTTTGTGTTGTGTCCACAAGCTTAATTGTGGCATCATATTCATTAAAATCTTTTGAATCTCTTACTTTAATCTTATCTCAAATTTTTAAATTATATTTAGAATTATCAATATAAGTTTTAACTAATTTTTTATCTAAAGATGATATTCCAATTATTGGCGTTCATGCTCAAACCGTAGTTCCAATATCCATCATTTTAGATGTAATTATTCCATCAAATGGAGATCTTATAATTCATGATTCTATACTATTTGCAGCCAAGTTTGCATTCATAGAATTTTCTGATTTTTTTGAATCAATTTCGGAAGTTTTTGCATTAATTTCGGCCAATTTACTTGTTTTTTCATTTTTAACTAATTCTATATTTTTTAATACTTCTTGCTCTCAAATTCTAGCTAAATTAAGAGAATCTTCTTTAATTTTTACATTAGTCTCAAGCGCTTGCTTATTTTTTGAAATATCACTTTTACTAATATCTAGTCATGTTTTTGCCATTTCCACATCTTGAGCAGCAATATCAACCGCATCTTCTAATTGTTTCATTTTTAAATTATAGTTTTTATCAAAACTATCTATGGCTTCAATGCTTCATTTTACTCAAACCATTCCAAGTGCACTTGGTGATAAAATAGCTTGTTCTAGATTTGATATTAAAGTTGAAATTTGTCATTTTATTCAATTTAAAGCATTTTCATTAAAGCTTGATGATGTAATTGAGTTATCTAAAACATCCTTTGTATCGTGAAGTAAATTTCTTAAATTTTCTAATGTATCGAGAGCTTTCTTTAAGGTAATTATTAAAATTTCTTTATCAATATTTTTTTTTCAAATAATATTTTGTTCATAATAAGCATGAGTTTCATCATATTTTGACTTAAATTCTCTAAATGTATTTTCAACTATTGTTTTGGTTTGGCTATTTTTAGCTCAAAGATATACTTCATAACTATCATTTTTGTATTTATTCATATCTGTAACTCAAAGGATTTCATCCGTATAATCAAGTGAATTTCTAGCTATAATATATGCATTAGAGAGAGAATTTAGTGCATTTTTTACAATATTTTCTTTCTCATTGTCTAATAATTTTTTACTATTGTCTAAGTTATTTTGTGACATTTTTAAGGCATTTTTAGCTTGCTGGATTTTTTGGTTTGTGGACAAAATACTTCCTGAAAAAATAGAATTACTGTCTGCTAATGTGTTTTTTGCAAGATCTAAATCTTTTTGTGCCATTTGTGTAGCTATTAGAGATTTTGAATAACTATCTTGCAATAAATTTAATCTTTGGTCGTATAAACTATTTATTGCCTCTTTAATATTATTTGTATCATATCACATTGAGTCAATTGATGACATTATATTTAATAGTCCTGCATAGGTTATATTTCATTCTTCATTTCAAAGGGTCGCTAAAATATCCCCGGTTTTTACTTTATCCCCAGTTTTTACATAAATTTGAGCAATTTTTCCAGGTGCTTTAAAGCTTAACGAGGTTGTATTTTGTCATTCTATTATAGACAAAATAGAGTCTGAAGTAGACAGATTTCATGTTTTCACATCATATGTTTGATAATTTTTCTTCTCAACCACCTCTTGTGTTCCACAGCTTGTAAGCAAAATTCAAGAAATGAGTAAAATTGAAATTAAAGTTTTTCTCATGATTATTTATTATTAAAAAATAAAGTAATAATTTCATCTGTTATTTTTTTGGTATCTGTTTCTTTGCAATTAAAAATACAATTTTTCTTAGATAAATCATCTATAACACTCCTAAGCAAAAGAACTCTTTGTTCATTTAAATTATATTTTTCTCAAAAAAATTTTTTTAGAATAATTCATAATTCTTCGTTTTTGTCTTCAATTAAATTTTTTATAACATCTATTTTGCAGTATCATTTTTGAGAAATTATTGAATAAAGATTTTTTTCTTTTACAGAATAATTTATAAGTCAAGAAATTATACTTTCTAGATCATCTTTTTTAAAAAGAGCTATTATAAATTTTTTATATTTTTCATAAGAATAATTTAAAACCTCCATAAACATTACTTCTTTTGATGTAAAATGATAATAAAGAGAGGCTTTTTTCATTCCAAGTTTTAATGCTACCTCATCCATTGATACATCACTAAATGTATTTTCCCAAAAAAGAGATTCAATTTTTTGTATTATATCTTTTGCCATATCAAATAATTATAAATAAGTTATCTACCGACTGGTAGGTAGAATATTGAAAAATGTTTTTTTGTCAAAAGTTTTTTCAAGAAAATTGTCATTTTTTGCATTAAAAGAAAAAATATGATAATATGTAAAAAATAAAAATAAATTTATGGCAAATTCATTAGAGAAAAAAACATCGCCTAGACAACAAAAACACGAGACTAAACAAATAGTCCCTACTAATTTTAAAGTGGCTGAATATAAGGAGAAAAGGGAAGATATTGAGAAAGATAAAAAAATACAAATTTTATTTAATAGAGCCCTTGCTAGAGAAAAAATTTCCTGATTAAAGAATATAATTCAAGATACTTCAGATGAAAAATTTGATAAATTTAATGAAGATAGAGAAAATTTTCAAGATAAATATGAGAAATATAATTCTGAGATTTGTGAATGGTTAAAAATGGATAAGAATTTATCTGTAAGTGTAATAGAAAGAGAATCATGATTTGATGAAAATGCAAAATCTGAAACTGGAGCCAGCTCTTTTATGCAGTTAACAAATGATCCATTTGATGATATGAAAATATCAAAAAAATGAAGATTGGATTTATATGCTAATTATTTTAAAAACATACCAAGTAATTTACTTAAACAACTAAAAGAGCCTAATATAGTTGAATTACAAAAAATATTAAATAATGAAGATATAAGCAAAAAACAAGTTAAATCAAAAATAAACAAAATAATAATTTCATTAAATAAAAATAGAAAAAATCCTAAATTAAATTTATTAATTTGAAATATTTATTTAGATTCTTTAAGAAATGGTGCCACAGATAAAAAAATAGATATTGAAATAAAAAAATTAGATCAAATTATAAATAATAAAAGAGCGGTTAATAGATTTAAATTTCTTTTAAAAGAAAAATGAATAGATTTAGAAATAGAAAATAGTGCAAAATTAGCATTAAAAAATCTACAAAAAAAATTAGAAAACAAAGATAATGTTGAATTAAGAAAAAATTTCTATGCATTATCTAGATATAATTGAGACAATACTCGTGATAGATGAGTTGAGCATAAGACTATTTATGCTGCCGTAGCAACTACTGCATATGATTTAAGGAATAATAATAAAATAGTTTAAAAAATCTCTCCAGACGGAGAGATTTTTTAAACTTAAGATTCTTCGATTTTCTTTCTATTTTTCAAGATATTTTGCATTTGAATATTTTTAGATTCAGTGCGATAATATTTCGCTAAATAATCAAAATAAAATATTGGTATAAAAAATAAGGTAAGCACAGCAGATGCTGATAATCATGAAATTATTGCCCAAGCAAGTCAGCTCCAAACAGGATCTGTTGTAATTATAAAACTACCGAAAACTGCTGCGATACTAGTAAGTAATACTGGTACAAATCTTTTTTTAGATCCTTCAATTACGGCATAACTTAGTCATTTTCCCTCTTTTACTAATTGCTCAATATAATCAATTAAAATTATTGCATTTCAAACTACTATTCCACCCAGTGCTATCGCTCAAATCATTGCTGTAGCTGTGAAATATTCTCATTTAATTAAGTATAAAATACTAAATCCTGGAAATATTCCAAAGAATGAAAGCAAGAATGTAGTCATAACAATTCAACCAACTCTAAAACTTTTAAATTGAGTAACAATTAGGAAGTAAATAGCAAGGAGTGACATTATCATCGCAATACCAAGATCACGGAAAGTGTCCATTGTAATTTCCCATTCTCATCACCATTCGATTCTGTATTTCTTATTATTTTTTGTATTAAGAAATTCTATTTTATAAGGAGATGATGATATTTTTTTGTAACCTAAGTTCTCAAATTCCTTGCTTCAAAATAAACTATATAACTTAATTACAGGATAAACTACAGAATTATTTCAAACTTCTGAATAAATATGAATTGTTGTACTTCTTCACTCTGTATAAATTTCTGGTGAAGCAAAATCAGTCTTAAGCGTTGCTATTTCATCAAGACGAACTTTTTCTCATTTTTGATTTGTAAAATAAATATTGCTTAGAAAATCAATACTTGAATTATCAATTTTATTAAATCAAACAACAATTTCAGTTGGTTCAATACTTCTTCATTTTGTATGAACAAATGATACCTGCATTGGATTATATAGGGCTCAAATTGTCTGGTAAATTTGATTTATATTAAGTCATCTCTCAATAATATAATCATCATTTAAATTAATTTCAATTTTTTTATAAGCACTTGATATTGTATTTGTTAAATCTACTAATTTTTCTTCTCTTTCGATTGATTTTACAACTCTTTCAACATCTTGGGCAAATAAAGTAAGCTCATCAAAAGTTAAATCCTCTTGTCATTTTACTTTAATTTGAAATGTTGCCATTGTTGGCGGTCCTGGAGGATCTTCAAGTAATCTAAATTTTATATCAGAATACAGAGAATACAAATAATTTTTTAAAAGTGGACGAATTTTTATTGTATACTCCTCTGAGGTAATATCTCTATCCTTAGAATCCTTTAAATTAATTCTAGAACTAATTTGATTTGGCATCATACGGTTACCTCCTCATCTAAACAAATTCGCAAAATCTCATAAAAATCTTTCTCATGTTGTCGAGCTCACATTTTCTACAATATTTAGATCTTCTGGTAGGGAATGCAGATCTGCATTCCCTACATTTTTAATTTTTCCAAGCAAGAAATCCGACATACTTTTTTCAATTTCCTTAGTTTTTTCTACACTCAAATCACGGGGTGAATCAATCCAAATATAAACCTGATTTTTATCCGCTTTTGGAAGCATACGGGCCTTAAAAATTCAAAATGAAATTGGTAGTATTATTATTAAAAATAATGAAATCCAAAAGGTAAATTTAAGTATTTTTCTTGATTTTAAAGTTTCAGCAGTATCATCAATATATTTTCAAATTATTTTTCAATATTTTTGCATGAAATTTGATTCCTTATCGCTTTCATGAGCAGAACAATTGTTTGACCAACAAAATTTTGAAGCTAAAAATGGATTAATACTAAATGCGATAAATAGTGATGCAATAAGTGCTATTGAGGCAAAAATAGGAATTGGTTTCATATAATCTCACATCATTCCAGTCACCGCAAACATCGCCACAAAAGACATAACTCTCGTAATAGTGGACATAACTACACTCACTCAAACTTCTTTTACACTATCAAGTAGTGCCTCATTTTTAGTTTTCCCGGTTTTGTTCATCATAGAGAGATGTCTCGCATTATTTTCTACCACAACTATAGAATCATCTACGAGTATTCAAAGAGATAGTATAAGAGCAAAAAGTGTTATTCTATTTATATCAAGTCCAAAAATAAATCATACAATAAATACTATTCCAAGGACCATCGGTATACAAAAGGCCGCGTTTAGTGCATTTTTAAATCCTAAAAAAATTATTAAAATTATTAGCACAACAAATATACTTACAAAAAGATGTAGTGTTAATTCGTTTGTAGCATGGCGGGCAGTTTCTCACTCATCTTGAATTACATTTATTTCTACATTTTTTGGTAATTCTTTTTTTAATTCTTCGATTTTACTTAAAATATCTTCTACTACAACTACTGAATTAGTTCATTTTTGTTTTGCAATTCACAAAAATACTGAGGTTTTCGAACTATCTTTTTCTGAATATGAAAAATAAGAATTAATATTTATAGGCCCTGAATAAATTTTTGAAATATCACGAAGATAGATTTTAGCGCCTGCATTATTATAAATTAATAAATCTTCTAGTTCTTTTTTAGAATTTAAATTAGAATCCAGAAGCAGTGTGGTCTTAGTATTATTTTCTAGGTTTCATACTGTTTTATGAACAAAACTTGATTTAATGATAGACATAACTTGTCCAATATCAAGTCAAAAACTTTCAATTTTTTCTTTATTTAATTCAATACTTATACTATTTTCATAACCTCAAATTATATCAATTGCCGTTGTATTTGGGATTTGTTTTAATTCTTCCTTGATGTGATTTGCAATACTTTTTAGATAAATTCAAGTTTCTTTTTCTCATAAATTCTGTCCATTATAAGTGAGAGCGATGCTTAATTGAGGTAATTCTTCAGGATCTATTGATTTAATGTTTATTTCATTTACTTCAAAAGGTCTTAGATCATAATTTCCATACATCTTGTCATAAAGTCTGGTCTTGGCAATTTCCTGTGGAATTCATACTTTAAAACTCACCATTACTGATGTAAAATTATCACTTGCATAAGATAAAATCTTATCGACTCATTCAAGTTCTTTTACTTTATTTTCAATATTTCTCGCAACAAATTGGCTCGCATCATAACTAGAATAACCATTAATTGGAATCATTATATTAAATGCCGGGGCTACAATTGAGGGATTATATTGTTTTGGGAGCATAATATAAGCACCAATTCCAAAAAAAGCAATAATACTAATTAAAACTATAGTTATCTTCTCGTTTTCCAAAAAAAATTTTGCAAATTTTTCAAGCATATTGTGGCTATTTAAAAAGTAAATTTATAATTTAAGTCTTAATTCCTAAGAATAAAAAAACCTACCAACTGGTAGGTAGATTATTTATTTTTTAAATTTTGTCAAAAGATTTTTTCTATATTTCCTCAAGTTCTAATCTACTTACTTTTTTAATAATCTCTCACAGTATAAATTGTGAGTAATTAAAGGCTGTATTTTTTTGTATTACAATATTTAGATCATAAAAGAAAAATGTAAGAAGCGAAGATAGAAAATTTATAAATTTTATTTTTTCTTTATCTAAAGTGAGCGATAAAAATCTATTTGAAATTATCGTTGATGGGTCATTTGAAACAACTTTGTAAATATCTTCTATCCATTCATTAATTCTATTTCTTAGAATTTTATCTAAATTTTCCTCGCTAAATTCTATTAACTCTGCGGTTTTTTGATAATTAAAAGTTAGTTTATTATCCCTCACCCCTAGCCCCTCTCCCGTAGGTAGAGGGGAATTTGAATTTGAAGATATAAGTCATTCTTTTCCAGAATAATTATTTCTGATAATTTCAACTGCTGGCTCATATACTAGAGATAATCCTCAAAGAATAAAATTTGAAGGGGTTCCAATTTCAAGTAATTCAACAATAAATGGCAATAAAATATCATATTTCTCATTTTCTAGAATTTTAGACACAATTTTAAATAAAAAATCATTATCTTTTTTGGCTTTCTTTTCATCTTTTTGGGTCCTTTGAATTCCGGCTAGTCATTTTTTATAACTATCCTTTTTCTCTTTTTGTTGCTCCGAGGTTTCTCTGGTTTGAGCTGAAACCTCTCAAGAATCCAAATCATCTAAACTATCTAATCACATATTTTATAATTTAAAATGTAAAGCTTACTTTTTATAAATTGGAAATTTTATGCATAACTCTTTTATCTTTTGTTTAAGTGAAGCCAATTTGACTTCATTGTCTTTATTTGAAATTGCTTCAAAAATAAGTGAGACTATAATTTTCATTTCATTTTCCTTCATTCATCTTGTAGTAATTGCTGCGGTTCAGACTCTTATTCCGGATGGATCTAAGGGTTTTCTTGGGTCGTATGGAATCATATTTTTATTTACACTTATTCAAATTTTTTCTAGAGTAATTTCGACTTCTTTTCAAGTAACTCCAAAACTTCCAAAAACATCAACTAACATTAAATGATTATCTGTTCCACCTGAAACTATTCTAAATCCGACTTCCTGTAGGGATTTTGCTAAAACTCTTGCGTTGTCTACAACCTGTCTAGAATATGTTTTGAAATTATCCTCAAGTGCCTCTTTAAAAGCTACGGCTTTTGCAGCAATAAGGTTTTCGTGGGGTCATCACTGAACTCATGGAAAAACAGCCCTAGCGAGTGCTGGTCAAAATTGTTCTTTTGACATAATAATTGCTCCTCTTGGTCACCTTAATGTCTTGTGTGTCGTAGTTGTAACTATATCACAATATGGGATTGGATTTTCTAAAACTTTACCGGCGATAAGTCCGGCAATATGCGATATATCCGCCATTAATACAGCTCACACTTTATCGGCAATCTTGCGAAATCTTGCCCAATCTAAGTCGCGAGAGTAAGCACTAAATCCTGCAATAATCATTTTTGGTTTATTTTCAGTGGCAAGTCTTTCTACTTCGTCCATATTTATAAGTTCTGTATCTTTATCGATAGAATAACCGATAATATTATATAAAAGTCAGCTAAAATTAAGTGGGTGTCCATGACTTAAATGTCATCACTGGTCTAAATTAAGTCCAAGCACTGTATCTCCCGGTTTTAAAACAGTAATATATACAGCTAAATTAGCTGGTGAACCAGACAGTGGTTGTACATTTACATACTGCGCTCCAAATAATTTTTTTGCTCTTTCTATGGCTAAATTCTCTATTTTATCAATATTTGTTTGTCCAGCATAATATCTTTTACCTGGATATCCTTCACTATATTTATTAGTCAAAATACTACCAGAAGCTTCCATTACGGCCTCACTAACATAATTTTCTGAGGCTATTAGTTCTATTTCATATTCTTGGCGATTTTGTTCATCTTCTATATATCAATAAAGCTCTTTATCTTCCTTTTCTAAATAAGTCATAATTTAAAATTTAAGAAATAATTATTTTGTTTTAGTTTCAGTCGTAGTTCAAGTAAGACTGGTTCAAGAAGAAGTAATATCTCAAAGTTTTTTCGCTTCTTCTTCTTTTTTTAGATTATTATAAAAATCAATGGTAGTCTTAATATTTTTAGTTTCAAGCAATTTAGACATTATTTTTTTCGCTTCGTCTAGTTGTCTATCAAAATTTTTCTCATAATCTTCTTTTATAAATTTTACTTCTATATCTGGATTTATCCCTATTCAATCAATTCAATGATCTAATGGAGTAAACCATTTTGCAATTGTAATTTTCATCTCTGACCCGTCAGATAATATAAATGGTTCTTGAACAGATCATTTACCATAAGTTTTTTCTCAGACAATAAGTGCTATATTATAATCTTTTAAAGCTCCTGCTGTAATTTCAGATGCTGACGCTGAATTTCCATTTACAAGTATTATAATTGGTATTTTTTTATTTGCATTTCCATAAGAAAAATAAGATTTATTATTAAGTGGATTTTTTTCTTTTGTAGTTACTAAAACCTTGTCTTTTTCTACAAAATTTGATAAAATTGAAACTGCAGTTTCAAGATATCCTCCTCCATTATCTCTTAAATCAATAATTAATGAATTTATATTTTTTGATTGTAATTCACTTAATGCTGTCTTAAATTCATCTCAAGTTTTTTCTCAAAAAATAGATAACATTACATATCAAATATTTTTATCCAACACCTTTGAATCTACAGAAGGAATATTAATTTTTTTTCTTATTACTTCTTTTTTTATAATTTCTTTTTCACCTGGTCTGATAATATCAAGCGAAACTATGGTTCATGCAGGTCATTTAATTTTATTTACAGCGTCAAATAGACTAAGATTTTTTAATTCAATGTCATTTGCTTTAATAATTATATCTCCAGATAAAATTCAGGCTTCTTTAGCTGGGGCTCAGGCTATTAATCTTTCTACAATTACTCAGAAATCACTTTTTTGGATTACAGCTCAGATTCATTCAAAATCTCAACTTAGAGTTTCATTAAATTTTTTTGTTTCATCAAGATTAAAATATTCCGAGTGTTTATCACCAAGAGATGTTACTAATCATTTAATCATTCAAGAAATTAAATCAGATTTTGGAGTATTAGAAAAAGAATAATAATTTTTTGAAATTATATCGTAAGCTTCGTTTAATAATTCTGGTTTAATTCAATTTTCTTTTAATATTTGAGTAAATCAAGAATCAACTTGAACTTTATCATTTTTTTCTAAATAAGTGTGTAGAATATAATTAAAATATTCTCCTTTTCCTGATATAAATCAGCATAAAAAAGAAAATAAAATTAAAAAAATAACAATTGCAAATTGTTTAGTAAAAGTTTTTGTCATTAATTATTTTTTGTAAAAAAGTAAATTATTTTTTTAAACAAGTTTATAATATCTTTTTTAATTAAAAAAACAAGTCAATTAAAAATAAAAATAGTTAATAAAAAAATGTTAAAAACTAAATTTTATTCATTTATTTAAAAGAACACTTTAAAATTTTAAAAATATAAAATGTTAATAAAAAATTAAAAAAATACTGATATTTACTTAATAGATAAATTATTAAAAGTAATTAATACTACTACTATTTTAATATAAATATATATAATTATAAAAAAGAATTGTAAAAAATTAAAATTTATGTTATATTATATAAAATAATATTTAAAAACAACTTATGTTTATTTGAAATATATTTAAAGAATATAAAGAAAGAGAATATAGATTAATTTTAGTTAAAGATTTAATTTTGAGTTTAAATATAGATTCAAGACAAAAAAATCTTTATATAGAATCTTTAAATATATTAGATAATGAGAGTTTAGATAGATTTTATAATAAATTAACTTGAGTTATTGATATAATTGAGGAAAATGAAAATAATTTATCTTTTTCTAAAACAATAGAAAATAATAATTCTATTAAAAAACAAGAACAAATACAAAAAAAAGAAGAAATAAATTCTTTTAATTTTTTATTAGATAATATATAAAATATGACACAATTTGAAACTAAAAAAATTGAAAATCAAGAAAATTATGAAATTTCACAAGATAAATTAAAAGTATGAGAATTTTCAAAAAATTTAAATTCTAGTAATTTATGAATAATTACAGCTACTTTAAATACTTTACCAAAAATGGCAGACTATAATTTAGAAAAAGATGAAATTTTATGAAATACACTTCAAAATACAACTAAATTAAAAACAAGTTTTCAAGTTTAATTTGATTAAAATTAATTTTTTTATAAAATAAACGAATAATTAAATTATTTAGATATTTTATATGAATACTTTCAAAGTTATATGTGCCAAAAATAATCAAAAAGTTGATTTAATTGTACAATATAATTCTATTGACGAAGCTAAAGAACATTTACATAAACAAGGATATTCAATAATTGATATTCAAGAAGTTTCTGAAAATTTAGATAATTCAGGAATTTTTTATTTTGAAGCTATAATAAATTCAGAGAAAAAATCATGAAAAATTAAATCAAATGATATTTTTAAGGCTTATTTAAAATTAGTAGATGATCTTCATTATAATATAATTTATATTTATGACCAAAAGGATTTAGAAGAAAATGAAAAAATTATAATTACACAAAAAGTAAAAGAGACTTATAAAATATATAAATGAAGCCAAAAATCTAAAATAGAAACAAAGAAAAATTCAGAAAAATCTAAAATAGAAACAAAAACGAGTGATATTTCAGATATAGTTTTAAAAGAATTAAATTATTATTATAATTTAATTGATAATATAATTGAAAAAATTGATTATATATTTACAACTTATTCTTCTTATATAGATCCAGTTAAAAAAGAAAAATTAGGGCAAATTTATACAGCACTAAAACAAGTTAAAAATATTACAAATATATCAAAATTAAAAAGTATTTGAGAGTTATCTTTAATTAAAATATGAGAATTTGAAAAAGATTTAATTATAAATAATTCAACTTTAATAAAAAAAGATATTTTAAAAAATACAAATAAGTTATTAAAAAGTTTTTGATCTAAGGAATATATTCAAGTATCAGAAGAAAATTATTCAAAAATAATAACTGATATTTTAAAGGGTTTTTTTAAAGAAAAATTTATTCAAAAAAATAATGAAAAAGTTGTTAAAATAGACAAAAATTCATATGCATATTTAAAAATAATTAAAGAATTAAATACTTATAGAGATAAATTAAGAGAAATACAATTAAAAAAATTAAAAGCAGCAGTTTTATTTGATAAAGAAAAATCAAAAAGACTTACTATAAAAGAAAAATTAGTTAAACAAAATATTTCATTATCTAAAAATAGATTAACAAATAATAATTTTTCTTATACAAAAATTGTAAAATGATTTAGTTACTATAATAAATTAATTCTATTTTTAATTCAAAAAACATCTGATTTATTTATCTATTCAATATTTATCTATTCAATATTTTTTATTTTTATTAAATATGCAAATATTGGTTTAAATTACAATTTCTTATATATTATTGTTTTATTTTCTTGACTAGGATTTATTTTGAAAATTTCAAAAAATCTTTATTTTTTATCATTTGGAAGCCTTTTATATATCTTATTTTTTATATATTTAAGTATTAATTTTTAAGAAAAACTAAAATGTATATATTTTTTCTTTTTATTAATTTATTAATTTCAACCATTTTTTATATTTTTTGAAGTTATATAGAAAGTGTTGTTTTTTTTATAATTTGAATTGTTTTATTTGTTTATTTTAGTCCATTTCGTGTATCTAAGACAAAAAATAAATCAAAAACATCAAACTTATTTGAAAAATTTAATATTAATAAAAATTTTTTCTTAAAAGTAATTATTCCAAATATTCAAAAATCAACTTATGTTATAGCTTTTCTATTTTTCTATCTTTCCTTATATTGAATTTCATATAGTTTTAGTTGAGATCTATTTTCTATATTTACCTTAGTTATATCATTTTTTCTAATAGTTTTATTTTTCTATCTCTTAAAACAAAATAATAAAATAATATTTTTGATTTTTAGATCTAATTTTATCGTCTATAGTCTCCTATATTTAATTTTTTATATTTACTATTTTTTTGTATGAAATGAAATAAATTATATTTTTGTTATAAATAGTTTTTTATCAATTTTTTGAATTATCTGCCTTTTAATTTATGATAAAAATTACCTATTTTTTAGAAGAAATTTATTATATATTTATTCACTTTTTTATTTATTTATCTTTATTTTATTTTATTTAAGCTATTTATTTAAAATAGAATTTTATATTTTATTTATTTATTTATGAATGATTTTAGCTATTATTTATTTTGAATACTTACCTAAAATTAAAGAATTTAAAATTTTTGATTATACCTCAAAATATTTCTCAATAATTTTAAATTATTTTGTTATAGTTTATTCAATGTATTTACTTTTCAATTTAAATAGCATTTCTGAAATAATTTTAATACTTCTAATTGGAATTTTATTTAATATTTATATCCACTTTAAATTTGAAAATTATTTATCTTTTTCTTTTGTTATAGTCACTTTAATTCTTTTTTATATTAAATTTTTTGTATGACTTCAAATAAATGACTTTATTTCTTATATAATATTTATATTTTCTCTACCTTCTTTGTTTATTGCTTATACATATCTTGTAAAGATAAAATTTATAAATGATAATTATTTTATACATTATTCATGATTACTTTTTAGCCTAGCAGCGATACTTTTCTATCTTTTTAAATTTGGTGATTTTGATATACTTCATATTTCAATATTATTTTTGATAGAATCAATGCTATTTTTATCAAGTTTTGTAAAATTAAAAAAATGATAGAAAAAATTATTAATTACCTTGAAACTATTTTCTTTTTAGAAAATTGACAAGATAATAATCTCAAAGAAATTTATCTAGATAAAACATCTCATTATACTAGAGAATTGCCAAATTTTCAACTTGATAAAGTTTTAGTAAGTCTAGATTATGAAAAAAATATAAAAAACTTTTTAAAAAAATACAAATTTAGTTATAATAAATCATTATATAAAAAAATAAGTCTTTATTTTAAAGAATTTGGACAAGAATTTACCAAAGATTTAAATAAGGAAAATGTGATTGTTTGTGGCGTTCCACTACATTTTACAAATTATATAAAAAGATGATATAATCAGACTTATTTACTTGCAAAGGATTTTGCTAAAGAATTTAGTTTTGAATTTGAAGTATTACTTTATAAGAGTAAATATACAAAATCACAATCCAGATTACCCAAAAAAGAAAGATTAAAAAATTTAGAAAATGCTTTTAAAATAAAGAAAAAATATAAAAACAAATTAGGCTGAAAAACAATAATTCTAATTGATGATATAATTTCAACCGGCACCACTGCCAACGAAATTACAAAAGTCCTAAAAGAAAATTGAGCAAAAGAAGTAATCTGATTGTTTCTCGCAACAGGAAGTTAGTCCGCTTGTCATTTCGAGCGAAATCGAGAAATCTATTTACTATTTATAAAACAAACTAAATATATGTCAGAATTTTTAGAGGTAAATTGAGCTTCGACTCATAATTTGAAAAATATTTCGGTAAAAATACCAAAGAATAAGTTGGTTGTTATTACTGGTGTTTCTGGGTCGGGTAAGTCGAGTTTGGCCTTTGATACGATTTATGCAGAGGGTCAGAGAAGGTATTTGGAGAGTCTTTCAACTTATGCTCGTATGATTATTTCGGGGATTTCAGAAGAAACAAGGGTCGATGAAATAAAATGACTTTCTCCAACAATTAGTATTAATCAAAAAACCGTTTCAAGTAATCCGAGATCCACAGTTGGGACAATAACTGAAATTTATGATTTTTATAGATTACTATATCTTCATATTGGTGTCCAAAAATGTCCAAATCACCCTGAAATTATCTTAAAAAAGGATATATTAAATGATATAATAAATCATATTCTCGAATTTAAAAATCAAGATAAATTTCTTATATTGGCTCAAATTTCAAAAAATCTAAATTCTTTTGATGAAATAAAAAAAGAGGTTTTAGATTTGGGATTTATAAGATTTATGGTGGAAGATGAAATTTATTCTATTTGAGATGAAATTACTAAAAAATTAAAAAAAGATTCAAAAATATACATTGTAATTGATAGACTCGTTATGGTGGATGGTTTAAAAAATAATGAAAATCTATTAAAAAGAATTAAAGATTCACTTCTTATTGCCTACAAAAATTGAGCAAATATATTACAAATTTATAATTTAGAAAATAAAAAAATAGAAACTTTTTCAGCAGATGCTCTATGTCCAATTTGTCATTATCACTTAGCAGATTTGTCTATTTCAAACTTTTCTTTTAATTCTCATTTATGAGCTTGTCCTTCTTGTCATTGACTTTGAATTAAGCCAGTTTTTCTAGAAGAAAATATCATTAATGAAAGATTAAGTATTAATGAATGAGCTATTCTACCATGGAACCAACATAAATATTACACTGAAATTTTAAATTCGCTATGTAAAAAACATAAAATAAATTGCAATAAACCATATCATTCTTTAACAAAGGAAGAAAAAAATTTAATTTTAAATTGAAGTTCAGAAACTCTTGAGGTATCTTTTGCTTTTGATTATTGAGATGATAAAACTTTTAAAACAAAATATGAATGAGTAATTCCTAATTTAATCAGAAAATATAGAGAATCTGATAATATTAGTGAGACTTCTTTAAAAAAAATAAATCAATATATTACGGAAATGGAATGTGATGAATGTGATTGATATAGACTTAAAAAGGAATATTTAAATATTTTTGTTTGAGGTAAAAATATTTGAGAATTGACGAATTTAAGTGTTGCAAAAAGTATTGATTATTTTAAAAAATTAAAATTAAACGAAACAGAAAAAATAATATCTAAAAATATTTTCAAAAATATTTGTGAAAGATTAGAATTTCTCTGAGGAGTTTGACTTGATTATATAACAATTTCACGCAGAGCTAATACTCTTTCTGGTTGAGAATCCCAAAGAATTAGACTTGCAACTCAGATTTGAACAAAGCTTGAGGGAATAATTTATGTCTTAGATGAGCCATCTATTGGTCTTCATTCCAGAGATAATAATATGTTAATTAAAAATTTAAAAAAATTAGCATCACTTTGAAATACTGTGATTGTTGTAGAGCATGATGAGGATATAATGAGAGAATCAGATTATATTATAGATATTTGACCACGTGCTGGAATTCATGGTTGAGAAATAGTTTTCGAGGGAAAATTTGATGAAATTCTAAAAGATAAAAATAGTGATACAGGAGCTTATTTATCTAATAAAAAAATCGTAAAACTAGAAAAAAAACCAAGAAAAATACAAGGATTTATTGAGATAATAGGTGCTAAAGAAAATAATTTAAAAAATATAGATGTTAAAATTCCACTTTGATTACTTACTGTAGTAACCTGAGTTTCTGGGTCCTGAAAATCGAGTCTTGCTCTAGATATTTTGTCAAATTATCTATTAAATTCATTTCTTAGATCTAGTCGTAGTGTCTGAAAAGTAAAAGAAATAAAATGAATTGAATTGCTTGATAAGGTAATAATTATAGACCAATCTCCAATTTGAAAAACTCCTCATTCAAATGTGGCTACTTATACAGGAGTTTTTACTCATATTAGAGATGTTTTTGCACTTACTCAAGATGCTCAAAAAAGATGATTTTGAATTTGAAGATTTAGTTTTAATACAAAATGATGAAGATGTGAGGTTTGTGAGTGAAGTTGAGTGAAAAAAATAGAAATGCATTTTCTTCCAGATGTGTATGTAGAATGTGAAAAATGTCTCGGAACTAGGTATAATACTGAAACTCTTGAAGTAAGATATAAATGAAAAAATATTGCTGAAGTTTTAGCTATGGATATTGAAGAATCTTTGGATTTTTTCTCTGCTCACCCAAAAATAGCTAAAATTTTAAATGTATTAAATGATGTTTGACTTTGATATATTAAACTTTGACAGTCTGCCCCAACCTTATCTTGATGAGAATCTCAAAGAATTAAACTTGCTTTTGATCTTGCAAAAAGATCTACAACAAAGACTATTTATATTTTAGATGAGCCAACAACCGGACTTCATTTTTCTGATATTCAAAAACTTTTAAATATTTTAGACAATTTAGTGGACAAATGAAATACTGTTTTAGTTATTGAACACAATCTTGATTTGATAGCAAATAGTGATTATATTATTGATATCTGACCCGAAGGATGAGATAAATGAGGAGAACTTATTTTTTCTTGAAAGGTATCGGATATTCTAAAAGTTGAAAAATCACACACCGGACAAGCACTTAAGACTTATTTTAAAAATAAGAATATTAAATGTTAAATTATTTAGAACAAAATAAAGATATCACAAACTTCTCTGGTTACAAAACAAAAGCCATAGCTAAATATTTTTTTGAGCTAAAAGAAGAGGCTGATTTGGAAAAGCTTTGAGAAATTATAAAATTCTCCGAAGAAAATGAACTCAAAATTCTATTTTTATGAGGGTGAACAAATATTTTATTTGCTTTTGATGTATTTGAAGGGATTATTATAAAAAATAATTTTAAAGGATTTGAAATAAAAGATTGAATTTTAGAGGTGAATTCTGGAGAAAGCGTTGTTTATTTGGCTTCAAAATTAGAGAAAGATTATGGAAATTTAAATTTAAAACCATGGAGCTCACTTCCTGGGACGGTTGGTTGAGCTGTGGCCTGAAATGCAGGATGTTTTTGACTTGAGGTAAAAGATATTTTCTTAGAAGCTAGCTTATATAGTTTTGATGAAAATATGATTTTTGTTGTTGATAGTGGCTTTATGCAGTTTTGATACAGAACTTCATTTCTAAAAAATAATAGAAAATATTTTTTGGTTTCAGTAAAATTTGATATTTCAAAAAATGTAGACCATTTTTTTACAGAGGATTTTAGGCTTAAAAACCAACCAAAATGATTTAGCTGTGGATCCGTTTTTGGAAATCCAAGTGGTGATTTTGCCTGAAGAATTCTAGATAAGGAATGTAATCTCAATTGAACAAGGCGTTGATGAGCCAAAATTTCAGATCTTCACTCAAATATTATTACAACTGATGGAACCGCAACATATCAAGATGTACTTTATTTAATAAATTTAGCAAAAAAAATGACTTTTGAAAAAATTTGAGTAGAATTAAAAGAAGAGATTAATATTTTATCAAATTAAATTAAATCTTAAAATAAAAAATGTCAGAACTCGAAAGTTTATATCTTTATATTGATGATAAAATTGAAGCTTCATCAAATATTGCAATAATTACTCATATTTCCCCAGATGGAGACACTCTTGGTTCAGCCACTGCGCTTTATGAGGTAATTATGACTAATTTTAAAAACAAAAAAATAGATATTATAAATAAAGAAAAAGCTTCTTTGTTTTCTTTTTTGCCAAATTTTGAAAAAATTACTCCGGATTTTGATATTAATAAATATGATTTAGTTTTTACTATTGATATTGCAAGTTTGAAACTGGCTTGATTTTGAGAAAACAAGAAATTTATTTTTAAAGATGTAGAGCTAATAAATATAGATCATCATATTTCAAATCAGTTTTACTGAGATATAAATTTAGTTGATTCTTCTACTCCAGCAGCATCTGTTGTACTTTATGATTTTTTTAAAAATAGAGGTTATATTATAAACTCAAGAGCTGCAACTTGTCTTTTAACTTGAATTTACACTGATACTTGAGCTTTCGTATATTCAAATGCAAATCAACACTCTTTTAAGGTTACGGCTAATTTAATAGAAAAATGATGAGATATTGAAATTATTGATAGAGAATTTTTTTCAAGTTTAAATTTTAAATTTTTACAACTTTATTCTGTTATTTTAGAAAGACTTACCATAAAAGATAACTATGGAATAAGTTATATGAAAAACGAAGATTTAGAAAAAATTTGATGTAATGAAGAATTTAATTGATGACTTATTTCACCAAAATTAAATCATCTTTCAGGCGTTGATTATATAATTTTTTTATATGAAAAAGGAGATAAAGTAAAATGATCACTTCGCACTAACAAAAATAATTTTGATTTAACAAAAATTGCTGCAAAATTCTGATGATGATGACATTGCAAGGCCTCAGGATTTATGATTGATGGAAATTTATGTATTGAAAATAATAAAATTTTTATTAAAAAACCAGACTGAGAATTAATATATTTTACTTAAAATTAAACTATGACAACCATAAGATTACAGAAATATTTAAGCCAAGCTTGAATTTGCTCTCGCAGAAAAGCGGAAGAATATATTGAAGCCTGACTTGTTTTTGTAAATGGCAAAAAGGCTAAAATTGGACAAAGTGTAGATGAAAATGTAGATAAAATCACACTAAAAGATGAAGAAATAAAACTAATTCAAACCAATGTTTATTACAAATTAAACAAGCCTTATTGAATAATTACAACTTGTCGTCAAGATTGAGAAACGGGTATCCTAGATATTGTAAATATTCCAGAAAGAGTTTTTCCAATTGGTAGGCTTGATAAAAATACCACAGGACTAATTCTTCTCACAAACGACTGAAGACTGAGTAATTATTTAATTCATCCAAGATATGAGCATGAAAAAGAATATATTGTAGAAGTTTATGGGAAAATATGAGATGAAGAGCTTGAAAAAATGTCCGAGTGAGTTTATATTCTCTGAAAAAAAACAAAAGAAGCAGAAGTTAGACGTATTAATTCTTGAACTTTTTCAATAATTCTAAAAGAATGAAGAAATAGGCAAATTAGAAGAATGGTAGAAAAAGTATGACATGAAGTAAAGAAACTAAAACGCGTTAGAATAGAGAATATCTTGCTTGGAGATTTGTCTGAATGAGAATATACAAAATTATCTCCAAAAGAACTAATTTCCCTATCAAAAAGACTTAAAATAGACCTAAGTTAAACAAAAAATTTGACAATATCAAAAAAACCGTTAAGTTATTTGTGCAGATAGTAGTTTTTATTATACTTATACCAAACAAAAACAAAGAAATAGGGGGAAATTATGAAAGAGGAAAATAAAGAATTAAATTCTAATTCAGAAGGCCTTCCGCTTTATATTCCTGCTATATTGTTGGCATTTTTCTTGATTACAATTTTCATCTTTTTTCCTACAGGAGGATAATCATGAGAAATAAAAATATCTGTGGTGAAACGTATGATGAGAATTGCAGTCAATGCAAGACTTGTCGTTCTCAGCAGATCTGCAAGGGAATGGTCAATGCATCTATTATTTCCCAGCTTGTTGATAATTTTGTTGCCCCGAAATGCCTTTGTGGAAAAGGAAGCTTCTGCCCAATGCACCAAAGTGTCGGTGTACCAAAGGATTTCTAACGTGAGGAGGAAATTATGGCAAAAACTTCACAAAAGGAACCTAAGAGATCAGATTTTGTAATTGATCTCAATAAAGTTCCAGGAGGAAACAGGAAACCTCACGAATTGTGTGATTTCCTCGAAAAAATGAGGGACTGGCGAGCAAAATCGCTCAACTCAACCGTTATGATTAACGCGAGGAGGTAAACAAAAGTGAATTTGTCGAAATTTAGACACGAGGAACCGAAAAAAGAAGAACTGAATGTCTCGGCAATTCTCAATTCATTCAGGAGCATGGGAATCAAACACGATTCCACTTACATTGTCATACCGGCTATCGCCAGAAAACCCGGTAGGCAATAAAACAAAAACAAAAAAAGAAAAAAGGAAGGGAAAAATAAAGGTCTTTGGTGAAATAGCCGGAGACCTTTTGTTTTTGTTGAGAGGAAATTAATTTAAAAAATTCTTTTAAAAAACATTAATTTGTATTGTAAACAATATTTTTTTGACTTATATAGTTAATATGATACAATTTTACAATACTTTTTAATTTTAAAATTTATGTATCCATTAAAAACCAAAAAACCATATGATCCAAATAATTTAGGATCTACTGGAAATATTTATACAACAGTTTATCTCGGTAACTATATTCCTTGAAATTTTAGCGAATATGTAGGAAGTCATCCGGGAGTTGATATAATTCCTCAAACCAAAAATGATAATGTAGTTGCTTGTTTGCCTTGAACTATTTATTTTGCTGGAACTAATGCGTCAAATGGGAATTATGTTGTAATAAAACATTCTCAAGTGCCGGATCCAAGTAATTTAAATAAAAAAACTAATTTATATAGTTGCCATTTACATTTATCTGAATTAAGTGTAAATACTTGAGATATTGTTAACGAATGAGATGTTTTAGGAAAAAGTTGAAGTACAGGAAATTCATCATGAGAACATTTACATTTTCAAATAGACAGAGAAGAGGCACCTTTTCATCCTTATTGGCCATATTCTTTTAAGGAGGCAAGTGATGCTGGATTAAGTTTTTTTGAAGCAACAAATAAATGATTAAATCTTGAAAATGGTAAAAAATTTACAGTAAATCCGCTAGTTTATCTTGATAGTCTTCCTTATAAATGAATAGAAAAAAGTAGTGAGAAAATTGCATCTCTTGATATTTGACTTACAGATACTACTATAGAAGTCCCAAAAGAAGATAAAAAACCTATTACGAGCAATGTAAATAAAAAATATTTTACAGATGTAGATATTTCAAATGAACCCATTAATTATCTTGCAAAACAAGGTATTACAAAATGATTTGCCGACGGAAGTTTTAAACCAAATAATAATATTTCTAGAGCCGAACTTCTAGCTCTTACTTTTAATTTTGCAAAAAAACCACTAAGTAATGTTTCTATAAATTTTTCTGATGTAGCCAAATCAGATTGGTCTTATAAATATATTGCGACTGCGAAAAATGCCTGAATAATTAATTGATACGATGATGGAACTTTTGGTCCAAATAATCCAATTACCAGAGCGGAGGCAATAGCCGTAATTCTAAACACAATAATTTGAAAAACTAATATTCCAAATGCCTCAACTTCACTTTTTGGCGATATTCCAAAATGAGCTTGGTATGAAAAATATGTTTATTATACAGTTTCAAACTGACTTCTAGATATTTCAGGTTCTCAATTTCATCCAAATGACTATATAAAAAGGGCTGATGTAGCAAATATTTTATATAATTTGAGAGATAAGATTTAAAAATCCTCACCCCAACCCTCTCCCAGAGGGAGAGGGAGAAATAGGAAAATAAGAATGAATAAAATTATGAAAATCGCGGTACTACATCCACAAGCCAAGGTTATGGGATGAGCAGTTAAGATGCTTTTTCTAATTTCAGCTTACCTTCAAAATAAAAATAGTGTAGATTTTTATACTTTTTCTTTTGATAAAGCCAATTGTTTCCCTGAATTAAATAAGAATTTAAATATAATAAATCTAAATTTAAAATGATTTTCTAAATTTTTTTGAATAATATCGCTCAGTTTTTCTTTAAGAAAATATGATATAATCCTAGCCTGAAATTCACCGATGCACTTTGTTGCAGTATTTGCTAAAATTTTTAATCCAAGATTAAAAATTTTCTGGTATTTGCAAAATATTCCAGTTTATTATTTGCCTCAAAACAAATCAGTTTTGGTTTATTTTAAAAGGTTTTTTGAGAAATTAATTATAGGTAAAATCGATAAAATCATTGTTAATTCTCATTTTATTAAATGAGAAGTTTTAAAATATTTTAATAAGGAGTCGGAGGTTATTTATCCAGTCATTGATACTGATTTTTTTGTACCCCACCCAACCTCCCCTTACCAAGGGGAGGAGAATACTCAAGAGGTGGACAATATTTCTCCCCCTTGCCAAGGGGAGGTTAGAGGGGGTTTGAGTCTCTTTATAAATTGACGTCTTGTAAAATGAAAAAATGTGGAATTGGCAATAAAGTGTTTTTTTGAATTAAAAGATAAATATCCAAATCTAAAACTTTATATCTCATGAGATTGAGAAGAAAAGAATAAATTAGAAACCCTCACCCACTCTTCATACTCCCTCTCCCTCTGGGAGAGGGTTGGGGTGAGGGAAGATATAATTTTTTTGTGAGAAATAAATGAAGATGATGTGAAAAAATATTATAATAAATGTAGTGTTTGTTTATTTACATCAAAAATTGATTCATTTGGACTCACAATAATTGAAGCAATGTCATGCGAAAAACCAGTTGTATCTCTTCGTCTTGGTTGAGCTATAGAAATTATTGAAGATTGAAAAACGGGATTTCTCGCTCATGATGAAAATGAATTTATTCAAAAGATTGACAATTTACTCCAAAATCCAGAATTAAGAGCTATAATATGAGAAAATGCTAGAAAATTTGTAGTAAATAATTTTTCAAAAAATACACTATATAGTAATTTAGATAAATTAATTTAGTTAAATTACCTAATTTTCATTTTTATTTATATGTGAAAAAACCGTGAAGAGGCCACTTTTGATTTGACTTTTGAGTAAATTCAATATAATCCCTGTAACTGACAAAAATCAGTTTTTCGCTCATTAACATAATCTATGTCTTATTTATAAGGCAATATTTGTTATTGAGCTTTATTCTCCTTTCATTCCTTGTTTTTATAACGAGAAGAAATTAGACCCTCACCCTGACTTCCTTACCTCACCCCAACCCTCTCCCAGAGAGGAGAGGGAGAAGTAAAGAATATATTTATTCCCTCTCCACTTAAGTGGAGAGGGCTAGGGTGAGGTTATGTTTTCTTCTCGTTATATTAATATGACGGAAGGTTAAAGCTTTGACCTCCAAGACTTTTTCTTGGAAATTCTAGTAAAACGCCTGGTCGTGTTTTACTAAACCCGAAATAAATTTTATGTTTTCACTTAGCAATGCTACTTGGGGCTAGAATTATTTCTTATTTTATTTTTTAACTTATAGTATACTATGAGTATTTTATTAAAGAAGATTACTTCTG
>Ga0172380_10000253_pt1 | contig 112332 bp, 91 predicted proteins | sample Leawe162metaG_FD_119747 | JGI IMG/M metagenome (GOLD analysis project Ga0172380, IMG submission 119747) | Leachate microbial communities from a municipal landfill in Southern Ontario, Canada - Leachate well 162 metaG | ecosystem: Engineered > Solid waste > Landfill > Unclassified | place...
ACCGCGTCGGTCGGTTCGTCGCAAGCGCCGACCGCCGCCGCGGACAACTCTGCACCTTCCACAATCCGCCCGGTGTCCACTTATAAATCGGGGAAAGCTGTTCAAACCAACGGAGCCACTTCTAACCCCACCTCTTGGCAAGGCCCTTCTGTCAGATCAAGTCTGAACTTCTACACATAAAGCAACCTGAAAGCGTCAATATCAATTGCCGCCTTAAGCTGTCGTCATTCGATTTACGCATGTGCTATATGCTGGAATGAGCGTCGCCACTTGGTAGCCTCGTTAAGTAGATGTCTTCATGGAAATGGGGTTACAAACCTTCGAAGCTTGGCAGTTACCCAATTTATGCAAAATCATCCTTGCTACGCTGCAGTGGCAAGCTGAAGATTGATGGTCTTACCGAGAGCCGCCGCAGCGCTTGCTAGGGTGGTCAGCGTCAGGCTGGTGTCCTCCTCATCAAGCAACCGATTCAAAGCCGCTCGACTTGTGTGCATGCGCTTTGCCAACGCTGTCTTGGTGAGATTCTGATTTTTCATTTCTTCGGCAATCTGCCAAGCAATGACCCGTTTTAGGGCAACTGCGGTCGTATCGTCAAGCATTGCCTCTTCTTTGAGGAAGTCATCAAAGTTACTGCCGATATTTTTCTTGGCCATGCTTATCTCCGCTTTAACTGTTTCAACCGTTCTCTGGCCAAGTCCAGATCGGGCTTGGGAGTAACTTGTTGCTTCTTGATGAATCCATTTAGCAGAACCATCGTTTGACCATCCAAGGCAAACAGGACGCGCGCGATGCGATTGTCCAGCTTGATCCTGATTTCCCAAATGTCACCACCCAAGTGACCCACCAAGGGCATTCCGAGAGGCCAACCGAACTGTACAGTCTTGATATCCTCGCCAATAGTTCTGCGGTCGGCTGCTGGCAATTTCTTTAGCCAATCCCTGACGGGTTCAGCACCGGTATCAGTTCTGAAGAAACACACCTCGAGAACAGGTTTCATATTCTCAATGTATCAATATTGGTACGTTATTGCAAGTGCTTTCATCGACGTCCTGGTGGCAGTGTTCGGATAGTTGCTGATTGAACGCCCGTCCATCTGGAAAACACTGATTGGCTATCTCGGGCAGTTGGTTGGGTCGCTAACCGCCCGGTCGAAATACTCAGTAGCCGTTCGCCAATACCCAACTTTAGGAGGGTAGTTTTTTGGATGGGCTAATTCCTATACTTCCTTGCGCCTAAGCCAGAACGATCTTCCATTTGGCATATATGAAATGGAAATGGCGAATATCTTTCATGGTTGAGCGCTCATGGCAAACGGGCAAGCTTGTCGAGCGTATAAGAATTCATTTCCGCAGCGCAGTTATTGTTGGCTAACCAAAACATGAGGGGACAATTTAAGATGAAAGAGGATGCTGTTTGGAATCAATATCAAGAATTCAAGCCAATACAGTCGAGGGAATGGCGTACCTATATCGATCGGGAGTGGCGTGCATTTATCGATCCTCTGGCATCAATGGCGGATCGACTTTCAGGTTGGTTGAGCAATCCGCAAGACGAGCAGCTGCGACATGAATTCTATAAATATATTCTTCTAAATCTCTCCAATGGATACATCGCGTGGTTGTACGCCGACACCGAACATCCGGATTTTTATCCGTTCATTTCGATAGCGCATAACACCTTCGTGCCGAATCCGGATTTTGTTTACTGCCATACGCCGCTTGACGACAAGGGGGTCTACAAGATTTCCGGTTACCGTGGGACGGTCAGGACGATCGACTTCCAGTTGGGAACCGGCATGCTCATGGCGCGAGGAATCATAGACGGTAAATTCTGCGGAGAGAGCAAGGCGAACTACGATCTGGACGATGGCGTTCATTTAGACAAGGATGGGGCATTTGAGGTGATCCTCAGTCCGTCCCGTCCGGAGGGCTACAAGGGGGATTGGTGGCAGCTTCCAGCGACTGTTACCTATCTCATGGTGCGGCAGATATCTTATGACTGGCTGCACGAGGTGGACGGACGACTGGCGATTGAGCGGCTGGATCGTCCGGCAATCAAGCCTCGTCCCAGCGCCGAGAAACTGGCGGAGCAAATTAGGAACGTCATGGCCTGGACGGAAAACATCCTTGATGTGACCGCCGATTGGTCCAGGAGATTTACCGGGCACGCCGAGGTCAACGAGCTTAAGTACGTTACCCCGGCGGAATTCGCGTTGCTGGTCAACCAACGGTACGCCTGGGGCCGGTTCGAACTGGCCCCGGATGAAGCTTTGATAGTGGAAGCCAAGATGCCCGGACAGGTTCGCTATTTTGGCTTCGACCTCCACGACGATCTCAATTTCGTCATTGACTGGATGAATCGGCAGTCCACGCTGAACGGCCATGCCGCCAAAGTCGATAAGGACGGGATGCTCCGCATCGTGATTTCCGCCCAGGATCCTGGCGTACCCAACTGGCTCGACAACGCAGGGTACGAAAAAGGAATGATCTGCGCGCGCTGGCAAAAATGCGACATCTATCCCGAGCACACCACTAGGAAAGTCAAGACTGCCGATGTTCGAAACCATCTTCCGGCCGATACACCGGTGGTGACCTTCGAACAGCGCGACGCAGACATCCGCAATCGGCGGAAGGGCCTGCAATTGCGCAAGCGGTGGTAGCCCGTCAGGGTTTGGAAGGAGCGTTCGCGAGAAGTTCTCCCTCGATCACAAGCGAAGCGGGAGCGGGTGAGTCTTGGTGGTGGTCGATTGAGAATAGAAAAAACAAGTTACTGAGAGGAGCGTTATTTTGACCAACGAGTTCACAAAACGCAGACAGGAGTTCACTCCCGAACCAAGGCCGGACTGGGTTCGTCGCATCAATGAAGAAGGCAGTTGCATGGATATCAAGAGCCTGGTGCCTTTGGACGAAAACTCGCTCATCGAGACGGCCAAGGCCAATACCGGCTTGAGCGATTTCGGCGCAGACGATTGGCGCGAGCGGTTTCAGATTTTGGTGAAAGCCTTTGACGAGGAGTCGCAACTGAATCTTTTGGGGCGTCTTATGACCCGCGCCGATATGCTGACATTCCTGCAAGCAAGATTGCAAATCGAAGACACCTACAAGCGACATCCAGAAATCGATGAAGAAGAAATTCATCAGCCTATATATATTGTAGGCCAGGGCCGCTCCGGGACTTCGTTTTTGCAGTATTTGCTTTCCGCAGACCCGAACAACGGGACCCCGATGAAATGGGAAATTATGGCGCCTTGCCCGCCACCGGAAAAAGCCACCTACCTCACCGACCCCCGCATCGCCAAGGTGAGAGGTTTCGCCGATCAATTCAAACGGGTCTCTCCCGAGATCATATCCATGCATGATTACTCGGGGGACATTCCCACGGAAAGCCACCAGGTCTTGTGCCTGACCTTCGGCGCCCCTGGTTGGATGTCCGCGATCTACGGGCAGGCGCCGAGTTTTATCGCGTACATGCAAAAGCAGTCGATGGTGCCGATATACGAATATGAGAAACGGGTCATGAAGTTGTTGCAATGGAAGAATCCACGCAAACACTGGGTGATGAAATCGCCTCTATGTCTTCCGGATTTGCCGGAAATACTCAAGGTCCACCCGGATGTGGCATTTGTCTTTACACATCGTGACCCGGTGAAAGCGCTTGCGTCGATGGTGAATCTCGTTGGAGCGATGCACTGGAACAGAAGCGACCAGCCTTACATCGATGGTCACGACGCTCTCACCAACGCTGAGGTCAGCGCATCGTTGTTAGCGCTGCCTATCGATTGGCTCGAAACGGGGGTGATACCTAAGAAGCAATTGTTCAACATCCAGTATCAGGATCTGATCAAAGCCCCGGTTCAGACCGTCGCCGAGATGTATGGCTATTTTGGTATCGAAATGTCCGAGGAGAGTCGGCAAGCCATACAAAGATATTTGGATGAGAACCCTCGTTCCAGCAAGCCGCCGCACAAATATCCCGCATTTCACGGCGATCTGAAAATGGAACGGAAAGCCTATGAGCGCTACCAGTCCTATTTCAATGTGCCGAACGAGATCTGATGGGACGATAGAGAGGAGAATTATTTTGAATAATGATTTTACAAGCCGCAGGCAGCAATGGTCCCCCGAACCAAGACCCGAGTGGGTGCGCCGCATCAATGAAGAAGGCAGTTGCATGGATATCAAGAGCCTGGTGCCTTTGGATGAAAATTCATTGATAGAAACGGCAAAAGCGAACACTGGACTCAGCGATTTCGGCGCAGATGATTGGCACGAGCGTTTTCAGGTCATAGTGAAAGCCTTCGACGAGGAGTCGGAACTCACGCTGATGGGTCGCTTGATGACCCGTTCCGACATGCTGATGTTCCTGCAAGCGAGATTGCAGATAGAGGACACCTATAAACGGCATCCGGAGATTAACGATGAGGAGATTCGCCAACCAATAGTCATTATTGGTCAGGGACGTTCCGGAACTTCGTTCATGCAAAATCTGGTGTCGGTTGACCCGAACAACGGGACCTCGAAAACCTGGGAAATCATGTCTCCCTGCCCGCCGCCGGAAAAAGCCACCTACCTCACCGACCCGCGTATCACCAAGCTGAAATATCTGGCCGATCAAGTCAATCGGGTCACGCCCGAAGTTGAATCCATCCATGAAATGTCGGCTGAATTGCCCGAAGAAAATCATCGCATCCTGTGCTTGACATTTGGTTCCGCCGGTTGGATTTCCGTGTTTTACGGACAAGTGCCGAGTTTTGCCGCGTATATGCAAAAGCAATCCATGGTGCCCATCTATGAATATGAAAAGAGAGTCTTGAAATTGCTGCAATGGAAAAATCCGCGCAAGCACTGGATACTAAAGTCGCCGTTTTGCATCATTGATATGCCGGAAATACTCAAGGTCTATCCGGATGTGGCATTTGTCTGGACACATCGGGACCCCGTGAAAGCCCTCGGGTCGTTGGTGAGTACCGTGGGAACGCTAATGTGGTGCAGAACCGATCATCCGTTTATCGGTGACTCCCTCATGGCGTTTACCAGTGCCGATGCCAGCGCGGCGATGGTGTCCCAGCCGATTGAATGGCTGGAAACGGGCGTGATACCCCGGAAACAGTTATTCAACATGCAGTACGCGGACTTCCTTAAGGACCCTCTTGCTGGCGTTGCCGACATGTATGCCTATTTCAATATTGAAATGACTAACGAGGGACGGCAAGCCATGCAGAAGTATCTGGATGACAACCCCAGATCAAGCAGGCCTCCGCATAAATATCCAACGCATCATGACAATCTTGATATGGAACGGAAAGCGTATGCGCGCTACCAGGCTTATTTCAATGTGCCCAATGAGATATGAATGGAGACACGGACGAGTTGATGGCATGACTTCAATATGGAGGAACGCGCCATGCCAGGCGCACATGTGTAGAATCATTTAATGGGTCACTCTACCGCGAAACATATGCCGTCGTCGATATATCGCGAACGCCGCGCCATCAAAGCGAATTGAGGAGAATTCCTAATGGTGGGTAAACATCCCAGGGAGCCGTCCGGCCGACGACAAAATCCGCGCGATTCGCGCGGATCTGCACCGCCGAGCTTCATGTTCCAACCGGTGTGCACGCAGCTACTTGATGCAGTCGTTCGTGAAGGCTTTCGCCGCTCCAAGATTCTGAGCATTATCGCTCCGACGGGATACGGCAAGACTGTCCTTATGTCCGAGTTGTTTAGCCGTTGGCATCAGGCCGGGGAAACGTGTTTCTGGATCGGGCTGGCTGATCGGAACATGGGCCTTGCACGAGTCGTGGCAGCAATGGAAGGGGTCATTCACGTCCATGAAGACGACACTCTTTCGTCGCAGCCGTTCCTCCCCGGCGATGAGCCCATTGAGAGCCGCATTGAGGTTCTCCTCGAGACCCTCTCGCAACTTTCCACAACGACGACGATATTCATCGACAATCTCAATTGCTGTAACGACGAGACTTTGGGTAACTTTCTCGACGCATTGATCTTCCGGACCCCCGCAAGCATCCGGTTCGTCTGGTCGAGCTCGGTAGATATTCCGTTCAATCTGGCGCGAGCCAAGTTGAACGGTCTGATTCGCCAAGCGGGCTTTTCCGAGCTGAGCCTCAATGAAGCCGAAGTTCGTGAGCTCTTGGGCGCCGATATTGCACATAGCATAGGTGCCCAGGGGGTTAGCGCCCTGCTGCAACAAACCGAAGGCTGGCCGGCGGCAATACGTATGGCGCAAATCATCCTGGCGGACTCCCCGCAGCCCCTCACTACGCTCAATGCCTTTTCAGGTTCGGACGAGGACATCGCTCATCTGCTTAACCGCCAGGTACTCCAGGGGTTTCCCAAGGAGTTGCGCGAATTCGTCCTGCTATTGGCACAATTGCGCACGTTTTGTCTCGACTTGGCAAGACAGGCCACGGGAAGCAAAGAGGCGGGACATCACCTCGATTTTCTGTTCCAGCGTAACGTATTTGTCATCCCCTTGGACCGCAACCGCAAGTGGTATCGTCTGCACGGACTGTTCCGGGCATACTTGCTGAGCGAGGCCGAGCGTTCTCTGAGCCCTGAGCGCCGACGGGATGTTCTGAGGCGTGCAGCGGAATGGTGCGAGAAATCCGGCGACTGGCGAGATGCGGTCGACTATGCTCTGGCTGCTGAGGCCTATCCTTTCGCGAGTCGCCTGGTAGAAAAGATGGCGACAAGTTCGGTGCGGGAACGCGGCGATATCCGGCAATACATCCAGTGGGTAGAACGTCTTCAAGCCGAGAATGCTCAACTCGGATGGGAAACACAATTCTGGTTCGTATGGGCACTGCTTTTCAATCGCCGCTACGACTACGGTCGTCAGCAGCACGAGAAGCTTGTGGAACGCCTTTTGCAAAAATCGGAAACGGACCTCACGGCACCCAAGGACCTGCCGCCTCGCCTGGATCACCTCCGCGTTTATCTGGATCTGTGCACTGACCACCTCATCGAGACTTACCACGGCGCGGAGCGCTGGCTTGCCGAAGAGCACACCGACAATGCATTCAGCGTTGCGTCGATTAACCTTATCAAGGTCGTTTGTCTCGCACACTTATTCAAGTTTCCTCAGGCAAGACAGAACATGCGTATCGCGGAGGGAATGCAGCGTCAATTTGGCGGCGATTATGGCATCGGCTGGACCAGCGCGATTAATGCAGTCCTGTCGATTTATGAAGGCGACTATGTTCACGCTCACAAGGAATTGACGGCCGGCCTGTCGCTTACTCGTGACGCTCTGGGGGACGATGCCGGGCTCAGCGGGACGATGGCTCTTGTCGGCGCCAAATGTGCGGTGGAGATGGGACTGAACGACGAAGCGCACAGCTTGCTCAGTCTTGGCTTGCGGACTGCGCTGAGCCACGGTTTGGTGGATACCACCGCCTTTGGTTTCGAAGCCGCCGTCAAGCTCTGGAGTGGGGTGGATGATGAAATCATTTCGATAACCGAACTGCGTGAAATCGCCAACACCTACCCGCCGCGCTTGTCACTAATGCTCTCGTGCTATCTGGTTCGGCGTTTACTGCGGCTCGGGCAGTTGCAGGACGCGATCACCGAAGCGAAATCGATTGGATTGGGACCGGAGAGCGGTGTGATCAACGGGCTAGGCTCGCAGGCACTGACGATTCCCTGCTATCGGGATCTTTACGCCGCGACAGCAATTGAACTGAATCTCGCCATCGGCAAGATAAAACAGGCAGAGTCCCAGATCGCACATGAATTCCGGCTTGCCCGCGCCGAAGGTCGCACCGCGCGGCAGGTTGAGCTGATGCTGGGGAAGGCGACGATTGCCATGTATATGGATAAGCTGGCGATAGCGACGAAAGAAATTATCTTCGCCATTATCGTCGCTGCAAAGCGGCGGATCGTGCGCCCATTTCACGACTATGCTCAGACCATGACCAACATCGTTAACGACACGACGGCCTCATCGTGGGCATTCACCGGCATAGATGAGGGGGAGTTCTTTGCTGAAATTTGCCGAAGTCTGCAGATCAATAGCCATCTCAAGCAAGAAAAAGCCGCCGTATGGAATGCAGAAGCCGGACAGTCTGTCACTCCGACAAAGCGTGAGATCGAACTGCTATCGCTGATCGACATGGGTTTGACGAACCAGGAAATGGCGAACTGTACAAACGTTTCGATCACAACGATCAAATGGCACCTCAGCAACCTGTATCGCAAACTCGGAGTGTCGAATCGCTCCGCTTCGCTCGCCCGTGCGCGCGGCTTGAAGCTCCTGTCCAAATAGAACGACGTGCGACGTTTGCATGAATCCTGGAATTTCTACATCGTTTTTGGTGTATGGATACTTGCCGTCTATTTGCCGTACAGCTATTTCGTGATTAAGGCAGTCAAGAACCAGAAGGAAAGCGTGCGGCCTGTCGCTGCGCCCAGCATGGACGCGATCTTGGCGGTGGAAGAGGTTCTTAAGCTACGCCGCAGGCGTTTTCCATGGCGTCGTTCGCCGGCGATTCCTCTATAATTAGAGGCGAGCGGTGTGATGGGAAATCCGTCATCATACCGCCATCCCGTAGTGGGTCTGGTACTCCATGCCGGACATTTCTTCCTGCATAAGCTTTTTCTGGTCAGTTCCAATACCCTACTTTAGAAGGGTGGTTTGAAGGATAAAGCAATACTTACACTATGACAATGTTTTAAGAGCACTACTTCTAGCTGTTTGCTTTGAGTTGGCTATACGAGAATAACTTGAATCGATAGGAGAAACGCCATGATTCAACCTGGATTCAATGCACTGAATGAAATCTGATGGACGACGTGGATGGATCGAGGATCCATTCCAGACGTGGAAGGGCATGGTAGAGAGTGGGACGACTCTCCCGTGGATACTCTCATTTAATGACCAATGCCGATTTTAGTTATGGCGTGAGCCATGCGCCAAGTCATCTCAATAGCCACGCTCAACGGCCTGCGACAGAAAGCGGTGCACATGCGCCTGGCCGGCGAACCGCTGACCGAGATATGCAAGCAAACGGGGATTTCGGCACCCACCGTAATCAGCGCTCACAAATCCTTTCTTGCGGGTGGCTGGGACGCAATCGCAGTGCAGCCACGCGGAAGAAGCGCCGGTGACGGGCGCCGTATTAGCGACGCACAGGAAGAAGAGCTCTTCCGCCTGATGTCCGCCGGTGGGCCGGAGAAGCATGGGCTGATTTTTCGCCTATGGCAGCTCGAAGCGGTGCGCGCACTGGCGATGCAGCGCTTCGGCGTGACGCTGTCTGAGCGTACGATCACCAGCTATGTGCAACGCTGGGGCCTGTCGGCGCCTCGGCCGAGCCAGCGTATCGCAGAGCGTTCCGAACTCCTGCGCCAATGGCGCAACACCATCTACCCTGGCATCCTCGCTCGTACTCGCACGGAGCAGGCGAACATCTTCTGGGTCGACGAATTACCGGTTTGCTGGACCGGCGCCGCCGGGCCCTTGCGCAGCAGTGTCGTACGCGCAGTCAGCAACCGCGGCCGGGTACGCTGGCTTGCCTATGCCGGCGCCTTGCGCGCGCCGACCTTGATCGATTTCTTCGACCGCCTGCTTGCCAGCAATGGGCGCAAAGTCATCGCAATACTTGACGGCATGCAATGGCAGCGCGCCGCTTCTCTGGTCGGTTGGCTGCATGAGCGTAGCGACAGGCTGCTCGTCTTCCACACCCCTGACGCACAAAACCGCGTGAGCATGGCGCACGCCGCCACCGATCCCCGCTGCGCCGTCGGGAACAAAGCGCTACCACTCGCCATCGACGGAAAATCCGCGAGTTTCTTCTCCCTGCAATTAAGACTTCTTGCTGCGCAATTGTCGCCGTCTCAGGCTCACTACACTGTACCAAGTCCACCAAGGAGAGGAAACGGGACAATGTCGTTAACAAATTTGCAAAGGCTGGAAGCAGAGAGCATCCATGTCATGCGCGAAGTCGTCGCCGAAGCGGAGAACCCGGTGATGCTTTACTCCATGGGCAAGGACAGCGCGGTGATGTTGCACCTGGCCATGAAAGCCTTTTACCCAAGCAAGCCGCCCTTTCCCATGCTCCACGTTGATACCACCTGGAAATTCCAGGAGATGTATGCGTTCCGCGACATGATGGCGGAGAAGCTGGGCTTCGACCTACTGGTGCATATCAACCCGGAGGGGCTGGAGAAGAACATCAATCCCTTTACCCACGGCTCGGCCATCCACACCGACGTGATGAAAACCGAGGCGCTCAAGCAGGCACTCGACAAGTACGGCTTTGATGCCGCCTTCGGCGGCGCCCGCCGCGACGAGGAGAAGTCGCGCGCCAAGGAGCGTATCTTCTCCTTCCGCTCCGGCCAGCACCGCTGGGATCCGAAGAACCAGCGTCCCGAACTCTGGCATATCTACAACGCGCGCAAGCACAAGGGCGAGAGCATGCGCGTGTTCCCGCTCTCCAACTGGACCGAACTCGACGTCTGGCAGTACATCTACCTGCAGAACATCCCCATCGTGCCGCTCTACTTCGCCAAGGAGCGGCCGGTGGTCGAACGCGACGGCAGCCTGATCATGGTCGATGACGAACGCATGCCATTGCACGAAGGGGAAGTGCCGATGCTGCGCAAGGTGCGTTTCCGCACGCTGGGCTGCTATCCGCTGACCGGCGCCGTCGAGTCGGAGGCCGACAGCCTGCCGAAGATCATTCAGGAGATGCTGCTGTGCAAGAGCTCTGAGCGGCAAGGACGGGTGATCGATCACGATTCGGCCGGTTCCATGGAGAAGAAAAAGCAGGAGGGCTACTTTTGATGAGCCCCCACGTTCGCGGCTGCGCCGCTTCACTGCCCCCCAAGGGGGTTACGGCCTCCCTTGGGGCGGTCCTGCGGGAGACCTTCTGATGGCACACATATCCGACCTGATCGCCGAGGACATCGAGGCCTATCTCAAGTCCCACGAACGCAAAGGCCTGTTGCGCTTCATCACCTGCGGCAGCGTGGACGACGGCAAGAGCACCATGATCGGCCGCCTGCTTTATGAATCGAAGATGCTCTTCGAGGATCAGTTGGCGGCGCTGGAAGTCGACTCGAAGAAGATGGGCACCCAGGGCGACAACCTCGACTTCGCCCTGCTCGTCGATGGCCTGACCGCCGAGCGCGAGCAAGGCATCACCATCGACGTCGCCTACCGCTTCTTCTCCACCGACCGGCGCAAGTTCATCGTCGCCGACACGCCGGGCCACGAGCAGTACACGCGCAACATGGTCACCGGCGCCTCGACCGCCGACGTCGCCGTGCTGATGGTCGACGCGCGCAAGGGCGTGCTGGTGCAGACACGCCGCCACAGCTATCTGGTCTCCCTGCTCGGCATCCGCAATATCGTGGTGGCCATCAGCAAGATGGATCTGGTGGACTGGTCGGAGAAAGTCTTCCGCGACATCGTCGAGGAATATGCCGCGTTCGCCAAGCCGCTGGGCTTCAGCGAGATCACCTACATTCCCATGTCGGCGCTGAAGGGCGACAACGTCATCGCCCAGAGCGAACACATGGACTGGTACCACGGCACCCCCCTGATGGGATACCTGGAGACCGTGCCGGTCGACGAGGAAATACGACAGAAGAGTTCCTTCCGCTTCCCGGTGCAGTGGGTCAACCGCCCCAACCTGGATTTTCGCGGCTTCGCCGGCACCATCGCTTCCGGCATCATCAAGGTCGGCGACCGGGTGCGTGTCCAGCCGGCTGGGCGGGAGACGCGCGTAGCGCGTATCGTCAGCGCCGATGGCGACATGGAACAAGCGCTCGCCGGTCAGTCGATTACGCTGGCGCTGGCCGACGAGATCGACATCTCGCGCGGCGACATCATTTCCACCATAGACGCGCCGGCCGGTGTCGCCGACCAGTTCGAAGCGACCCTGGTGTGGATGGCCGAGGAACCGATGCTGCCTGGCCGCCGCTATCTGCTCAAGATCGGTGGCCAGACCGTCAACGCCGAGATCGGCCATCTCAAATACAAGGTCAATGTCAATACGCTCGAGCATACCGCCGCGACCAAGCTGGAGCTCAACGAGATCGGCGTGCTCAACCTGTCCCTGGACCGCCAGATTGCCTTCGATCCCTACAAGGAGAACCGTGAGACAGGCGGCTTCGTGCTGATCGACCGCATGAGCAACAACACCATCGCCGCCGGCATGATAGCCTTCGCCCTGCGCCGCGCCAGCAACATCCACATGCAGGCGCTGGACATCGACCGGGCGGCGCGCGCCAGACTGAAAGGACAGACGGGCTGCGTGGTCTGGCTCACCGGTCTGTCGGGCTCGGGCAAATCCACCATCGCCAACTTGGTGGAGAAGAAACTCTACGCCGCCGGCCGCCATACGTATATCCTCGATGGCGACAACGTGCGCCATGGTCTCAACAAGGATCTCGGCTTTACGGCCGCCGACCGGGTGGAGAACATCCGCCGTATCGGCGAGGTGGCCAAGCTGATGGTCGATGCCGGGTTGGTGGTCATTACCGCCTTCATCTCGCCGTTCCGCGCCGAGCGGCAACTGGCGCGCAGCCTGGTCAAGGAAGGGGAGTTCTTCGAGGTTTTCGTGGACACCCCGCTGGCGCTGGCCGAGGAACGCGACCCCAAGGGTCTGTACAAGAAGGCCAGACGCGGCGAACTGAAGAACTTTACCGGCATAGACTCGCCCTATGAGGAACCGGAACACCCGGAAATGATCATCGACACCGCCGCCCTCTCGGCCGAGCAGGGTGCCGAGGTGATCATCCGAAGACTGAGCGAAGCGGGCATGCTAGGCCTCTCCCCCAGATGAACCATAAACTACTTGTGAGCGAGCATTAATGGCGGCGAAACCTTGCCTCGGATTAATTACAGGGGAATTCTCGTGAGCAATACCCGCAGTCAACTGCTGGAACAGGTGATCGCCGCTGCCCGCGCCGCAGGGAGGTCAATTCTGGATATTTATGCCACCGATTTCGCCGTGCGCGGCAAAGCGGACGCTTCCCCGGTCACTGAGGCGGACGAAAAAGCGGAGGCAGTCATCCTGGATGCCTTGGCAAAGATCGCTCCAGAGATCCCTGTCATTTCCGAAGAAGAAGCGGCGGCCGGCCGTATTCCTAAAGTCGGTGAATGCTTCTGGCTAGTCGATCCGCTCGACGGTACTAAGGAATTCATCAACCGCAATGGAGAATTTACGGTCAACATCGCGTTGGTCGAAAATGGTCAACCGGTACTCGGCGTCGTGCTGGCGCCCGCTCTGCATCGATTGTTTGCCGGCGTTGCGGGTCAAGGCGCTTTTGTCGAGGAGGCCGGCGCGCGACGTCCGATCCGTTGTCGTCAGATTCCGGCTGAGGGCTTGACGGTCGTCTCCAGCCGCTCGCACGGCGATGCGGCGGCGCTTGACGCCTTTTTGGGCGGAAGGAAAATTGCCGCTTCGGTGAATGCCGGCTCGTCACTCAAGCTCTGCCTGGTAGCCGCAGGCGAGGCCGACCTCTATCCGCGTCTTGGTCGTACCATGGAGTGGGACATCGCCGCCGGACATGCGGTACTGCGCGCTGCCGGCGGACATGTCAGAACACTGGAAGGCAACGAGTTACATTACGGCAAGGATGGTCTCGACAACCCGCACTTCGTTGCAACTGGCTAGGAAGTGGTTTCGTAGCCTGTCGCCAGCACCACCGAGCGGCAACTTGATATGAATACCTTTCAGTACCTGGTCCAGAATTTCATGGTCTAAAACAGCTTTACTGTACTTGAGCAGTCTTATCCCGATCATGGAGAACCAGTGGTTCTTCGGTCGCTAAACCGTTCGGCGATACTCTTTAGTTCATCGGCAACGGCAGCAAAAGCGTCAGTGACGTCTGGATCGAAATGGCTTCCCTTGCCAGCCAGGATTATTGCGATGGCTTCTTCGTGAGGGATGCTTTCCTTGTAGACCCGGCGACTGATCAGTGCGTCGTACACGTCGGCCAGAGCCATCAGCCGCGCCGAAATGGGAATCGAATCACCAGACAGCCCTTGGGGATAGCCGCTTCCATCCCATTTTTCGTGATGGCTCGCGGAAACCTCCTTGGCGCAGAAAAGAAAGCCGACTTCCATGCCAAGTTCAGCTTCGGCATGTTCGATGGCTTCCTTACCCAGCGTCGTGTGGGTCTTCATAATTTCGAATTCTTCCGGCTCGAATTTCCCCGGCTTGAGCAGAATGCTGTCGGGAATGCCGACCTTGCCAATGTCGTGAAGCGGCGCCGACTTGAACAAAATATCGATCTGGTGCTCCGTCAAATACTTGGAAAAACGTGGATGCGTCTTCAGCTTCTCCGCCAACATCCTGACATAGTGCTGAGTGCGTCTTATGTGATTGCCGGTTTCGTTGTCGCGCGTCTCGGCGAGTGAAGCCATCGCATGAATCGTCACATTCTGAATTGCCATCACTTCGAGTGTTCGTTTGCTTACCTCATTTTCCAAATAGAGGTTTTGATCCTTGAGGAAATCCCGGGCAGCCTTGTTTTCAAGATGGGTCTTGATCCGCGCACGAACGATGGGGGGGCTGACCGGTTTGGTGATGTAATCGACGGCGCCAAGTTCCAGCCCCTTCTTCTCATCCTCGATTTCGCTCATCGCAGTGAGAAAAATGATCGGAATGTCGCGCGTGGCCGGATCGGACTTTAGCTCCCGACAGACGTCGTAACCGGAGAGTCCCGGCATCATGATGTCGAGCAGGACGAGGTCGGGCGGGGGGGCGCCACGTGCGATCTTTAGTGCGCGGTCTCCGTTGTTGGCTCCCTTGACCGTGTACAACTCTCTGAGCAATCCGAAAATAAGGGAGAGGTTGTCGGGCGAATCATCGACTACGAGAATCGACGCTCGTTTCAAATTCGACGTGGTCATTGCCATGTCAGATCCTTTGCATGGTTTCAGAGACGTGACGCAAGGCTTCGATGGCTGCGTCGACATCAAAGCTGGCAACGGTCTGCGCCACCTTCTTTACCAAGTCCGCCAACTCCGTGCCTTTCGTCGCTGCCACAAGCTCTTCAACGACATCACCGGCTGTCAAATCGTCGCCTTCCAGCAGCACCATCAGTTTATCGATCAGGGGCGCCAGCATCTCCTTGTCAATTCGACCGTCTTTATCTATTGCTGCCATCGCGTCTATGGTTGCCAATCCGTCGATGACTGGGCGCAACTCATCCAGGGTCAAAATCAGTAGCCGGTCAATCACGTCGCATGACGCGTTATCGCGGCAGGCATGTTCAAGCTCCTCGGCGGCAAGCTGTACCCCTTTTGCACCGATGTTGCCGGCAGTGCCCTTGAGCGTGTGCGCCGTTCTGGTCGCCGCTGTTGTATCTGAATCTCGCCGCGCCAGTTCGAAGGCCTCGGCAAAGTTGCGTTGATTGTCACGAAACATGGCGAGCATCTTCCGATAGAGCACCGAGTCGTTCATTGAGATGGCAAGCCCCGCAAGAGTGTCTATGCCAGGCAAGTGCTGCGGTATATCGGCGTTTGCTTCAGTTGCGGGCTTCACATCCGGATCGGTGTCGCTTGGATGTGCCGGCTCAATCCATTTGGCGATGGTATCGAACAGGGCATCGACGTTAAATGGCTTGCCGATGTGATCGCACATGCCGGCAGCGAGTACCTTGTCGCGTTCACCGCTAATGACATTGGCGGTCATTGCAATAATCGGCAATTTCGCCCAATCCGGATTCTTGCGGATCTCGCGCGTTGCCGTGTATCCATCCATCACCGGCATTTGGCAGTCCATCAGCACACCATCGAATTGGGCATCCTGGGCAAGAACATCGAGTGCCTCCTGGCCGTTGGTGGCCAGAACGACAGTGATGCCGGCATTGCGCAGCAATTCCAACGCCAGTTCCTGATTCATTTCGTTGTCTTCGACCAACAGCAGTCGTGCCCCCCGAAGTTTCCGCATGGCTACGCTCAGCTGCCTGGATTTTTTTTCGGTGTGCCTGGATACAAGAACACCTCGGCCCAGTGTTTTGCCGATTGCTTCGAGCAGTGCCGAGGCAGTCACCGGCTTGGTCAGCACCGTTTCCACTGACACTCCCCGCTTATTAGCGGAATGCAGCACGTCCTCCTTGCCGTAACCGGTGACCATAATGATTTTCGGTTCGTGCGTAAGTCCGGTTTGCCGAATTTGTCGGAGACATTCGACGCCATCGATGATGGGCATCTTCCAGTCCATCAGGACAAGGTCGTAGGGAGCCCCATTCCGTTCCGCCGATGCAACCATTTCCAGCGCCTGTCGGCCATCGGTCGCCACGTCGGCATCCATACCGTAGCTTCTGGCCATAGTCACCAGAATTTCCTGTGCGGTAGTATTGTCGTCAGCGACCAATACGCGAGTTCCTGCCAGTTCTTCGGTGAAGATAACTTGCCGCGGTTCCGGCTTGGCCTGTAAGCCAAAGTGCGCATGAAAGTGAAAGGTTGATCCCTTGCCGTATTCGCTATCCACCCAAATATTTCCGTCCATCATCTCGACGAGATTCTTGGAAATCACCAGCCCCAGCCCGGTGCCGCCGTACTTTCGCGTCGTCGAGGTATCCGCCTGACTGAAAGCCTGGAAGAGCTTCTGCTGTTGCTCCTGGGTCATGCCGATTCCCGAATCCTTGACCCAGAAGTGCAGTTCGACGGCCTCCGGGGTGACTGCAACCGATTCGATGCCGACGACAATTTCGCCGTGTTCGGTGAATTTCACGGCGTTGTTGCCTAGATTGACCAGGATCTGCCCCAAGCGCAACGAGTCGCCGATTAGTGCGGTAGGAATATCCGGAGCAATGTTGAAGAGCAGTTCCAGTCCCTTGTCCTCCGCACGAATACCGAGCAGGTTGGCAAGGTTGTCCAAAACGTCTTCCAATTGGAAATCCGACTTCTCCATCGACAGCTTGCCCGCCTCGATCTTCGAGAAGTCGAGGATTTCGTTAATGATGCCCAACAGATTGTCGGCGGCCCGATGAATTTTCTGGATGTAGTTGTGCTGCTTGGGGCTGAGCTCCGTCTGTAAAGCCAAATGCGACATGCCGATGATGGCATTCATCGGCGTGCGGATTTCGTGACTCATGTTGGCCAGAAAATCAGCCTTGGCCTGGGATGCCCGCTCTGCGGCCTCGCGCGCCTTGGCCAAATCGTCCTCGAAGCGCTTGCGCTCCGTTAAGTCTCGGACCGTCTCCACTGCGCCCAGAACGTTGCCGTCATCATCGCGAAGAACGGCGGCGCTGCCGTGCGCCCACACCTCGCGGCCCCCTGCAACTTGCAAATAGGTCTCGGCGATTAGCGCATCACCGGAACGACGTACGTGTTTGTATTTCTCCTGCAACAGCTCGCTTTCCGGCGAGAACACCAGATCGATGAGAACGGGCCGGCGTTCGCCATAGAACGCGATGCCGTATTCGTGGTTCCCCTTGCCGATCATGTCTGTGGCCTCGAAGCCCGTCATTTCCGTGGCTGCGCGATTCCAGGCGGTGATAACGCCGTTCCTATCGATGACAAAAGTGGCGTCCGGTAACAGATCGATGATCTGGGCCAGTTGCCGTTCAGACGCCCGCAACTCTTCTTCGAGCTGCTTGTGTTCCGACATGTCTCGTACGGTTTCGATGGCGCCGGTGATGTTGCCCTTTGCGTCGCGCAGCAAAGACGCACAAGCCTGTATCCAGGCAGTCTTCCCGCGCGGTTGGATATACGCTTCCCCCGTCAGGACGTCGCCTGCGCGTCGAACGGCATGGTATTTCTCGTGTGCGTCCTGGTCGGATTGCATAACCAAATCGATCATAATCGGCCGCCGTTCGCCGTAGAACGGTATCGAGTATTCGTGATTCCCCTTGCCGATCATGTCGGCGGCCTTGGCCCCGGTCATTTCTTCGGCAGCACGGTTCCACGCGGTGATGACACCGTTGGTATCGATGACGAAAGCTGCGTCTGGCATCAGGTCGATAGTGTCGGCGAGCCTGCGCTCCGCCGCCTCCAATTCAATCTGAATGTTCTTGCGGGAGGTGATATCGCGGACAGTCTCGATTCCGCCAATGACCTGGCCATGAATGTCACGCAGCGGCGAAGCGCTGGCCTCGAACCATATGCCACGCGAGGCGATGAATCCTTCTCCAACGAGCGTGTCGCTCACCCTGGCGAGATGACCATATCGTTGCCGCGTCTCGGCGCTGGACTCGAACAACAGATCAATGAGAACCGGCCGGCGTTCGCCGTAAAACGGTATTGAATACTCGTGATTCCCTTTGCCGATCATGTCGGCGGCCTTGGCGCCGGTCAATTCCTCGGCGGCGCGATTCCAGGAGGTGATCACACCATCGCGGTCGATGACAAACGTCGCGTCGGGTAGATTGTCTAAAATGGCGCGCAGATTTTGCTGCTGCTCCTCCGCCGCTTCCGTTAGGCTTTCGTTCTGGATGCGAAGGCGCAATGACTGCGTCGTGACCTTGCCAAGATGCCGGGCTGCGGTGTAAAAAGCTGCGCCGATGACAACGGTACCCGCAGATATGAACAGATGATAAGACCCACCGTTAAGAGCGTGGAACGTAACCATCGTGAGCAGGGGCGGAAATGCAAAATAGGGATAAAGTTTCGGCACGAGCGTCATGGAACCCAATGCGACTCCAGCTGCTGCCATTACTACGATATCGAAGACTTCCCAGTGTTGGTCGCCCATCGCGCGATAGCCGATTATTTCCATAACGACAAAAGCACCTCCGGAAAAAATCGCCATTCTGGCGAAGTGCTTCTGCCAAACTCCTATGTCTATGGCATGAATGGGGAGCCTTTGGAATTCCGCAAGAGAGCGAAGACGTGTCACTGTGATTATTGCCACCACCAGCATCAGGAATATCAGCTGCTCAGCCGGTGCGGTTCCCCACAATAGATAGATGACGAACAGGATGCCAACGGCAATCGCGATTGGCGTGTGTTTTTGTTCGCAAAGCATGCGCATCTGGCCGATGGCGACACGCTCTTCCAACGTGAGGGCCGATGCCGCGACTGTATCGCTGAGATGATTTGAGGGTTTCATATTTGCTGGCGACATATTTGCGAAAAGCCGTAGGTCGCTCAACCTCACATCGGACATGATCCGAATTGATTCAAGCGAGCGAAGAATGGCAGGATATCCTGAAGAGGATTGAGTTATTCCTTATGCGCCAATTTCTTTATGCGCAAGATAATACCATCGTAATGTTTACGGACAAGCATGACGGTAATTACCCGTGAGCGTCGTCTCGTTGCGCTCGGGAAATAGCTGCGCTGCGCTCTGACCCGCCCTAACAAATTCGCTCGGGTTTGGCCACGAGTGACTTATCCGTAATTCTCGAAAGCCGCGATTCGTGCCAATCCTCGCGAGCAGCTTTCCGGAATTTATTGCGCGGCGGATCTGCCGGAGCCCTTGGCTTGCCTTCTGTCAGTGCGTCATTTGAGCCAGATGACAGTCTCGCAACTCGCGTTTAAGCACTTTGCCGATAGGACTGCGCGGCAGATCGTCAACAAAGTATATCGAGGCGAGACGCTGGGTTTTGCCGACGCGTTGATTGAACCACTCTAACATCTCGTCCGTCATATTGTTGCCCGGGTTCTTGCAGACCACGAAGGCTACCGGCGTTTCGCCCCATTCTTGCGAAGGCACGCCCACCACGGCGGCATCCTCGACGGCCGGATGCTCGCACAGAACCGTCTCCAAGTCGCTGGGATAGATATTGAATCCACCCGAGATGATCATGTCCTTCTTGCGGTCAAGCAGCGTGAGAAATCCGTCACAGTCAAAACGTCCGACATCTCCGGTGCGGATAAATCGCTTGCCGCCCGGATCAAACCATTCGGCTGCACGGGTTTTCTCGGGATGACCGTGATAACCCGTCATCATGGCGGGCGAACGGCCGACCACCTCTCCCGCCTCGCCAGCGGAAACTTCGCGCCCGGCATCGTCGATCAAGCGGATATCGTGGCCCTCGGCCGGGCGACCTACCGTGTGCAGCTTGTTCGGGAAAACATGCGCTTCAAGTATGCAGGTGCCGCCGCCTTCGGTCATGCCGTAGAACTCCACCAGCCCGCCGGGCCAGCGTTGTAGCACGTCGGCTTTGAGTGCCGCGCTAAATGGCGCGCTGGTGGAAAACTTGAGTCTGAAACTGGAGAGGTCGTAAGCATCAAAATCGGGCCTTGCCATCAGCCGTTGATACTGGACCGGCACCAGCATGGTGTGAGTCACGCGCTCGGCCTGCGCCAGTCGCAAGTACGCTTCGGCATTGAATTTCGGCATCAGCACGAGCGTACCCCCGAAAGCCAGGGTCGGGAAGAACATCACCAGCGTTGTGTTCGAATACATCGGGGTGGACAACAAGGCGATTGTCTCCCTGTCGTAGCCGAAATTTCTGCTACGGCGCACATGGCCCCAACGCATGCTATGCGGCTGAACGATGCCCTTGGGTTCTCCCACTGTGCCCGAAGAATAAATAATGTTAAAAGGCCAGGTCGGTTCGATGCTGACGCTGGTGGGTCGTGCTCCGGGGTGAGGCAGCCAGTTGTTGAACAGGTGTCCGGCCGATGAGTTGTCGATCGAAATACGCGGAATCGAATCAGCATATGTCGAGCCCAGTGGGTCGGGCAACATGGCATCGGCAAACAGCAGCTTGGCTTGTGCGTCCTCGATCATGTTGGCCAGGCTGGTGGCGGTCAAGCCCTGTGCCAGCGGAGTGACCACCACGCCTGCGCGCAATGCGCCCAGGAATACTGCCGCATAGGCGATCGACATTGATGCGCAAATCGCGATGGTATCGCCTGGTTTGAGGCCGTCGCGTTGCATGCCACAGGCGATCCGGTCCATCAATTCGTCCAGGGCGGCATATCCCAGCGTTTGCGAGCCTTCTACCAGCGCCCTATGGGTGGGCATGTGGCGGGCATGCAAACGGATGAGTTCTGTGATGACCCCAAACTCGAGTTCGAATATTTCGTCTTTACGCATTGGATAATCTCGGCTTGATCTCGGCAACTGCCTTTTGTACTCTATGTTCAGTCGCCGCACGGATATTATACGCGGCACATTTCCGCCGGTTTCGCTTCAACGCTTCAACATTTCGTTTCCCTAGAGCGGGACTGACGGTCTTGCCCGCCAGGTCTGCCCATCGTGCAGTGCGCGTCCTTCCCTCTCCAACTTGATCAGGTGCGCCAGCATGGAGCGTACGGCGAAGCGTTGAAGGCGTGGATGTATATCGTCGTAGGCAAGCAGCAGCATAATTTCCTCGGTCGCTTCACCCAAATCGTACAAGGCGTTGCAAATCTTGTTCTCACGCGCCAGGCGGTGCAGCAGAATTTTTTCGATCACTTCGTGAGGCCGTTCCATGAGAAAGCCGTGGCCCGGTGCGATGAAGGCGATATCTTCATGCAGTAGCATTTTTAGTGAATTCATGTAAGCGCTCATGTCGCCGTCGGGCGGGTCGATGACTACTGTGGATCCCTGCATGATGTGGTCGCCCGCGAACAGCACCCGCTCGTCCTCGAGCAGATAACACAGATGGTTGGAGGCATGCCCTGGCGTATGGAGCACGCGCAGCGCGCAGCCGGCTATGTCCAGACGCTCTCCGTGGCTAAGCAGGCGATCGGCGCGAAAACTCGCATCATGGTATTTGCCGGGGACAACCGGGCACCCCCACAACTCGGCGCCGGTCTTGTCGCGCAGCAATGCCGCGGCGGGCGAGTGGTCCGGATGGGTGTGGGTGACCAGTATCCAGCGCAGTCGCGTCCCGGCTTCTTCCAGCAACGCTTGCAAGTGCGCTTCGCTTGCCGGTCCGGGGTCTATGAGGGCAATCTCATCGCCCGCGCCAAGGAAGTAGCTGTTGGTCCCGGGTCCGGTCATGAAGTTGCCGTTCGGTGCGGTAATGCGCAGGATTTTTTGCGAGAGTCGCACTGGCGCCCCGGGCAGGATCTCGTAGGACGCACAGATTTTTCCGTTCGGGTCGAGTTTGCCGATTTCCGCATAAGCAGCTTCCCACGGTCCGACCGGGCGAACCCCGGCGCGACCGGTGGCCAGCCGCGACTGGATCGGCTGGACCAGCCGCGGCGTACGGGCGTGAGCGAGCAGAGCAGCGACGGTTTCAAAGCAGGCGAGCGCTTCAAGCGTTTTGATGGTCGGAAACAGCAATCCCATTTCATTGCGACGCTGCCGCCCAATGGCTTCTTCCGGGCGTATCCACAGGTGGCCTATGGTTTCCGCCTCATCGTGAGACGGGGTCTGATGTGGCGGCGTGGCGGCAACGAAAAAGTGAACGTCGAAACGCTTCGGTGCGCCCAGGGGGGTGATCCAGTGGCTGAAGTAAGCCAACTCGGCGGTTGCCGGTCTGAGGGCATGCCGGTCGCACAAGTCGGCGAAGCTCATTGAACCGGCGAGCATGCTTCGTCGCGCATCAGCGTAGCTGAGGATGGTTTGTTCCGTTTCCATCCCGACTGGATTGTTGTCGGCGTCGACGGCCAGCAGCAAACCCGCTTCCTCAAAGCACTCGCGGATGGCGCAGAACTTGAGGGCAAACTGTTCGTCCCGCGTCGTTTGGCGATCGCAGTGTCGCAGGATCGTCTCGGCGCCATCGCTCTCCTCGAGTGTGCCGCCCGGAAAGACATAGCTGCCGGCAGCATAGTCGGCTTGAGTGGAACGCCTCACCATCAGCACTTGCATGCCTTGATCGGTGTCGCGAGCGAGGATGAGAGTGGCGGCCGGTCGGGGAAATCGAGAGGCGGTGATCATGCGTGCAACATTTGGTTGTTCAATCTCTTCGGCTTCGCGACGGGTGTTCCCGAATTCTGGAATTGGATTATATTCCCGCGTGGCTATCAACGAGATATGCATAAAGATGCAAAGTGCTGGCTGTCGTTACCTTGCACTCCCGCGGACACGGCTATGAACAACTGGGGCGGTACTGCCGATTTTGACGACCCTTTCGACTTGTCCCGTTTCGTCAGGGCGCAAGACGGCGTTTATGACGAAGTCTTGGCCGAACTGAGGAGGGGCCGAAAGCGATCCCACTGGATGTGGTACATATTTCCACAGCTTGAAGGCTTGGGGCACAGTGCAACCTCGAAGCGGTTCGCCATCAAGAGCCAGGAGGAAGCCCGGCGCTACTTGCAGCATCCTGTCCTCGGGAATAGGCTGAAGGATTGCGCAGAAACGCTCCTGGCCGCAGAAGGAAGGTCGGCTTCGGAAATTTTCGGGTTTCCCGACGACATGAAACTGAAATCGTCGATGACCCTGTTTGCTTCGGTATCCGAGCCCGGTTCCGTGTTTGTGCGGATTCTCGACAAGTACTTTCACGCGGAGCGGGATGGCAAAACCATTGCGCTGCTTGAGAGTCTAGAGAAATGATTTCGACTGGAGGCTGTCCATGGTCAGCACCCTGACACCCATTTGCGACTTCGGCAGGAAGGCGCCGGATTTCGATTTGCCGGGTGTCGACGGCAGACGCCACAACTTGGCTTCGGTGCGTGGCCCCAACGGTCTGCTGGTAATGTTTATCTGCAATCACTGTCCCTACGTCAAGGCCGTGATCCACCGCATCGTGCGCGATGCGTGCGAGTTGGCAGGCCTGGGTGTCGGTTCGCTGGCGGTCATGTCGAATGACCCGACCGACTATCCTGAAGATTCGTGGGACAACATGATTGCGGTGGCACGGCAATTCGCTTTCCCCTTCCCGTACGTGCTCGACGAAACGCAGGAAGTCGCCAGAGCATACGGAGCGGTATGCACACCGGACTTCTTCGGTTTCAACGCCCGACTCGAATTGCAATACCGCGGCCGTCTCGACGAATCGCGCAAGGAAACCGCTCCCGAAGGCGTGCGCCGCGAATTGTTCGAAGCCATGCGCGATGTCGCCGTCGGCGGCTGCGGACCGCAGTTGCAGATGCCCTCGGTCGGCTGTTCGATCAAGTGGCTAACCGTCGATGACGGCACGATAGCCATCCCGACGAGCAAGCCATGACAACGCGTCGTGCTTTCACCAAGCCCCTGCTTCTCTTCCCGCAACCGATGCCCGGACACAGGGCACTTGACTGGATCGTTGCGTGCATGAATTTTTCGTCCGCCGAGAAATACTGAGGAAGATTGCATGAGAGGGAATGGGCAATGAAAGTTCGCATCGTCAAAAATTCCATGGGGGAGCACTCCTGGTATGCCGACAGGATTATGCAGGTGTTCGATGCCACCGCCTGGACGCCTTACGGCATGTCTGGTTGGGGCTATCGCACCGTAAATCCAGAGAACGGGCTTCCCTCGCTTATTTCGCTTGAGGATGCTGAATGTGTCGGAATCGACAAGCTTCCGCCAGCGCCCGATGAATCGCTTTTAAGTACGGGCCGGACGGAAGATAGGCAGAAGTTCAAGGATCAGCAAGCCGATTTTGCGGACGCCTTGGCCGCAGCGGCCGAGAAGATCGACGCCGCCGCCAAACCGGACCGTGACGATCGCTAACCAACCGGCAATCGACACCGTCACTCGACGGAAAAGCAATAAAAAAGCCCCGACATGCGGGGCCTGGGGAGGTGGGTTGCGACGTTTACAACTCTATAATTTTACAACTCCTTGGCGTGTTCAGCCAGATACTTGGCGACGCCGGCAGTGGAGGGATTCATGCCCGCTTTGCCTTTCTTCCAGCCGGCTGGGCAGACCTCGCCGTGTTCTTCGGTGAATTGCAGCGCTTCAACCATGCGCAGCATCTCGTCGATGTTGCGGCCCAACGGCAGATCGTTGACGACTTGATGACGCACAACGCCGGCCTTGTCTATCAGGAACGAGCCGCGGAAGGCGACGCCACCGCCGGCTTCCACGTCATAAGCCTGGCAGATCTCGTGTTTGATGTCGGCTACCAGGGTGTATTTGACCTGGCCGATGCCTCCCTTCTCTACCGGCGTATTTTTCCAGGCGAGGTGAGTGAATTGCGAATCGATTGAACAGCCGATGACCTCGACGCCGAGCTTCTGAAAATCAGCCAGACGGTGATCGAAGGCGATCAGTTCTGAAGGGCAGACAAAGGTGAAGTCGAGCGGGTAGAAAAACAGCACTGCATACTTGCCCTTGATTGCCTTGGAAAGCGTCAAGGATTGAATTTCGTTGTTGCCAAGGATGGCATTGGCGGTGAAATCCGGGGCGGGTTTGCCTACGAGTACTGCCATGGTAATCTCCTTTGAAAGTGACTCGCGGTGTGACGAGCGAGCAAATTCTACTGCAATGAATTCCTATTGCAGCGGCGTTTGCGATTGTATTTTCTGATTGACCCAATAGCTGCTGACTATGCTCGCAGGCGATAAGACACTGCCGCTTGCCGGCAGCGTTCCATGAGCCGTCGCATACGGCTGTAGCTATGTTATATTTTCCGATCGGGCATTATTCGTTTTCCCATCGCCGTTCCTTCAAGGAGAAAAGCTCGTGAACCATGATGCCATTCGCGACGCAGTCAAGCCGGAATTGCCAGGCGACATTACCCTCCATACCCGCATGTGCCCGATCTGCGAGGCCAATTGCGGCCTGCTGGTGTATGCGGATGCGTGCAACAAACGTCTGGTGGCCATTCAGGGCGACGACGAGGATCCCCAGAGCCGGGGCTTTTTCTGCGGCAAGGGCTATGCCTGGACCGAACTGCACGACGATCCGAACCTGGTCCGCACCCCGTTGATCCGGCGTGGCGACGAGTTTGTTCCCGCCACTTGGGATGAGGCCCTCGACCTGATCGGCGAGCGGCTGAATACCATTCGCAAGGCGCACGGGCCGGATTCCGTCGGCTTCTACGTTGGCAACCCGATTGCCCACAAGCCGGAGTTGCTGTTCTACGCACCGGTCCTGCTGGGGAAGCTGGCGAGTCGCAACGTGTTCTCTCCCAGCAGCGTCGACACCAATCCGAAATTCCTCTCGAATGCCCTGATGTTTGGCGACTGCTCGGCCATGGCGGTGCCGGATGTGGACCGGACGGACTTTTTCGTCGTCCAGGGCGGCAACCCGGTGGTATCCAACGGCAGCATGATGACGGCGCCCGGCATGGCTCAGCGCATCAAGGCAATCCGGGCGCGGGGCGGCAAGGTGGTGGTCATCGACCCGCGCCGTACCGAGACGGCGAAGATTGCCGACCAGCACATCCCGATCCTGCCGGGAACCGATGCGTGGTTCCTGCTTGCCGTTGTGCATGAGCTTTTCGCCAAAAACCTGGTGCGGCTGAGAGCGGCCGAGGGGCGGGTGCGCGGCCTGGAAACCGTCCGCGCGCTGGTTGCAGAGTATTCGCCCGAACGGGTGACATCCCTATGCGGTGTTCCTCCCGAGGTCATTCGCCAGCTTGCGCAACAGTTTGCCGCGGCCGAGGCCGGTGCCTGGTACGGCCGCGTCGGCACCTGCACGCAGCGCTTTGGAACGCTGGCGACCTGGTTGCAGGACGTCATCAACGTGCTCACCGGGAACATCGATCGGCCCGGCGGGGTGATGTTTCCCGCCGGTTTCATCCCGCCCCTGGTGTTCAACGACAAGATGGTCGGCGAGACGCCGCCGGTGAACCGCTGGCAGTCCCGCGTCAGTGGCCTGCCCGAGTTGTCCAGCTTGCTCCCGACGGCCGCCATGCCCGAGGAAATCCTCACGCCCGGCGAAGGACAGATCCGCGCCTTCATCACCATGGGGGGCAATCCGGTGCTGTCCAATCCCAACTCACAGCGCCTGACCAAGGCGCTCGACAGCCTGGAGTTCATGGTTTCTCTGGACATCTATGTGAACGAAACCACACGCCACGCCGATGTCATTCTTCCCAGCCCTCCCCACGCGATGCATTCCGACTTTCCGCTGTTCTATACCACTGTCGCGGTGCGCAATGTGGCGAAATGGGGTGGCCCCATCTTCGAACTGGAGGAAGGACAGCGTTACGACTGGCAGATCCTGCTGGACATCGCTGCGCGCATTTCCGGCGTGTCGCGGGACGAGCTGGAGGAAAGCCATCTCCAGACGATGCTGAACAAATACCTCGCCGAAGGCATGCACCCACGCGCGCGCGAAGTGGATCCGCTCAAGGCGCGGGAGGCGCTGGGGGACCGGCAAGGCCCCGACCGTCTCTACGACCTGCTGATTCGCACCGGCCGCCATGGCGATGCTTTCGGTCTCGACCCGGAAGGCTTGAACCTGGAAAAGCTCAAGCAGCATCCCCACGGCATCGATCTGGGGCCGATGCGGCCGCATCTCGAAGAAGTCCTGGCGACGCCAGACAGAAAGATCGACCTTGCTCCCGCTTACATCGTTGCCGATATGGAACGTCTGCGCGCCGCGCAGCCAGAGTATGGCAAGCCAGGCGCCTTGATGCTGATCGGCCGTCGCGAACCGCTTACCAACAATAGCTGGACTCACAACCTGCCTGTGCTGGCGAAAGGACGCAACCGCTGCACGGCAATGATCCACCCCGACGATGCAACGCGCCTGGGACTGAAGAGCGGCGCAATGGCACGCGTTTTTACGGCCGTCGGCAGTATCGAGATCGAGGTGGAGGTGACCGATGCGATGATGCCTGGCGTGGTGTCGATTCCTCACGGCTGGGGCCACGATGAGGAGGGCACCCGCCTCGACATCGCCCGCCGCAATCCGGGCGCCAACTTCAACCGCCTTGTGGATGAGACCATGATCGATGTGCCGTCGGCCACTGCGGTCGTCTGTGGCGTTCCAATTTCTATCGAGCCGATAACTGTCCTGTCCGTCGCCTAGCGGGGTGCCTGTGAATGGGTTGAATCCTGCCGGCCCGAGGCCTGCCCCAAGAATGCGCCGGAAGTCAGCCTGCATCCGCCGCGGGACGGGGTATCGGCGCATGTCGGCGCTGCTATTGCATCAGCTTGATGTCTTCTTGCATCAGATGCGCGACGTACCAGTCATATAGCTCGAAGGCAACCTGCTGAGCCGTCAGGGAAGGATGGCCATTCTCGAGACAGAATATTCGCTCTTTCAAAATGGCAAGCAAATGCCTGTGTTGTTGACGATGAATATCGAAACGGTTATCGCCATCGTCTTCCATTGAGCTTTCCTCGCCGTGGAAATGATAGGCCAGGTAGGACTCGGTGATTCTTAGAATTTCTACGACTTGGGCTTTAGCTTCCCCATTGCGCACCAGGCGAACGCAGTTCTCGATCAACCCCACTATCATCTGGTGTTCATAATCGAGAAGCGAATCTCCGATGACAAAATCGTCTTTCCACAGTGCGGAATGAATAGCTGTCCTCATATGGATCACCTCTGCCTTGATTATGGAATGCTTTGCCAGTCCGGGGCGTAGAGGCTAGCTTGCTCGAACATGATCGGCTGACCCGTGATGTTTTATTGCAAGACAGACTCTGTTTCGCCCAGAATTTTTTGCCTCATAAAGCGCTCTATCGGCCTGATTGAGCAGAACGTCCATGTTGTCATCTCTGGTAACCAGAGAGGCAACGCCGATGGAAACATTGAAATGAAGTGGTAAGCCGCTTTCCAGCGGAACTTTGGCGCTGGCGATTGCCGCCCTTAGCCGCTCGGCAACTTCGACCGCCTCATCCTGTTCTGTCTCTGGTAACAGGATGGCAAACTCTTCACCCCCAATCCGGCCGATGATATCCACTTCCCGCAACGACTCCCGGCAAACCTCTGTCAGTTTTTTAAGCACAATGTCGCCGACTTTGTGGCCGTGACTGTCGTTGACCTTTTTGAAGAAATCAATATCCATCATGAATATCGAGAGGCTGCCGCCGTAGCGTTTTGCGCGGGCTAGTTCCAGGTCGGCGAGTTGCATGAAATAGCCGCGATTATTTACCCCGGTCAGATAATCGATTCGTGCCTGCTGTTCCAGTTCCTGGCGGAATAATTTGTGCTCGGTAATGTCCCGCGTGATACCGAGCAGGCTGATGGTGGTTCCTTTTTCACCGCGCAAAGGTGTGGCGTGGGTTTCCAGCCAGCGTATAGTGCCTTTCTTGCCCTTGATGGGAAATTCCAAAATGCCGGAATTTCCGGCGCAAACACTTTTATGCAGTTTGATAAAGGCCTGGCGATAAGCCGGATCGACAAATTCAAGCAGTCCATATTTCTGCGCTTCCTCAAGATTGTCTACTTCCAGCATCCTGAGCCCGGCCGGATTCATGTCTTCAAGGTATCCGTTAGGCGCGACAACCTTGACGCATTCCGGTTCGGTCTCGAAAATGGCCCGCAGGTATTTCTTCTGTTGCAGCAAAGCTTCCTCGGCCCGCTTGCGGGCGGTGATATCGTTTCCAACGGACTGAAGATGAGTCAGTTCGCCCTGGTCGGAAAAGAAGGCGCAATCGGTCCAGTGGGTCCACCGGATTTGACCAGCCTTATCGGATAGCTGATGCTCTGCTAATGAAGAACAAGGGCTGTCAGGCGTTAGCGAGGCGATCCGCGCAAGAACAGCGGATCGATCTTCTTCCCGAGGGATGAAGTCTATCCAGCGTTTGCCAGCGAGCTCCTCGGGCGTGTGGCCAAAGAAGTTCGCAAACATCGCGTTGGCAAACAATAGCGTTGTATCGGGAAGATAGCGAGCGACCAGCATGCTGGTGTTCTCGACTAATTCGCGGTAGACGGTTTCCTGCCAGGCAAGATTTTCATTGGCCTCAAGCTTGCGCTTCCATGCGCGATACAACAACCAGGATGCCGAAAGCGTGGACAGCATGAATAGGGCAACCATCGCTACCAGTTTGCCAGTGTCGTCGCGCCATGCGGCAAGATTGTCTGATGTGGATAGACCGACGACGATGTAGAGAGGATACTCGCCGAGCTTGCGAAAGGTGATCGTCCGGGAAAGATTGTCCGCAGATCGGGAAGTATTGAAGGTCCCCGAGGTCTGTCCGGCCTGAAGAAGCTGCTGCAGTTCCGGGGCGACATTCGCGCTGCCGACCGTCAAGCCAACCCGCTCAGGTTCCGGATATCTGACGATCAGTCCCATTTCGCTGTCGCGCAGTGCCACTAAACCCCTTGGTCCCAGATTGAGCGAGGAGAACAAGCGGTAAATATGTTCCAAAGAGATAGTTGCGAAAATCATGCCGCCGAACGATCCGTCCGGCTGGGTGACGCGGCGCGCAAGAACCATTACCCATTGCTTACCAACGCGGCTGATCTGTGGCTTGGAAATCACTAGCCCGGCTTGGGGGTCGTCACGCAAACGCACGAAATGCGGACGATCGGCCAAGCTGACTTTGGCGGCCGGGTTGACGTCGGTTCCGTAAATCAGCAGGCCCTTTGCATCGGTTATGCGCAACGCATTCGCTTCCGGCAGGCGCAAACGTACGCGATCGATGTAAGTATCCAGGGCATTGGTCGCTTTCCCGCGGATGGCGCGTTGCTGTTCATAGTCATCCAGTACGCTTAAAAGCGCAATATCGATGCGTTGGAAGGAATCCGAGAATTTGCTTTCCAGCACTTGCGCCAGATTCTGGGTGGTGATCTCGGCACGTTCCTGGTACTGCCGATAACCGTGAAACACGGACACGCCGGCCAACACGATTACGAACAGGTTGAGCAACAGCACGCCTGCCGTCAGTTTGGTGCGGAAGGAGATAAAAGGGCTAGGCTTCCCCGCTGGCTCTGTATCTAATCTCACTATGGCCTTATGAATTGGCTCCGCCGACGTTTATATCATTCCCTCCCGGGAAATACTATATGGCGAATACCTTAGTGTCGGCTCTCGGCTCCAGCATAAACCGGATCAAATTATGGCATCCGCCATATTGTTTAGCCAGGAAGAGACTGATATAACTGCTCTGCAGTTTGATGGTTTGTCTTTGAAGTGTATTTTTTTCCTCCTTCACTGATCCGAATATGAAGATCAGTTTGACCCGCCCTTGAGGCGGGTTTTGTTTTTCGAGGGGGGGCCGATACTGTGTATGGGCGGCTGCTTTGGAAAAACTACTCCACAGACAACCTATCTTCAGCGGATGGTATCGAGTCGGGCGGGCCGGGCGGAAGTGTGGCGTTGTTTGTCGCGTTTCTGGCACGCCAGGATAAACAAAAACGACACCCATCTGGGTGCCGAGGGACTAAACAATTAGGCTTGGCGACCCGGTTCGCCACCTTGAACTCCTAATGTCCAGGATCAATCGAAGAGGCGGCCGTTGCCCCTGGAGGGGCGGTCGTGTCAGTTGGCGTACTCATTTCTGAGTATGCTGTGCCAACAACAAGAACTACCGCCAAGGTAAAGATAAAAGCTGCCATCTTCATGATCGAGCTACCGCCAACAAAAGGCAGAACGTCTTTATTGTCCAACGGCTGCTTTAGCTTTCTTGGCATGTTTGTGCTTACGCACTTTCTTATGCGCCTTTTTACTGGCTTTTGCAGCAGGGGCGGGGGCTGCAACTGGTGCTTGGAGATCGGGAGCATTGGCTTCGGTCTTGGGAGCATCGGCAGCAAAGGCAGAAAGGGCAAATAAAGAAGCGACTAGGGCGGTCAGAATCTTGGACATTGCAGTTCTCCGTTTATCGGCAACATGATTATTGCTTGGCAGGACTTTATGTCATTCGTCCAGATTCCAACAGAAGAAAACACAAGGGGAAACGCTTCGACTTTCTGGTATTCATTTTCAGAATGTTTGATATGCCTAGTACCGCGACCTGTTAATTACGAAACATAATGCAGACCAATTTTCCGATCTGCGTTCTCATCAAACTTTCCGCCGTATTGCCTTGGCGACACGATCCATTAGGGTAGGACTAACCTCGAAACCTCTCCCCTCGATCTTGCTAACGTAGCCTTGAGTAACTTTGAGACGCTTTGCAAGTTCCTTCTGTGTAAGTCCTGCATCGACTCGCGCAACTCGAATCGGATTCTTGATGTAATCGCTCAGAATGAAAGGAACGAATTCATCCTCTTTACTCCTCGCCTTTCTAGTCTTATTGGCAGTTAGTGCGACATACTCTTCATAGGGAATAACGGCGAATGCCGGCTTTCCCTCATCAAAAATAATTTGCGGTCTAGCGCTCATCTGTAAATATCCTTTCTGTGTCCAATGCGGACAACCTCGATAATCTTTATGCCATCGTCGCGGTTATATTTCACGCGGTAATTTCCGACGCGCAACCGATATTGGGCTTCCGGTTCATTTATCAGTGCTTTGACATTCAATGCTGGGTTGTCCGGATTATTGCCGAGCGTTCCAATCGCTTCGGCGATACGTTCCTGAACTGTCAAAGGCAGACTATGCAACTGTTTCTTGGCCCGCCGGGTTATAAGAATATTGTAGCGCATAGGTAATATTATTACTAATAGCCAGGTTATGCAATATGCAATGGATGTTAACATGGCACGGCCTACTGCCGACCAATAACATACTTGAATTTGTCATATCACCAAAACGAGGGAGGAAACGGAAACATAGGGCTTATCCCCTGGCAAGTACACAGCGCTTACATTTTGCTTTTTACCTACAAATGAAAACGGCTCCCATCGCTGGAAGCCGTATGAATACTGGTGGTGATGGGGGGACTTGAACCCTCGACCTACGGATTATGAATCCGTCGCTCTAACCAGCTGAGCTACATCACCGAATGCCTCCGGAGCAAAGCACCACCGCCCTTTTGGCAAGGGGGCGAATTATCCTTTGTGGCACAAAGCCTTGTCAAGTTGTACGCTCTCCGCGACAATGCGCGAATGAGCCAGAGTTTTGATGTTGTCATTGTCGGCGCAGGTCTTGCCGGTCTTTCCCTGGCAGTCGGCTTGCGCTCCAGCCGATGGTCCGTCGCCCTGGTGGAGGGGCGCCCGCCGCAAGCGGTGGATGGTTTGGATACGCGCATTTATGCGGTAAGCCCTGCCAATGCGCGTTTCCTGCGTGAAATCGGCATATGGCAGCACCTTGATCCTTCCCGCGTGGCACCGGTGCGGGAGATGGAAGTATTCGGCGATGCCGGCGGCCGGCTGGATTTTTCCGCTTATGACAGCGGCGTTTCCGAGCTGGCGTGGATCATCGAGTCCTCGCTGATGCAAACCGAATTGTGGGAATCCGCCAGGCGTCAGGCCAAACTTTCCCTGTTCTGTCCGGCTCGGCCGCAGGCGCTGTTGATCGGTGCCGACTCGGCTTGCCTGACTCTCGAAGACGGCCGCAGCCTGTCTGCCAGCCTGATCGTTGCCGCCGATGGCGCCGATTCTTGGGTCCGGCAGGCCGCTGGCATCGAAGTGAGCTTCAAGCCTTACCAACAGATGGGTGTCGTCGCCAATTTCGTTTGCGAAAAGCCGCATTGCGACAAGGCATACCAGTGGTTCCGCAGCGACGGGGTGTTGGCTTACCTGCCGCTACCGGGAGAAAATCGGATTTCGATAGTCTGGTCGGCCGCGGATGATCATGCCCGGGAATTGCTGGGCCAGCCGGAAGAGGAGTTTTGCCGCCGAGTTGCCGACGCCGGGCAACACCATCTGGGAGCGCTCAAGCTGCTGACGCCGCCGGCCGCTTTTCCGTTGCGCTTGATGCGTGCGCCGCATAGCGTGGGAGCGCGCCTGGCATTGATCGGCGACGCGGCCCATGCGATTCATCCACTCTCCGGTCATGGCGTCAATCTCGGTTTTCAGGATGCACGGAAACTTGCGGAACTGCTCAACAACTGCCCGGATTACATCGATTGCGGCGATCGGCGGTGGTTGCGCGAGTATGAACGGTCGCGCAGCGAGGAAGTAGTCGCGCTACAATCCGTGACGCATGGTTTGCAGCGGCTGTTCCTGCCGAGCAACGCCGCCTTGGTCGCGTTGCGCAATATCGGGTTGAACCTTACCAACGCCTTGCCTGTCCTAAAGGACACGCTGGTTCGCCATGCGCTGGGTTAGAAAGTCGCCTTAGTCTTGTTTTTCATCTCTCGGAGCTTTACATGTTCAAGAAAATTCTCGCATGCACTTTGGCTGTTCTTTCTCTCACCGTCGGTTTGGCCCACGCCGACGAAACGGATATCAAGAAGGCTGTGGCGTCGCTGATCGGGACCAACGCCAAAGTGAGTGCGGTACGTAAGGCAGAAGCGCTGGGTCTGTATGAAGTTCAGATTGGCAATGAAATTTTCTATTCCGACGAAAAAGGCAATTATTTTGTCCAAGGCGATATTATCGATGTCAAGTCGCACATCAATCTCACCGATGCGCGCAGAAACAAACTGGCGCAGATCAAGTTTTCCGAGCTGCCGCTGGATCTGGCGGTGAAGACGGTGCGCGGCAACGGCAAACGCGTGTTTGCCAGTTTCGAGGATCCGAACTGCGGCTATTGCAAGAAGTTCGCCAAAGAACTGGCCGGCATGACAGACTTCACCATGTACACTTTCCTGACCCCGATACTCTCCCCGGATTCGGGTGAAAAGTCCAAAGCGATCTGGTGCTCCGCGGATCGGGCGAAAACCTGGAACGATTGGATGGTCGGCGGCGTCGTCCCGACAGCCGGCAATTGCGCCACGCCGGTCGACAAAGTCCTGGCGCTCAGCCAGAAACTCAATATTCGCGGTACACCGACGATCTTCTACAGCAACGGCGAACGCATTCCCGGCATGGTCTCGGCGGCGCGACTGGAGCAAGACCTGAATCGCATCGCCTCGATCAAATAAGGCGCGCCTGAAAATTCTCGATTAGCCCGCTGGCCGGTTTGTCCAACCCGGCTACTTGGCGGCAACTTCGACGATGCGCGGCGTCAGCATTTTCAGGATGTCGTGAGGGTGCACGCCGACCAGATACCCGCGCCGTCCGCCATTGATATACACCAGCGACAGATCGAGTATGGTTTTTTCCATGCAGATCGGCAGCGGTTTCTTGATGCCGAACGGCGAGGTGCCGCCGACCTGATAGCCGGTATGGCGCTGGGCCGTTTCAGGGCTGCAAGGGGAGATTTTCTTGACGCCCAACTGGCGTGCCAGCTCCTTGGTCGATACCTGGCGGTCGCCGTGCATCAGGACGATCAGCGGATGGGCCGTATCGTCCTCCATGACCAGCGTCTTGATCACATTGTGTTCGGGAACGTTCAGTTCGCGGGACGAAACGCTGGTGCCGCCGCGCTCTTCATATTCGTAGAGGTGATCGGAATGCGCAATCCCATGCTTGCGCAGGAATTGGGTCGCCGGGGTTTCGGGAGCGCGTTGTTCCGGTTTCATGGGTGGACACAGACGTCAATGGAGAGACACAGTTTAGCGCGGTTTGGCGGCCAGGTTTCGCTATCTGCCGATCAGTATCTGCGGATGCCGAAGAGGTTATTCATCATGGCTCACGCCATGAGCCTGCCGTCGCGGAAAATCCCTTCATCGCATCGAAGGAGGGATTTGGCCATGTCTCGCATCGTTCTCGTCCACTTGCCGCGCGACCCGGACGTACTGGTGTTCTGGTTGGTCACTACGCTTTGGGCATTGTTTGCACTATTCGTTCCGGGCGGGACTGCCTCCCTGTAACATGGCGGCGATGCTTACTCCGGATTCCCCTCTCGATTTCGAACAGGCACGCATCTCACTTGCGGCGCTCGCCGGCGATGCGGTGGTGCTCAGCGTTTCGCAGCGCCTGGCGCACAACCTGCGCCGCGACCATGTACGTACCCAGGTTGAGCGCGGCCTGAGCCGCTGGCAGCCGCTGCAGGTGTTGACGCCGGCGCAATGGCTGGCTGCGGTGATGAGCGAGGCTATGCTGAGCGGCGGGATTGCGCTGGCCAGTGCGCCGCGTATGGTGCTGTCGCCCATGCAGGAGAGGATTCTTTGGGAACGCGCGATCGGAGCCCTCGGCGAGTCGGAGGGCGAGGTCGGCAGCGTCGGGGCACCGGAAGATACGCTGTTCGACCGTGAGGGACTTGCCGGCGTCGCTGCCGAGGCCAATGAGCTGCTGTTGACCTGGCGCATCCGGCTTCCCGCCGAGGCTGCGCTGCAGAGCGAGGAGACACGACAGTTCCTGGCCTGGCGCGAGGAATTCCGGCGCATCTGCGCTATGGCCGGCTGGCTGGAGCCGGCGCGCCATCTCGATTGGCAGCTCGATTGCCTCGAAGCCGGCGCGGGCCGCCTGCCGCAGCAATTGGTGCTGGCCGGCTTCGACCGCTACAACCCTCAGGAAGAGCGGCTGGCGCGGGCGCTGATGGCTCGCGGCGTGGCCGTGTATGAACTGGAGCAGGGCCTGCCGGCCCAGGCCGCGGCGAGCGTTCTCGTTCTTCCCGAGCGCAACGCCGAGTGCCGCGCGGCGGCAGCCTGGGCGCAGCGGCAACTGGCAGAAAATCCCGCCGCGCGGCTGGGCATTGTGGTGCCTGAGCTCGGCGCATTACGCGAGACGCTGGCTGCGCTGCTCGACGATGCGCTCGACCCGGCCGCCGTCAGCCCGGCGCTGGCCGAAATGCCTCGTCGTTACAACTTCTCGTTGGGCCTGCCGCTGGCCCGTCAAGCGCTGGTGACCGTCGCACTCCAGTGGCTTGACCTTGCCGCCCAGCCGCGCCGTATCGGACTCGAAGCATTCGGTGCGCTGCTGCGCCAACCCTACTGGTCGTCGGAGCAGGGCGAAGCGCAGGCGCGTGCCCTGCTCGACGCACGCATGCGCGAGTATCTTGCGCCGACGGTTACGCTCGAACGGCTCATCGGTTTTGCAGACAAGGCGGTGGCGCGGGGTCTCGCCGTACCGCGCCTGCTGGCTCACCTGGAGGCGTTCAAGGTCCTGCTGGCAGCGCAGCCGGCGCGCCAGACACCGACCGTCTGGGCACAGGTATTCGAGCGCTTGCTGGCCGCCATCGGCTGGCCCGGCGAGCGTTCGCTCTCCAGCCATGAATACCAGGCGAAGCGCGCTTTCGGCGAAGTGCTGGAGGGTCTGGTCGAACTGGAGCCGGTGCTGGGTCGGGTGAGTCTTGCCGAAGCCAGCCGGCGCCTCGCACAACTCTGCCGCGAGCGCATCTTCCAGCCGCAAACCGCCGGCGACCCGCCAGTGCAGGTGATGGGTTTGCTCGAAGGCGCGGACACGCCGCTCGATGCGCTATGGGTGATGGGCATGAACGACCATCTGTGGCCGCCCGCGCCACGCCCCAACCCGTTGTTACCCGCCGAGCTGCTTCGCCGGGTTCGGGCGCCGAACGCCTGCGCCGCGGTGCAGAGCGAATTTGCCAACGTCATTCAGCGCCGCTTGCTGCGCAGCGCGGCGCAAGTCTGTTTTTCCTGGGCGCGCAGCGAGGCGGGCCGGGAACTGCGGCCGAGTCCGTTGATTGCGGGGATCGCAGAGGACAACCGAATTCTCGCCACGACACCGACACTGGCGGAAAGCCTGGTCGGCAGTGCCGCACTCGAAACCTTCGTCGATGCGCAGGCGCCGCCGGTGGCGGCGAACGAGCGCGTCGGCGGCGGCACCAAGCTGCTGCAGGCGCAAGCGATCTGCCCGGCCTGGGCTTTCTATCGTTATCGCCTCGGTGCCAAGGCGCTGGAGATTCCGACCGAGGGGCTGGATGCGAGGGCGCGCGGCAACCTGCTGCACGCCGTACTGGAGCGTTTCTGGCAAGGCCGCGGTTTGCACGACCTGCTCGCCATGGCGCCGTCGGCGCGCGACTCGCAGGTGGCGGCGGCGGTCGATGGCGCGCTGGTGGAATTCGTTGCGGCGCAGGACGATGCGCTGCCGCCGCGCCTGCGTGCGCTGGAACGCGAACGCCTGATCTTCCTGGTGCTCGACTGGCTGGAACTGGAGGCGCAACGTCCGGCCGCCTTCCGTGTGATCGAGCGCGAACAGGATGTGGAGATCGACATCGAAGGCATCATGGTGCGGCTGCGCGTGGACCGTATCGACGAGCTCGACGACGGTCGCCGCGTGATCATCGACTACAAGACCGGCGGGGCGGTCAGCCAGGCGAGCTGGGCGGCGCAGCGCATCGACGAGCCGCAGCTGCCGATCTACGCTGCGTTGCTGCCTGCCAGGGCGTATGACGCGACGGCGGCGGAGGGTGTGGCCGGCGTGGTCTTTGCCAAGGTGCGCTTGGAGGAAAACGCCTTCATCGGCGTTGCCGCCGAGAGCGGCCTGCTGCCCAAGGTGGCGGGGTTGGCGGAGGCGCGCAGGATTTATCCCGAACCGCAGTTCCCCGACTGGGACAGCCTCTTCGCCCATTGGCGCACGCGCATTGCCGCCATCGCGCGCGAGGTGCGCGAGGGCTGCGCGGCCGTCAGCTTCGCCGACGAGCGGAAGCTCGCCTATTGCGAAGTGAAGCCACTGCTGCGGCTGGCCGAGCGCAAGGCGCAGAGCGACGATGAGTAATCCCGCTCAACTGCTCGAAGAAGACCGCGTCGGCCGCCAGCGCGCGCTGGAACTGGAGTCCTTCATCGTCGAGGCGCCTGCCGGGTCGGGCAAGACCGAGTTGCTGATCCAGCGTTACTTGCGCCTGCTGGCGGTGGTCGTCGATCCGGAGGAAATCGTCGCGATCACGTTCACCAACAAGGCCGCCGCGGAAATGCGCAACCGCATCCTCGAGAGTTTGGCCTCGGCCGGCGGCGGCGATGCGCCACCGGAGCCGCACAAGCGCATCACCTTCGATCTGGCGCAAGCGGCCCTGCATGCCGGCGTCGCTCGCGGCTGGCAACTGGTCGAGCAACCGGCGCGGCTGCGCATTCTCACCATAGACGCGCTCTGCGCCAGTCTGGCGCGGCAGATGCCGTTCCTGTCGCGCTTCGGCGCGCAGCCGCGCATCAGCGACGATCCGCAACAGCACTACGACGAAGCTGCACGCCGTACCGTTGCGCTGTTGGATGAAACCGGCGCGGTGGGCGACGTGGTTGCCGAAGCGTTGCGCCATCTCGACAACAACACCGCGCATCTGGCCCGTCTGCTGGCGAGCATGCTGGCCCGCCGCGACCAGTGGCTGCGCCATGCCATGGCGCCGGCGGAAGGGCGCGGGACATACGCACGGGATATTTGCGAGGAAGCGGAACGCGGACTCCGGGCCTTGGTGCAGCGCGATCTTGAACAAGCCGCCGCCGGCGTCAGCCCGCGCCTGCAGGGCCTGCTGATGCCGGCCGCACGCTATGCGGCCGCTCATTGTCCCAATCCGGCAACGCTTGCCGCGCTGGCCGAATGGACGACTGCGTTGCCCGTGACCGCCGCGGCCCTGCCGCAATGGCGCGCCTTGTGCGACCTGTTATTGACCAAGGAAAACACGGCGCGCAAGCAGTACAACAAGAACAATGGCCTGCCGGCGGGCAAGGAATCGGAGCCTTTCAAGAAGCTGCTGCTCGATTGCCTGGCCGAACTTTCTGCGCAGGATGTCGCCTGCCTCGCGCGCATCCGCAAGCTGCCCGATCCGCAATACAGCCAGGAAGAATGGCGCACCGTCGAAGTCCTGGCGCAGTTGCTGAAGCTGGCGGCGGTGCAGTTGTGGAGTGTGTTCCACGAGCAGGGCGAGGCCGACTTCGTCGAGGTTGCCCAGCGCGCGCTGCTGGCCCTGGGCGATGAAGAAGCGCCGAGCGATCTGGCGCTCCAGCTCGACTATCGGATTCAGCATTTGCTGGTCGACGAGTTCCAGGACACCAGCCCGACCCAGATACAACTGTTGCAGCGGCTGACCGCCGGCTGGATGCCGGACGACGGCCGCACCCTGTTCGCCGTCGGCGATCCCATGCAATCGATCTACCGCTTCCGCAAGGCCGATGTGGGACTGTTCCTGCGCGCCGCCGACACCGGCATCGGCAACATCCGCTTGCAGCGTCTGCGCCTGTGGCGCAACAACCGCTCTTGCGAACCGCTGGTGGATTGGGTCAACCGCAGCTTTGCCACGGTGTTCCCGGCGCAGGACAGCGTTTCCGCCGGCGCCATCCGATATCGATCCAGCATCGCGACGCGGGCTGCGCCGGCTGCCGCCGAATCCGGCGTTTTCATTCATCCGCTGATCGTTGCCCGCGAGACGCCGGGCGAACTCGCCGACCTGCGCGAGGCCGAGCGCATCCTGGCGATCGTGCAGCGCGAACGCGCACTGCATCCCAACCGGCGGATCGCCGTGCTGGTGCGGGCGCGCAGCCATCTCGATGCGCTGGTGGCGCAGATCCGTCATCACCAGCCGGGCTTGCGTTTCCAGGCCGTGGAGATCGAGCGTCTGGCGGCGTGCCAGACGGTGCAGGATCTGCTGGCCCTGACGCGCGCGCTGCTGCATCGTGCCGACCGGGTGAACTGGCTTGCCGTGCTGCGCGCGCCGTGGTGCGGACTGACGCTGGCCGATCTGCATGCGCTGGCCGCCGACGATCACGCGGCGACAGTCTGGCAACTGATGAACGACCCGGCACGGGTGCAGCGGCTCAGCCTCGACGGCCAGCGTCGTCTCCAGCATGTGCGCGCGGTGCTGGCCGAGGCTTACGCCCACCAGTGCCGCGCGAGACTGCGCCGCTGGGTGGAAGGCGTCTGGCTGAAGATCGGTGGCGCGGCTTGTCTGCGGCAGGCTGCCGAGATGATCGACGTGCAGGCTTATTTCGATCTGCTCGACAGCCTGGATGCGGCGGGCCGCTTCCGGCTCGATCGGCTCGAACAGGAGGTGGTGGCGTTATATGCGGCTCCCGATGCGCTGGCCGACGGCTCGCTGCAATTCATGACCATCCACAAGTCGAAAGGCCTGGAGTTTGACGTCGTGGTACTGCCGGGGCTGCACCGCAAGGTCGGTGGCGACGATCACGAGTTGATGCTGTGGGAGGAAGTGGCCATCGACGGGCTCGACGAATGTCTGGTTGCCGCGCCGTTGCGCAGGCATAAGCGCAACGACGACGCACTGCCGACGCCCTATGATTTCCTGCGCATGCTGGAACAGCAATGCGCCGCCAATGAAGATGCGCGCGTGCTGTATGTCGCCGTCACGCGTGCAATCTGCAGCCTGCACCTGGTGGGTGTCGCCAGGGCGGATGAGGAGGGCGAACCGGCCTTGCCGGCGGGCAGCTACCTCGATCTGTTGCGTGCCAGCCTGCTCGGCGACTTCGCCGATGCGGTGGCCCGTCAGGGTCCGGGTGGCGATGACAATATGCTGGCTGGCGGCATGGCTGGCAAAGCGTTTATTCCTCGCCTGGTCAGGGTCGTTGCGCCGCTAGTCCCGGAAGTCTTGCAGCAATCGGCCTGTGCCGCATCCGAGGCTGCGGCTGCCGTGTCGGCAGGGCCCGGCGCCATCCTGACGCATGCGGATGACGCCGAAGATGTTTGCCTCGATCCGCTCGCCGCCAGTATCGGCACACTGGTGCATGCCTATCTCGAAATGATCGCCCGCAGCGGCGTGGAGGACTGGAGCGGCGGACGCCTTCGTTCCCTGCAACCGGCGATGGCGCATTGGTTTGTCCAGCACGGCCATGCCGCAGCCGATGCGAAACATGGAGCAGCCCGAGTCGTGGCGGCATTGCAGGCGACACTCGCCAGCCCGGCCGGTCGTTGGGTGCTGCTGCCTCGTCCGGGCGGTGTGACGGAACTCGCCGTCGCCCATGTCGGACCCGGCTACGACGGGCTGACCGGGCTGACCAGCCATGTCGTCGATCGCAGCTTCATCGAGGATGGCCAGCGCTGGATCATCGACTACAAGACGGTCGAGGTGGACAGCGATAATGATGCCGTCTTGAGCGCTCATGCAGAACGTTACCGCGACCAGCTCGAACGCTATGCCCGACTGTTCGCTGACGAGGATCTGCCGCTGCGCCTGGGGGTTTTCTATGTGGCGCATGGCCGGTTGGTGGAACTCCCGGCACTACCGGCGATGTATATGCCGAACCAGGATTCGAGTAATGGCGAGTGACGCGAATTTCATCCGTTGGACCGAGGCAGGCGAAGAACGCTCTGCCCGCTGGCGTTCGGAGCGGGGAGTGCCGCCGCCCAGGCGGGTGACGGTCGCCGACGACCGCATGACCTCAGATGCCGCTTATCGTCTGGCGTGTGAAGGCACAGCCTTGTTGTGGCGGGGCGACTTCCAGAATGCGCGCCAGTTGTTGCTGGCCATGGCGCGGCGTGCCGACCGCAGCAAGCGGGCCAAGCCGCTCCCGGCCGCCTCGCCGCGGGAAGCCTTCAACCGGTATCGCTTGGTCCAGTTGCAGCGCGCCCATACCTTGGGCATGTTGCTGCTGCCGTTCGAAGAGGGATACCGCCTGCCATTGCGCCGCGCTCCCGACGTGCGGCAAGCCTGTGGCGAAGCTTATGGCCCAGCGGATGGCCCCTTCGTGGCTTCGTTGCGCGAGTTGCTTGGGCTGATCGGTGCGCATGAGTGGCGCAGCAAGGGAGTCGAGGTCGCCGCGCTTGGCGCGCGCATTCACCCGCACTACGGGGTATTCGCACCGATTCGGAGCGAGTATGTGGATTTGCTCGCCGAGGCGCCGCTGCCATCGCGGGAACTGGCTTTCGACATCGGCACCGGCACCGGCGTGCTGGCGGCGATGCTGGCTCGCCGGGGCGTCGCACGCATCGTCGCCACCGATCAGGAGCCGCGCGCGCTGGCCTGCGCCCGCGAGAACATCGCGCGGCTGGGTTTGGCAGAGCGGGTGGAGGTGTTTCTTGCCGATCTTTTCCCCGAGGGCCGGGCACCGCTGGTGGTCTGCAATCCGCCATGGATTCCGGCGCGGCCAAGCTCACCCCTCGAGCATGCGATTTACGATCCTGACAGCCGCATGCTGCTTGGCTTCCTGAACGGACTGAGGATGCACCTGCTGCCCGGCGGCGAAGGCTGGCTGATTCTCTCCGATCTCGCCGAACACCTGGGTCTGCGCCACCGCGCCGAGTTGCTTGCAGCCATCGCAGCGGCGGGATTGCAAGTGATCGGCCGGTTGGACGTCAAGCCGCATCATCCGCGCAGCGCCGATGCCTCCGATCCGCTTCATGCCGCGCGCGCGGCGGAACTCACCTCACTGTGGCGTCTCGCCATGCGCTGAGTGCTGGCGCCTGCGGCTGTCAGTAAGCGCTTCCCATGTCGAACGGCGGCAAGCGCCCGACCAGGCTTTCCAGCAAAGTGAGTTCGACGTCGGTGTGGTTGATGACATCGGCTGGCACCATCATCTTCGGCATTTTCATGTCGTTGTAGATATACAAGGGATGGTCATGGTGATAAGTACGGATCAGTTCGCGCTCGGACGGCGCTGAAGTCGGCACCAGTTCTGCTTCGCCGTAGCACAGACAGAAATAGACCCGCTTGGGTTCCGCCTCGATGTAACAGCCGGTGCCACGAATGCCTATGGTTGCAGTGGAGGTTACGATGCTTCTTTCTCCCTTGCCAAACACCGACAGCAACTTGCCGCTGATGACGCGCAAGACTCCCGCGGCTGCGCTGTCGCCGAAGCTGACGCTGGTTTGGGCGCGTTGCAGGAAGGCGTCCCGCCCGATCACATACACCGCTTCGCTGGCCGCTCCTGTGACCAGCGTATCGCCTGGCTGGATCCGCATGCCTTCACTTGCCGCCGTGCCGTTGACGATGAGCGAGCCGCTGTAACGGTAGATGCCTTGTTTCAGGGGAGCCTTACCGGCTGCCAGTGCCCGGCCTATCAGTCCGGATAGGCCGGCACTACCCAACAGGGTGAGGCTGAACCCTGCCTGAAGCAGGGAACGGCGATGTTTCCGATACGATGTTGTTGGCATAAATGGGCTCCTGTGTCCAGTGGCCGTGCGATGCGGCGAGACATCCGCGACAAAGCGGAAGCGCCGGAACTTGGCTATTCAGATCAATAGCATAAAGATCGTGCCGGACGAATACAAGACAATCGACGCACATCGACTGTGTTTGACCCGGGCGGGGTCTGGTGGATATAATCCTTTGATTTTATTCCGCTGGGAAAATTCATGCGTACCAAGCTCGTCGCCGGCAACTGGAAGATGCATGGCAGCCTCGTCGCCAATCAGGCACTGCTGGCCCGCGTCAAGGATGCTGCGGCTGGATTCAGCGCAGCTTGCGCGGTTTGCGTGCCCTTTCCCTATCTGGCGCAGGTTCAAGCCACGCTAGCCGGGAGCAAGGTGGCCTGGGGTGCCCAAAACCTCTCCGAGCATGCGCAAGGCGCGTACACCGGCGAGGTATCCGCCGCCATGCTGGCCGATTTTGCTTGCCGCTACGTGCTGGTAGGCCATTCCGAGCGCCGTGCGATTTATGGTGAAAACGATGCGGTTGTCGCCGCGAAGTTTGCTGCGGCCCTGCAAGCAGGTTTGACGCCCATCCTCTGTGTCGGCGAAACCTTGGCGGAGCGCGAGGCGGGCGTTACCGGCTCGGTTGTGACGCGACAACTCGACGCGGTTATTGCCAACTCGGGCGTGGCCGCACTGAATCGTGCGGTGCTGGCATATGAGCCGGTATGGGCGATAGGCACCGGCAAGACGGCGACACCGCAGCAGGCGCAAGACGTTCATGCATTGATTCGCGGTCGCGTTGCCGGGGGCGATGCGGCGGTGGCGCAAGCGCTGCTGATTCTCTATGGCGGCAGCGTCAAACCGGGCAATGCGCAAGAACTGTTCAACATGCCCGATATCGACGGTGGCCTGATTGGCGGGGCCGCCCTGGTGGCCGAGGATTTCCTGGCGATTTGCCGAGCTGCTTGAAATCAACATTTATAGGAAAAATCGTATGGACGGCATGTTATTTCCACTGTTACTCTCATTGCATATCCTGGTCGGCATTTCGGTGATTGGCCTGGTGCTGATCCAGCATGGCAAAGGCGCCGATATGGGCGCCGCTTTCGGCGGCGGTGCTTCGGGCAGCCTCTTCGGGGCTTCGGGATCGGCCAACTTCATGTCGCGTACCACGGCTATTCTCGCCGCAATCTTTTTTCTCACCAGTCTGAGTCTGAGCTACCTGGCCACCAACCGAGTGAAAACGCCGGCCAGCGTGATGGACACGGTGAAGACTGAAGCCCCGCCGCCAGCGTCGAGCGCGCCGGCCAAGAGCGAAGTCCCCGCGCCGATGCCGCCTTTGGGCGATTCGAAAGCCAAGGATATTCCGAAATAAATCGGCGTCGTAGCCGCTGATATGCCGGCGGTACTGTGGCCGGATTGACCTATATCAAACTGACTGTTGGTATCAGAAGCTAATATTATTGTTTAGTCATTGTTCCCACTCGAACTTGGCTATCACAGGAACAGGAGCGTATCCAAACTTATGAGCCCACCGCCGCCACTCGCAATTCGCGAGCAGTCTCGTGAACAGCTCTTCAGCAATTATTGGTCGGCTGAACTGAACGACGTTTTTGCCGATGTCGCGGCATATTATGACCGCGCCAACCTGGTGGCGAGCCTCGGACTCTGGAATTGGATCCTGGGCAGATTCATGAGTACCGTCGAACTCCATCCGGGTGAGCAGACTCTGGATGTCTGCGGCGGCACCAATGCCGTCGGCATTGCCCTGCTGAAACGCGAGCCCACTCTCAAGGTGCATGCGATGGATCGCAGCTCGGCGATGCAGGACGTCGGCAAGCAACGGGCGCAGGCGCTGGGACTCCACATCGACAGCACCATAGGCGATGTGCATAAACTGCCCTTCCCGGACAACCACTTCGACGTGGTCACGTTGCAGTATGCATCGCGCCACCTGCGCATCCGTGAGGTGTTCACCGAGATACGCCGCGTGCTCAAACCGGGCGGACGATTTCACCATTGCGACATGTTGCGGCCGGCCAACCCGATCGTCAAAAAACTGTATTACCTGTATCTGCGTTTTTGCCTGTCCTTCACCGGATTCGTTTTTCGCAGCGGTTCCCCGGCGCAGAACTGCAAGAAATACTTTATCGATTGCCTTGACATGTTCTATTCGGCCGAGGAACTCACGCAAGTCTTGCAAGAGTTGAAGTTTCGCGACGTATCGGCCAAGACCATCATGGCCGGCATGATCGGTTTCCATCGTGCCATCAAACCGTAGCAGCATGCAGGATGTCACGGTTTGCTCCCTGTACCAAAGGCGCTGAGGCATGAGCACCTTGGGTTTATTGAAATTTCCACCTGCATGTCCCGAGGAGTAGTGATGGAGACGATCCAGACAGATGTTGCGATTATCGGAGCGGGGGGCGCTGGTTTGCGCGCTGCCATCGCGCTGGCGCAGGAAGCGCCGAATCTGCGTATTGCCCTGATCTCCAAGGTTTATCCGATGCGCAGCCATACTTGCGCGGCGGAGGGCGGCGCAGCCGGAGTCATCAAGCCCGACGACAGTTTCGACCAGCATTTCCACGACACCGTCGGCGGCGGCGACTGGCTCTGCGACCAGGATGCCGTCGAATACCACATCCATGAGGCACCCAAGGAGCTGATGCAGCTTGAGCACTGGGGCTGCCCGTGGAACCGCGAGCCGGACGGCTCGGTGGCCGTGCGCCCGTTTGGCGGCATGAAGATCAAGCGTACCTGGTTTGCCGCCGACAAGTCGGGCTTCCACATCCTGCATACGCTATTCCAGACCTCGCTGCAGTTCCCCAAGATCGAGCGTTACGACGAATATTTCGCCATCGACCTGCTGGTCGATGATGGGCGCTGCCAGGGGCTGACCGCCATCGAGATGCGCAGCGGCCAGATGCGCCGTTTCAATGCAAAAGCGGTGATCATCGCCGGCGGCGGCGCCAGTCGCATGTTCCCCTTCAATACCAACGGCGCCATCAAGACCGGCGACGGCATGGCGCTGGCCTATCGCGCCGGCGTGCCGCTGAAGGACATGGAGTTCGTGCAATACCATCCGACCGGCCTGCCCAACACCGGCACCTTGCTGACCGAAGCCTGCCGCGGCGAAGGCGGCGTGCTGCTGAACAAGGACAACTATCGTTTCCTCCAGGACTATGGCATGGGACCGGAGACGCCCAAGGGCCAGCCGGTGCTGAAGACCATGGAACTCGGCCCGCGCGACCGCGTCAGCCAAGCCATCTGGGGCGAGATACAAAAGGGCCGCGCCGTCAAGACCGATTGGGGCGACTGCGTCTGGCTCGACATGCGCCACCTCGGCGAGAAGAAGATCGACGAGCGTTTGCCGTTCGTGCGCGACATCTGCATCAGCTACCTGGGCATGGACCCGGTCAAGGAGATGATTCCGATCCGTCCGGTGGTGCACTACATGATGGGCGGCATCCATACCGATACCAAGGCGGCAACCTCGCTGCCCGGCCTGTTTGCGGCCGGCGAGTGCGCCTGCGTGAGCATCAATGGCGCCAAACCGCCTCGGCTCCAATTCATTGGTGGAAATCCTGGTCTTCGGTCGCCGCGCCGGACTTTCCGCTGCGGAATACGTCAGCAGCATCAACCCGGGCAACGAGGCGGTTCTGACGGCTCAGGCCGATGCCTCGCAGGCCAGGATACGCGAGCTGTTCACGCGCAATTCCGACAAGGAGTCGATCGCCGGACTGCGCAAGGAGATGATGGGCACCATGGAAGAGGGCTGCGGCATCTACCGTACCCAGGAGGGCATGGAAAAAACCTGCGCCAAGCTTTCCGAACTGCGCCGCCGCTACAAGGAAATCACACTGCACGACAAGACCAACGTCTACAACACCGACCTGCTGACCGCGCTGGAACTGGGCAATATGCTCGACTGCGCCGAGGCGGTGGCGCTCAGCGGCCGCGAGCGCAAGGAATCGCGCGGTGCGCACCAGCGCCTCGACTACACGGCGCGCGACGACGTCAACTATCTCAAGCATTCGATGGCCTACTACAACGGCCAGGAACCGCCGCGCATCGACTATCGCGATGTGGTGATCACCACATCCCAGCCGGGCGTGCGCGATTACTCTGGAGCGAAGAAATGAGCGACAACAGACTGGCCGCCCGGCAAATCGAGCTTGAGGTGCTGCGCTACAACCCCGAGACGGACCAAGAGCCGAAGATACAGAAATACTCGGTGCCGTGCATCAACGAATGGTGCGTGCTCGACGCGCTCAACTATCTCAAGGACAATCTCGATCCGACCCTGGCTTACCGCTGGTCCTGCCACATGCAGGTATGCGGCAGCTGCGGCATGATGATCAACGGCGAGCCGAAGCTGGCCTGCAAGGCCATGCTGCGCGACTATCCCGACACCATCCGTATCGAACCGCTGGCGCACTTTCCCATCGAGCGCGATCTGGTGAGCGTCGCCGACGACTTCATCGGCAAGTTGAAACGCGTTAAACCCTACTTGATCCCCGGCGAGAAGCATGTGCCGACGGAAGGCGAATACAAACAGACGCCGGCGCAACTGAAACGCTACCGCCAGTTCGCCATGTGCATCAACTGCATGCTCTGCTATGCCGCCTGTCCCGAGTACGGCTTGCATCCGAAATTCATCGGTCCGGCGGCGATCTCGCTGGCCCACCGCTACAACCTCGATTCGCGCGACGGCGGCCGCGACGAGCGTCAGGAGGAGATCGCCACCAACGAAGGCGTATGGGAATGCACTTTCGTCGGCGCCTGTTCGGAAGTTTGTCCGAAGCATGTCGATCCGGCAGCGGCGCTGCAGCAGGTGAAAGCCGCGAGCACCGTCGATTGGTATCTCGAGCACTTTATGTCATGGGTGAAAAAATGAGCCGCAGACCCTACGTACGCGAAGTTTCGCCGACTACCTGGTACTTCCGCATGCCGCGTTACATGCGCTACATGGCGCGCGAAGTCACCAGTATCTTCATCGGCATCTACACGGCGATCTTGCTGTGCGGTCTTGCCAACTTGTCTGCGGGTCCGGAGAAATGGGCGGAGTATCTCAAAGCCCTGCAAACGCCGACGAGCGTCACCTTCCATCTATTGGCGCTGGCCTTCGCTTTGTACAACAGCTTCACCTGGTTCAATGTCGCACCCAAGGCGCTGCCGCTGCAGTTCGGCGAGGAGATGGCGCCGGACAGCATTGTCGCCGTTGCCCATTACGTCGTCTGGGTGCTGTTGTCAATCTTCATCCTGTTCTGGGCGGGGGTATTCTGATCATGGCCAAGTCGAACAAACCGATTATCTGGGGTACCTTTGCTGCGGGGGGAGAACTCGTTTCACTGATCATGCCAGTCGTGATTCTGCTGACGTTGCTGGCAGCGACCGGTCACGTTCCCGCCATTTTCAGCTACGAAAATCTGCACGCTTTTGCCGCCGGCTGGTTCGGCAAGCTGGTGATTTTCGTCGTGCTGTTTTTGTCGTTGTGGAGTCAGGCGCATCGACTGCGCATCACCTGCTTCGATTTCGGTTTGCGCGCCGACACGCTGGCGGCGATTGTGTTTTATGCCTTGGCAGCCGTGGGAAGCGTCGCCACGGTGATGTATCTTGCGCGCATTTAATTATCGCAATTTTTATGCAATTTTTGCAGAGTAATCGAGATAGTTGTTGTATAATTTTCCGAGAATAATTCAGCTGCCCGGCGAGATAGCGAAGAAGTGTTTGATGCTGCAAGCGGCCGACGTGGTGAAATTGGTAGACACGCTATCTTGAGGGGGTAGTGACGTAAGTCGTGTGAGTTCGAGTCTCACCGTCGGCACCAGAAAACCGGAGCGCGCATTATGATTGTGCGCGCATTTTAATAGCTCCGTGATGGGGGCTATTGGCAAGCGAGACATTTGCAACAAACCGTGGCGCAAGCCCGATGATCATGTTGGAAAACTACTTTCCAGTTCTCGTATTTGTTATCGTAGGCATCGTCTTCGGATGCCTGCCGATTCTCCTAGGTTGGTTCGTTGGCCCGCGGCGGCCCTACGCCGAAAAGCTTTCGGCATACGAGTGCGGCTTCGAGGCTTTCGAAGATGCGCGCATGAAATTCGATGTGCGCTATTATCTGATTGCCATTATTTTCATTCTGTTCGATCTGGAAATCGCCTTCCTCTTTCCCTGGGCCGCGATCTTCAAGGAAATCGTCGGCAACGAATCGATCAAGATGTTTGGCTTCTTCGAAATGCTGGTATTCCTGGGCATCCTTCTGCTCGGGTATATTTTTGCCTGGGCCAAAGGCGCCCTTGACTGGGAATGATCCATGGGTATTGAAGGCGTCCTCAAGGAAGGTTTTGTCACCACTTCTCTCGACTCATTGATCAACTGGACGCGTACCGGTTCCCTGTGGCCGGTGACTTTCGGCTTGGCGTGCTGCGCCATCGAGATGATCCATACCGGCTGCGCGCGCTACGACCTCGACCGCTTCGGCATAATGTTCCGCGCCAGTCCGCGTCAGTCGGATGTGATGATCATTGCCGGCACCCTGACCAACAAGATGGCGCCCGTGCTGCGCAAGGTTTACGATCAAATGTCCGAGCCGCGCTGGGTGATCTCGATGGGTTCCTGCGCCAACGGCGGCGGTTACTACCATTATTCCTACTCGGTGGTGCGCGGTGCGGATCGCATCGTGCCGGTGGACATTTACATCCCCGGCTGTCCGCCGACGCCGGAAGCATTGCTGTACGGCATCATTCAGTTGCAGAACAAGATCAAGCGCACTTGCACGATAGCCCGCTGACAACCACCACCCTCTAAATCCTTCCGAACTAGCCGAAGCCAAAATCCCGTCATGAGCGCCAAGCTGGAAAAGCTTTGTCAGAATCTGCAAAATGTGCTGGGCGGACGCATCGTCAGTCTCGTTACCGCCATCAATGAAGTGACTTTGGTGGTCGATGCCGCCGATTATCTGGCGGTGGCGACGACCTTGCGCGATCATCCCGATCTGCGTTTCGACCAGTGCATCGATCTGTGCGGAGTCGATTACTCCACCTACGGCGATGGTGCTTGGCAAGGAAGGCGCTTTGCCGCCGTCAGCCAATTGCTTTCTGTCGAAAAGAACTGGCGTCTGCGTCTGCGGGTGTTCGCACCCGACGACGATTTTCCCGTGGTGGATTCGTTGATTGAGATATGGAACAGCGTCAATTGGTTTGAACGCGAGGCTTTCGATCTATTCGGCATCATGTTCAGCGGCCACCCTGACCTGCGTCGCATTCTGACCGATTACGGCTTCATCGGCCATCCGTTCCGCAAGGATTTCCCGATCTCGGGTTATGTCGAGATGCAATACGATCCGGAGCAGAAGCGCGTCGTTTACCAACCGGTGACTATCGAGCCGCGTGAAGTCACACCGCGCATCATCCGCGAGGAAAATTTCGGAGAAGCGAAGCGTAGCGATCATGGCTGACATCCGTAACTTCACTTTGAACTTTGGCCCGCAGCATCCGGCCGCGCACGGTGTGATGCGTTTGGTGCTGGAACTCGATGGCGAAACCGTGGTGCGCGCTGATCCGCATATCGGTCTGCTGCACCGAGCCACCGAGAAGCTTGCCGAAGAGAAGACCTGGGTGCAGTCCTTGCCCTATATGGACCGGCTCGACTACACTTCGATGTTTGTCAACGAACATCCTTTTGTGCTGGCGGTGGAGCGGCTGCTTGGCGTAGAAGTGCCGATACGCGCCCAATATATCCGGGTGATGTTCGACGAGATTACGCGCATCCACAACCACCTGTTGAGCATCGGCACGCAGGGACTCGATGTCGGCGCCATGACCATGGTGCTGTACTGTTTCCGCGAACGCGAAGATATTGCCGATATGCTGGAAGCCGTCTCCGGTGCGCGCATGCATGGCGCCTATTACCGGCCCGGCGGCGTGTACCGCGACCTGCCCGATCAGATGCCGCGCTACACCGTCAACAAGTTCAAGAATGCCGAGACCGTGCGCAAGCTCAACGAGGCGCGCAGCGGTTCGCTGCTGGACTTCATCGAGGACTTCACCAACCGCTTTCCGGGATATTGCGACGAGTACGAAACGCTGCTCACCGACAACCGCATCTGGAAGCAGCGCTTGGTCGGTGTCGGCGTGGTTTCGCCCGACCGCGCCTTGCAGCTGGGTTTCACCGGCCCCATGTTGCGCGGCTCCGGCATCCAGTGGGATGTCCGGAAAAAACAGCCTTACGAAGTCTATGATCGCGTCGATTTCGATATTCCGGTGGGCGTCGAGGGCGACAGCTACGACCGGTATCTGGTGCGCATGGAAGAAATGCGCCAGGCTAACCGCATCATTCGCCAGTGTGTCGACTGGCTACGTAAGAACCCGGGACCGGTGATTACCGGCAACTACAATGTGGCGCCGCCTCCGCGCGAAAAGATGAAGGGCAACATGGAGGAGTTGATTCACCACTTCAAGCTGTTTTCCGAAGGCATCCATGTTCCGCCTGGAGAGGTCTATGCGGCCATCGAACATGCCAAGGGCGAGTTTGGTGTCTATATGATCTCCGATGGCGCCAACAAACCCTATCGCATGAAACTGCGCTCGGCTGCCTATACCCACCTTTCCTCCATGAACGAAATGGCCAAAGGACACATGATTGCCGATGCGGTGACCATCATCGGCACGATGGACATCGTGTTTGGCGATGTGGATAGATGACCATGCTTAGCCAAGACACACTCAGAAAGATCGACCGCGAGGTCAGCAAGTATCCGGCCGACCAGAAGCAGTCGGCGGTGATGGCGGCGCTGGCGCTCGCCCAGGAAGAAAAAGGCTGGCTGGCGCAGGAGACCATCGCCTGCGTTGCCGAATACCTGGACATGGCGCCGATGGCTGCTTATGAAGTCGCCTCTTTCTACAACATGTACGATCTGGCCCCGGTCGGCAAGTACAAGCTGACGGTATGCACCAATCTGCCTTGCGCCCTTTCCGGCGGCGTGCATGCGGCTGACTATCTGAAACAGAAACTCGGCATCGACTTCAACGAAACCACCCCGGACGGCTTGTTCACTCTCAAGGAAGGCGAGTGCATGGGCGCCTGCGGCGATGCACCGGTCTTGTTGATGAATAACCGCCGCATGTGCAGTTACATGACACCAGAGGCAATCGACAAGCTGTTGGACGAATTGAGATCATGAGTATCCAACCCATCCTCCTTGCCGGCCTGGACCCGCGCACCGGCGATCAGACTTGGCACCTTGCCGATTATGTCAAGCGTGGAGGCTATACCGCCCTGAAGAAGGTTTTCAGCGAGCACATCTCGCCCGAGGCCATCATCAACGAAGTGAAGAAGTCCTCTTTGCGCGGTCGCGGCGGCGCCGGTTTCCCTGCGGGCCTGAAATGGACCTTCATGCCGAAGGCATATAACGGCATCAAGTACATTTGCTGCAATACGGATGAAGGCGAGCCGGGCACCTTCAAGGATCGCGATCTGATGCGCTACAACCCGCATCAAGTGATCGAGGGCATGATCATCGCCGCTTATGCCATGGGCAGCGAGTGCGGTTATAACTACATCCATGGCGAAGTCTGGGAACTGTATAAACGTTTTGAGGAAGCCTTGGACGAAGCGCGCGCGGCGGGTTTCATCGGTAAGAATATCCTTGGTTCCGGTTTCAACTTCGAACTCTATGCGCATCATGGTTATGGCGCCTATATTTGCGGCGAGGAAACCGGATTGATCGAATCGATCGAAGGCAAGAAGGGCCAGCCGCGCTATAAACCGCCTTTCCCGGCCAGTTATGGCCTATATGGCAAGCCGACCACGGTCAATAATACCGAAACCTTTGCCTCTGTACCCTGGATCATCTTGAATGGCGGCGAGAAATTCCTTGAGCTGGGCAAGCCCAACAACGGCGGTACCAAGCTCTTCTCCGTCTCCGGGCATGTGGTCAAGCCCGGCGTGTATGAAGTGCCGATGGGCACGCCGTTTCCGGTGCTGCTTGAAATGTGCGGCGGCATGCGCAACGGCAAGCTCAAGGCGGTTATTCCCGGCGGTTCCTCTGCGCCGGTACTGCCGGCCGACATCATGATGGATTGCACCATGGATTACGATTCGATCGCCAAGGCCGGTTCGATGCTGGGTTCCGGCGCGGTGATCGTGATGGACGAAAGCGTCTGCATGGTCAAGGCGCTGGAACGTTTGTCCTACTTCTACTACGAGGAATCCTGCGGGCAATGCACGCCCTGCCGCGAGGGTACCGGCTGGCTGTATCGCGTCGTGCATCGCATCGAACACGGCTTGGGTCGGCCTGAGGATCTCGATTTGCTCAACAGCGTCACCGACAACATCATGGGCCGTACCATCTGCGCCTTGGGCGATGCCGCCGCACTGCCGGTGCGCAGTTTCACCAAGCACTTTAAGAGCGAATTCGAGTACCACATAGAAAACAAGAAATGCCTGGTGTCGCCGGATGTGCAGCGCGAGGGCAGCCGTATCTATGTCACGCCGAACCGGGTGCCGTCATGCTAGAAATCGAAATCGACGGCAAGACCTTGCAAGTTGCCGAGGGCAGCACCGTGATCCAGGCGGCGCAGGCTGCCGGCAGCTATATCCCGCATTTCTGCTACCACAAGAAGCTGTCGATTGCCGCCAGTTGCCGCATGTGCCTGGTGCAGGTGGAGAAGGCGCCTAAGCCGATGCCGGCCTGTGCCACGCCGGTGACCAACGGCATGAAGGTGTTCACGCACTCCGAGCTGGCGATCAATGCGCAAAAGGGCGTGATGGAGTTCCTGCTCATCAACCACCCGCTCGATTGCCCGATCTGCGACCAAGGCGGCGAGTGCCAGCTCCAGGATCTTTCCGCAGGCTACGGCGGCGGCACTTCGCGCTATCAGGAAGAAAAGCGTGTGGTGGTCAACAAGAACCTCGGCCCGCTGGTATCCACCGACATGACGCGCTGCATCCATTGCACCCGTTGTGTCCGTTTCACCCAGGAAATCGCCGGGCTGATGGAACTCGGCCAGGCCTTCCGCGGCGAGCATGCCGAGATCATGCCCTTCGTCGAGCAGACGGTGGCCTCGGAGCTTTCCGGCAATATCATCGACCTCTGCCCGGTCGGCGCCCTGACCTCCAAGCCCTTCCGCTTTTCGGCCCGTACTTGGGAGCTGGCGCGCCGGAAGTCGATCAGTCCGCACGATGCGTTGGGTAGCAACCTCATCGTCCAGACCAAGCACGATCGCGTGATGCGCGTGCTGCCGCTGGAAAACGAGGCGGTCAACGAATGCTGGCTGTCCGACAAGGATCGCTTCTCCTACGAAGCGCTGAACTCGGCCGAGCGCCTCACCAAGCCCATGCTCAAGCAAGACGGCAAATGGCGTGAGGTTGAATGGCAGCAGGCGCTCGACTATGTCGCGCATGCCTTCAAGGATATTGCCAAGAACCATGGCCCCGCTGCCTTGGGTGCGTTGGCTGCGCCGCAGGCGACCCTGGAAGAACTTTTCCTGACGCAGAAACTGCTGCGTGGCCTGGGCAGCGGCAACATCGATTGCCGTTTGCGCCAGACCGACTTCTCGCTCGATGGCAAGTGCAGCGGCGCTCCCTGGCTGGGCATGAAGATCGCAGACATCAATGCGCTCGACCGGGTGCTGGTGGTCGGCAGCTTCCTGCGCAAGGATCATCCGCTGATCGCCCAGCGCCTGCGCCAGTGCGCCAAGCGCGGCAGCCAAGTTTCGCTGATCCACGTCGCCGACGATGATGCCTTGTTGAAGGTTTTCGCCAAGGCCATCGCCGCACCCTCGCAATTGCCGGGACTGCTGGCGCAAGTGGTGAAAGCGGCGGCCGAACAGAAAGGCGTGGGCGTCGATGCGGGCATTTCCCAGGTCAGCGTATCGGCAGAAGCGCAGAAAATCGCCGCGAGCCTGATCTCCGGCACGAATGGCGCGATATTCCTCGGCAACTTCGCCCAGCAGCATGCCCAGGCGGCAACGCTGCACGCCCTGGCACAACAACTGGCAAACATCACCGGCGCGAAATTCGGTTATCTGGGCGAGGCGGCCAACAGTGTCGGCGCTTATCTCGCCAAGGCGGTGCCCTCGGCCGGCGGCTTGAACGCCGCGCAGATGCTGGCCTCGCCGCTCAAAGGCTACCTGTTGCTGCAGGCCGAAGCGGAGTTGGACTGCGCCGACCCGCAAGCGGCTTTGGCGGCGCTCCAGCAGGCGGCGACGGTGGTGGTGATGTCGCCCTTCAAGCTGCGCGCCGCGCTCGAATATGCCGACGTGCTGCTGCCGGTGGCGCCCTTCTCGGAAACCTCGGGCACCTTCATCAATACCGAAGGCCGCGTGCAAAGCTTCAATGCGGTGGTCAAACCGCTCGCCGACACGCGCCCGGCCTGGAAGGTGCTGCGGGTGCTGGGCAATCTGCTCGACCTGCCGGGTTTCGCGCAGAACAGCAGCGAGGATGTGCGCACAGAGGCTTTGGCAGGCAAGCCGGAGTTCGTTGCCGATCAGTTGAACAACCAGGCCAATGGCATTGCGCTGAATCTGGCAGCGAACAGTGCGGGACTTGAGCGCATTGCCGATGTGCCGATCCATTTCGCCGATGCGCTGGTGCGTCGTGCCCCCAGCCTGCAAAAGAGTCGCGATGCCATGCGGCCGGCAGCGCGCATGAATGCGGCCACGCTCGCCAAGCTTGGCGTGACGGTGGGGCAGCAAGTCAAAGTCAAACAGGGCAACGGCGCGGCACAACTGGAGGCGGCTCTCGATGCCGGCCTGCCCGACAACTGCGTGCGCGTTGCCGCCGCGCATTCGTTGACCGCCAGCCTCGGCGCCATGCAGGGCGCCATCACCGTGGAGCCGAACTGATGGAAGCGCAAATGCTGCAACTCTTCCAATCCTTGCAGGCATTCTGCGGTCCGCTCTGGCCGCTCGTCTATACCCTGCTGAAAATCGTTGGGATCATCCTGCCGCTGTTGTTATGCGTCGCTTATTTGACCTTGGCCGAGCGCAAGGTCATTGGCGCGATCCAGGTTCGCCTGGGCCCCAACGTCGTTGGACCTTGGGGGCTGCTGCAGCCGCTTGCGGATGGCTTGAAGCTGATTTGCAAGGAAATCATCGTGCCTTCCCAGGCCAGCAAGGGGATTTACTTTGTCGGCCCCGCCCTGGCTTTTGCCACGGCGCTGGCAGCCTGGGCGGTGGTGCCGTTCTCCGAGGGATGGGTGCTGGCCAATATCGATGCCGGTGTGCTGTACATATTGGCGATGACATCGGTGGGGATTTATAGCATCATCATTGCCGGCTGGGCCTCCAATTCGAAATATCCTTTCTTTGCCGCCATGCGTTCGGCTTCACAGATGGTTTCGTACGAAATTGCAATGGGGTTTGCGCTGGTCTGCGTGCTGATGGTTTCGTCCAGTCTCAATCTCAGCGAGATCGTGCGTGTTCAGGGCAAGGGCATGTTTGCCGACATGGGCGTGGGCATTCTCTCCTGGAACTGGCTGTCGCTGCTGCCGATGTTCCTGGTGTTCCTGATTTCCGGCATCGCGGAAACCAATCGCGCGCCTTTCGACGTGGTCGAAGGCGAGTCGGAGATCGTCGCCGGACACATGGTCGAATATTCGGGCATGGCTTTCGCGCTGTTCTTCCTCGGCGAATATTCCGCGATGATCCTGGTCTCGATCATGACCGCGATCTTTTTCCTCGGCGGCTGGCTGTCGCCGGTAGGCTTCCTGCCGGACAGCTTTGTCTGGCTGGCGGCTAAGACGGCTTTTATCCTGTTCCTGTTTCTCTGGTTCCGCGCCACCTTCCCGCGTTACCGTTACGACCAGATCATGCGCCTGGGCTGGAAGGTATTCGTACCGCTGTGCATGTTCTGGGTGCTGGTGGTCGGCATCTGGATGATGTCGCCGTTGAACATCTGGAAATGACGCCGCCATGGGTGCGATGAAAGAATTTCTCAATAGTCTGCTGCTCAAGGAACTGTTCAAGGGCTTGGCAGTGACCGGGCGCTATCTGTTTGCGCGCAAGATCACCATTCAGTATCCCGAAGAGCGGACGCCGCAAAGCAACCGTTTCCGCGGACTGCATGCCTTGCGCCGTTACCCGAACGGCGAGGAACGCTGCATTGCCTGCAAGTTGTGCGAAGCGATTTGTCCGGCCATGGCGATTACCATCGAGTCCGGGGAACGCACCGATGCGAATGGGCAAACTTCGCGCCGCACCACCCGTTACGATATCGATCTGACCAAGTGCATCTTCTGCGGTTTCTGCGAGGAGGCCTGCCCGGTCGACGCGATCGTCCTGACCCGTGAATTCGAATACCACGGTGAGGTTCGTGGCGATCTTTATTACACCAAGCAAATGCTGCTGGCAGTGGGCGACAGGAATGAAACCCAGATCGCCAAAGACCGTGAGCAGGACGCTCCTTATCGGTAAGCCGTGATGGACTTCAAGACCGCAACCTTCTATTTCCTGGCGACAATACTTGTCCTGTCCAGCCTGCGCGTGATTACCGCACGCAATCCGGTGCATGCCGTGCTGTTCCTGGTACTGGCCTTCTTCACCGCGAGCGGCCTGTGGTTGCTGCTGCAGGCCGAGTTCCTGGCTATTTCGCTGGTGATGGTGTATGTCGGCGCGGTGATGGTGCTGTTCCTGTTTGTGGTGATGATGCTCGATATCAATATCGCGCGTTTGCGGCAGGGGTTCTGGAGCTATCTGCCGCTGGGCGCGGCGATTGGCCTGCTCATGCTCGCGGAGATGGTCGTCGTGCTCGGCGGACGCTACTTCTGGCCAGAGGCAATGCCCGGCCCGGCCGCACCGCCAGCGGGCTACAGCAATACCAAGGAACTTGGCCGTTTGTTGTTTACCGACTACGTTTATCCGTTCGAACTGGCCTCGGTCGTCCTGCTGGTGGCGATCATTGCCGCCGTCATGCTGACCAAGCGCCATCGCAAGGACAAAATCCATCAGCACCCGAGCGAGCAGATCGCCGTGCAGCGCAACGACCGTCTCCGCATCGTGAAGATGCCGGCGGAAAAGGAATAGGGGACCGACGTGCTCACCTTGTCGCTTTCGCATTACCTGATACTCAGCGCGATCCTGTTCTCGCTCAGCGTGGTCGGTATTTTCCTCAATCGCAAGAACCTGATCGTTCTGCTGATGGCCATTGAATTGATGCTGTTGTCGGTGAATATGAACTTCGTGGCCTTTTCGCATTACCTCGGTGACGCTTCCGGCCAGCTGTTTGTTTTCTTCATATTGACGGTGGCGGCGGCGGAGTCGGCGATCGGCCTGGCGATCCTGGTGGCGTTGTTCCGCAATCTTTCCACGATCCATGTCGATGATCTCGACAGCCTCAAGGGATAGGCCCGCGCGATGGATATACAAACCCTCTATCTGGTCGTGCCCCTGGCGCCGCTGTGCGGCGCCATCGCGGCCGGTTTGTTCGGCAAGGCGATTGGCCGTCGCGGCGCCCACTGGGTCACCAGCCTCGGCGTTGCCGTGGCTTTCCTGGCCTCCTGTGTGATCTTCCAGGATGTCCAGGCCGGCCATACTTTCAACGGCAACATCTATACCTGGCTGGAGAGCGGCGGCCTCAAGCTCAGCGTCGGTTTCCTGATCGACCCGCTGACGGTGCTGATGATGCTGGTGGTGACTTTTGTCTCTCTGATGGTGCATATCTACACCATCGGCTACATGGCCGAGGACCCGGGCTACCAGCGCTTCTTCAGCTACATCGCACTGTTCACGTTCTCGATGCTGATGCTGGTGATGTCCAACAACTTCGTCCAGTTGTTCTTCGGCTGGGAGGCGGTGGGTCTGGTTTCCTACCTGCTGATCGGCTTCTGGTACACGCGGCCGACGGCGATTTATGCCAATCTCAAGGCCTTCCTGGTCAACCGCGTCGGCGACTTCGGCTTCCTGCTGGGCGTGGGCCTGATCGCCGCCTATGCCGGCAGCCTCGACTACGCGACCGTGTTCGGCAAAGCCAACGAACTGGCGACGATGACCGAGACCGCCACCGGCTGGCCGCTGATCACTGCCATCTGCATCGGACTGTTCGTCGGCGCAATGGGCAAGTCGGCGCAGTTCCCGCTGCATGTCTGGCTGCCCGACTCGATGGAAGGCCCGACGCCGATCTCGGCGCTGATCCATGCGGCGACCATGGTGACGGCGGGCATCTTCATGGTGTCGCGCATGTCGCCGCTGTTCGAGCTGTCCGAGGAGGCGCGTTCGTTCGTCATCGTCATCGGCGCCATCACCGCCTTCTTCATGGCGCTGATCGCCATCGTCCAGACCGACATCAAGCGCGTCGTCGCCTACTCGACGCTGTCCCAACTCGGCTACATGACCACGGCGTTGGGCGCCTCGGCCTATTCGGTGGCCATCTTCCACCTGATGACCCACGCCTTCTTCAAGGCGGTGCTGTTCCTCGGCGCCGGTTCGGTGATCATTGCCATGCACCACGAGCAGGACATGCGCAAGATGGGTGGCCTGCGCAAGTACCTGCCGATCACTTATGTGACGATGTTCATCGGTGCCCTCGCCAACGCGGGCTTGCCGCCTTTCGCCGGCTTCTTCTCGAAGGATTCGATCATCGAGGCGGTGCAACTCTCCCATATTCCGGGCGCCGGCTTCGCCTATCTCGCCATCCTGGCGGCGGTGTTCGTCGGCGGTTTGTATTCGTTCCGCCTGATCTTCTTCGCTTTCCACGGCGAAGAACGTTTCCGTCATGCTCACCACGACGACGCCCATCACGCCGACAGCCACGGCCACCACGGTGCCGCGGAACCCCACGAGACCCCCGCGGTGGTGACCGTGCCGCTGATCCTGCTGGCCATTCCCTCCATCGCCGCCGGCTGGCTGATCGGTACGGTGGTGTACGGCGGTTATTTTGGCAATGCGATCTTCATCTCGCCGGAACACCATGGCCTGGCCGAAATGCAGGAAGAGTTTCACGGCGTGGTGGCGATGGCCCTGCATGGCCTGACGGCGCTGCCGTTCTGGCTGGCCCTGTCCGGCGCCGCCACGGCGTGGTTCCTTTACATCAAGCGGCCGGAACTGCCGGCACTGATCAAGCGGAAGTCCGGTATCCTCGCCACGATCCTTGAGAAGAAGTATGGCTTCGACGATTTCAACGACTGGTTCTTCGCTGGCGGCGCACGTCTGATCGGTCGAGGGCTATGGAAGGGCGGCGACCAGATGCTGATCGACGGCGTGATAGTGAATGGCTCGGCCAAGCTGGTGGGCTGGACTGCTTCGGTGGCGCGCTTGTTGCAGAGCGGCCACATTTACCAGTATGCATTTTCGATGATTTTCGGCGTCTTCGTTTTGCTGACGCTGTGGTTCAACCGAGCTTGAAGCGCGACTGGAATACCTACTGATGATCGCATCCAACCTGCTCAGCCTCTCGATCTGGGTGCCCATTGCGGGCGCTGTTATCGTGCTCGCCACGGCTTCCGACCGTAATGCCGGCCTGACCCGTCCGTTGTCGCTGATTTTTGCTTTGCTCGGCCTTCTCGTCACCATCCCGCTTTACACCGAATTCGACGCGAGCAAGAGCGCCATGCAATTCGTCGAGTCGACACCGTGGATTCCGCAATACAACATCAACTACTTCCTCGGCGTAGATGGCATCTCGGTGCTGTTCATCCTGCTCAACAGTTTCATCACCGTGCTGGTGGTGCTGGCCGGCTGGCTCGTGATCCAGAAGAAAGTGGCCCAGTACATGGCTGCCTTCCTGGTCATGTCGGGACTCATGAACGGCATTTTCTGCGCGCTCGACGCGGCGCTGTTCTACGTCTTCTTCGAGGCTTCGTTGATCCCGATGTACATCATCATCGGCGTCTGGGGCGGACCGAACCGCGTGTATGCGGCGTTCAAGTTCTTCCTCTACACGCTGGCGGGTTCCTTGCTGATGCTGATCGCCTTGATGTATCTGTTCCTCCAGTCGGGCGGCAGCTTCAATATCCTCGAGTGGCACAGCCTGCCGCTGCCGATGTCGGCGCAGACGCTGCTGTTCCTAGCATTCCTGGTGGCTTTTGCGGTCAAGGTGCCGATGTGGCCGGTGCATACTTGGTTGCCCGACGCGCACGTCGAGGCACCAACCGGCGGGTCGGCGGTGCTGGCGGCGATCATGCTGAAGCTCGGCGCCTACGGTTTCCTGCGGTTTTCCCTGCCGATCGCGCCGGATGCCAGCCATGCGCTGTCCGGCATGATGATTGCGCTGAGCCTGATTGCGGTGATCTACATCGGATTTGTCGCGCTGGCGCAGAGCGACATGAAGAAGCTGATCGCTTATTCGTCGATTTCGCACATGGGCTTCGTGACCCTGGGATTCTTCATCTTCAACCAGATCGGCTATGAAGGCGCGCTGGTGCAGATGATCTCCCACGGATTCGTGTCGGCGGCGATGTTCCTCTGCGTCGGCGTGATGTATGACCGCATGCACAGCCGCGATATCGCCGCTTATGGCGGGGTGGTCAATACCATGCCGAAGTTCGCGGCTTTCTTCCTGCTGTTCGCCATGGCCAACTGCGGCCTGCCGGCGACCTCGGGCTTCGTCGGCGAATTCATGGTGGCGTTGGGTGCGATCAAGTACAACTTCTGGGTGGGTTTCGCCGCAGCGACCACGCTGATCGTCGGCGCCGCCTATACGCTGTGGATGTACAAACGCGTTGCTTTTGGTGCCATTGGAAACAAACACGTGGCCGAGCTGACCGATATCGACAACCGCGAATTCCTGGTTCTCGGGCTGCTGGCGCTGTGCGTGCTTGGCATGGGCCTGTATCCGTTCCCGATTACCGATGTGATGCACGCTTCGGTCGACCACTTGCTCAAGCACGTGGCCATCAGCAAACTATGACCGGCCTGAACCAAGTCAAACCCGAGAACCGCACATGAACTTCGTCATGCCTGATTTCTACCCAGCCGTCTCGGAGATCTTTCTCCTGACGATGGCTTGCGTCATCCTGCTGATTGACTTGGTGCTGCCCCAACGGCAGCGCTGGCTGATTGCGTTTCTGACCCAGCTGACCCTGGTCGGTGCCGCGATCCTTACCTTCATGACGGCCGATGGACAGGTGGTGCTGACCTTCAGCAACATGTATGTCGACGACCTGATGGGCGACTTCCTCAAGCTGCTGGTGTACGTCTCGATGATCCTGATGCTGGTGTACAGCCGTGGCTATCTGGCGGCGCGCGACCTGGAGAAGAGCGAATTCTACCTGCTGGCACTGTTCGCCACACTGGGCATGACGGTGATGATTTCGGCGAGCCATTTCCTCACCCTGTATCTCGGCCTGGAACTGCTGTCGCTGTCGCTGTATGCTTTGGTGGCGCTGGACCGCGATTCGGCACGCGCCACCGAAGCGGCGATGAAATATTTCGTGCTCGGTGCGATGGCTTCGGGCTTGTTGCTTTACGGCATGTCGATGATCTACGGCGCCACCGGCACATTGGAAATCGGCGGCGTGGCGCAGTCGATCTATCACGGCGTGGGCAACAAGACCGTGCTGGTGTTTGGTCTGGTGTTCCTGGTCTCCGGATTGGCATTCAAGCTCGGCGTGGTGCCGTTCCACATGTGGGTTCCCGATGTCTATCATGGCGCGCCCACGCCGATTACGCTGTTCATCGGCTCGGCACCGAAGCTGGCGGCGTTTGCCATGGTCATGCGGCTGCTGGTGTATGGCTTGTTCGAACTGTCTGCCGAATGGCAGGCGATGCTGACGATCCTGGCGGTGCTGTCGATCGCCATCGGTAACATAGTCGCCGTCGCCCAAACCAATCTCAAGCGCATGCTGGCCTATTCGGCCATTTCGCACATGGGCTTCATGCTGCTCGGCCTGATTAGCGGCACTGTTGGCGGAGACCGCCATTTTGCGCTGAATGCCTACAGCTCGGCGATGTTCTACAGCATTTCCTACGTGCTGATGACGCTTGGTGCCTTCGGCATGATCCTGTTGCTGTCGCGCGCCGGCCATGAGGCCGAGGAACTGGAAGACTTCAAGGGCCTGAGCCAGCGCAGTCCGTGGTTTGCGCTGATGATGGGCATCCTGATGTTCTCCCTGGCAGGGGTGCCGTTCTTCATCGGCTTCTGGGCCAAGTTCGCGGTGCTGCTGGCGGTGGTCGACACCGGCCAGGTGTGGCTCGCCGTAGTCGCCGTGTTCTTCTCGCTGATCGGCGCTTTCTACTACCTGCGCGTGGTCAAGCTGATGTGGTTTGACGCACCGGTGAACCCCGTGCCGATCCAGGCCGGTCTCGACATGCGTGTGCTGATCTCGGCCAATGGACTGGCTGTGGCCCTGCTGGGTGCCTTTCCGCAGGCGATCATGACCTTGTGTACCTTCACCCTGCTGCGTTCGTTGTAGGGCAATCGCAAGGCAAGACGGCTCAGCGCACTTGAGCACGGACGACCTGACTGAGATTTGTTTGTCGACGGAGGAAGTCTTCAGCGGCTGCCTGCTGAAAGTGCATAGCGACCGGGTGCGTCTGCCCGATGGTTCCGAAGGCGTCCGCGAGCACATCTCTCATCCCGGCGCGGTAGTCATGCTGGCAGCGCTCGACAACGGCAAGTTGTTGTTCGAACGGCAGTTCCGTTATCCCCTGGGACAGGTTCTCCTGGAATTGCCTGCGGGAAAGATCGACGCCGGCGAACACCCCCTGGATACGGCACGGCGCGAACTGCGCGAGGAGACCGGCTACAAGGCCAAGAGCTGGCGTCATCTGGGCACCATGCATCCCTGCGTCGGCTATTCCAACGAGAGCATCGAAATCTTTCTTGCCCACGGCTTGTCCTATGTCGGCCATGCCCTCGATCATGGCGAATTCCTCGATGTGGTGGAACTTTCCCTGGCCGATGCCGTGTTGAGCGTGCGGGACGGCGGGATCACCGACAGCAAGACCATCACCGGCTTGTTCTGGGCGGAGAAAATTTTCTCCGGAGCCTGGGATTTTCCAGCATAGAATAAGCTCCTTATATCAGCTGGCCGAATCGGCTGGCTGGTGGTCATGGCAAACAGGAGTTGACGATGCAGGTTCAGGCCGAGCCGCGCGCCACCGACGACAGGGAGCTGGAGGGGAATAGCGCCGAAAAACTGCGCGCCCTCAGCATCCTGTCCGAAGTCACGGCCAGCCTCGCCGACGAAGACGATGTCGAGGAATTGCTCGGGCGTTTCCTCGGCACCATGATCCGTCTGGCCGAAGCCAGCGCCGGTGCGGTGCGGGTGCTCACCAGCGACGGACTGCACATGCGCTTGGTCGGTTCGCTCGGCTTGCCGCCGGATTTGGTGGAGCGCGAACGCGTGGTGCCGGTGGACTGCGGTTACTGCGGCAGCGCCGTGCTCGAAAACCACTCGCGCTACGAGATCGACTTGCATCCCTGCGCGCTCCGAACGGGCCACGATTATTTCGATAATGGCTGCCAGGCCATGCTGATCGTGCCATTGCAGCACGGCGGCAAACTGCTCGGCACCTTCAGCCTGTTCCTGCCCAAGCGTTTCGAGTTGCCCGAGGATGTGGCGCTGCTGTTCCGGTCGATCGCCGAGCATCTCGGCATGGCACTCGAAAACGCCCGGCTCAAGCGCGAAAACCTGCGCATTACGCTGATGGGCGAACGGCAAATGATGGCTGCCGAGGTGCACGATTCCTTGGCCCAGACCTGCGCCTACATGAAAATGCGCATGTCGCTGCTGCAGGAAGCGCTATGCGACCAGGACACCGAACTGGCCAGCAAGTATGCCGGCGATGTTGGCCAGGCTTTGGATGAAGCCTACCTGAATCTGCGCGAATTGCTCTCGCATTTTCGCAGCGGCATGGACCCGCTCGGCCTGCTGCACGCGCTTGATCGTGTGGCCGCCACTTTCCAGGAGCGTACCGGGATCGGCCTGGAATATCTGAATCGCATCACCGACCTGCGCCTCTCGGTGGACCAGGAAGCCCAGGTGTTCTATATCCTCCAGGAGGCGCTCGCCAACGTCGTCCGGCATGCCGGCGCCAGCCGCGCCCGCCTGATCCTGGAAGGTGTCGGCGATCACTATGTGGCGACAGTGGAAGACAACGGCAAGGGCAGGCGGGATCTGTTCGCGCACACCCATCCTGGTGGCCGCATCGAGGAACCTGCGCACCAGCATTTCGGTCTGACCATCATGCGCGAGCGCGCCCAGAAGATCGGCGGGCAGATCGACATCGCCACTCTCCCTGAAGGCGGTACGCGTGTCCGCCTGACCTTTCCCGTCATGGCCGGAAGACCGCGATGAGCGACAAGCTGGTCAGCGTGCTGCTGGTCGACGACCATACCCTGTTTCGCAAGGGCCTGGCGGAACTGCTCGAACGGCGCGGCCAGATTCGTGTCGCGGGCATGACCGGCAATCCGGAGGAAGCGATGCTTCTGCTGCGTGATCAGCGGCCCGACGCGGTCATCGTCGACCTCAACATGCCGCCGCTGGGCGGCCTTTCCCTGATCCGCCGCATACGCGCAGAGGAATGGCAAGGTGCGGTGCTGCTGCTCACGGTCAGCGATGCCGAGGAAGATCTCTCGGATGCCATGTGCAGCGGCGCGCGAGGCTATCTATTGAAGGACATGGAGCCGGACGATCTGGTCGATGCGATACAGCGCGCGGTTCGTGGCGAGACGGTGGTGGCGCCGGCGATGACCCTGAAACTGGTGCATCTGTTGCGCGGCGGCACGCCCGCCGACGCCAGGGAGTCCGCCCTCAAGCAACTTACCACGCGCGAGCGGGAAATCCTCAATCACCTGGCGCAGGGGCTTTCCAACAAGGCCATCGCCCGCATGCTCGACATCAGCCATGACACTGTCAAGTTGCATGTGCGCCACATCCTCTCCAAGCTCAATCTGACCTCGCGGGTCGAGGCGGCGGTGTTCGCCGTCGAGCAGAAAAACGCGCAACTGGGGCGGCGCGGGGAGTAGACCCCTAGCAGCCCGCCGCCGGCAGCCACACGCGGAAAGTGCTGCCCTTGCCGGGTTCGCTGTCGACTTCGATGCGGCCGTGATGGTGGTTGACGACGATGTCCCAGGAAACCGACAAGCCCAGACCGGTGCCGGTACCGACAGGCTTGGTGGTATAGAAGGGTTCGAAGATGCGTTGCTTGACTTCGGTGCGCATGCCGCAGCCGCTGTCTTCCACCTCGAACCAGACCCAGCGAGAACCGTCGCGGCTGGCTTCTCCGGCACGGATGACAATGCGGCCGCGCGCTTCGATGGCCTGGGCGGCATTCACCAGCAGGTTCATCACCACCTGGTTGATCTGCCCGGGAATGCAGCGCAGCGGCAACTGCGGCGGCAATTCGCGGATCACCTCGGCTTTGTACTTCAGTTCGCTCCAGGCCACACTGAGAGTGCTCTCGATGCCGGCGACGAGATCGGCATCCTGCATCTCGACGGCATTGGCGTGCGAAAAGTCCTTGAGATCCTGCACGATCTTCTTGATCCGGTCGAGGCCCTCCTGCGATTCGCGCAGCAGCGCCGCGAGATCCTCGCGCAGGAAAGCCAGATTGGTCTCGGCATTGATTTCCGCCAGCCGCGGCGAGACCGGCAGGTTTTTCGCTTCGCAATCGGCGTAGGCATCGATCATCATGAGTAATTGTTCGACATAACGACCGAGCGTGCCGAGGTTGGAATTGACGAAGCCGATGGGATTGTTGATCTCGTGCGCCACGCCTGCGGCGAGCTGGCCGACTGCTGCCATCTTGCTGGCCTGCAAGAGTTCCTGGGTACGCTCCGCCACGCGTTGTTCAAGGTGCAGATTGGATTGAACCAGCCCCTGGTTTTGCAGCGACAACACGTGGTAAAGCTGGCGCAGCGCTTTCAGCAGTACCGCCATGGAGTTGTCCGTCGGTTGTTGCTCATGCTGCCAAGCGGTGTCGGCTGTCATGCCGCCGGCGATGAGCGCCAGCTGCCGCGCCGTCGATTGGTCTTCGCCGAGAATATGATAAGTCAGCCATGACGACAGGAAGTCTTCGAGGATTTCGACAGGCTGTTCCTGCATCGCGTGCATCGCCCACATCTGCTCGAGCTGCTCGACGAAGTGACGGTGGTGCTTGCGGTGCAGTTCGAAGTGGCGACGGTCGATGCCGCTTGCCGCCATCAAGTCCTCCTCCGTGGCGAAGTGAAAACCCACGTAGTCTTTCAATTCGGACACTATCTGCGGCAATTCCTCATCCACATCGCCGCCCTTGATCAGCAGATCGCTGACGCGATTGATGAGGCCGACAAGCAGATGATGCTGCTCGTCGATTACGGCGATGCCGGTTTCGAACCGCTTGTTCCAGGCAAAGGGCTGCATGTTTCAGGTTTCCTTCCGTACATGGACGATCACAGGCTCGTCGGCTTCATCCTCGATACGCCTCAGGTGGGCGATGGCGGTGGCATCGAGTGTATAGCCTGCGGCGAGCAGCAGATAGCCGTCGCGGTGCGAAAGATCGTCGGCCAGAACCATGCCGGGGCGCAGCTCGGCAGGGCGCAGGCCGATTTCGCGCCATTTCGGCTGTTCCTTCCCGGCCAGCCAGATGGCGAAGGCGTCGACCACGCGCGGATCGTAGCGGTGGCTGCGTTTGCCGATGATGTATTGCAGCGCCTCGGCCGGCTTGAGTTGGCGTTGCGTCAGGGTGCCGAGTTGCAGCGCGTCGTAGTCGTTCACCACGGCGAGGATGCGTGCTGCCATGGGTATGGTATCGCCGGCCAACCCGTCGGGATAGCCGGAACCGTCGAACTGTTCGTGATGGTGGCGTATCGCCAGCACCGCTTCCTGCAGCTGATCCACCGCCATCAATAGATTTTCTGCGATCACCGGATGTTTCTTCACCAGCACGCGCTCCTTGCCGGAAAGGCTGTCGAAGGGCTTGCTGAGCAGATGATCGGGCAGCCCGATCTTGCCGATGTCATGAAGCAGCCCGGCCAGCATGGCTTGCTGGGGCGATGCATCGGCCATGTCCATCTGCGTTGCCAGCAGCCGCGCCATGTCGGCCACGCGCCGACCGTGACCGACGAAGTGGCTGCCTAGAATGCCGCCGCGCAGTTCGGTCAGCCCGGAGAATACCCGTACCGAGTTGATAAAGCCGCGCTTCAAGTCGCCATGCGCTTTTTCGAGCGAGGCCAAAGTGGCTTGAAGTTGCGTCGTGCGTTCCGCTACCTTCTGTTCGAGGCCGGCGTTGAGTGCGCTGAGTTCTTCGTTCTGCCGTTGCGTCAGCGCCAGCAGGCGCGCATTTTCGGCGGACAACCGCTGTTGTTCCAGCGCATCGCGCACCGTCAGCACAATTTCCTCGTCATTCCATGGCTTGGCGATGTAGCGCCAGATTTCACCGCGGTTGATGGCGGCGATGGTCGACTCCATGTCGGCGTAGCCGGTGAGCAGGATGCGCATCACGGTCGGCCAGCGGACTCGTACCTGTTCGAGAAACTGCGCACCATCCATTTCCGGCATGCGCATGTCGGAGACGACCAGGTTGACTGCCTCGCGCCCGAGCACCGCCAGTCCTTCGGCGCCGCTGTTGGCCGTGTGAATCACGTAGCCGTGAGGACGGAATTGCCGGTGCAGCGCCGTGACGATGCCCGGTTCGTCGTCGACGAACAGCAGCACCGGGCGATGGCCATCGGTATTCTCGTTAGCGCCAGCGAGTATCATGGTAAAGGTACGGGGATATCCAAGCCTTATGTTACTCCCGCCGTCGAGCGGCAGGCACTTCACTTGACTAATGCGCGAGGCGGCCTTCGTCTGCCGGGGCTCGGCAAATTTTAAAACCGTAGCCAAATGGTCTAATATTCAGGTTGAAAACCGGATGCCATAGTCCTAAGGAAGCACTGAATAAGTCCGTCATTCCGGCGAAGGCCGGAATCCAGAAGCCACCTGGATTCCGGGTTCCGCTACGCGGCCCCGGAATGACGCTATTTCTGTCACCCATATAGGTAATCTTCAATAATGCCTGGGGAGTGTTGCAAATGCCAGACTTCATGATGAGTTGGTTCGGTAATGAAGGCTTCATGCCGCATGGCCATTGCTTCCTGTGGACGCCGTCGCTGCTATGGACTTTCGTCGTTTCCGACGCATTGATCGTCTTGTCCTATTATTCGATCCCGCTTGGCTTACTCTACTTTGTCGGAAAGCGGAAAGACCTCCAGTTCAACTGGATATTCAAGTTGTTCTCGGTTTTCATTTTCGCTTGCGGGACGACGCATCTGCTCGCCATCTGGACCATCTGGCATCCGGATTATTGGCTGGATGCCGGCGCGAAGGCGATAACTGCCCTGGTATCATTGATTAGCGCGATTCTCCTGTGGCCGTTGATCCCTCGCGCGGTGCGACTGCCCAGTGCCAGCCAGCTGGAACAGACGGTTGCGCAACTGGAACAGGAGATAGAGGAGCGCAAAGCCATCGAGGCCGAATTGTCGCGGCTGAAAAATCTCAGCGAAGACAGGTTCCACAGTATATTCAATCAATTTGCCGTCGGCATCGTGGAAGTCGATGCCACTACGCGCCGCATCCTGCGCGCCAATAACAAATATTGCGAGATCGTGGGATATGGCGAGGATGAGTTGATGCAAGCGAACTCCAGTCCCATCACGTTTGCCGATGATTTGCAGGCCGACCTGGATAGCCTGCAGGCTTTGCGTGATGGGCAGATCAGGGAATTTACCCTGGAGAAGCGTTATCGCCGCAAAGACGGCAGCACGATCTGGGTGAATGTGAACGTATCCCCATTATGGAATATAGGCGATCCTCCCGGCGCCTATATCGCCATTGTCCAAGACATCAGTGCGCGCAAGCTGGCGGAGCAGTCGCTCCAGCAACAGCTTGATGAACTTCGCCGCTGGCATGAGGTTACGCTGGGACGCGAAGAGCGCATACTGGAACTCAAGCGCGAAGTGAACCAACTGCTGGTGCGGGTCGGCGAGCCGCTACGCTATGCCAGTGTTGAATCAAACAAAGACGGCGGCAATTTGCCCGCCGCACCGAAAACATAACAGACGACTCAAATGGTTTTCGAATGATGCTTCGTCCGTGTTCTTTCCCATTCTTCAAGGCGCTGGCCAAGGGCGCCGGACTGGTCAGCGTCTTGGTCGGCGTGGCGGTCCTGCTCGGCTGGTTGCTGGATAACGCCCTCCTGAAGAGCATTCATCCGAGCCTGGTCGCAATGAAGACCAATACCGCGCTGGGTTTTCTCTTATCGGGTGTGGCGCTGTGGTTGAAGGACTCCAGCGTACCCTCTCTGCGGCAGCGGATCGGACAGGCCTGCGCCGGCATCGTGGTTCTGCTCGGCTTGCTGACGCTGGTTGAATACCTCGGCGGCGGCAACCTCGGCATAGACCAATTGCTGTTTGAAGAACCGGCAGGCGCCATCGGCACCCTGGCCCCGAACCGTATGGCGCCGGCTTCTGCGCTAAGCTTCCTGTTCTTTGGGGTGGCACTGCTGCTGAACGGCGAATCGCGGCGTGGCGGTCGTCTGGTCTTTGCCATGGCGGTGCTGACAGCCATCCCCGCCATGCTATCGGGACTGAGCTACCTATACGGCGCCACCAACCACTACGGCATCGGTTACTACACGCAGATGGCCGTGCATACCGCGCTGGGGTTCCTCGTACTTGCCGCAGGGATACTTTGCTTGCAGCCCGAGCGGGGACTGATCCGACTCATTAGCCGCCATGATACGGGTGGCGTGATCGCCCGCCGCCTGTTGCCCGCGACAATCGTCCTGCCGGTCTTGCTCGAGTGGTCGAACCAGTTCGGCTGGCGAACCAGGGCTATCGAGCCGATATTTGGCGCGGTGTTTGTCGATGTCGCCAATATCCTATTGTTTTCGGCGCTGATCGTGTGGCTCGCTCGATCAATTTCTCGAGCCGATAGCAAACGCAACTCGATGCATGCATTGATAGTGAGGAACGAGGAACTCTATCGATCGCTCTTCGACCACATGCTCAATGGCTTCGCCTATTGCCGCATGCTGTTCGAGCATGGCATCCCCCAGGATTTTATTTATTTGAAGGTCAACGCCGCCTTCGAAACACTGACCGGATTAAAAAATGTCGTCGGCAGGAAAGTCAGCGAAGTCATTCCGGGTGCTCGTGCGACCAGCCCGGAATTATTTGAAATCTATGGCCGGGTGTCGCTGAGCGGAAAATCGGAGCACTTCGAAATCTACCTGGAAGCGCTGAAGATGTGGTTCTCTATCTCGGTATATAGCCCCGAGCGGGAATATTTTGTCGCCGTCTTCGAGGTCATCACCGAGCGTAAGCGGGCGGAATACGCAGCCCGTGCTTCGCAGGCCGAAACCTCGCGCCTGCTGGCCGAATCCGAGCGGTCGCGGCTGGCATTGCTCAGCATGATGGAGGAGCAGCAGGCGACGCAGGCGGCGCTAAGCCACAGCGAAAGTCGGTTCCGGGCGCTGATCGAAAATGCCTCGGATATCACCATCGTGATCACCGCCAGCGGTCTGATCAAATATATCAGTCCTTCGGTTAAACGGGTCGGTGGCTATGATCCCGAGGAAGTGCTTGGCAGAAATATACTGGAGTTCGTTCACCCCGATGATCTGCCGATGATAAAAACTAACCTGGCGCAGATCATGACGGACGATTCGGCAAACACGCTTCTTGTCGAAGCGCGTTGCCAGAGGAAGGACGGCCCGTGGCGCACGATGCAGATATTGACCAAGAATCTGCTGGCCAATCCGACAGTCGGCGGAATCGTCGTCAACATGCGCGACATCACCGAACGCCGGCTTCAAGAAAAGGCAACCGAGCGACTGAACCGCATTTTCGCATCGCTGAGCCATGTGAATAAGATCGCCATGCGAGTTCAAACGCAGGAAGAATTGTTTGTGGACACCTGTCGGGTGCTCGTCGATTATGGCCAGTTCAAGATGGCTTGGATCGGTTGGCTGGATACGGAAACCGGCATCGTTGTGGCCATTGCCCAGTACGGCGACGATTCGGGCTATCTCAGGAACATCCGCATCAGCGCTAACGATGAGCCCATCGGCAGAGGCCCTACCGGCACGAGCGTGCGCGAAGGCCGTCCCTATATCTGCAATGATTTCTTCAATGATCCATGCACGGAACCGTGGCGCGAAGCGGCTGCCGGTGCCGGCTTCAAGTCATCGGCCGCACTGCCCCTCTACCTGAATGGCGTGGTGTCCGGTGCGCTCACCATTTACGCTGCGGAAGCCGGTTTTTTCGGCGACACGGAAATGGCTTTGATGGAAGAAACCGCCAGGGATATTTCCTTTGCCCTGGATCACATCGCCAGCGAAAACGCCCGCAAGCAGGCAGAAGAATCCCTGCGCCTGGCCGACCGGGTGTTCCAGAGCACCGCCGAGGGCATTGTCGTGACCGATGCCGATGCCAATATCGTTGCGGTCAATCCGGCCTTCGAGCTTATCACCGGTTACCGTCAGGCCGAGGTGCTGGGCAAGAATCCGAATTTGCTCCAATCCGGCCGCCAGGACCAGGCTTACTATCGCGACATGTGGGCCACCCTGCTGGCCAGGGGCCAATGGCACGGCGAGATATGGAACCGTCGCAAGAGCGGCGAAGTTTATCCGGAATGGCTCAACATCAGCGCTGTCAGGGACATACAAGGCCGCACCAGCCACTATGTGGCCGCGTCCAGCGACATCACTTCGATCAAGCTGGCGCAGCAACAGATCGAGTTCCTGACCCACCACGACGCCTTGACCGGCCTGCCTAACCGCACCTTGCTCAAGGACCGCCTGGCTCAAGGCATGCAACGCGCCAATCGCGAGAACACGCCGCTGGCGCTGCTTTACCTGGGACTCGACCACTTCAAGAACATCAACGAAACCCTTGGGCATGCGGTCGGAGACACCGTGCTGCAGGAAGTGGCGCGGCGCCTGACTGAGGCGACGCGCGCCGGCGACACCCTGGCACGACTGGGCGGCGATGAATTCGTGCTGCTACTGGAAGACGATGTCATCGCCCAACAGGCCACGGTGGCGAGAAAACTGCTGGATTTGTTTACTGCCCCCATCTTCGTTGACGGCAACGAACTGGCGGTGACCGCCAGCATCGGCATCAGCATTTACCCTGACGATGGCGCGGACGCCAGTACGCTGCTGCAGCATGCCGACCAGGCCATGCACAATGCCAAAGCGGCAGGGCGGAACACCTACCGCTTCTTCGACCCGGCGCTTTCTGTCGGCGTGCTCGAACGCCTAAGCATGGAAGCGGCACTGCGTCGCGCAATGGTGCGCAACGAATTGCTGCTGCATTACCAGCCGCAGGTGGATTTGTATAGCGGCGAAATTGTTGTGCTGGAAGCCTTGTTGCGCTGGCGACATCCAGAAAAAGGCTTGTTGTTGCCGGCGGAATTCATCCCCTTGGCGGAGGAAACCGACCTGATCGTACAGATCGGCGCCTGGGTGCTGCAGGAGGCTTGCCGCCAGTTGCAGGCCTGGCATGCAACTGGTCATGCCAGGTTGTGCGTGTCGGTCAATGTGTCGGCCTTGCAGTTTACCCATGGCGCCATGGAGGAAACCTTGGCGCAAGTACTGCGCGATACCGGGCTGAATGGCCACTTTGTCGAACTGGAGCTGACCGAAAGCCTGATCATGTTCGATTACGACAAGACCAAAGCCTTCCTCAAACGACTCAAGGCGCTGGGCGTCGGGCTGGCGGTCGACAATTTTGGCCTCGGCCATTCCAGCTTGAGCTACCTCAAACATTTCCCTATCGACAAGCTGAAAATCGATAAATCGTTCATCGGCGGCATCGTTACCGACCGCGACGATGCCGCTATCGTACAGGCGATGATTGCGATGGGACATAGCTTGCAGCTGAAAATGATCGCCGAGGGCGTGGAAAGCGAGGCCCAGGCGGGCTATTTGCGCACATTGCATTGCGATCTGATGCAGGGGTTCTACTTCAGTCATCCCTTGCCGGCAGGCGAGATTCCCGCGCTGTTGAGCACGCATGAAACGCGATCGAGATCCCCGGCGGTCCATGGCGAGCGTGTGCTGTTGCTGGTGGATGACGAAGTCAACGTATTGTCAGCCTTGAAACGCTTGCTGCGCCACGACGGCTACCATATCCTGACCGCCACCAGCGCCGAGGAGGGGCTGCAGTTGCTGGCCAAGCATCCCGTCGGCGTGCTCTTGTCCGACCAGCGCATGCCGGGCATGTCAGGCATCGATCTATTGAGCCGGGTGAAGGTGATGTATCCGAAAGTCATACGCATGATACTGAGCGGCTACACGGATGTGAATAGCATCACCGAAGCGATCAACAGCGGCGAGATTTACAAGTTCATCACCAAGCCTTGGGAGGATGAACCCTTGCGCGAAGTGCTCAAGGAGGCTTTCATGAATTACGAAACTAAGCAGACGCTGGAAACGCACCCCAGAACCAAGGGTGGGCACTAGAATGACATCGTTCGTCTCTCACTAGAACGACAGGAGGCCGATCATGGATTCAGTCAGTGTATCTCCTGCCGTCATTCCGCAGCAAGAAAACCGGGAGTGGCTGCACCTGGTCGCCGATGCCGCGCTTGACGCAATCGTCATGATCGATAACGAGGGAAGGATTTCGCTTTGGAACAAGGCGGCGGAGAGAATCTTCGGCTATGCCGCCAGCGAGGCCTTGGGCAAGGATGTGCATGCCCTGATCACTCCGCAGCGCTACCTTGCCGCCAGCGCGCAGGCATTCAGTCATTTCAGGACCACGGGAGAGGGAGCGGCGCTGGGAAAAACCCTGGAGCTGTACGGCATCAGGAAAAGCGGCGGCGAATTCCCGCTGGAACTGTCTCTTTCTGCGCTCAACTATCGGGGAAACTGGCTGGCTGTCGGCATGGTGCGCGATATCACCGAACGCAAGCAAGCCGATTTGGCCTTGCAGCAAAGCGAAAACAAATTCCGTTCCATCATTGAACTGTCCCCGGTGCCGTATGCGCTGAACGATCTGCAACAAAACGTGACTTTGTTGAATCCCGCCTTCGTTAAGGCTTTTGGCTATTCCATGGAAGATATCCCCACCTTGTCGGATTGGTGGCTCAAAGCCTACCCGGACCGGAAATATCGCGAATGGGTAACGATGGCATTGCGGGATCGCTTGGCAAAAGTCAAGCAGGAGGGAACGGAGTTTGAACCCCTGGAAGTGAATATTTGCTGCAAGGATGGCAGGGTTCGCACCGCGATGATTTTCTTGGCTAATCTCGGTGAGTCGTTTAATGGAACGCATCTATCCATTCTTCATGATGTCACCGAACGCAAACAGTTGGAGCAGTCGTTGCGCAAGAGCGCGGCACTCTTGAAACAGGCCCAGGAAATCACCAGAGTCGCCGGCTGGGAATACGATGTGGCGGCGGGCAAGATGGAGTGGACGGAAGAAGCCTATCGAATTTTCGGCGTTCCCACGGGTTATGACCTGGACGACGTCGCACAGGATATAGAATTGTTCTTTGCGCCCGAAGCAAGGCCGCATTTGATGGGTGCCTTCACACGACTGGTCGAACAAGCCGAGCCCTATGATCTTGAGCTGCCTTTCGTCAGCGCCACGGGAAAGAGTAAATGGGTAAAAACCACCGGCCGCGCGGAATTCGTCGATGGCAGCGTGCGGCGTGTGTTCGGCTGCATAGTCGATATCACCGGGCGCAAGCGGGCAGAAGCCAAAATCCAGGGGCAATTTGAAAATATTGCGACAATCAATGCCCAATTGATCGAGACCAACAAACAGTTGACGCAAGCGCACAACCAGTTGCTGCAATCGGAAAAAATGGCCTCGATCGGTCTGCTTGCCGCGGGAGTGGCGCACGAGATCAACAACCCGGTCGGTTACGTATATTCCAATCTTGGCACCCTGGAAAAATACCTGGCCGATATTTTGTCGATGGTGAGCAAGTACGAGGAAGCCGAACGGCTGATGGACGCTCACACCCAGGAAATCGGCGCAATCCGCCAGTTCAAGGCGCAGATCGACCTGGACTATCTCCGCCAGGACATCCATTCCCTGCTCGCCGAATCGCGTGAAGGGTTGATGCGGGTGAAGAAGATCGTGCTCGACCTCAAGGATTTTTCCCATATCGGCGACAACGAAGGATGGAAGTGGGCGGACCTCCAGCAAGGGCTGGAGAGTACCCTGAACGTGGTGTGGAACGAGTTGAAGTACAAGTGCGAAGTCGTCAAGGAATACGGCGCACTGCCGCAGATACCCTGTCTGCCGATGCAACTCAACCAGGTCTTCATGAACCTGCTGGTGAATGCCGCGCAAGCCATCGACTCCAAGGGAACCGTCACCATCCGCACCGGCCAGGAAGGCGACCGGGTGTGGGTGGAGATTGCCGATACCGGCAGGGGGATTCCGCCGGAAAACCTGCCGCATTTGTTCGATCCCTTCTTTACCACCAAGCCGGTGGGGCAGGGCACCGGTCTGGGACTGTCGGTATCTTACAGTATCGTCGAAAAGCACCACGGCAAAATCGAGGTGCACAGCGAAGTCGGCAAGGGCGCTACATTCCGTGTCTGGCTGCCGGTCAAACAGGAAAATATTCCGCAAGCTTGATTCATTCAGGAGATAAACCGTGAATACGCCTACCCCGCAATGCGTTCTGATCGTCGATGATGAGCCGAATATCGTCAGTTCTGTGCGCCGCGAATTGAGTGCGTCTTCTTCGGGACATTACCGCTATGAGGTCGAAGGATTTACCGAACCGGCCAAGGCGCTGGAGCGCGCACAAGCTCGGCACTTCGATGTGGTGATCAGCGACTTTCGCATGCCAAGCATGGACGGCTTGGAATTCCTTAAGGCATTCGCGAAGATTCAGCCCGACTGTGCGTGCATGGTTCTGAGCGGACAAACCGATATGGCCGCCCTGATAAAAATGGTCAATGAGACCCATATCTACCGTTTCATCCCCAAGCCTTGGCATGATTATTACCTCAAGGGCTCGGTTGCCCAGGCGATACAGTTCAACAGCGCGCTGCTGGAGAACAAACAGCTCGCCCAGGTGGTGCGCGATCTCAAGCTGCCGATCCCCGCCCTGGTGGAGAGCAACATCGACCAGATCCTGCTGGTCGACGACGACCCGAACATTCTCGGCAGTCTCTCGCGCATCCTTACCCATCACTCGCGCGTGGACGATCTGTACCTGGCCATACGTTCGGAAGTTGCCAGCCACAAGGGCCCCGTTCTGGATGAGGGCAAGATCAGCGTCCAGGTCACGCCTTCGCCGCTGCATGCGCTCAAGATGGCTGAGTCGATCGGCTATTCATGCATCGTTGCGGATTTCAAGATGCCGGAAATGAATGGTGCCGAGCTCTTGCAGAAATTCATGGACTTGCAGCCGGACTGCAGCCGGATACTGATCAGCGGCGTGGTCAGCCAGGACGATCTGGTGTATGCCGTCGATTCCGCCCATATCTTCGGCTTCATCGGCAAGCCGTGGCAGGACTTCGAGTTGAAATCCATGATCGCCCAGGCGCTGGCCTACCGAAGAATGCTGATCGAGAATCGCAAGCTGGCCGAGATGGTCAGGATAGCCAGGAAAAATGCGGCCGAGGGGGCATAAGCTGGATTTCGTCCCTTTCTTTACTGCCAAGAGACCTGCGATCCCGCCAAGCCATCAGGAAATCCTGAAGGTAACTATGGCATTCGCCATATTGTGCTCTGCCTTTGCGTAATCTATAAACAGAGCATTGGCGTTTGGTGCGGCAGAGTCCTGCCGGCCGGAGAGAATCAGGAGGAAACGGTATGCGAGAGTTGAAGACTCTCCTTAGCCTGCGTGGGCGTCTGCTGCTGCTGGTGCTACTCGCCGTCCTGCCGGCCTTCGGATTGATCGGCTATTCCACATGGGAAGACAAGGCCGCGGCGCAGGCGGAGGCGGAACACCAGACAAGGCAGTTGGCCTCGCTGATTGCCGATGAGCAAAAGCGTCTTATCGTCGAGGCGCAGCAGATGCTGTCCATCCTCTCGAACATTCCCTATGTGACCGTACCAGAGCTGCTACCGCGCTGCCGCCAATCTTTGCCCCGCATCCGTCAGCAAAACCCGTTCTATGCCAACATCGGTATGGTCGATGCCGAAGGCAACCTGTTGTGCAGCGCCATACCTTTCGACACACCGATCAATTTCTCTGACAGAGCCTGGTTCCGGCGCGCCGTCGCGAGCGGCAAGTTTGCCGTCGGCGACCCTATCGTCGGCCGGCTGACAGGGGCACCCAGCCTTGGCATGGGCTACCCAGTCTTCGGAGAGGACGGGCGTCTGCTGAAAGTGCTTTACGCTACGTTCGATCTCGCATGGTTGCAATATGCGGCACAGAAACTGGCAATGCCGTCGGGAACGACCGTTGCCGTGGTGGACGCCAATAACATCGTTTTGGCACGTCTGCCTGACTCGACGCGCGAATGGATAGGGAAGCCGGCTCCGGAACGGGAATTATTGGGACCGATACTTGCGGCTGGTTGCCGGGGCTTTACGGAATTTCCAGGCCAGGACGGCGTGCTGCGCCTCAACGCGATCGAACCGCTGCTGCGCATCGACGGCCGCTGCGCCTATGTGCGCGTCGGCGTGCCACGCGCCACCATCGATGCGCCGATCGAGCGGCAGTTGCTGCGTAATCTCGGCGCATTGTTGGCGCTCAGCGCACTGATATTCGGGCTGACCTGGTTCGGCAGCGACTGGTTCGTGCTGCGTCGCATTCGGGCGCTGATCGTCGCCACGCGACGCTTCGGCCAAGGCGATCTTGCAGCGCGTAGCGGACAGCCCCATTCGGCGGAGGAATTGGGACAACTGGCACGAAGCTTCGACGAGATGGCGGCGGGCCTGCAGGCACGCGAAACGCGCCTCGCCGCCGCCGATCGCGCCCTGGCGCGTGCCAACCGGGCGCTGACTGTGCTCAGCGCCGGCAACCGTGCCATGCTGCGCGCCACCGACGAGCAAACCCTGCTCGATGAAATGTGTCGGCTGGTGGTGGAAAAGGGCGGCTATCCCATGATCTGGATCGGCTTCGCCGAACAGGACGCGGCGAAAAGCATCCGTCCCGTGGCCCATCGCGGCTTTGACGCGGCGGCGCTCGATCCCGCTTGCCTCACCTGGGACGAAACGCGATCAGGCAACTGCCGGGCCGGCGTGGCGGTACGTAGTTGCCTGGCGCAAGTGTCCAGGGCCGCGGGCGCCGAACTGCTGCCTTGCCAGAGACTTTTCGGCTGTGGCGCCAGCATCGCCCTGCCGCTGGCCGATGGCAAGGGTGTCTTCGGCGTCATCATCATCTACACCACTGAGACCGACGCTTTCGACGAGGCCGAGATCGATCTGCTCAGCGAGGCGGCGGCGGACCTGGCCTTCGGCATCGGCCGGTTGCGGGACCAGACGCGGCGCAAAGAAGCGGAGGAGGCCAATCGCATCAAGTCGGAATTTCTCGCCAACATGTCGCACGAATTGCGCACGCCGCTCAATGCCATCATCGGTTTTTCCGAGGTGCTCAAGGATGGACTGGTCGGCGAGCTGGCGCCGCCGCAGCACGAGTATGTCACTGACATTTTCGATAGCGGTCGCCACCTGCTCTCGCTGATCAACGACATCCTCGATCTTTCCAAGGTCGAGGCCGGCCGGATGACCCTCGACCTGGAGGATGCGAACGTCAGCACGCTGCTGGAAAACAGCTTGTCCATCGTCAAGGAAAAGGCGACCGCGCACCGCATCACGCTGAAGCGGGAGGTGGCGGAAAACCTGGCGAATATCCGGTTGGATACGCGCAAGACCAAGCAGATCGTCTACAACCTGCTGTCCAACGCCGTCAAGTTCACGCCCGACGGCGGGCGCGTCACCCTGCGGGCGCGCCGCGCCAGCCGCAGCGAAATCGAACAGTGGGCCGCCACGCAGTCGAACAGCATGCGCCGGCCATTGCCACCGGGCGAGGCAAATGAGTTCGCCGAATTCCTGGAAATCAGCGTCGAGGACACCGGCATCGGCATCGGGCGTAGCGACGCGCCACGCCTGTTCCAGCCGTTCAGCCAGATCGATTCCTCGTTGTCCCGCCATTATGAAGGCACCGGCCTGGGCCTGGCGATGGTGATGAAGATGGCGGAACTGCACGGCGGCACTGTCGCCGTTGCCAGCGAGCCGGGCCAGGGCAGTTGCTTCACGGTCTGGCTGCCGTGGCGGCCGGCCGGCAATTCCGTCCCGTCCGCCGCCGCGATCACGGCGCTGGCGGTGGCCGACAGCGGCGTAGCGCTGGTCGTTGAGGACGACGATGGCGCCGCCGAATTGGTGAACCTGCAACTTGCCGCCGCAGGCGTGCGCGCGCTGCGTGCGGCCAGCGCCGAAGCGGCCTTGGCCCTGGTCGGCAGTGTGCATCCCGATGTCATCATCCTGGACATTTTCCTGCCCGGCATGGATGGCTGGGATTTCCTGGCGCGCATCAAGCAGCTGGATTCGCCGTGGGCCGATGTGCCGGTCGTCATCGCCTCGATCGTCGCCGATGCCCACAAGGGTTTTTCGCTTGGCGCGGCACAGGTGCTGCAAAAGCCGGTCGGGCGGGAAGACATGGCGGCGGCGCTGCATCGCCTCGGACTCGGCCTTGTCGATAGCCGGCAGTGCAAGGTGCTGATCGTCGACGACGACCCGAAAGCCGTCGAACTGCTATCGGCCTATCTCGCCGAACCCGGCTACCAGGTGTTGCGCGCCTATGGCGGAGCCGAAGGCATCGCGGTGGCACAGCGCGAACTGCCGGATCTGGTCGTGCTCGATTTGATGATGCCGGAGGTGAACGGCTTCGACGTCGTCGAGGCCCTGCGCGCACGGCCTGCGACGGCATCGATTCCCGTGATCGTGGTGACCGCCAAGCAACTGACACAGGCCGATCGAGACCTGCTCAACAGTTATGTCGCGGCGATCATGCAAAAGGCCGATTTCAACCACAGTCGTTTCGCCACCGAGGTGCGCAATGCCTTGTTTGCGCAGAAAGGAAGGCAGTCATGACGGGGCAGGTTCTGATCGTTGAAGACAACCCGGCCAACATGAAGCTGGCGGCGATGTTGCTTGGCAGGCTCGGTGTAACGGTGTTGCAGGCCGACAACGCAAACGACGGCATCGCGCTTGCTCAGGCCCACCATCCCGCGCTGATCTTGATGGACATCCAGTTGCCCGGCATGGATGGACTGACAGCGGCCCGCCTGCTGAAGCAGGATGCCGCGACACATGATATACGCATCGTCGCCCTGACCGCTTTCGCCATGCAGGGCGACGAGGAAAAGATCATCGCCGCGGGCTGCGACGGCTACATCCCCAAGCCGATCCAGTACAAGGAATTCCTCGCCACGGTTGAGGAGATGCTGGCGTCCGCGCCTACGCAATAGGACTAATCCATGAGCACGCAAAAATACGTCCTGATCGTCGATGACGACGCGCGCAACCGCAAGCTGGTGGAAACGCTGCTGCGCGCCGCCGGCCATGAGGTGCGTTGCGCGGGATCTGGCGCGGATGCGCTGGCGGCCGTTGCCGCCGCCGCACCCGAACTGATCCTGCTCGATCTGATGATGCCGGGTATGGATGGTTTCGAGGTGGCTCGGCGCTTGAAAGCCGATCCGTCGGCGCGCAACATTCCCATTGTCATGGTGACGGCGCTCGACGATGCCAGTTCGCGTGCCCGTCTCGCCGCCGCCGGCGTTTCCCAAGTGCTCGTCAAACCGGTAGACCGCTGGGCGCTGAATGCTTGCATGGACAAGCTGCTGGGAACATCGCCGTGAATGAGTCCGACTTGCACCTCGCCCAGAAGGAACTGGAGCGCATGAACCGGCTCTACGCCATGCTGAGCCATATTAACCGTGCCATCATGCGCGCCGAGGATCCCGACGAGCTTTATGCGCTGGCCTGCCGCATCGCGCTCGAGCAAGGCGGCTTCAGTTTGGCCTGGGTCGGATTGGTGGAACCCGGCAGCCGGCGCGTGCTGCCAGTGGCCAGCGCCGGCGTGGCGGCGGTGGAGCTGGCCGGCATCGTGGTTTCCGCTGCCGGTCGGGCGGAAGAATTGAGCCCCACAGGCTATGCCGTGTGCGAAGAACGCCCGTTCATTGTCGACGACTTGTTCGTCGACCCGCAGCAGACGCGCTGGCGAGACATTGCCTCACGCTGGGGAATCCGCACCTGCGGCGCGTTTCCGCTGCGACTGGAAGGCGTGGTCATCGGTGCGTTTACCGTGGCCGCCGGTGAGGTTGGCTTCTTCGGGCAGGCGGAAATCCACCTGCTCAAGGAAGTGGCGGACGATATTTCCTTCGCCCTCGATGTCATACGCCGGGAGGAGAAGCGCTCCGCCGCCGAATCGAAAATGCAATACCTGGCCTACTACGACATCCAGACCGGCCTGCCCGGCCGGGCGCTGTTCGAAGGACGCCTGGGTGAACTCTGCGCGCAGTCCCAAGGACACCGCACGCTGGCGGTGTTGGTGGCAAGGCTGAGGCGTTACCATGGCGTGCTGCAGACCTTGGGGCAAACCGCCGGGCTGGAGATTGCGCGCACGGTCGCCAATCGGCTGGAGTCGACTCTGCCGGCGCTGTTCGTGGCAAGGATCACGGAATCCGAATTCGCCGTGATGCTGGAAGACTCGCCAGAACAGCCTCTGGTCGAGGAAACCGCACGGCGGATGCATTGCGTACTGGCTGGCGGCGTCGACGTGGAAGGACAGGAAGTCTTTCTCGATCCTTTCGTCGGCATCGCGCTCCATCCGCGCGACGGCAGCGCGCAGGAACTGCTCAAGCATGCGGCGGTCGCCGCCGCGACGTCGCCGCATGATGCCAGCAGCATCTGTAGTTTCTTCGTCCCCGACATGGAGAAGGGATCGCAACAGCGGCTTGACCTCGACACCGCCTTACGCCGGGCGCTGGAGCGCAACGAGTTCCTGCTCCATTACCAGCCCCAGGTCGATCTCGTCAGCGGCCGCGTTGTCGGCATCGAGGCGCTGCTGCGCTGGCAGCGGCACGGACATGGCCTGGTGCTGCCGCAGGATTTTATTCCATTGCTCGAAGACAGCGGACTCATCTGGGCAGTCGGCGAATGGGCACTGCAAGAGGCCTGCCGCTGCAACCGGCAGTGGCAGAACGAGGGCTTGCCGCTGCTGCGCATGGCGGTCAACCTATCGGCCTGCCAGTTCCATGATGGAGACATATTCACCCTGGTGCGACGCGCCCTGGATGCAAGCAAACTCGATCCCGAGTGGCTGGAACTGGAACTTACCGAAGGCATCGTGCTGCTCAATGCGGATGCCGTCATCCGGACCATGCACAAGCTCAATGGCGACGGCATCAGCCACGCGTTGGACGATTTCGGCACCGGCTATTCCTCCCTCTCCTACTTGCAGCGCCTGCCAGTGGCGCGCATCAAGATCGACAAGAGCTTCATCACCAACATCACCTCCAGACCTACCGACGCCGCCATTGCCCGCGCCGTGGTCGGCATGGCCCACAGCCTGGGCGTGAAGGTGATCGCCGAGGGCGTCGAGACCGAGGGACAACTGGGCTACCTGCGCGGTCTTGGCTGCGAGGAGATGCAAGGCTACCTGTTCAGCCGCCCCCTCCCCGAAGACGAATTCGCGGCGCTGCTGCGGGATGGGCGCAGCATTGCCTTGCCGGACGCCGCCAAACCCGAGCGGGTGCTGCTGCTGGTGGACGACGAACCGGCCATACTCTCCGCTGTGCGTCGGGCGTTGCGGCGCGATGGCTACCGCATTCTTACCGCCGCCAGCGCCCGCGAGGGCTTCGATCTGCTGGCGAGTCACCCGGTCGGGGTGGTGGTTTGCGACCAGCGCATGCCGGAGATCACCGGCACCGAGTTTCTGCGTCGGACCAAGGAGCTCTATCCCCATACCGTACGTATCATCCTTTCAGGCTTTACGGAACTCAACTCGGTCATCGATGCCGTCAATCGCGGCGCGGTGTACAAGTTCCTCACCAAACCATGGGAGGACGACGTGCTGGCCGAATGTCTCAGGGATGCCTTCCGTCTTTACGAAATGGGACGCGACAACCGCGATCTGTCGCGCAAGCTGAAGGAGCTTGGTGCAACCTGATTTGCATTGCAGGCGTATTTAGCGTCCTTGGCTGATCCTGGGGGAATAGTCTCCGAAGTCGTTTCCAGGGAGTTGGCGTGGATTAACCGACTCTTTGAATGATTCGCGGCCCCTGGATGTCGCTGGCGCGCGGCAACACCACCGTAACCGCTGTCGAGTTTGCCTCGTCGGAGACATCGAGCGCTATGTGGCCGCCCTGAGCCTGGGTGAAGAGTCTTGCCGAGTAGGTACCGATCCCTGTGCCGTCCGGCTTGCCTTGCGTCACGAACTTGTCAAAAAAATGTTCGCGAATTCCCGCCGGCACGGTGCCCGTATTCTCTATCACAAAGCGCAGAGGCGCCTGGTCGTAAAGCGTAACCGATACTTGGCCGCTGTTGGGTGCGGCTTCGCAGGCGTTCTTCAACAGGTTCTGGAACAGCGAATAACAGAGCATGGCGTCTCCCAGCACCTCCGGCGTTTTGTTGCCCACGGAGTCGTCTATGTCTATCGAGATGGTCAAGCGCTTTTCGGCAAAGGTCGTGTGCGAAATTTCGACGATGCGCCGCAGGATGTCGAGAATCTTCACCGGCTTGGCGTCGAGTTTGAAACGGTCGGTCTCGATCTTGAATAGCTCGGATGAGCGGTTGATCATGCTGAGCATCTGCAATGCCGCCTCTTCGACAGTGCGCAACTGCTCCGCTTGCTTGCGATTCATCGAGTCGTCATCGACCAGCGTCTGCACCAGGCCAATGATGCCGGCCAGCGGTCCTTTCAAGTCATGGCGGGTGATCTGCTCGACATCCTCGCGCTGCCGCGCCGCCGCGAGCATGTCGTCATAGTCCGCCTGCAGCTGCTTGTGCAGTCCGACGTAACGCATGAAGTTGCGCACGCGCGGCTTGAGCACTTCGTTGTCGAATGGTTTGGTCACGAAATCCACGGCCCCCAGTTCCAGACCCTTCAGCCGCGCGTCTTCGATGGCCATGCCGGTGAGGAATATCACCGGTATGGTCTCGGCGCTGGGATGCTGGCGCATGCGGCGCGCCACCTCAAAACCGTCCATGTACGGCATCATGATGTCGAGCAGCACCAGGTCGGGAGGGTCGTTCGAACAACAGATTTCCAGGGCCTTTGCCCCATCGTCGGCAATGCGCACCGCGTATTCGTCCTTGAACAGGCGGGAGAGCGCGTGCTGGTACTCCGTGGAATCATCGACAATGAGTATGGTCGGACGCCGGGTTTCCCGCGCTGCGTCGCCATATGCGGCGGGCAGCGGCTTGGCGGGCGTCGGCGTGGCCTGGGCGAGGTTCGCGGCGAGCGGAGCGGCAGGAATGGCTATCCTGCGGGGCTTCCAGAGCAGCGCCTTGCCGATGCTGGTGGCGAGACGCTCGGTGGTATACGGTTTCACCAGCAGGCCGCTGACGCCGCAGGCAATAGCTTCCTTTACCCGGTCGCGCTCGGCCTCGGCGGTGATCATGACGAATGGCAGGCTGTAGAGCCGCTCGTCGGAGCGCACTTCCTTGAGCAGATCGATACCCGACATCACCGGCATGTTCCAGTCGGACAGCACGATATCGACATGTTGATTCTGCAAAATCCGCAAGGCTTCGGCGCCGTTGTTCGCCGTGGCGATCTTGTCGACCCCGAGGGAACGGAGTTGCGTGGCGATTGCTTGGCGCATGGCTTCGTAATCGTCTACGATCATGTATACATCCCTGTTGCTGATCATTGTGTCCTCATTCGGTTGAAGTCCGGTCGGTGAATTTCCGCGATGGCTCGGCGTCTTTCATGTCAGGCCGTCGCATCGGATTGTTGCACCGGCAGCCAGACCGTGAAGGTCGAGCCCTTGCCGAGTTCGCTGTGGACATCGATGCGTCCGCGATGCTTCTTCACGATGCTGTAGGCCAGCGAGAGACCTAGTCCCGTGCCCTTGCCGACGGGTTTGGTGGTGAAGAAGGGTTCGAACAATCGGTGCATGTTTTCGGGCGGGATGCCGATGCCGGTATCCGAGATGGCGACGAAGACCTCGTCGCCCTGGCGGCCGGTGCGTATCCCAACCTCGCCCTTTTCGGGAATGGCGTGTCCGGCATTAACCAGCAGGTTCATGAACACCTGGTTGAGCTGGGCGGGCACGCACCAGACCGGTGGCAGCTCGCCGTATGCCTTGTTTACCGTACACTTGTATTTGAGTTCATTCCAGACGATGTTGAGCGTCGAGTCGAGGCCCTGGTGCAAGTCGGCCCATTGCAACTCGGCCTCGCCGGCACGGGAAAAATTCTTGAGGTCGCGTACGATCTTGGCGACGCGGGACAGTCCGTCCCTGGATTCGGCCATGAGCTGTACGATATCGGTTTTGAGATAGTCGAAATCCTTTTCGCGCTTGAGCGCGCGTGCGGCATCGAGATGCGCACAGCCAAGGCAAGGGCCTTTCTCCACAGTTTCGTAGGCGGCGGCAATGGCGAAAATATCCTGCAGATAGCCTTCCAGGGTGCCGAGGTTGGAATGGACGAAGCCGATCGGGTTGTTGAGTTCATGCGCCACACCGGCGGCAAGCTGACCGATCGAGGCCATTTTCTCCGATTGCAGCAACTGGTTCTGCGCCTGCTCAAGCTTGGCGTTGAGTTCGCGCTGCTGGGCCAGGGTGGCCTTCAGCTCCTGCTCGCGCGACTTGCGCTCGCTGATGTCCTCGACCAGCATGACGAAGTAGTCGATGCGGCTGTCGGGCAGGCGCACACAGCGCGAGGCCACATAGGTGTCGGCCAACGCGCCGTCCTTGCGGATGAAGCGCTTGTCCAATGCGTACTCTTCGATATCCCCGGCCACCACCCGGTTGAACTGGGCGATTTCCGCATCCAGGTCGTCGGGATGGGTCAGTTCCGCCCAAGCCTTTGTCATTAGCGTCTCGCGCGTATAGCCGAGCATCTCGCACAGCGCATCGTTGATTTCGATCCATCCCTTGTCGGGATTGGTCGTGGCCATGCCGACCATGGAGCGTTCGAAGAATGCACGGAAATGCGCCTCGCTCCGGCGCAAGGCTTCCTCAGCCGCGCGTGTTTCGGTGATGTCGGTGCCATAGGTTACAACGCGTTCTTTTTCGCCCTGGACCGGATAGTACATGATGCGAAACATCCGACCGGCGCGCTGATCGACCTGCGATTCGGCCATCCCCGTGTCGGCCACGCGCTGAATCGCCGCAATGCGCGGGCCGGAAACTTCCGGCGGCATCGCGTCCGTCATGTGCCAGCCGATCATTTTCTGCGGTGTGGTATGGAAGCGTTCCGCTCCCTTGCGATTGATCGCCAGCAGGGTGCCGTCGCGCCGGAACATCGCGATGCTCTCTTCCGCGCTATCGAAAATGGTGGCGAGCACATGCTTCGAGTCGCGCGCCAGGTTTTCGGCATGGTCGCGAACCATGAGGATAAAACCGAGACCCGCCAACAGGAGCGAAATCATCGCTCCCAGAAAGATTGCCGCCTGCCACGGATGTTGGGTGTTGACCGAGGGCGCCGGTCCGCCAAACACCAGCGTGGTTAGCAGGCGCAGCAGCAACAGTCCTGCCATCAGCGCCAGTCCGCCGGCGAGCAGTTGCTGTCCGCGGCCCCGGACCGGTGTGCCGCGGCACTCGAGGATGTACAGGATCAACAGCAGCTGGCCGCCGTGGATCAGCGAAGAGGCGGCATTGCGCAGTAGCTGGCTGTCCAGTATCAACGGAAACAGGGCGAGCACCAGCAACGCCGGTCCCCAGACCAGCCAGGGGGAAACCGTGGTCTGGTTGAAACGGGCCATGGCGACGGTGACCAAGGCGAACGCTATGCTCAACACGACATTCGCCAGGACGATCGAAAACCAGTCCGGCGCATGGCCGCGCATGAGGAAGCCGATATAGGCGAAACCGTGCAGGAACATCGCGGCCGACCACAGCCTGAGGTATTGCGAGCCCTCGCCCCGGGCAGTCAATGCGATCGCCGTGCCTAGCACTGCGCTGAGCACGATCATCAACTGCATCAGCGTGAATACGTCGAGCGGCATAGTCACTTTCCCTGCCCACAAGCGCCAGCCTGCCGAAAAACGCGGATCGAGAATCGACGGCTGGCTCAAAATGGTAACATTAGCAGGAAAGAAGCGGTTCAAGGAAGCCGCTTTGGCCCATTCGGCTCGCATTGATGTTTGCTGTGCAGCCATGCAATGATTCAATTATCAATTTGTATTTTCAATTCACGGTTCAGTTCGCCCACCACTTATGATGCAATTCGAAGTCACAGTCGGAAAGATCATTCAGCAAAATATCCTGAGCTGCTCGCCGGATACGCCCCTTGCGGAGGCTGCCCGTCGCATGGTGGAGGGCCGTTGCAGCTCAATCCTGGTCGAGGATGGCGGTAAAGCCGTCGGCATCTGGACCGAGCAGGATGCTTTGACGCTCGATATTGCCGATCCCGGGGTCTACGTCACACCCATTTCGCAATCCATGTCTAGGCCGGTCAAGACTCTGCCGATCGATACCACTCTCGGCGATGCCGCCTTGCAATTTCGAGAAGAGGGCGTCCGGCATTTTCTCGTGGTCGATTCCTCGGGGGAATATAAAGGCATCATTAGCCAATCCGACATCGTGATCAACCAAGGTATCGAATACTTTGTGGCGCTGCGCGAGGTCAAATCGGTATTCAACCACCGGCACCTGGTCGTTCCCGGCGCCCTGCCATTGCCGGAGGCCATTCGGGAAATGAAACAAGGCGGGTTCGATGCTCTTATCGTGCGGCATCCGGAATGCGGCTACGGCATTCTCACCGAGCGCGATGTGGTTCGTCTGATCGGTTCCCCCGAACGTTTTGGCTCGGTCGAGGAGTTGGCCAGCTATCCATTGGTGACCCTTCCTGCCAATTCCAGCCTTTATCAGGCGCGCAAGTATTTTGTCGAGAAGCATATTCGCCATCTTGGCATTACCGGCGAGCAGGATGAATTGCTCGGTCTGCTGACCTTTGCCGATATCCTGTCAAGCATCGAACATGAGTATGTGCATCATCTGCGCGACGCGCTGAAAGAGAACAAATCCAGGCTGGAGGATTCGAATCATCACTTGCGCCTGGCGGCCAAGGCATTTGAAAGCACCTTCGAGGGCATCATGGTCACCGATGCCAACCGGGTGATCGAGTCGGTCAACCCGGCTTTTACCCAGATCACCGGCTACCAGGCGCACGAGGTCATCGGCAAGACGCCCTCCATCCTGTCTTCCGGCAAGCATGATGCTTCCTTCTTCCAGCAGATCTACCACTCTCTCGCCGAGACCGGTCATTGGCAGGGAGAAATCTGCAACCGACGCAGCACCGGCGAACTGTATGTGGAATTGCTGACCATCAGTGCGGTGAAGGATCAGGCCGACAACCTCACCAACTATGTCGCCGTGTTTACCGATTTCACCACCCGCAAGGCGGCGGAAGAACATATGCGTTTCCTTGCGCAGCACGATATTCTTACCAGCCTGCCCAACCGGATGCTCCTGACCGAGCGGCTCATCCGCGCGATTCCTCACGCCACTCGCAATGGCAAGAAACTGGCGGTGATCTTCGTGGACCTTGACGAATTCAAGCAGGTGAACGATATCCACGGCCACGCCGCAGGCGATCAAATCCTCAAGACCGTCGCTCAGCGGATGACGAAGTGCGTTCGCGCCGAGGACACCGTGGCGCGCCTGGGCGGGGACGAATTCGTCCTGGTGGTTGAGGAAATCACCAATGACGAAGGCATTTCGACCATTGTCGATAAGATCATCGATTCACTGACGCATCCCATCCTGCATGAGGGGCGGGAAATGAAGGTTTCCGTGAGCATCGGCATCAGCATTTTCCCGGATGACGGCAACGCCCCCGACGCTCTGATCGAGAATGCGGATAAGGCGATGTACCTGGCCAAGGCAAAGGGACGCAATACGTTCCAGTTCTTTTCCGGCGACAGGCACTGAAACGATGTTTAATCCACTGTCGTTGGCAACCGGATCAGGTATTGTCCGGATTTTTCGTCACGCGCCAGCGTCAGCAGCTTGCGTTTCTGCGCATCCTCCAGCAAATCCTTGAAGGAGCGGTAGCCATAAGGCGATTCGGTGAATCCGGGTCTGCGCCGCTGCATGGTCGGCTTGACCATCGAGCCCCATATTTTCTCGTCCGAGCCGCGCTCGGCAATCAGCGCCTCGATGGTTTCAATCAGGAAATCGAGCGCCTCCTGGCGTTTGTCGTCCTCGCCCTTAGGTCCGGCTTTCTTTGCCGAAGCGGCACTGCTGGTTTTTGTCGCCGTCTTCTTGCCGGCGCGTTTGCTCTTCGTTTCCTGCTCGCGCACCAGATCGTCGTAGAAAATGAATTCGTCGCAATTGGCGCTAAGCAGGTCGGAAGTCGAATCCTTGACGCCGATGCCGATGACCAGCTTGTTGTTCTCACGCAGCTTGGAGACCAGCGGCGAAAAATCCGAGTCGCCGCTGATGATCACGAAGGTATCGACATGCGCTTTGGTGTAGCACAGGTCGAGCGCGTCGACCACCATGCGGATGTCTGCCGAGTTCTTGCCCGACTGCCGCACATGCGGAATCTCGATCAGTTCGAAGGCCGCCTCATGCATGGTCGCCTTGAACTCCTTGTATCGCTCCCAGTCGCAATAGGCCTTCTTGACCACGATGCTGCCTTTCAGCAGCAGGCGTTCCAGCACTTTCTTGATGTCGAACTGCGCATACTTGGCGTCGCGCACGCCGAGCGCCACGTTTTCGAAATCGCAAAACAGGGCCATGTTGGTGATTTCGGGTTGTCCTGCCATGGCATGGGTTCCTCCGTGGTTTTCGGCTGGATGCGGTTGTCGATGCCAATACCATAATGCCTGAAAACGAATGTTACGCGACGCGCAGGGATCGCGCAACGGCGGAGTGCGGCGCTTCGCAAACCGCTTTCCGTCACGATCGCTATCGATTAGACTTATCGATGATTACCTAAATCAGTGACAAAAACATCGTCATTCCGGGGCCGCGTAGCGGAACCCGGAATCCAGTGGCTTCTGGATTCCGGCTTTCGCCGGAATGACAAGAATAATATTGGTACATGTCATGCAATTCCGTAATTCTCGGTAAATATCATTTCGTCAAAGGAGAAGTGGATGAAGAAGCGTTTGTTATTGGCGGCAATCGTCGGCGGAGCGTTGGCCAGCTCGTTTGTTCAAGCCAAGGAAGGCGGCGATCAGTATCCCAACGGCGCGGAGAACTGGTTCGCGGGAGCCGTTCCGCCGCCCGGCAACTATTTCGTGAATTATTTCGGTTATGTCAGCGGGAAGCTGCGCGATGAAAGCGGCAACAAGGTCGTTGCGCCGAACGGCAAGGATATCAAGCTTGCCGCCACATTCGATGCCATGCGCTTCGTACAAGTGACCAACACTACGCTGTTTGGGGCTAGTTATGGGTGGGCGGCGATTCTTCCCGTCGTCCACTTGTCAATCGATGCGGCTGGCGATAAAGCGAGCAGAACCGGGTTGGGCGATGCCACGTTCACCCCGGTCATTCTCGCTTGGCACTCTCCCGAGTGGCATTATGCGTTGGGCCTGGACGTCAACCTGCCTACCGGCAAGTACAGCAAGGACGATCCGCCGGGGAAGAACCTCGGTGCGAACTACTATAGTTTCGAGCCCATCTTTGCGGTCAGTTACCTGCGCGCCGACGGATGGGAGGTTTCCGGAAAGTTCATGTACAACATCAAGACGAAGAACAAGGATACCGATTACCAATCCGGCGACGAATTCCACATGGATTATCTGGTCGGCAAACACTTTGGCCCCTGGTCGGTCGGCCTGAGCGGCTATTACCTGAAACAGCTGACGGATGACAAACGGGGCGGCGTCAGCGTCAATCCTGACGGATACCGCGGCCAAGTATTCGCCATCGGTCCGACTGTGAAGTTCGAGACACCTTCCCATTCGCATCTGGTGTTCCAGTGGCAACACGAGACCAAAGTTGAAAACCGCTTTCAGGGCGATAAGGTTTGGTTCAAGCTGATCATGCCGCTGTAGGCGGCATATCCGCCAGGGCCAGGCGGACCGCGGCGATCAGCCGCTCGGTCCGCTCCCAGAGCAGTTCGTAACTTTCGCTTTCGCCCTTGGTGATGGCGCTTTCCAGCGCCGCCGCAGCGGTCGATAGGGCGTCTGCGCCGACCGTCGCCGCTTCCCCCTTGAGCGAATGCGCTTGCCGCCTGGCTTCCTGGATATCCCCGCCGAGCAGCGCCTTGTCTATGCCTTCGCGATAGTCCGGGAGCGCATCGCGGAACAGTCCCAACGTCATCAAGAACAATTCGGGTTCGATTTCCAGGCGCGCCAGCGCCGCTTGAATATCCAATTGGCCGTTGCCGGCAAGCGCAGCAAGCACCTGGGTTGCATTGCCAGGTGGCGCAGCGTGTCGCTGTTCGTCGGCCAGGTTTGCCTCCTGCCGGCCCAGCGGTAGCTCGTTCAGCGCATCCAGCAGTACCTGTTTCCTGATCGGTTTGGCCAGGTGCTTGTTACAGCCCGCGTTGCGACTCTTCCCCTCGTCCTCCTGGAGTGCGTGTGCGGTCAGCGCAATTATTTGGGTCTGTTGCCTTCCTTCCTGCTGCTCGATGCGCCGGATTTCCCGGCTGGCGCTGTAACCGTCCCTGACAGGCATTTCCATATCCATCAAAATCACGTCATAGCGGCCTGTGCGAAACTTTTCGACGGCGATGGCACCGTTTTCCGCCAGATCGATTTGGCAGGGTGTATGTTTCAGCAAGCTGCGCATCAGGAATACGTTGTTCGGGTTGTCTTCCGCCAGCAGTATCGACAGGGGGCGCGCGAGCGGGCGCTGCGTCAGGGGGGCTGCCGATTGCGTTCCACTGCTTGCAACGGGCGGGGCAGCTGCGGGCAAGCGGGCGATGAAATGGAAAGTCGATCCTTGGCCGGGTGCGCTCTCGACCCAGATGCGTCCCTCCATCAATTCGACCAGGCGCTGGGTGATGGTCAGTCCCAGGCCGGTTCCGCCAAAGTTGCGCGTTATGCTGCCGTCCGCCTGGTTGAAGGCTTCGAAAATCGAACCGAGCTTATCCTCCGGAATGCCGATGCCGGTATCGCTGACCGAGAAGCGCAGCATGTCAAGAGCATTCGGTTCGCGTCCCACCGCGATGGTAACGTTGCCCGCATTGCAGAATTTGACGGCATTGCCGACCAGGTTGGTGATGCATTGTTTGAGGCGCTGGGCATCGCCGTGTACGAAGGCAGGGACATCGGCCGCGATATTCAAGCGCAATTCCAGCCCCTTGTCATGCGCCCGACCCGCGAGCAGCTCAACCTGTGCCTGCAATAGCTGGGCAAGCGCGAAATCCTCCTTGTACAGATGGAACTGGCCAGCCTCAACTTTGGACAGATCAAGAATGTCGTTGATCAGGTCCAGCAGCGTATTCCCGGCATTCTGGAAGACTTCCAGGTATTTTCGCTGTTCCGGCGTCAGTTCCGTTTCGGCCAGCAACTCGGCCATCCCCAGGATCGCATTCATGGGCGTGCGAAACTCGTGCGACACCATGGCGAGAAAACGCTTCTGCTGTTCCCGCACCAGGCGCCGGGCGGTGACGTCGCGCGAGATGCCGACCACCTCGGCAGGTTGTCCGTGGACGTCATGAATGATGCTCATGGTGGCTTCCGACCATACCGTGGAACCATCCTTGCGGATCGATTCAAGTTCCATGACGGATTTCGTTTCCTCAGGGTGCGCAGCCAGGTAAGCGACGGCTGTGCGCACGGCTTGCGCCGATGCCGAGGTGAACGATTCGTCGATGGATTGCGTCATGGCTTCCTCGACCGTGTACCCCGTCAGACGCTCGATGGAGGGGCTGATATAGCTCAGGCATTGTTGCGCGAGGTCGTATTTCCACAACACATCCTGGGCATTGTCGGCGACCAGACGGAAGCGTTCTTCGCTGGTACGCAAAGCTGCCGACAGCCGCGACAAGCGGTAGGCGATGGCGCTGGAGAATGCAATGATCAGCAGCGCGATCGCCAGCGTGCGATACAGCCAGGTCGGGTTGTTCTGCGCATGGTCTTCGGAAAGCCAGCCGTCGAGGGCCAGCGTCGGCCAGTCAAGGCCCAGCACCAGGCCCAGTGCGATAGTCAGCGCGAGGCTCAGTGCAAGGCTCAACAGCAAAGACTGCGGTGCATGGATTTTCTGGCGCGTTTCCATGATGGATCCGGGTTTATCCAGCAAATCGATGCAATGAGTAAGGCAATATCGCGCTCGCCAATGGAGAGATTAGGGTGGTGCGGCGCTGTCTGATTTGACTGCGGCAGCTTTCATCGCCCGCGACTTCTCGACGGCCTGTGCCACCACGTTGAGAACCGTGCTGGAATTGAACGGCTTGACGATAAAGCCGCTGGCGCCCCCGTTCACTGCGGTCTTCACGGTTGCGCTATCGTGGCTGCTGCTCACCATCAACACCACGGTTCGCGGCAATTCTGTCCTAATCTTCTTGAGCACATCCAGGCCATTGCCTTTCGGCATGATAATGTCGAGGCAAACAATGTCCGGGCGCAGTTTCAATGCCTGTTCCAGCGCCGTTTCGCAATCGTTCGCTTCGCCGACGACCTCGTAGTTGGCAGCCTCGTCGCTGCGCAGGATACCGCGCAGCAGGGTGCGCATCGTAGCGTTGTCATCGACGATCAGGATGCTTGTCAGTACCTTATTTTTCACTTGAATTTCCCGAAGGCAGAAAAATATAACAATATTATTGCACTACCCTGGTAAAAGCGACAGGCAAGCATGCACATTTGGCTTGTTGCTTTGGCGGAATCGGACTATGCTTTATCAAGGATCGCGACGCAGACTCTGCCAATGGTTGCTGTTTCTTCCACCTTCGGCTCGCAGGCTACCCAATATGGCTGGGAGCAGCTTAAGCTGCAACAGGCCAGGCGCAATGCTGATCGGGCCGAACAAACCGCCCAGTCCTTGCAGACGGAGGCGACAGAGGCGCGCAGGGCTGCGGACAGGGCTGTCGAGAATGCGCGATCCTTGTCCCTCCAGTCGGATCAAGCGCAAACCTACGCGGGAAGGGCACGCCAAGGACTGGCGGCACTCCAGTCGGCCGGGCAGATGCAGATGCAGCTCGGCCAAGTTGCCGACCAGGTGATCCAGCGGCAGCAAGGCGCATACTCCTCACAATCCGCACAATCTGCACAATCCGTTAATCCGGCCCAATCAGCACCGGTGGTCAATACCCAGGGGCAACTGACGGGCACGGTGGTGAACACTAAAGCCTAATCCACAAGAAAGGACTATGATGGCTATCAACGCGGCAACTTCCACGACCAGCTCAGCGCAGCATTTGCCACAAATGCGCCAGCAGGGCCAAACCCAACAGTCGCAGGTCACCAAGTTAACCGACGAAGCGGCCAAGCCAGCGCTGGCGTCCCAGCAGACGAACAAGCCGGAACAGCCCAAGCCTGTGGTGAATACCCAGGGGCAGACGACGGGCCGGCTCGTCAATATCACGGCCTAACCCGCCTCATCCACAGATTTGTGGATGAGGTCTGCAGCCCAGGTGCCGGCTACAGACCGCGGGACTCAATGCGAGTCGCCCGGCAAAATCTTTTGCGGCTCTGCTGAGGCGCGTGGTGCGCTTGCGGACCATCGCCATCAATAGTCGGTGTCGATTGTCCGCGCAGCTCTTGTGTTTTGTCGTTAAGCGGAAGGGCTGGGAGGGGCGTGGTGTATAATTATTCCGGAAGCCCCGCTGGTTCGCTGGTTGATGGATTATCCCGAATGCCAGAGTGACGCCAACACGCAAAGCCAAATTAGGGAATTTCAGCGGATTTTTGGCGGGTTGGCCTGAAAAAAGCCACATATGCCGGCGTTTTTCCCGGAAGGGCCTGGATGCTGTTCTGACTTGGTGCCCAGGAAGGGACTCGAACCCCCACAGTGTTGCCACCACTAGGACCTGAACCTAGCGCGTCTACCAATTTCGCCACCTGGGCAGTAGGCAAGGCGCGGATTTTATAGGATTCCCCCGAATTGTCAAACAAGCAAAAAATTTCCGCGAAACTCGACAAAGTGCGTCGCGCCGATCCGTTCCTGGAACGCGAGCGGGAGAAATACGCGCATCCCTTGCCTAGCCGCGAATACATTCTCGAGATGTTTGCCCAGGGTGGCGTGCCGCTCGAGTTCGCGCACATTTGCGAACGGCTCGAGGTGCAGCCCGAGGAGATGGAAGTCTTCCAGCGTCGCCTCAGTGCCATGGCGCGCGAAGGCCAATTGATGCAGAACCGCGCCGGTGCCTGGTTGATACCGGACAAGGCCGACTTGATCCGCGGCCGGATTGAAGGGCATCCGGATGGCTTTGGTTTTCTTGTTCCCGACGAAGGCGACGTCGACATTTTTCTGACGCCCAAGGAAATGGAGCAAGTGCTGCACGGCGACCGCGCCATTGCCCGCATCGTCGGCATCGACCGGCGCGGACGCCCCGAGGGCAAGATCGTCGAGGTGTTGGGACGCGCCAACACGCGTGTCATTGGCCGTGTCTTCAGCGAGCATGGCGTCCGGTTCGTGGTCGCGGAAAACCGGCGCATCAGTCAGGACATCCTGCTGGCGCCAGCGTTGAAGGGCAGCAAGCTGCCCAAGGTCAATACGGGCCAGGTGGTGATCGCCGAAATCATCGAACAGCCCAGCAAGCATGCGCAGCCTATCGGCCGCGTCGTCGAAGTGCTGGGCAACTATGCCGATCCGGGCATGGAGATCGAGATTGCATTGCGCAAGCACGAGCTGCCGTTCGAGTTCTCAAAGGAAGCGCTGGCCGAGGCCAGGAAGCTGCCCGATAGTGTCAGGAAATCCGACTGGAAAAGCCGCCAGGACATCACCGCATTGCCGCTGGTGACCATAGACAGCGAAACGGCGCGCGATTTCGACGATGCGGTTTTCTGCGAACGACAGGGCAAGAATTATCGGCTGGTCGTCGCGATCGCCGATGTTTCGCATTACGTGCAAACCGGCGCGGCGCTCGACCAGGATGCCTATGCGCGCGGCAATTCGGTGTATTTCCCGCGTCGCGTGATTCCGATGCTGCCGGAGAAACTCTCCAACGGTTTGTGCTCGCTCAATCCGCAGGTCGAACGCCTGTGCATGGTCAGCGACATGGAAATTTCCACGAGCGGCGAGATCCTGCAGTACCGCTTCTATCCGGCGGTGATGCATTCGAATGCGCGGCTCACCTATAACCAGGTGGCCGCCGCGCTGTACACCAAGAGTCCGGCCGAGCGGGCGCAACTCGGCGCCTTGCTGCCGCACCTGGAGCATCTCGATGCGCTCTACCGCGTGCTGGCCAAGGCGCGCCAGAAACGCGGCGCGATCGATTTCGAGACGCTCGAGACGCATATGATCTTCGATGACAACGGCAAGATCGCACGCATCGAAGCCTATGAGCGCAACGATGCCCACCGGGTGATCGAGGAGTGCATGCTGGCAGCCAACGTCTGCGCCTCGGATTTTCTCAAGAAGAACGGCCATGCCGCGCTCTACCGGGTACACGAGGGACCGACGCCGGAGCGCCTGCTCAAGTTGCGAGACTTCCTCGGTGGCTTCGGCTTGCAACTGGGCGGCGGCGCCGAGCCGCGCGCCAAGGATTACGCCCAACTGCTGGAGAGGTTGCAAGGACGTCCCGACAAGCAACTGCTGCAAACGGTGATGCTGCGCTCGCTACGCCAGGCGGTGTACAGCCCGGACAACGTCGGCCACTTCGGCCTCGCCTACGAGTCATATACCCACTTTACTTCGCCGATCCGGCGCTATCCGGACCTGCTGGTGCATCGCGCCATCAAGGCGGTGCTGGCGCACGGCAAGTATCTGCCGGGAGGCAACGTCGAGGGCTGGGAGCAGATCGGCATGCACTGCTCGATGACGGAGCGGCGCGCCGACGAGGCGACCCGTGACGTCGAGGCTTGGCTCAAGTGCTACTACATGCAGGATCGCATCGGCGAGGAATTTGTCGGCAGCATTTCGGCGGTGGTGTCCTTCGGTATTTTCGTGGCCCTCGACGATGTTTTCATCGAGGGTCTGGTGCATGTGTCGGAACTCGGCACCGATTATTTCCATTTCGACGAAGCCGGCCACGTCATGGTCGGCGAACGCACCGGCAAACGTTTCCGTCTGGCCGACCGGGTGCGCGTGAAGGTCATGCGCGCCGATCTGGAGACCAACAAGATCGATTTTAAGCTTGTCGATGCGCTGCCGGCTGTTGCCGCTCCGGTAAACAAGCATGAGCCAAAGACCGGCAAGCGCGCTGACAAGAAAGGGCAGCGGCGTGGCTAGCGGCAACGATACGCGCTTCATTTACGGTTTCCATTCCGTCGTCGCCAAGCTGCGCAGCAGTCCCGACGATGTTTGCGAGATTTTTATCGATCGTTCGCGCCAGGATGCTCGTGCCCGCGACCTGGCGAAGCTGGCCGAGACGCTGGGAGTGCGCCTGATTCCCTCGGATGGCGCGCGGCTCGACGGCATGTCCGGGGGTGCGGCCAGGCATCAAGGGGTGGTGGCGCGCGTGAATGCGCGTCAGCGTGTGCTCAAGCTCGACGACGTGCTCGATACGCTGGCCGAGCCGGCCCTGCTGTTGGTGCTTGACGGTGTGCAGGATCCGCACAATCTCGGCGCCTGTCTGCGCGTCGCCGATGCCGCCGGCGCGCATGCGGTGATCGCGCCTAAGGACCGCGCCTGCGGGCTCAATGCCACCGCTATCAAGGTGGCAAGCGGGGCCGCCGAGAGCGTGCCTTACATCACTGTCACCAATCTCGCACGTACCCTGCGCGAGCTGCGTGAGCGCGATATCACGACCATCGGTGCGGCGGCGGAAGCCGATCAGGATCTTTACGAGGTGGATCAGAGTGGCCCGCTGGCCTGGGTGCTGGGCGCCGAAGGCGCCGGGCTGCGCCGTCTGACGCGCGAGACCTGCGACCGTTTGGCGCGCATCCCGATGTGCGGCAGCGTCGACAGCCTCAATGTTTCCGTGGCCGGCGGCATCTGCCTGTTCGAGGCCAGGCGGCAGCGTTCGACAAAGACATAACTGCTACGTTACGGCGCCGCTCCAGCATCCGGGCTGTGTCGCCGGGCTAAACCCAGCCGCGCAGTTCGAGCCGGTTCTTGAGATAGGCGTAATAGATCGGCGCCATCACCAGTCCGACAATGCCGAAAATGGCTTCCATCACCAGCATCGCCAGCAGCAGCTCCCAGGTGCGGGCCTTGATGAGGTTGCCGACGATGCGTGCATTGAGGAAATATTCGAGCTTATGCACCAGCACCAGGAAAGCCAGCGACAGCAGCGCCAGGTCCGGGGAATGCGACAGGCTCAGCACCACGATCACGGTATTTGATAATAGATTGCCCAGGATGGGCAGCAAGCCGACCACGAAGGTGAACACCACCATTGTTTTCGCCAGCGGCAAGTGGATCCCGAATAGGCCCAGGCCGACCACCAAGTACATCCCCGTCAGCACGGCGTTGACCGCCGCGATCTGTACCTGTGCAAACACGACTTGCCGGAAGGCCGCGGCAAAACCTGCGGCATGGCTGCTGAGCGCTTTTGCCAGCGAACCGGAGGTGCCGGCTGAGTCGATCTCCCGCAATGCGACCAAGGCGCCGATAGCCATGCCGATCAAGGCATGGGCGAGGGCGCGCAAGGTTTCCTTGCCGATGTTTTGCAGTTCGCTGGCGTGCTCGCGCAGCCAGGCAGCGGCCCGGGTATGCAGTTCGCTGCTGTCGGCCGGCAGGCTTGCGATGGCCCAATCCGGCAGCCAGGCACGCGTCGATTCGAGCACGTCTGCCATTTTTTGCATGAGTGCCGGCAGGCTGCCCACGTCGCTATGGACGAAGGCCATGGCAGCAAAGGTCAATGCTGCGGCGACCGCGATGACAAACAGGGCCAGTCCCGCGACGACGGCGACCCGCGCGCCGTGGCTGGAGAGGTGCCGCTCGAGTCGCGGCGCCAGGCTGCTCACCAGGGAATGAATCAGCAGGCCGGCCAGCAGTGCAGGAACCAGGTGCAGCACAATCGCCGCAAGCGGTGCGAGCAGCGCAATGGCCAGGGCGCTGCGGGTGACAACGCGGTCACTGTCTGGAAGGGTTGGGATCGGCATGTTGCGGATTGTACGGCATGTACGGCAAGTACCAACTACCTATGGCTTGCCCTTCAACAGGGACTTGAGATCGGCGAAGGGATTGTGGGTGGCTGGGCTCGTGGCGGGCCGCGTGGAAGATCCTCCTCCCGTCGAATCGAGATGGCGCGAGTGTTCGTTGTCGTGGCAATATACGCACAATAATTCCCAATTGCTGCCATCGGACGGGTTGTTGTCGTGGTTGTGATCGCGGTGGTGGACCGTCAGCTGCTGGAGGTTGATGCGGGTGAATTCGCGGGCGCAGCGGCCGCAAATCCAGGGGTAGATCTTGAGCGCGCGTTCCCGGTAATCCTGTTCGCGCTTCTCCCGGTTAAGCCGGGCTTCGGCGACAATCTTGTCGAGCCTGTCCGTCGAAGACTTGCGTTGGCTATCGTTGTTGGGCGGCATCTGCTGTTCCTTCACTGACTCTCTGAAATAAAGCCTAACATGCATGCCCTTTAGACTGCAAAGAAAAACCTATGGCGCTCAAAGCAACGATATTCAAGGCCGATCTGCAAATTTCGAACATGGATAAACATTACTACCATGATCATGCGCTGACCGTCGCTCGTCATCCCTCGGAAAACGACGAGCGCATGATGGTGCGTGTTCTGGCCTTTGCGCTGTACGCGCATGAAGCCTTGGCGTTCGGCAAGGGACTGAGCACCGATGACGAGCCGGATCTTTGGCAGAAGGATCTGACCGGCGCCATCGAACTCTGGATCGATGTCGGTCTGCCCGATGAGAAGCGCATCCGCAAGGCCTGCGGCCGTGCCGCGCAGGTCGTCGTCCTCAGCTATGGCGGCCGGGGGGCGGAACTATGGTGGGGCCAGGTTGAAGCGCAATTGGAGCGTTTCAAGAATCTCACGGTGATCAATCTGCCGCAACTTGCCAGCCAGGCTTTGGCGGGACTGGTGAAGCTGAGCCAGCGCACGATGCAGTTGCAATGTCTGGTCCAGGAGGGCCATGCCTGGCTGTCGAGCGGGGACGATCGTATCGAGATCGTCCCGGTACTGTTAAAAGCGGCCGTCAGCGGCCGCTGAGCTGCTGGCGCGAACTGGTGCGCGGCCCCTTGAAACTGCCCTTGCGCGGGGCATCGGGGCGCGAGTAGCCTTCGCGCCGAGGAGCGGCGCCCGGTTTGCCGAAGCGGCTCTCGGTGCGCTGCCCGCCTTTGCCTGCACCCCATCCACCCGGTTTGCGCGGGCTGCTGGTGGCGGCGGTCTTTTTTGGCTCATGTCCAACGATGATTTCCACCGGAATCTGCTGCTTGGTGAAACGTTCGATGTTCCTTACGCTGAAGTTCTCGGCGTGATTCACCAGCGAGATGGCCAGGCCGTTGCGGCCGGCGCGTCCGGTGCGGCCGATGCGATGCACATAATCTTCGGGCGACTTGGGGAGATCGTAGTTGATGACATGCGAGATGGTCGGCACGTCGATGCCGCGCGCGGCCACGTCGGTTGCCACCAGCACCCTGACCTGGCCGTTGCGCATGGCGGCAAGAGTGCGGTTGCGAGCGCTTTGCTGCATGTCGCCATGCAATGCCGCAGCCGGGAAGCCGGCGACGACCAGGCGATCGGCAATCACGTCGGCATCGCGTTTGGTGGCGGTAAACACCACGCATTGATCCATGCTGACATCGCGCAACAGAAAATCGAGCAGCCGGTTCTTGTGCGACAGGTCGTCGACGAAATGCAGGCGTTGCTGGATGTTCTCATGCTTGGAGGAGGCGCCGGCAATCCTGATCACCTCGGCGTCGTGCGTGATTCTCTGCGCCATCTTGCCGACCATGCCGTCCAAGGTCGCCGAGAAAAGCATGGTCTGGCGCGAGGATGGCGTGGCGGCGATGATCTTCTCGATGTCCGCGATGAAGCCCATGTCCAGCATGCGGTCGGCTTCGTCGAGCACCAGTAGTTCGAGCCTTGAGAAATCGATCTTGCCGGAATCCAGATGGTCGATCAGGCGGCCGGGTGTCGCGACCAGAATCTGCGGATTCCTGGCCAGCAGTTGCATCTGCTTCGGATAGGGCATGCCGCCGAGAATGGCGACGGACTTCACATGTTTCAGCTGGGCGCCGTATTTTTCCGTCGCGGCGGTGACTTGCAGGGCCAGTTCGCGCGTCGGCGCCAGCACCAGCATTCTGGGTTGCGCCGCCTGGAAGCGCTGGCGATGGCCTTGGGCTTGCGCGGACTGGCGCGCCTGGTTGGGCGTCTTGCCGGCGGCTTGAGATGCGGTGGCGAAGCGATGGATCGCCGGTAACATGAAGGCGGCGGTTTTGCCGGAACCGGTCTGCGACGAGACCAGCAGGTCGCGGCCCGCCAGTGCGGCCGGGATGGCTTGCGCCTGAACTGGAGTGGCGTCGGTGTAGCCGGAATCGGCGAGTGCCTTGAGGATGGCCGGATGGAGGCCGAGAGTTTCAAATGTCATAGTGTACTTTCGTTGTGTTTCGTCAATAAGCCAGCCTGTCCAAGGCGCAGGGGCGCTTGGGCAGGATATGAAATGCAACGCCAACCAACGAAATAGCTAACAGGAATATTGCGATATTCCGGCACAAAAGCTTTGCGCCGGGACGGTGCTCAGGAACGGCACCAAAAGGCGGGAGGAGCTTTAGAGCTGCTGCTTACGGTTTGCGAAGCGCGTTTGCGGTTGCATGTTGCAACGCACAAGACGAATTCTACAGGTTGAAGTGTGCAGATGTCGAGAGAAATATCGACACGGTCACAATTAAAGATGCCGGCCGGGAAGCGCGAGGGCGCGCTGTCCCGGGGTTGAACCGGAACCTCAGTGCTTGGCCGCCGTCTGGGCCTCCTTGGCAACGTCGCCCGCGGGTGCCGGCTTTGCCTCGGCTGCCGGCTTCATTTCTGCCGCAGGTTTGGCTTCGCTTGCGGGTGCTGCTACCGACAACAATGCTGCGCAGTCGGGTGCGACATCTATTTTTTTGGCGCCGCCGAGATTTATCGCGAGGCCGGCGACGCAGTTGGTCTTGTCGATCGCCAGCGCACGGTCCAGCAGCGCGGACGCCGCTTCGTTATTCGTGCCATGGGCGATCTGTCCGATCAGGCCGAGGCTGGCGAGCGCTACCGAGCGCGCATCCGCCTTGCTCCCTTTGGCATTTCCGGCAGCTTCCAGGACAACGGTCAATTGGGGCTCCACCTTGGCGAGCAGCGTCTTCATCTTGTCTGCTTCGTCCTGCTTTTGCTCCAGCGTTGCCGCCTTGGCGCTTACCACCTTGATGTCATCCTGCAACTTCTTGAGTGCCAACGCTCCCGTCTGTTCCAAATTGCTCTTGTCTTCCTGTGCCTTGGACAGCAGGGTCTCGAGTTCGCCATTCCTGAGATTCAGCATCACTGCGGCGCCAACGGCTAGCACCAGCAAAATCGCCAGCCCCAAGCTGACCCAGCGCAGCGCCTTGTCCTGCAAAATATCCATTTTCATGGTTTACCTTTCTTCGCTAATTGGCCCAGGTAAAATTGTACCTGTCATTACCTTTGATTTCGAGAGAATCGTCCTGGGGGCGGGTTATTGCAGCGAATCAGCCGGAGTCTTGTTCGATGAGGAAACTGGCCCCGTCATCCTGCCCCAACACTTGCGCCAGATAAGGCATGACTTCTTTCAGCGTGTCATGCAGCGTCCACGGCGGGTTGGCGATGAACATGCCGCTGCCGTACATGCCGAAAGCATCGGGTGCGGGTCTGCTCACCGTCAGTCGGACATGCAGCCAATGCCTGCCGGCAAGAGTCTTCAGCTTTTCCGGCAGGAGGCGCGACTCGTTGCGCTGCACCAGCGACCGCCCCTGCTTCTGCGGCAATTGCGGATACCAGATCGCATACATGCCGGTGGCGAAACGCTTCATCCCATCCTCCAGCGCTTGCGCGACGGAACGGTAGTCGCGCTTGTCCTCGTAGGAGGGGTCGATCAACACCAGCGCACGGCGCGGCGCCGGCGGCAGCAGCGCTTGGATGCCGGCGAAGCCGTCGATGGCCTGGATCGTGACGCGCCGGCCGGCGGCGCGGAAATTGTCCTGCAGCAACTGGCTATCCCGGCTGTGCAATTCGAACAGGCGCAGGCGATCCTGGGGGCGCAGCGTCTGCCAGGCAATCCACGGCGAACCGGGGTATATCCGCAACTTGCCGTCGGGGTTGAGCGCCCGCGCCAATTCGACATACGCCGCCAGCGGCGCCGGCAAGTCGTCGCGCGACCAGAGGCGTTCGATACCTTTGGCATATTCGGCGAGTTGCGTCGCGTAGCCCGTGTCCAGCGCATACAGCCCGGCGCCGGCATGGCTGTCGAAATACCAGAAGGGGGCGTCCTTCTGCTCCAGATGGCGGATCAGCTGCACGAGCAGAAAATGCTTCAGTACATCGGCATGATTGCCGGCATGGAAGGCGTGGCGGTAACTCAGCATGGCGAACGCACGGTCGATTCTGACGGGGTGTGCAGGTTACACCGAAGAAGCGCGTGCGGGGCTTCCGCCGACATTCCTGAAGACCAGGGCTAGCAGCGTCAACGCGCAGAATCCCATCCCCGCGATGAAGGTGAATGCGGCGCCGAAGCCATCCCACAGCAGGCCCGCCAGCACGCTGGCCAGCAGCATCGCCAAGCCGCTCGCCAGATTGAAGAACCCGTAGGCGGTGCCGCGCAAATCGGCCGGCGCGGCATCGGCGATCATGGTCGCCAGCAGTCCCTGGGTCATGGCCAGATGCAGTCCCCACAGCGAAACGCCGGTCCACACCCAGCCCCAGTGGTTGTCGAGCGCCAGCACCAGGTCGGCGGCCATTAGCAGCAGCAGGGCCCAGACCAGCAGCGTGGTATGGCTCATCGTATCCGCGAGTTTGCCGAACGGATAGGCGGCCAGCGCATACACTACGTTCATGCCGATCAGCACCAGCGGAATGTAGGCGAGCGGCAGGCCGCCCTGTTGTGCGCGCAGCACCAGGAAGGCTTCGCTGAAGCGGGCCAGAGTGAACATGCTGCCGATCGCCACTACCCACCAGTAGGCGCCGCCCAGTCGCCGCAGGTTATCGCGACGAATCGGATTGCCGCGGCGCTCGGCGGATTTGCTCTCCGGTTCCTTCACCCCGATCAGCAGCAGCGCGACGGCCAGAAAGCCGGGAATTGCAGCGACCCAGAACACGGCGCGGAAATCGTTCGCCCACAGCAGCATCAAGCCCATCGCCAGCAGCGGTCCGACAAAGGCGCCGACGGTATCGAGCGATTGGCGCAGGCCGAAGGCCGCGCCGCGTAATTCGGGCGGCGTGATGTCGGCCACCAGCGCATCGCGCGGCGCTCCGCGTATGCCCTTGCCGACGCGGTCCAGCAGGCGGGCCGTCAGCACCATGCCGCTGGTTGCCGCCAGGGCGAACAAGGGTTTGGACAGTGCGCCCAAACTATAGCCAAGCACGGCCAGCGGCTTGCGCTTGCCCAGGTAATCGCTGAGTGCGCCGGAGAATATCTTGACGATCAATGCGGTCGCTTCCGCCGCGCCCTCGATCAGGCCGACCGCAAAGGCGCTGGCACCCAGCGCGGTGACCATGAACACCGGCAGCAGGCTATGAATCAGTTCCGAGGAGATGTCCATCAGCAGGCTCACAAAGCCCAGCGCCCAAATGCCGGCTGGAATCCGCTGCTGCGCGGGAGGGAGTTGCTTCATGACGGTGAGCCGGATGCAAAAGCATCAAGGTTAGCGCAAAACAGGCCGTGTTAAAGTTAACTCGTCCAATTATTTCATGAGGAAGTCATCCATGACGCAGCCCAAGATAGTCCTGATTACCGGATGTTCCAGCGGCATAGGCGCGGCGCTGGCCGAAGAGTTCCATCGTCTCGGGCACATTGTTTATGCCACGGCACGCCAAACCGCGACGCTTGGCGTGCTGGCCAGCCGCGGGATACGGACGCTGCTGCTGGATGTCACTGACCCGCAAAGCATAGCGGCCACCTTTGCGGCGATCAGGAGTGAACAGGGGCGGCTGGATCTGCTGGTGAACAATGCCGGTTTTGGCCTGTTCGGCGCCGTCGCCGATTTGTCTGCCGAAGATCTGCGTCGCCAATTCGATACCAATGTCGTCGCACCGGTGCAGATGCTGCGTGCGGCCCTGCCGCTGATGCTGCCGCAACGGCGCGGCTGCGTGGTGAATCTGGGCAGCGTCTCGGGCATCCTGACCACGCCGTTCGCCGGTGCGTACGGCGCCAGCAAGGCCGCCTTGCATCTGCTGTCGGACGCCATGCGGATGGAATTGGCGCCGTTCGGCATCCGGGTGCTGGTGGTGCAGCCCGGTTCGATCACCTCGAGCTTCGGCACGAACAGCACGGCCAACCTGGCGCTGCCGACCGACTCGATCTACACCGCGCTGGCCAAGCGCATTCGGGGCCGCGCCAACGCGTCGCAGAAGGGGGGCATGCCGGCCGCGGCGCTGGCGCGAATGGTTGCCGCCGCCGCATTGCAGGAGCATCCGCCAGCCATTCTGCGCATGGGTCCACAAAGCTTCCGGATGCCGGCGCTCAAGCGCTGGCTACCGACGGCCTGGGTCGATAGGAAGTACTCGAAACTGTTTGGCCTGGAGCGGCTTGCGGCAAAATGACCAAGACACCCTGCGCGTACCGCTCCGCCTGTTGAAACAGGCTTTCAGCCGCCCAGGTAGTCGCTCTTGCCGATTTCTATGCCGTTGTGGCGCAGGATGTTGTAGGCAGTGGTGATGTGGAAATAGAAATTCGGCAGCACCCAGTTGAGCAGGAAATCCTGGCCTTTGAACTCGAAAGTCCTCGTGCGCATTTGCAGGACGATGTCGCGCTGTTCGTTGCCGTCCACCTGTTCCGGTCGGAGCGTATCGAGAAAAGCCATGGTCTTGGCGATGCGTGCCTGCAAGTCGTCAAAGCTGCTTTCATTGTCTTCGTACTTCGGCACCTCGATCCCGGCCAGGCGGGCAACACCTTTGGCGGTATCGCTGGCGATCTGCACTTGTTTGACCAGCGGGAACATGTCCGGAAACAGTCGGGCATTGATCAGGACGCTGGGATCTATTTTCCGTGCTTCGGCGTGGCTGGCGGCTTTCTTGAGGATTCCGGCCAGATTGCCGAGCATGTGGTGCATCACCGGAATCGATGCGGCATACATTGAAAAGGTCATGATAGGTTCCTTACTCGGATAGCGTCATCGGGGATCAATGTTTCCTGGCGGGCTTCTTCTTGCTCTGTCTTGTCAGGCTGGCCGGCTTCCTGTGTTTGACGGTCTTGGCAGCGGTTTTGTTCCTCACTTTGCCGACGGATTTTTTGCCGCCCCTTCGAGTATTGATCTTGGGCAGGTCGGGTGGTGTCAGCGGCAGGTTGACTTCGTGCAGATTGGCGACGGACTGGCCGTCCATACGCGGCACCAGCAGGGTGATGCCGGTAGGAAGACGGGTGCGGCGGGTGATGCCGTTGATCTGTTTCAGATAGCTCGGTGACAGATGGAAACGGGCGGCCACGGCTTCGAGTTTCTCCCCTTTTTTCAACTTGTAGGTATGCCAGTTGGAAAGCGGCTTCTCCAGGTCTTCGTGATGTTGCAGATTGGTGAGGAAGGTCTGCACTTTGCCCGCTGGAAGCACCAGCGGACTATCCTTGCTGGCCGGCATGACCGGCCGGTTGTAGGACGGATTGAGCGCAATGAATTCATCGAGCGGCGTCTCCGCAAGCTTGGCGGCAATCGACAGATCCATGTTCGCCGGTTTTCCGACCATGTCGAAATAAGGCTGGTTGGGTATGGGGATCAGTTTGATGCCGAACAGTTGCGGTTGGGCGATGATGTTCTTCAGCGCCTGCAATTTCGGCACGTAGTAGCGCGTCTCGCCGGGCATGCTGAGGCTGGCATAGTCGGTCGGCAAGTGCCGCGCCTGGTTCTTCGCCACGGCGCGGGCCACCGCGTGCTCGCCCCAGTTGTATGAAGCCAGCGCCAGATGCCAATCGCCATGCATCTCGTAGATGGTCTGCAAATAATCCAGCGCGGCGCTGGTGGAGGCGATGATGTCGCGGCGTTGGTCGAGCCACCAGTTCTGTTCGAGGCGATAGTTCTTGCCGGTCGAAGGGATGAATTGCCAGATGCCCGAGGCGCGCGCGCGCGAGTATGCCATCGGGTTGTAGGAGCTTTCGACGATCGGCAGCAGCGCCAGTTCGGTTGGCATGCCGCGCTTTTCCAGCTCTCCGACAATGTAATAAAGGTAACGCCGGCTGCGATCCACTACTTGCTTCAGCATTTCCGGGCGGTTCAGATACCAGGCTTGACGGTCTGCAACCAGCGGGCTGACGAGGTTGGGCATGGAGAAGCCATTGCGCACACGTTGCCACAAGTCGTCCGGCGATGCGGTCAGGTCGATGGTCGGCAACGGCCCGGATTCATCCTGAATCTCCAGGGGTATTTCTCGGGTCAGCGCCTGTGTCGGTACGAGTTTCAGCGAAGATTCGATGCCGCCGGGCGGGGTCGCCCAAGTTAACGGCGACTCTGTCGCCGTTTCGGCGCGCACGGACAGAGAGAGGCAGGCGCAGAGGCAGAGGAGCAGGGTGCGCAGCATCAATGGCACAGAGATACGTGGTGGGCGAGTGGCGAGCAACTGTCAATGCCCAGAGGGCTGTGTCGGATAACGACGCATGGTAGCGAAGGCAGCACCCTGTCGTCAAATCGTATCGCAGCATGGTGCAGCGGCTGACACCGGTCGGCAGGACGTCCGGCGATGCTCAAAAGCCGTCTTTCCACTCGCGGATTGCGGCGAACACTTCGTCCGCTTGCGTCAAAGAAGCGCCGCGGAAGCGTTGCGCAGCTTCGATGATGGCCGGCGCGTTCCAGCGCAGAAAGGGATTGACCGCCAGTTCCTGCGCCATGGTCGTCGGCACGGTGGGCTGCTGTGCTGCACACAGTCGCGCCACTTCCTCGGCGCGTTCGTGCAAGGCGGCATTGTCGGGGTCGACGGCCAAGGCAAAGCGGATGTTGGCCTGGGTATATTCGTGGGCGCAGTAAATACGCGTTGCGCCTGGCAGTGCGGCGAGGTGCGCCAGCGAATGCCGTAACTGCGCCGCAGTGCCCTCGAAGACGCGGCCGCAACCGCAAGCGAACAGCGTGTCACCGCAGAACAGGGAGCCACAGGAAGGGTGCTTGCTGTCATAATAGGCGATGTGAGCGCGAGTATGGCCAGGCACTGCGATGACATCGAAGTCGGCGGCGAGCGACGGCAGTTCGATACGCGCGCCGTCGTTCAGCGGATGGGTCAGCGTGGCGATCGGTTCGCCGGACGGTCCGAAGACAGGTACTTCGTAATGAGCCAGCAATCCTTCGATTCCGCCGATATGGTCGGCGTGATGATGGGTGGCAAGAATGGCGCACAGCACCAGTTGCTGTCGGTCCAGATAGTCCAGCACCGGCGCGGCGTCGCCCGGGTCGATCACCGCCGCCTGGTTGCCACGGCGCAATAGCCAGATATAGTTGTCGCTAAAAGCGCGAACAGGAACGATTTCGTAATCGGTGGAAGCATCCATAGTGGCTTATTTTACCTAGCGGCGGACGATGTCAATCAAAGGTTTTGACGAATGGCTTGAAACACCCATGGGACAGTATGTCCTGAAATGGGAGCAAGCCCAGTACGATCTGCTGGTTGCCGATATTTTCGGTTTCAAAGCCGTTCAGCTAGGCCTGCCGCAGTGTGATTTTCTGCGCGCCAACCGTATGCCATTCCGGTTCAGTTGCGACGACAGACGCTTCGCGCAGGCAGCGCTGCTGGCCAAGACGCATTTTCTCCCATTTGCCAATGCCAGTGTCGACCTCGTCGTCCTGCCGCATGTGCTGGAGTTCGATGCGGCGCCGCACCAGATCTTGCGCGAAGTGGAGCGTGTATTGGTGCCGGAAGGCCAGGTGATCGTCGCAGGTTTTAATCCGTTCAGTCTGTGGGGTATGCGGCGCAAATTCTCGCGCACGGCTTGCCGACCACCCTGGCGCGGCCAATATCTGAGCGTCCTGCGCCTGAAGGACTGGTTCGCGCTGCTTGGCTTCGAGACGCACGCTGGCAGCTTCGGCTGCTATGCGCCGCCGATGGCCCAGGAGAAATGGCTGCATCGCTGGCGTTTCATGGAACTGGCAGGCAATCGCTGGTGGCCTTATGCCGGGGCCGCCTACATCATTCAGGCGATCAAACGGGTGCATGGCATGCGTTTGATCAAACCGGTTCGGCATGACCTCATGGCACGCGCAAAATCCCTGGCCCCGGTGGCCCAACATACCCAGGCTGAGAGCAATGAGTGAAAAGATCGACGCCGTCGTTGACATCTTTACCGATGGCGCATGCAGCGGCAATCCGGGGCCTGGCGGCTGGGGCGCGATCCTGCGCAGCCAAGGGCAGGAAAAGGAGCTGTATGGGGGCGAAACCGAGACCACCAACAACCGCATGGAACTGACTGCGGTGATCGAGGCGCTGAAAGCCTTGAAGCGGCCGGTACAAGCGCGTGTGCATACCGATTCGCAATACGTGCAGAAAGGCATCAGCGAATGGATACATGCCTGGAAGAAGCGCAACTGGCACACTGCCGGCAAGCAACCGGTGAAGAATGCCGATCTTTGGCGCAGCCTCGATCGAGAAGCGGCCCGCCATAGCGTTGAATGGCTGTGGGTCAGGGGCCATGCCGGGCATGTCGAGAATGAACGCGCGGACGCCTTGGCCCGGCGTGGTATAGACAGTCTAAAGGGATAATGAAGCTATGCGACAGATCGTACTCGATACCGAAACCAGCGGCCTGGAATTCAAATTGGGCCACCGCATCATTGAAATCGGCTGTGTCGAGCTGGTGGGACGCAAGTTGACGGGGCGCCGTTTCCATCGCTACATCAACCCCGAACGCCCGATCGATGCTGGCGCCCAGGCGGTGCATGGCCTGACCAACGACTTCCTGCAGGACAAACCGAAGTTCGCCGAGATTGCCGCGGAATTCCAGGACTTTGTGCGGGGCGCCGAACTGGTCATCCACAATGCCGCGTTCGACCTGGGTTTCCTCAACAATGAACTGGAACTGCTGGGGCAGGAACAACTGGGTTCGATCTGCGGCGAGGTGATCGACACTTTGTCGCTGGCACGCGAGATGCGTCCTGGACGCAGGAACTCGCTGGATGCATTGTGCTCTGAATATGCCATCGACAACTCAGGGCGGCAGCTGCATGGTGCGCTGCTGGATGCCGAATTGCTGGCGGAAGTTTATTTGGCCATGACCCGCGGTCAGGAAAATCTCATCATGGACTTCGATGTGGCGCCGCGCTCAGAGGCAAAATTGCGTTTTTCCGGAGAACGGCCAACGTTGTTGGTGCTGCGCGCCAATGCCGACGAACTGGCCGAGCACCAGCGCATCCTGACGGAAATCGCCAAGGAGAGCAAAGGCAAGTGTGTCTGGCAGTCCGAGTCGGTGAATGGCTGATTCCGGCCAGTGCGGGTTCGTATATCGGGTGGTGTGGCAGGGGCGCAGTCAGATAGACTGCCCCCTATGCTGATCGCTGCCTGGAATCTGGTGGGCGATAGTGGGATCGAACCACTGACTTCTACCGTGTGAAGGTAACACTCTACCGCTGAGTTAATCGCCCAGAAAAAGCCGGCGAATTATAGCGCGTCAGTCCGATGCGGCACAATAGCAACCCCCTTTCTGCTAGAATTCGCGCCTCATGCGGAGAGGTGGATGAGCGGTTTAAGTCGCACGCCTGGAAAGCGTGTGTAGTTGAAAGACTACCGCGGGTTCGAATCCC
>Ga0172380_10000254_pt1 | contig 111933 bp, 111 predicted proteins | sample Leawe162metaG_FD_119747 | JGI IMG/M metagenome (GOLD analysis project Ga0172380, IMG submission 119747) | Leachate microbial communities from a municipal landfill in Southern Ontario, Canada - Leachate well 162 metaG | ecosystem: Engineered > Solid waste > Landfill > Unclassified | place...
ATGATGAATGCGTTGCGCCTGTGCGAAGGATTTCCGCTGCGGCTGTTCGCGGAACGCACCGGCCTGCCGGCGGCAATTCTGTCCGAAGCGTTACTGCAGGCGCAGCGGCGTGGCCTGCTGACGATCGATGAGCTGCGCATCGCACCGACAGCGCTGGGACGGCGCTTCCTCAACGACCTGCTGCAACTGTTCCTGCCCAAGCATGGCCGCTGAGAAGCAAGGCGCTTATCCCTTATTTTCCCTAAGACGCCGCACGGAGTTGTCGAGAATCGACTTGGTTTTTTCAAGGGTAGGCAATGCGCTCTTGTTGGCTTCCGGGGCATGGATATTCAAGGAAACATGGCGAGTACCGACTTGCTCGTCGCACGCGACATAGATCTCATTGATTTTCTCAATGGATCCATCCAGCGTGGCATGTTTCAACTCGTAGCTACCGGTTTCGCAGGTGGCCGCCCCGATTTTGACCGGAGTAGCGCCTTCCTGATTGGTGTCGGCTTCGGCAACCGCCTTCAGCCATTTGCCCACCTGGTCTTCGGTAACCTTCCCCTTGAAACTCTCGACCGACAGCAGCAAGACCATACCGCTTCCGGGAACATCAAGATCGACCATGCACCTGTAGGTAACGCCCTTGGCGTCAGGTATTTCCTTGGGAGTTTCGTACCAATTGACGTGGCTGCTTAAGAAAGCGGTGTCTTTATTGACACCCAAGCCCGACAGCTCGTCTCGCGCCAACAGCGTGCAACTGGTATCGGCGGCATCCGTAGCCGACGCATTGAACGAAGCAAGGACACCAAGCAGAACAATGGCGAGGGGGGTGAGCTGACGCATGGAAAGTCTCCTGATGAGGGAAGTGGCGGATTGTAGAGCATCGCCAATACCGGCTCAAGGAATGCCGTGTACAAACTCGATGTTGTTCAATTGGGTTGAAGCAATGGGATCGCTTGCATTACCCGGCTGTATACGGAAAAAGTACATCCCGCCCATGAGCGCAACCGATTGATGCAAATGATAAATTCCCACCGGACCGGGTCTGGCCGTATAAATTAAATGTACAAACCGAGTCTTTCGCCACCGCCTCGGCGGTTTCTCCCGCAGCCGGTTTTATGCTGCAAGTCATTGATAGTTCGTGATCTATTACGCATGAGCCGACACCTGGCACAGCCATTGCGTAGTAATGGTCAAGAAGACCTTAAATGCAATCTAACTCAAGGAGAAAATCATGAGCGCCCTACGTAAAAACGAGATCTACGAAACCGCCGGATACGAAGCCGCACCGCTCAAGAAGAGCGCAGGCTGGTTGCCAGTGGTGATCGTCACCGCCCACGGCACCGCCGCTTACGAACCCGCCGCACCAGCCGCTGTTGCTGAAAAGCATGAGAGTACGGCAAAGAACATCGCGCTGTTCCTGGCATCCCCCTTCATCGGTCTGGCCTATCTGTTCGCAATGCCTGTGGTGGCCTTCGCGGCACTCGCATGGATAGGCGCCAAGGCCTTGGCGAAAAAAGTGCCGCTCACCAAGACCATCGCCCTCGCCGTCGCTGCCCCGTTCATCGGTCTGGCCGCTGTGGTGGCAGGCCCCTTCGTCGGACTCGGTGTCTTGGCGTGGGTCGGCTGGAAGCGGATGGCGACCAACTAAGCAATCAAATCAGCATGCCCTGAAAGCCCTCCCTTGGAGGGCTTTCAGCTTTTTGGGGCGGACCGCCGAAACACCACATCCCAGACGCCATGTCCCAGACGCAGACCGCGCGTCTCGAACTTGGTCTGCGGCCGGTAAGCGGGGCGTTCGGCAAAACCCTCGGCAGTGTTGATCAGCAAGGGCTCCGCACCCAACACCTCGAGCATCTGCTGCGCATATTCCTCCCAGTCGGTGGCACAGTGCAAATAGCCGCTCGGCGCCAGACGCTCGGCCAGCAGCCGCACCAGCGGCGACTGAAGCAGGCGGCGCTTGTGGTGGCGCTTCTTCGGCCAGGGATCGGGAAAGAAAATGTGGATGCCCGCCAATGATGCCAATGGAATCATGTCGCGCAACACTTCCACGGCGTCGTGCTGGACGATGCGCACATTGGTGAGATTGCGCTCGGCAATTTCCTTGAGCAGGCCGCCGACGCCGGGGGTATGCACCTCGATGCCGAGGTAGTCGTTCTCAGGATGCGCCGCCGCGATCAGGGCCGTAGTCTCGCCCATACCGAAGCCGATTTCAAGGAATTTCGGCGCACTGCCAGCCGGCCGGCCGAACACCTCGGCGAAGTCGAGCAGGGCGCTCCGATAGGCGACGCCCCATTGCGGCAAACCTTGCTGGTAATGGCGTTGCTGGGCAGCGGTGACACGCCCCTGGCGCAGCACGAAGCTGCGTATCGGCTCGTGCCGGACTTCGGTCAATTGATCAGGCCGGTGGTCGGCGAACTCGGGCTGGCGGCATACAGCTTCTTCGGCATGCGCCCGGCCAGCCAGGCTTCGCGGCCCGCCTCGACCGCTTTTTTCATCGCCCCGGCCATCAGCGCCGGGTCCCGGGCGAGAGCGATGGCGGTGTTCATCAACACCCCGTCGCAGCCGAGCTCCATCGCGATCGCCGCGTCGGAAGCGGTACCGACGCCGGCATCGACCAGCACCGGCACTTTGGCGTTGTCGATGATCAGCTTGAGATTCCATGGATTGAGGATGCCCATGCCCGAGCCGATCAGCGATGCCAGCGGCATCACCGCGACACAGCCGATGTCTTCCAGCAGCTTGGCCTGGATCGGATCGTCGCTGCAATACACCATGACCTTGAAGCCATCCTTGACCAATGTCTCGGCCGCCTTGAGGGTTTCCGGCATGTGCGGGAAAAGCGTGTTCGGATCGCCCAGCACTTCCAGCTTCACCAGGTCGTGACCGTCGAGCAGCTCACGCGCCAGGCGCAGCGTGCGCACCGCATCCTCGGCCGTGTAACAGCCCGCGGTGTTAGGCAAGTAGGTGTATTGCGAAGGCGGCATCACCTCCAGCAGCGAAGGCTGGCCGGGTTCCTGGCCGATATTCATACGACGGATCGCCACCGTGACGATCTCGGCACCCGAGGCATCGATGGCCTGCTTGGTTGCGGCAAAGTCCTTGTACTTGCCGGTGCCGACCAGCAAACGCGAAGTGTAGCCGCGGCCGGCGATAATCAGTTGGTCTTGGTTCATGGCGATGTATCAACCTGAAAACTTCAGCCGCCGCCAACGGCGACGACGATTTCGATGCGGCTGCCCGGTTCGATCAGGGTCACCGCGTGACGGCTCTTGGGTACGATCTCGCCGTCCTTTTCGACTGCGACGCGCTTGCCGGCGTAGCCGAGATCTTCCAGCAGGCGTGTGACGCAAATCTCCGCGTCGAGCCGACGCGGCTCACCGTTAAGGATAAAGTCAGGCATCGCAAAATTCTAACATGCGAAATCTGCGGGATTTGCTCGCCATCGCTTTCCTGCTTACAATAACCACCCAGGCGGGCGTCGTATAATGGTAATACCCTAGCTTCCCAAGCTAGAGCCGTGGGTTCGATTCCCATCGCCCGCTCCAGAAACCCCTCTGAATTTATCCCGTCTAATTGGGCCAGACACAAATAAAAAACCCGCCGTAGTCCATCAGGCGGGTTGAATTCCTCTCAAGAACGAGAGATTAAGCTTTCTGGATGTTGGATGCCTGCTTGCCCTTCGGGCCTTGCGTCACCTCAAACGAAACCTTTTCACCCTCTTGCAGTGACTTGAAGCCGGGCATATTGATTGCGGAAAAATGGGCGAAAAGATCTTCGCCGCCATCACTCGGTGTAACAAAGCCAAAACCTTTGGCGTCGTTGAACCACTTAACAGTACCTAGTGCCATAAAAATTATTCCTTAAATAAATGCAAAAACCAAAACGTCACGATGACACTCTGGGGGTATGTTTGTGCTGCAATTTCGCAACAGATGCGGAAATTGCCAAGCGGAGTTTCAGAGATTTGAAGAACTACGGGGGGCTTTCAACAGTGCGGAGATATTGACACGACAAACATATTCCTACTTGTACGCACTATTCTTCTTATAGTCAACTCTTATTGTTGGCAGTATTTGACTCGATCAACTTAAAGCACGTAATGGAGGATCGCAACATAATGCGCAATGCTTCCCGCAATCACGAATAGGTGCCAGATACCGTGGGCGTGGGTGACGCGTGCATCAAGCGCATAAAAGACGATGCCGACGGTATATAACACTCCTCCAGCCGCGATCCAGGAGAAACCCGCCGGCCCCAGCGCATACAGCAACGGAACCAGCGCAACCATTGCCACCCAGCCCATCACAATGTAAATCACTACCGACAATATTCGCGCTTTACCGATCGTTCTCAATTCTTGCAGGCTACCTATCAGTGCGAGCCCCCACACCACTCCGAGCAGCGACCAGCCCCAGGCACCGCGCAGTGTCACCAGGCAAAAAGGGGTGTAACTGCCAGCGATGAGCAGATAGATGCCGTGGTGGTCCAACTCGCGCAGGATGTCCTTGGCATGCCCGCGCATGCTGTGGTAAAGCGCCGAAAAGCTATACAACATAAACAGCGTCACGCCGTAAATCGTCACGCCCACTATCTTCCATGGATCTCCACCCATAACCGCCAGCACGATGAGCACGATAGCGCCCACCAAGGCCAGCAAGGCCCCGACGAGATGACTCAATGCGTTGAATTTCTCTCCGTATTCCATGGAGTTGGCTATGCCAATGTTAAGTGATCTGCGAACGATAAAGCAGAGCGGCATCGCGCCGATTAATTGAGAACACCCCCTAAGGTAAATGTGCCAGGAGATCGCGGGCGGATTCCTCGACTATCCTTTTCATGGAAACGAATTCTTCCGCCAGGGGTTCATGCGAAACGGTTGTCTCCTGGGAACCTTCCCGGACGACCGAGCCGTCATTGCTGTCCCGGATTTGCAGGAACAAGCGAATGGTGCTGGTCTTGGTTTCCATCACACGGAAACCCAGCAATCCGAATCGGCTTTTGGATTCCTGTCGGAATGCTCCCAGCTTAAGTTGCGCCAAGTAGCGAGTTCCGGTCACTTGTAAGTATAGTTCGGCATGCAGCATGCGCAAATTCCAGGACCCGATGCCAGTACCCGAATCTGTTAGCTACAACGTCTCAAAACTCGGTTTCAAGTAGCTGGCCCCAGAGAAGCGCAGTTGCATCGACGCTATGCCTTGCCTTCCTTTGCCATTAACGCTAGCAACTGTTTTGCCAGGGTCTCAGGCTTCATGGAGGCGACCTGTTTGCTCTTGCCACCCATGCCGGTCGAGACAGTCAATATTTTCCCGGCGACCCAATAGGTTCCGCGGTACTCCTTGCCGTCAATCTCGCAGACGACAGGATGCCGTTGCGGGTACTTGTCGTTGTGGAGGCGCCAACTGGGAACGGCGGAAGGAGCGTTGCTCACCCGCCAGTGACGCCACTACCACCAGGCTTCGGCCCCGGAGCCGATGGTGGAATAAATCCGGCAATCCTGTAGAGCATCCCCTCAACGGGTTTGCCGCCGTTGAAGCGGGTAACACTGCAACTGGATATTTCCCCACGTGCCGATAGGTCTATGAGGGAAACACGCACCTGGGCCAGTGGAATCCTCATTGCGGTGGCGATTTCCGAGTCGAGTTGCTGGACGTGCTGCTTCAAGTATTGAAGGATTGGGGTGGCGTGCATATCGCTAGTCCGGTTGTCCGAGGAGCTCTTGGTCAATTTCTTCATGGAGAATTCAATATCCTCACCTTGGCGTGTGCTTCCGCTTTGTTCATTTCCGTCATCCGCCGTCCAAAAGCCGCGCGCTCTGTAAGGCCCTGTTTCGCTTCCTCGATACTCTTCGCACATCTCCAGCGTTTGCCACCTTAGGTCGATATCCGGTGTATCTCTCCGATAGGCCGATGGCACTGCATTGGCAGCAGTAAGCTGATGTGGCATGGGGATTGGGCGGCAACACCCACATGCCGCCAAGTGGAAAAAAACGGAACAACCAGGACTTAATGAGCGCTGGCAATGAGTGGTCACTAATGAATCCCATCAGCGCCTGGAATCCATCGCGATTCATTGTACTCCAACGCACGCGCGCTTAACAGCGCCGGCCTGGAGGAGTGTGGCCTTTGATCTCTACCTCACCCCAACAAGCCCATTGATGGCGTTTCGCTCCTTCTCGCCCGGAAAGTAGGGGGCAGGCCAGATCGGCCAACCTTAGCCCTTCCATGTTCAGCGCTGCATCGATTTTTCGCTTGCTTATGGGATGCCGCCGATCGAGCATGTTGGTGACGACAGACGGCAACGAATGGTACCATCCTGATGGTATATATTTTCTGGTCAAAGCAAGGGAGCATATGTTCGAAATCTCAAGCCTGGTAACTGATTCGCACACCATGCAATTTGGCGTTTTGGAAATCACTTGCTGCCATTTGTAATTTCTATCGTAAGGGCGCCTGGCTTCGCGCCGAGGTGACTTCCAGCCATGTGCGGCATAGCGGGCGAATTTCGGTTTGACGGTCGAGCGGCGGACTTGCTCGCGATTGGGCGGATGAACGAGCGTCTGGCGCGCCGGGGACCCGATGCGTCAGGCACCTGGACCGATGGGCCGCTCGCTTTCGGTCACCGCCGTCTTGCAATCATCGACCTTTCGGACCGTTCGCAGCAGCCGATGGTGGACGAGTCCCGCGGCATCGCGCTGGTGTTCAATGGCACGATCTACAACTATCCGGAACTGCGCTCCATCCTGTTGGCACTCGGGCACAAGTTCGTTTCGGACGGCGACACCGAAGTCATCTTGCGTGCCTACGCCGAGTGGGGCGAAGCATGCGTCGAGCGCCTGCACGGCGTGTTCGCCTTCGCCGTCTGGGACCGCCAGACGCATTCGCTGTTCCTGGCGCGCGACCGTCTCGGCATCAAACCGCTGTACTTTAGCCGCGATGCGAACTGCCTGCGCTTCGCTTCCAACACACAAGCCCTGCTCGCAGCCGGCGGTGTCGATACTGCGATAGATCCACTCGCCATTCATTATCAATTCATGCTGCACGGCGTGGTGCCGCCGCCGCACACCATCCTGCGCGGCATCCGCAAGCTCGCCCAAGGAACGACCCTGCGCGTCGATGCCGACGGCAGGACGACGGTGAACCGCTATTGGCAGCTGCGCGCACAGAGGCCCACGACGCCGCTGACTGAATATCAATGGACCGAGGAAATCCATGCCGCGCTGCGCGCAGCAGTCAGGAAGCGCCAGGAAATCGCCGACGTGAAGGTCGGCGTGTTGCTGTCGGGCGGACTCGATTCCTCGCTGCTGGTGGCACTGCTGGCCGAGCAGGGCGCACGTGACCTGATGACTTTTTCCATCGGCTTCGAGGACCAGCCGGAGGAAATGGGGCAAGAGTTCGAGTATTCCGACGCCGTAGCCCAGTACTTCGGCACCCGTCACCACAAGTACAGCATCTCCAACGATGAGGTGCTGCGACGCATTCCTGAAGCGGTCGACTGTATGGCCGAACCGATGGAAAGTCAGGACGTCGTCGCCTTCTACCTGCTGTCCGAGCAAGTATCGCGCACAGTCAAGGTGGTGCAGAGCGGACAGGGCGCCGACGAAGTCTTCGCCGGCTACAGCTGGCACCAGGCGATGCGCGCCGCCAGCGGGGAAGCGCCGCTCGAACGCTTCAGGAGCCGCTACTTCGACCGCGACCAAGACGAGTTCGAGACCATGGTAGAGCCGCCCTACTGCGGCACCGACGCCAGCGCCTCGCTGCTGGTCAAGCATCTGGAGGCGCCGTTCGCCGATGACTTCATCGACCAGATGCTGCGTGCCGAAGTCACCCTGCTGATCACCGACGACCCGGTCAAACGGGTCGATAACATGTCCATGGCTTGGGGGCTTGAAGCGCGCGTGCCTTTCCTCGACCACCGTCTGGTCGAACTGGCTGCGCGCATGCCGCCCGAACTCAAGCTGGCCTCCGGCGGCAAGCATGTGTTGAAGCGCATTGCCCGCGGTCTGCTGCCCGATCTGGTGATCGACCGGCCAAAAGGCTACTTCCCGTTGCCGGCGCTGAAGTACGTGCGAGGCCCATTTCTCGGCTTTATGCGCGACATCCTCAATTCGCGCGCCTGCCGCGAACGCGGCATCTATCGCCGCGACTATGTCGAGCGGCTGCTCGCCGAACCGGAAAAACACTTTACCCGCATCCAGGGCAGCAAGCTTTGGCATCTCGCGCTGCTCGAATACTGGCTGCAACGCAACGTCGACGCAGTATCCGGAAATTGCCCGACAAGCTGATTGTATTTCCAAGCGCCTCGGCAGCGATCGCCCCGCCAAAGACGGCAACACCGCAAGCATGCGGCTTGAGTTGACTTGAGCCAGGCTTGTCGCCGTACTGCAACAAAAAGCTGACCGCTGTCAGGGTCTCGCATGCTTCGCCCTGATATCCTCAATCGGGATATACCTATCCTCATATGCTTTTATCTCCAGGCAGAACATGCTCGGTGATCCTTCCTTTTCCAGCCGCTATGCAGCCAAGCGGGAATGCTGAACCCAATTGAATATGAACACCGTTTGAACTGAGATGACGAGGTCATGATGAGCGAAGCTAAACTACAGGCGCTATTCCGCAACATATTCTTCAGGGAGCTCGGAGGGCCATTAGGGGAACTGAAAGCGTTGGTGGAGGAAACAACCGCTGGCCGCCTAATCGCCAACGATGCCGGGAAGACCCCAGGAACCCTTCGCGGCAAGCTATGCGAGATGCGGCATGAGCTGAGGAACATCTTCGAGGGGATTGCCGCCGATGGCCGCGACATCTCGGCCTGCATCAGCCGGCTCTCGGCGCAGGCCAATGAAATGGCGTTAAGCCTGCAATTGCAGTCCCACACCAATCAGGAAACGCGCGCGGCGATCCGCGAAATCGACGACAACATCAAGGTGGTGTCGGACCTGGCACGCGAAACCGAGGGCGATTCGCGCCAAGTCGTGGAGCTTTCGCACCGGGGCGAGGCCACTGTCAACCTTGCCGCTCAACGCATGCAGCATATTTCCGACGCTATCGGCACCTCTTCCGTCCAGGTCGGACGCCTCGTCGACGGCACGAAGCAGATCGGCAGCATCGCCAACATCATTCGCGAGATTGCCGACCAGACCAACCTGCTGGCGCTGAATGCCGCCATTGAGGCGGCGCGGGCCGGCGAGCAGGGCCGCGGATTCGCAGTGGTGGCCGACGAAGTGCGCAAGCTCGCGGAACGCACGGCGGCGGCGACGACCGATATCACGCGCATGATTGGAGAAATTCAGGCAGACACCACCGCTGCGGTCACGCAGATGAACTCGCTGGCACCGGAAATCCAGGGCGGCGTCGCCGACGCTGGCAATGCGGCTTCCATGCTGCGCCAGATCAAGGAGCAATCCGAGGGCACGCTGGCCAAGATCAGCAGACTGGCTGCTGCAACGGCGATGGAAAGCGAGCAAGCGCAAGGCATAGTAAAAGCCGTCGACGAAATGATTTCGGCATCGCAGGCCACCGAGGCGCTGATTCAGGAAACCGAGAAGACCTCGTCGGCGCTTGAGAAAAGTTCGGCCAGCCTGTCCGGCCGGCTCGCGTCCTTCGGACAAGGTAGTGGCGGCGACAGCAGCATGGGATTGGCCGTGGCGCCTTTGCTGACCTGGAGTTCCAGCCTTGCGACCGGTGTCAGTGAGATCGACAGCCAGCACAAGAAACTCATTGCCATCGCCAACCGCCTCAACGAGGCGATGCAGACTGGCGCCGGACAGCAAACCATCGGCAATCTGCTCGACGAGTTAATCGAATACACCGCCTCGCACTTCGGCTACGAAGACGGCCTGATGAAACGTCACGGCGTAAGCGGCGTGCCCAATCACCAGGAGCAGCATGCGAAACTGGTGGAGGGCGTACTGGTGCATCAGGCGCGTTTCAAGCAAGGCGAGGCGCTCGGCTCCGAGGTGATGTCCTTTCTGCGCGACTGGCTGGTCAATCACATCCTCAAGACCGACAAGGCCTTCGGCCGCGAGTTGGGACGGCTCGGTATCAGCTAAGAACCTAAGCGCCCCACCCTGGCTGGAAGATCTACCGGCCGAGTACCGGACGGTTTTCCCCTCCCACCGCTTGAAAGCGTGATTTTGCCGCTGCGGCAAAATACGTTTCCCGCTGTACGTTTGCCGAAAACAAAGGCATGCGCCGACCCGGCGCATAGAGTTTCCTTTCAGCGATCATTGGTTCAGAATGCCATATTATTAGTCCAATTCACCCACTGCCCTTGCGACATTTCAAATGTCAAAACTAACCCAGCGTCTTATCGACAGTCATTTGACATCGATCTGGACGCTGCCTATCGTGGTTTTGCTGCTTGTTGGCAGTTCGCTGGCCTGGTTTGCCTATGACGAATACCACCAGACGATCGAGCGTGAATTTCGTACGCTTGAGTATAGCGATCGCATTGCCGAAGCCCAGGTGGGCAGCCTGTTGCGAAATATTGAGCATCTTCTGAGCACGATTGCGGAAGAACAGAAATCGCTGACGCCTGCGCAACGAGCCGACTTCGACGCCTTGCTCGCCAAGCGCAAGGCCCAATTCCCGGAAATTCGCTCGCTGGTCGTCATCAATGCCGAGGGCCGGGTCGAGTTCACGGCCACTCCAAAACTGAAGGGGTTCGACTCTTCGCAACGCGACTACTTTGTTGCGCATATCGCCAAGCCGCTGGAGCCTAATTTCTATGTCTCGCGTCCATTCAAGACGGCCACTGGCAACGACATGAGCATTGCCTTCTCCGTTGCCATATACGACGACAGTAATAAGTTTCAGGGCATGGCGGTTTCAGGAATAGACCCCAAGTATTTTGAAAGCGTGCTGGCCCAAGTCAAACCGGCATTGGAAGGTTCGATAGCCGCCCTTTTCAATAAACATGGCGACCTGATCTTCCGCATTCCCTCCCCCGAAAGGAACAAGGACATCAGTGTTTTCGGAAGTTCGTCAGTCAAGGAGCACATTGGCTCAGACAACTCCTTGACGCGGCACATCGGCATATCCGCAACAGACGGAATGAAGCGTATTTACGCCATTAGCCGGGTCGGAAATACCGGGATCAGCGTGGCTGTCGCAACTCCCTTCGATATCGTTCTCTCCGGATGGCGATGGAATTTGTTCCTTCGAGCGGGAATATTCATTTTCACAGCGGCTGTTACGCTGCTGCTGACCTGGATTGCTCAAAGTCGCGAGCAGGAACGTCGAAAAGCCGAGTCCGCACGCAAACAAAGCGAAACCGAACTGCACATCGCCGCCGCCGCCTTCGAGTCGCAGGAGGGCATGGTGGTCACCGACGCGGCCTGCAACATTCTAAGGGTCAATCGTGCTTTTACTGAAATCACCGGATATCCCCCCGAGGAAATCGTCGGTCGGAACCCCCGAATCCTCAAGTCGAGCCGCCACGACGCGGACTTTTATCGGGCAATGTGGGAATCCATCAGAAACACGGGGGGATGGCAAGGAGAAATCTGGGACAGGCGCAAGAACGGCGAGGAATACCCGAAGTGGCTAATCATCTCGGCGGTGAGAAACGATGAGGGCGTAGTCACCCACTATATCGGCTCGCATTACGATATTACCGAGCGCAAGAAAGCAGAAGAAAAAATTGCGGAACTGGCCTATTTCGACACACTCACCGGACTGCCCAATCGGTTCAGTCTGAACGAGCGTCTAGCGCAGGCCCTAGGGACGGCAGAGCGCAATGGCAAGCAACTGGCTGTCATGCTGATCGACCTCGATCATTTCAAAACCATCAACGATACGCTAGGCCACCTGATCGGCGACCAGATACTGGTGCAGGTTGCACATCGACTGACCGAGGCAGTACGTCAAAGCGATCTTGTGGCGCGCCTGGGGGGTGACGAATTCATCGTCGTGCTGCCCGAAATCGACACGCCAGCCGATGTTGCCCACGTTGCCGACAAGATTTTGACGGCAGTCTCGGCACCCTACCTGATAGACGAACAGGAATTGCAAAGCTCTCCGAGTATCGGCATCTGCCTGTTTCCGGACGATGCCACGGAGAAGCAAGATTTGATCAAGAAGGCCGACGTCGCGATGTACCACGCCAAGGCCAAAGGCAGACGCAACTATCAATTCTTTAAAGAAGAGATTCAAATGGCAGCCGTCCAGCGGCTTTCCATCGAAGCCGATTTGCGAAAGGCCTTGGCCGGCCAGCAATTCGTACTTCACTATCAGCCTCAACTGGATCTCCGTTCCGGACGGTTGGTCGGTGTCGAGGCCCTGGTTCGTTGGCAACATCCGGTACGCGGGCTGGTTCCTCCCAACGATTTCATTCCTATCGCCGAGGAAACCGGGCTAATTCAGGCCCTGGGCGACTGGGTGCTAGAGGAGGCGTGCCGTCAACTGCACCGTTGGCAAACCGGGGATACCGCGCACATCCGGATTTCGGTCAATCTGAGTGCCAGTCAATTCCTCGACAAAAAGCTCCCTCACCGTATCCATGAGCTGATGGGCCAATATGGCCTGGCGCCTGAATCGCTCGATTTGGAAGTGACGGAGTCCATGACCATGTCCTCTCCCAGGGACACCATCGCCGCAATGAACATATTGAAGCAGAGGGGGCTCACGCTTTCGGTCGACGATTTTGGCACCGGCTACTCGTCGCTGTCCTATCTCAAGCTGTTTCCCATCAGCACGCTGAAGATCGACCGCTCCTTCGTCAAGGATATCGAAACGGATCAGAACGATGCGGACATATGCGACGTCACGGTTCTGCTTGCGCACAAACTGGGGCTCGACGTGGTTGCCGAAGGGGTGGAAACGCAAGCCCAATTCAAGTACCTGCATTCCATCGGTTGCGAAAAAATTCAGGGTTACTTGATCAGCAAACCGTTACCAATCGATGAAGTGGAAACTTTTATCCGGAATTACCGCCCCATGCCCGAATTGGGAACCATTGATCTGTGGGAAAGCAGTTAGGCACTTTGCTTCGCCACGATCTTGCGGCTTGTAACCGTGCGCCGCTAGCAGGATTGGTGCCCCATCGTCGACCAGCAAGTAACTGCTGAAATCCTTATCTTTTTTCGCAGATGTGATCGATCAGCCAGGTGCTGTAGAGTAGAGGCAACAGGTTTTCCAATGCTTTGGTATCGTCGGCAGATTTGGTCCAGGAAAATGGTTTTGGGTCTGAGTTGTATGTGGACGGCTAATCCAGCCAGTTCTCCATCACCACACCTGGATATTTTGAAAAATCCCGCGCGTTGTTGGTCACGATGGTCAGATTTAGGGATACGGCATGAGCGGCAATCAGCTTATCAAGGGCGTCCTCCTTGGCGTCACGGGTGGCTAACCGGATCGGGCCGTAAGCTACGCAGGCGGCCGCATCGAAGGGCATGACGGGAATATCCTCAACCAGGCTTAACAGGTTCTTGCGTTCCCTCTTTGGATTGGCCGATATCGCCACACCGTATTCCAACTCTGCGAACGTGATTGCAGACATCACCACGTCACCGACATAGCACTGGGCAAAGCGCTTGGCGACAGAATCCGGCTGATTCTTCATGAGATAGATACACATGTTGGTATCCAGCATGTACCTCGGCATTACAGCGCATCCCGGTCGGCCTGTTCCTGATCGCCCCGGCCATCAACCATGAAGGCAGGAGCGAACCTGGCAAACTTGGCGAGCACACCTGACAGAGGACGGCGAGCGGGACGAATTCGAATCTCCTCTCCCACACGTTCGATCTCAAGATCGAGGTCGGTGCGCTCAAAAGCCAAGTCGGCAGGAATGCGGACTGCTTGCGAATTACCATTCTTGAAAGCTCGGGTGGTATGCATCGGCGACTCCATGGATGTACAGCGTATGTACTATAGACCGATCCGGGCTTAAAGTAAATACACGGATGTACGTCAGGTCTCTTCGTCCACCTGAAAATCCGGATACCCTTAATTTCTTGCTTCTTGCGCGATGCCGAACGGCTTCAGTCAAGCATACCTGTTCCGCGACCTTTCGAAAGCGTAGTTGTTCCGAAACGGAATGACTACGCCGCTAGGGACACAATGTCTGCCACGTTAGCAGTGATTTGGCGCGCTCGGCGGGAATCGAACCCACAACCCCTGGCTTCGGAGGCCAGTACTCTATCCGTTGAGCTACGAGCGCTTTGGGGTGGACGTTAAAGATAAGACCAGCCGCTATTCTACCGCGTGTTTTCCGAATGCCGCCCGCAGGGGTCGGCACGCTATCCGTTTAAGCCACGGGCGCGGAGGGGGCGAAGCATAGCGCGTTTTACCCCCGGCCGTCCATGAAAAGCATAGCGTGAATGACAGCGAAGCCAGGATTGGCTATGCTTGCAACCATGCAACTGGTTCTGATCAGCGGTCTTTCCGGCTCCGGCAAGAGCATCGCCCTCAACGTGCTCGAAGATGCGGGCCATTACTGCGTCGATAATCTGCCGGCGCCGTTGTTGCCGCAACTGGTGGAACAGCTGCGCAACGAAGGTTATGCCAGCGCCGCCGTCGCTGTGGATATGCGCGGCGGCGCCAGCATCGCCGGCCTGCCCGCCCAACTCCGCGACTTGAACAAACAGGGGATCGAGCCGCGCTTCATCTTTCTTGACGCACGCGACGAAGTGCTGATACAACGGTTTTCCGAGACGCGCCGACGCCACCCGCTGGCCGACCAAGGCACAACGCTGGCCGAGTCGATCGTCCGGGAACGCGAGGGATTGGAGAACATCGCCGGGTTGGGCCACCATATCGACACCAGCGATCTCCGGCCCAACGCTTTGCGTGCCTTTGTGAGGGACCTGGTCACGCTGAATGCCCAGCCCTCAAAAGCCTCGCTGCTCCTGCTGTTCCAGTCATTCGGATACAAGCACGGCTTGCCGCTCGATGCCGATCTGGTCTTCGATGTGCGCTGCTTACCCAACCCGCATTATGACCCGCAGTTGCGCGCGCTGACGGGGTGCGATGCGGCAGTGGTGGAATTCCTCGAAGCCCAGCCGGAAGTCATGCGCATGCAGGAAGATATCTGTCGCTTCATCTCCGACTGGTTGCCCGCCTATATTCGTGACTCGCGCGCCTACCTGACTATCGCCATCGGCTGTACGGGCGGACAGCACCGTTCGGTGTATCTGGCGGAACGCCTGGCGAAACACTTCAGGGAATCGGCGTCGACACCGGCGCAAGTGCTGGTGCGCCACCGGGCGCTGCCGGCTTGAAGAAATCCTTGAGGATCTTGCGCACCGGGGTCGGCAGCGCAGCAGTGTCGATGTCTTTGCGGTTCAGCCAGCAATAGCGCGCTGCTTCGGCCGCACCGGGCAACAGTCTCGCCTCGCCCGACAGCGGCAACAGTGTCAGTTGAAAATGCGTGAAGCTGTGTCGCAGCGGCGGTAACTCGTTGAAACCCGCCACAGCGCAGCCCAGTACCTTGGCGGCATATGCCGCTGGATCGTCAGCCAGGCCGAGTTCCGGCAAACTCAGCAGACTACCCCAGATGCCGCTGGGCGCTCGCCGTTCGAGCAGCACGCAATCCCCCCCGAATAGCAGCAGCACGCGCGTTTGACGCTGCGGCAGCGCCTTGCGCGGCCGTGTGGCCGGCAGTTCGGCAATGCGACCCGTGTTGCGCGCAACGCAGATGTCGGCCAAAGGACAGTTCGTCGCGGAAGCCAGGCAGTAAGGTTCTCTGCGTGTGCAAACGGTGGCGCCGAGGTCCATCTGCGCCTGAATGTAAGTCGCCGCATCTTTCAGGGGAAGCAGCGATTCGGCCAGCGACCACAGGATTTTTTCGCCGGCGGCCGTTCCCGGAAACGCCTCGATGCCATGCGTGCGGCAAAGCACGCGCTTGACGTTGCCATCGAGGATCGCGGCACGCAAACCGAAACAGAATACGGCAATCGCATTGGCTGTGGAACGGCCGATACCAGGCAGTTCTGCCAAGGCAGCGGGTTGGGACGGAAACTTGCCGCCATGCTGGTGCATGATCGCTTGCGCGCAGCGATGCAGATTGCGTGCCCTGGCATAGTAGCCGAGACCGCTCCACAGTCCCATGACATCTTCCAGCGGTGCGGCGGCCAGTGCCGGCAGCGTCGGATAATGCGAGAGAAAGCGCCGATAGTAGGGAATAACGCTGACAACCTGGGTTTGCTGCAACATGATTTCCGACAGCCAGACCCGGTAAGGGTCGGAGGTCTGCTGCCAGGGCAGGTCGTGACGACCATGCCGCTTGTGCCAGGAGATCAGCCGTTGCGAAAACGATTCGAGCGATGCCATCGGATCACTGCCCGCACTTGGTTCCAGGGTGCATCGACAGGAAATTGTCCCAAGACGATAATCGCATCTGCTGGAAGGTGCCGCTACCGGGCTGCCTCATGCGGGGAAAACCAGGGTAAAGCCGATTATCATGCCTGCTCCCGTGATGCGTCAAACCAGTACCTCGTCATTCCGGCGAAAGCCGGAATACCCCAAGGGTAGGCTGCGCGCTCCAGTACGTTTCTGGATCCCGGCTTTCGCTGGGATGCATATTTATCCATCAACTTTCGCATGACTGACCACTCGCCGAGGCAAATGAATTTAAGCAATCCGGTATCCGAATGCAAATAAACATTTTTCGCCGAGACTCCTCCCGCCTTGCCTGGGCGCTGTTGGCGTCCCTGCTGGTGCACCTCGCGATTATCGGAGACATCGGCATTCTTCATTGGTGGTGGCCAATCGCTCCGGACGCCATGCCCTCTTCTCTCGAAGTTCAAATATTGCCATTGGAAACGCCTGTCAAGCAGCCCTTGCCCCCCGTAAGCAAGCAAATAATCCCGGACCCGCAACCGCCATCGCCCCCCCAACAAAGTCCGGACACTGGGATGCCCGCGTCATCGCCCGTTCCCGAGTCCATCATTGCCGTCGAACCGCAGCAAGCAATCCAAGACCAGAGTCCGGCTGCCGACTCGCAGTCCGTTTCCACCCCATTGCCTGACAAGCAGGACGAGGACAAGGTGGCTCAACGCCTGCCGCCGAATGGAAAACTGGTTTACCGGTTTTATTGGGGGAAATCCCGTTGGCTGGCCGGTCTGGCAATCCACCAATGGGTGATTGAAAACGGCAACTACACCTTGTCGAGTACCGTCAGCACGACTGGCTTATTCCAGTTCTTTCATCCAATCAAAATGGTGGAAATCGCCAAGGGGAAAATCATCGGCGACACGCTCCGCCCCATGGAATTTTCCACCCAGTTCAACGAAAACCCGCCCGCCGTGGCAATTTTTGACTGGGGGACAGGCTTATACCGCTGGTCCCGCGGCAAAGCTTTCTTTTCACAACCACTGTCCAGAAATTCCTACGACAAGATTTCTTACTTATACCAGCTCTACCTCACCCAGGAGAAAGAGAAATATCTCTCTCCCGAAATCACGATCGGCAGACGCCTGGAACATTACGACATTCTCAACCTGGGCGTGGAAGACGTGGAAATCGACGGCATGCCCCACCAAGCCGTGCACCTGAAAAGAGCAACCACCGCGCCTGATATGGAAAAAATCGACATCTGGCTTTCGACAGCCATGAATAACTTCCCATTAAAAATGACCTATGAGAACCGAGCCGGAGATTATTTTGAGCAGTTGATTGCGATCGACTCGTTGCCAGCTCATTAGCGCGTGTGCTCAATTTTTCCTGCCCCGCCTGGCGTTCTTGATCGTTTCCGAGGTGACGGACGGACCTTCATCCATCAACCCTGCCGCTTCCGTGCAGAGGAATTGCCGGAAGGCTTCCGCCAAGGACAGCTGACGCTTCTCCGCGCGACGCACCAGATACCATTGGCGCAGCACCGGCGTGCCGGCGACACGCAGGGTGACGAGCCGCCCGACCGCCAATTCGAGCTCAACGGTACGCGCTGAAATAAAGGCGATACCCATGCCGGCCATCACCGCCTGCTTGATGGTTTCGTTGCTGCTCATCTCGAAGGTATGCGCCAGGCTCACCTCCTGCTCGGCAAAGAAGCGCTCCATTGCGCTGCGCGTGCCCGAACCCGGCTCGCGGATCAGGAAGGTTTCCTGTCCCAGCGCGGTGGGTGCGATGCGGCGGCGGGCGGCAAGCGCATGCGTCGGCGGGGCGATGATGACCAGGGGGTTTGCGGCAAAAGCGTCGGCGACGGTGTCCAGTTCCGCAGGCGGGCGGCCCATGATGGCGAGGTCGATCTCATTGTCGGCAAGCTGGCGGACGATCTTCTCCCGGTTATAGACGCCGAGGTTCAGCTCGATGCCGGGATGCCGGGTGCGAAAAACCGCCAATAGCCGGGGCGCGAAATATTTGGCGGTGCTTACCACACCGATGTTGAGTTGGCCGCCGCGCAGGCCGCGAATCGCCGCCAGGGATTCCTCCGCCATGCGCAACTGCCGGGCAATGACACGGGCATGGCGCGCGAGTTCGGCGCCGGCATCGGTCAGGAAGATTTTCTTGCCGACCTGCTCGGTGAGCGGCAGTCCGGCGTCTTCCTCCAGGCCGCGCACCTGCATCGAGACCGCGGGTTGGGTCAGGTGCAGTTCTTCGGCGGCGCGCGAAAAGGAAAGGTGGCGCGCCACCGCTTCGAAGACCTTGAGCTGGCGCAGCGTGACGTTTTTCATGGCGGAGAACCCGTATGGCGTAAAGACCGCAGCTTATCATCTGGATAAATATTTGTGACTGTTGCTTATGTCAGATTGTTCTTATGCTGAGCTCCATGAACTTGTCCGCAATCATTTTCGACGTCGATGGCACGCTGGCCGATACCGAGCGTAACGGCCAGCGGCCCGCCTTCAATGCCGCCTTCGCCGAGGACGGGCTGGCTTGGCATTGGGACGAAGAACTGTATGGCAGTCTGCTCGCGGTCGCGGGCGGCAAGGAGCGTATCCGGCATTTCGCTGCCCGCCATGACCCGGCCTTTCTTTCCCGCCCCGACTGCGACGACCGGATCGCCCGCCTGCATGCGGCGAAGACGCGACATTTCGTGGCACGGCTGGAAACCGGAGGCATTCACATTCCGCTGCGCCCAGGCGTAGCAGAGCTGATCGACGAGGCCCGCGCCGCAAACCTGCTGCTGGCCATCGCTACCACCGCCTCGCCGGAGAACGTCGCGGCGCTGCTGCGCGCCAACCTGGGACCGACCGCCGAGAGCTGGTTCGCAGTCATCGGCGCCGGCGATGTCGTGCCGGCAAAGAAGCCCGCCCCGGATATTTATCGCTGGGTCTTGCAGCGCCTGGATCTGCCCGCCGGCGCCTGCCTCGCCGTCGAGGATTCGGCCCATGGGCTGGCTGCCAGTCTCGGCTGCGGCATCCCCACGCTGGTCACCAGCAACGACTACACCCGACAGCAGGATTTCAGAGGCGCGCTGACTGTGCTGCCCGACCTTGGCGGCACCCGTCTTGACCAACTGCGCCGGCTCCATCGCTTAGGGCGTATTCCCGGTCGATCGGCGCATACGCCCTAATTTATGGTCACCATAAAAAACTGTGAATGTCTTTTATACACCATGCGCACTAAGATGCTTTCAACCGCAGCTTTCATTCATCATCAAAATCCATAAGGAGTATCGACATGGACCAGTCGAACCGCTACGCCAATCTCGCTCTCGAGGAAGCCGACCTGATCGCCGGCGGCCGTCACGTGTTGTGCGCCTACCTCATGAAACCGAAAACCGGTTTCGGCAACTATCTCGCCACCGCCGCGCACTTCGCCGCCGAATCTTCCACGGGCACGAATGTGGAAGTCAGCACCACCGACGACTTCACCCGCAGCGTCGATGCGCTGGTTTATGACATCGACGAAGCCCGCGAGATCATGAAGATCGCCTATCCGGTGGAGCTATTCGACCGCAACATCACCGATGGACGCGCGATGCTGGCCTCCTTCCTGACCCTGACCATCGGCAACAACCAGGGCATGGGCGACGTCGAATACGCCAAGATGCACGACTTCTACATCCCGCCCAAGTTCCTGGCGCTGTTCGACGGCCCGGCGATGAACATAGTCGATATGTGGCGCACCCTCGGTCGTCCGCTGGCCAACGGCGGCATGATCGTCGGCACCATCATCAAGCCCAAGCTGGGCCTGCGGCCGCAGCCGTTCGCCGATGCCTGCCACGAATTCTGGTTGGGCGGCGATTTCATCAAGAACGATGAGCCGCAGGGCAACCAGGTGTTCGCGCCGCTGCGGGAAACCATCCGCCTGGTCGCCGATGCCATGCGCCGCGCACAGGACAAGACCGGCGAAGCCAAGCTGTTCTCGGCCAACATCACCGCCGACGATCCCTTCGAAATGATCGCGCGCGGCGAATATATCCTCGAAACCTTCGCCGAGAACGCTTCCCACGTCGCCTTCCTGGTCGATGGCTACGTCGCCGGCGCCACCGCGGTCACCACCTGCCGGCGGCGTTTTCCCGGCCAGTTCCTGCATTACCATCGCGCCGGCCACGGCGCCGTGACCTCGGCGCAGTCGAAGCGCGGCTATAGCGCCTTCGTGCATTGCAAGATGGCGCGGCTGCAAGGCGCTTCCGGCATGCATGTCGGCACCATGGGCTACGGCAAGATGGAAGGCGGCAAGGATGACCGCAGCATTGTCTATATGCTGGAGCGCGACAGCGCCGACGGCCCCTTCTACCGCCAGGAATGGCAGGGCATGAAGGCCACCACCGGCATCATTTCGGGTGGCATGAACGCCTTGCGCCTGCCGGGGTTCTTCGACAATCTGGGCCATTGCAACATAATCCAGACTTCCGGCGGCGGCGCCTTCGGCCACCAGGGCGGCGGCGCAGCGGGCGCCAGATCGCTCAAGCAGGCACGCGATGCCTGGATGGCGGGCACCAATCTGGTCGAATACGCCAAGGATCACGCGGAGCTCAGGGGCGCCTTCGAATCTTTCGCAGCCGATGCGGACAAGCTCTATCCGGGCTGGCGCGTAGCCTTAAAAATTTGAAGAGGAAGCAGCCATGCATAACGGGCGCAAGACGCTGACGCATTACACCATCGAGGAAGAGCACAAGCATCCGGGCGCCTCGGGCGAGTTTTCCGGGCTGCTCAATTCGCTCGCCATGTCGGTCAAGATCATCTCCAACCAAGTCAGCAAGGGCGCCCTGATCGGCGCCTGGGGCGATGCGGCGACTCCCTCGGGCGATGCCACAGTCAATGTCCAGGGCGAGGTGCAGAAAAAACTCGACGTCATCAGCAACCAGGTCATGCTGCAGGAGAACCAGTGGTCGGGCCATCTGGCCGGCATGGTCTCCGAAGAAATGGAGGAAGTCTATCCGGTATCCAACCCGCATAGGCGCGGCAAGTATCTGCTGGTATTCGATCCGCTGGACGGCAGCTCGAACATCGATGTCAACCTGACGGTGGGCACGATCTTTTCGATCCTGCGCGCGCCCAACCCGGGCGAGACGGCGAAACTGGCGGATTTTCTCCAGCCGGGTACGCAGCAAGTCTGCGCCGGCTTTGCCCTCTACGGACCTTCCACCATGCTGGTGCTGACCACCGGCAACGGGGTCGACGGCTTCACCCTCGACCGCGAGATCGGCTCCTTCATGCTGACGCATCCGCAGATGCGCATTCCGCAAGACACCCAGGAATTCGCCATCAACGCCTCCAACGAGCGCTTCTGGGAACCGCCGGTGAAACGTTATGTTGCGGAATGTCTGGCCGGTTCGACGGGGCCGCGCGGCAAGGACTTCAACATGCGCTGGATCGCCTCGCTGGTCGCGGAAACTTTCCGGATACTGACGCGCGGCGGCATCTTCATGTACCCGCGCGACAACAAGGATCCCGCCAAACCCGGCCGGCTGCGCCTGCTCTACGAAGCCAACCCGATCTCCTTCATTGTGGAGCAGGCCGGCGGCGCTTCCAGCACCGGCAGGGAGCGCATCATGGCGTTGCAGCCGGACAGCCTGCATCAGCGCGTGCCGCTGATCTTCGGCTCGAAGAATGAAGTCGCCCAGGTTGCGCGCTATCATGACGACTATGTCAGCGGCAGGGATGCAAACAGTTTCGACTCACCGCTGTTCGCAACGCGTTCGCTGTTCAGGACGAATTAAGCCATCGGGAGACAGCATGTCAGCCAAACACCCCGTCGTCGCCATCACCGGTTCTTCAGGCGCCGGAACAACTTCGGTCACCCGGACGTTCCAGCACATATTCCGCCGCGAATCGATTGCGCCCGCGCTCGTCGAAGGCGATTCGTTCCATCGCTACGATCGCCAGGCAATGAAGCAGGCGATGACCGATGCCGCCAAGAACGGCAACCATCACTTCAGCCATTTCGGTCCCGAAGCCAACCTGCTGGAAGAACTCGAAGCGCTCTTCCGCGATTACGGCAAGACCGGCTCCGGCAAGATACGCAAGTACCTGCATGACGAGGAGGAAGCGGCGCCTTACCGGCAGAAGCCCGGCACCTTCACGCCCTGGGAGGACATTCCGGCCGGCACCGACATGATGTTCTACGAAGGCCTGCACGGCGCCGTGGTGACCGACAAGGTGAACATCGCGCGGCATGCCGACCTGCTGGTGGGCGTGGTGCCCATCATCAACCTGGAGTGGATACAGAAACTGCACCGCGACAAGCGCGCCCGCGGCTATTCCACCGAAGCGGTGGTGGACACCATCCTGCGGCGCATGCCGGATTACGTGAACTACATCACCCCGCAGTTCTCGCAGACCCACGTCAACTTTCAGCGCGTGCCGACCGTCGACACCTCCAACCCGTTCATCGCGCTGGACATCCCGACCCTGGACGAATCTTTCGTGGTGATCCGCTTCCGCAATCCCAAGGGCATCGATTTTCCCTATCTGTTGAGCATGATCCACGACTCCTTCATGTCGCGGCCGAACATCATCGTGGTGCCCGGCGGCAAGATGGAACTGGCCATGCAATTGATTTTCACGCCCTTGCTGCTGCGCTTGATGGAGAACCGCAAGCGGAGCTGAGGCGGTGCGTCATGCCGGGGCGAATTACTTTGTTGCGACAGGAAAGTAACCAAAGAAGCGCTGCCGGCCACTTCAACTGATCTCATACAGGAAATGCGTCATGGAAAATGTTTCAGCTTGGCTAGTACAGAAACTCCTTAGCAGAGAAGGTCAGCATCAATCCACCATCCGCGAGTATGAACCGGGTCAGAGCGTCTTCCGTGTCGGCGATCCCGGCGATTATCTCGCTGTCGTTCTCTCCGGTGGCGTAGAGATTCGTAAGAATGGGGTTGTTATCTCCGTTATCGAGCATGGAGGCATGTTTGGCGAGATGGCTCTGATTGACGGCAAACCCCGTTCTGCCGATGCAGAAGCCAGGAGTCATTCCAGGATCGCGGAGGTTCGAGAAGGCGAGTTCATCAGCCTGATCGAGGCCACACCCCATTTCAGTATTGCCGTCATGAGAATCTTGACCGAACGTCTTAGGCGCAATATTGAATCCTAATTGTCATGGCTATTTGACCGACGGCTATCTGGCGGTGAAATCGTTGACTCCTGAGGCTCTGGTCGGCCAGAAGCGGACATTGCAAGTTTTTTTCTGGCAGCCCGGCAGGAAGGCATAATTCGATTGTCGTTGTGGCTAGCTATGGGGTAAGCGCGAGACAACTTGACAAGCAATACCGGCTGCTTTACGACTATCTTTTGTTGCACAATTACGTGAGGGTTCGCGATGAAGGCTATTTCCATATTTAATAATAAGGGGGGCGTTGGTAAGACTACCCTAACGTTTCACCTCGCGCATGCGTTAGCTGAGTTAGGCAACCGCACCTTGATTGTAGATTTCGATCCTCAGTGCAATCTCACAATCCTCGGACTGGACGAAGAAGCTCTCCACCAGATATGGCTTGAAGAAGATGACTTTATCGAGGACTTTCAGTCCGCTCGTGATAAGTTATCACAGAAGGCTTTCGAGAGATTGACCTCAATGCCGAGGTCAATTCACTTCCTGCTGAAGCCAGCAGAAGATGGCGCGGCGGAAATTGGAAGCATGCCGCCTCCGGTTCCACTAGCTACAAACTTAGACCTTATCCCGGGGCGCCTTACAATGCATCTTTACGAGGATAAGATTGCGGGGCGGTGGAGCGACGTCTATCAGGGTGACCCTCTTGCGGTCCGGACGATCACAAGGCCGCGGGAACTGGCTGAAGGATACGCCAAACAACACGGGTACGACTTCGTGATCATGGATACCTCTCCTAGTTTGGGCGCTATGAATAAGGTGGTCATTTCCACGACCGATGGCTTCGTAATTCCTTGTATGCCGGATATGTTTTCGCTTTATGGTGTACGAAATATTGGTAATGCGCTCGCTGTATGGAAGAAACAGTTCGACACGATCTTTCATCTGCTTTCTGCGGAGAAGCGAAAATCATTCCCCCCCAACTTCGTGCGGCTGCTCGGCTTCACTATCTACAACGCCAAAAAGTATACCGGGGTCACGAGGTGGGATTTGGCTAAGGCACATTACAATTATGCAATGGAGATACCTAACGCAATAGAGAAGTTTGTTCGGCCGGAGATTCGTGACCATGTTAGCAAGGCGCTTCTTGGTCATCCGATTGGGGAAACCGCGATTATGCACACGCACAATACACTTCCCACAATGGCGCAACGATATCACCTCCCCATGTGGCGAGTGCCGTCTTGCAAAGATCTAGAGGCTGGGGATCGAAGCACTGTATTGGCCAACCGAGCAATATACGAGAGCATGAAGGACAAGTATATTGAATTTGCACAGGATATGCTTTCGCGCATGGACTCCCTAAAATAATCAGCAAGACAAACATGGACAGGCAGGAGTCGATTAACGCCGCACTGACTGCGGTTCAGGAGAAGTCGCATGAGCTATCCTTGTTTATGGAAGGTGTTGGCAAATGGTTTCTGACTCATCCGAAATTGAATTGCTCTGACCTGCCAATCGTTCACTCTGTCAAGATGCGTCTCAAGAATTCAAGCCACCTTCGCGGGAAACTAGAGCGAAAGTGGAGCAATGAGGTTTCAATTGGACCGGATAACGTATTCGAAAAAATTACCGACTTAGCTGGAGTGCGGGTCTTGCACGTCTATCAAGACCAATTCCCAAAGATTCATGCCGAAATTCTAAACAAGGTGGTTAACCTTAAGGATTGGTACTTGGCTGAACCCCCTCGGGCCTACACATGGGATCCGGAATCAAAGCAATTCTTTGAAAATGCCGGGATTACAGTGCATGTTAAAGAAAGCTTCTATACCAGCGTTCATTACTTGGTCCGCCCAAGAGCTGACTCGCCCATTTGCTGTGAAGTGCAAGTCCGCACTCTTTTTGAAGAGATTTGGGGGGAGGTTGATCACGCCCTAAACTACCCTCAGCCATCGGAGATTATTTCTTGTCGTGAACAGCTTCGCGTACTCGCCAAATTGGTTGGTGCCGGGAGCCGCCTAGTTGATTCAATTTTTCGTAGTACATAGCTATCGTCAGTAAATGCACAAGTAGATTGGCAGCGAGAAATGTTCGCGGAGAGCCAACTGGTAGTTGTGTTTTTAAGTCGGTCGGTGAAAATGGGACAAGGAAATTTTCGGACAACGGCTGCTTTGGGTACTAACCGGAACTTCACTACCCCAATCTATTTTGGATAATAGAATAGAAATCACGGTGCCGAATTCGACCCACCCGCCCCTCTGCCCCGCCGAGCGGAGGACTGCCAGACCGGGGCAGTCCGGACTCGCTGTTTGAGCCGAAGGCGAGTTTGCGAGTCCGGCCGGGCTAGCGGTCCGGAGCGAGGGAAGCCGTAGGCCGGGACAGCGGGGAGCGCTTCTTTGGTTCCTTTCTTGTCGCGACAAGAAAGGAACTCGCCCGCCGGGGCGAAACCCGGCACATGCACGCAGCAAATCCATCAATAGTCTGTTTCTATCAGTCACCGCCAGCTACCCAAAACCCCCGGTTTGGCAGATAATTACGGGCTTGCTCCGAGCAGGATAACCGAAGGATTCAGATGTCCAATTCAACTTTCAGCGATTTCGAACCGCCCGTGTTCAACAACCTCACCAGCGCGATCCGCGCCTTGGCCATGGATGCCGTGCAAAAGGCCAACTCCGGCCATCCGGGCGCGCCCATGGGCATGGCCGAGATCGCCGAGGTGCTGTGGAACCACCACCTGCGCCACAACCCCAACAACCCCAAGTGGGCCGACCGCGACCGCTTCGTGCTCTCCAACGGTCATGGCTCGATGCTGCTTTACGCCCTGCTGCACCTGAGCGGCTACGATCTCGGTATCGACGACCTGAAGCAGTTCCGCCAACTCCACAGCAAGACGCCGGGACACCCCGAGTACGGCTACACGCCCGGCGTCGAAACCACCACCGGGCCGCTCGGCCAGGGCATCAGCAATGCCGTGGGCATGGCGATGGCGGAAAAATTGCTGGCCGACGAATTCAACCGGCCCGGCCACGAGATCGTCGACCATCACACCTACGTTTTTCTCGGCGATGGCTGCCTCATGGAAGGCATTTCCCACGAGACCTGCGCGCTGGCCGGCACCTGGGGGCTGGGCAAGCTGATCGCCTTCTGGGACGACAACGGCATATCCATCGACGGCCATGTCGAGGGCTGGTTCACCGACGACACGCCGAAGCGCTTCGAAGCCTATGGCTGGCAAGTCATCGCCAGGGTCAACGGCCATGATCCGGAAGCGCTGCACGCCGCCATCGCGGCCGCCAAAGCCGACCCGCAGCGCCCGACGCTGATCTGCTGCAAGACGGTGATCGGCGCCGGCAGCCCGAACAAGCAAGGCACCCACGATGTGCATGGCGCACCGCTGGGGGATGCCGAGATCGCCGCAACCCGTCCGCATATCGGCTGGCATTTCGGCCCCTTCGAAATCCCGCAGGAAGTCTACCAAGCCTGGGACGCCCGGAAGAAAGGCAGTGCCTGGGAAGAAGACTGGAACCGCAAGTTTGAACGCTACGCCAAGGCCTATCCCGAACTCGCCGCCGAGTTCAGGCGGCGCATGGCCGGCGATCTGCCCGCCAACTGGTCGGAACATGCGCGGCAAGCACTTGCGACCATCGACGCCAAGGCCGAGACCGTCGCCACCCGCAAGGCCTCGCAGATCGCCATCAATGCGCTGGCCCCGGCGCTGCCCGAGTTCGTCGGCGGTTCGGCCGACTTGACCGGCTCCAACCTCACCAACTGGAATGGCTGCCGGCACGTCAGCGGCAAGACGCCGGGCAACTATATTTCCTACGGCGTGCGCGAGTTCGGCATGTGCGCCGTCATGAACGGCATGGCGCTGCACGGTGGCATCCTGCCCTTCGGCGGCACCTTCCTGATGTTCTCCGAATACGCCCGCAACGCCCTGCGCATGGCGGCATTGATGAAGCAACGCGTCATCTATGTCTTCACCCATGATTCCATCGGTCTGGGCGAGGATGGGCCGACCCATCAGCCCGTCGAGCAGACGGCAACCCTGCGCATGATCCCCAATATGGACGTGTGGCGCCCCTGCGACACATTGGAAACCATGGTGGCCTGGATCCAGGCCGTGGAAAAACGCAGCGGCCCGACTTCGCTGTGCCTGTCGCGGCAGAACCTGCCTTTCGTCAAGCGCGATGCGGCAACCATCGCCAATATCGCCAAGGGCGGCTACGTCCTCGCCGAAGCCAAGGGCGGCAAGCCCAAGGCCATCCTCATAGCCACCGGCTCCGAAGTGGACCTGGCGCTGAAGGCGCAGGCGGCGCTGGCCGAGGAGATTCCGCTGCGCGTGGTTTCGATGCCCAGCACCAACGTGTTCGACCGCCAGGATCCGGCCTATAAAGAGAGAGTGCTGCCCAAGGGTATGCCGCGCATCGCCGTCGAAGCCGGCGTCACGGATGGCTGGTTCAAGTACGTCGGTCTCGACGGGGCGATCATCGGCCTCGACCGTTTCGGCGAGTCGGCCCCGGCCGGCCAGTTGTTCAAGGAATTCGGTTTCACGGTGGAGCATGTGATCGCCGCCGTGAAATCGGTTTTGTAATTTTTCAGGAGAAATAGCATGGCAATCAAAGTCGGCATCAATGGATTTGGCCGTATCGGACGGATGGTGTTGCGCGCGGCGGTCCAGGACTTTCCCGACATCGAGGTCGTCGGCATCAACGACCTGCTCGAACCCGACTACCTGGCCTACATGCTGAGCTACGACTCGGTGCATGGCCGCTTCAAGGGCAAGGTCGCGGTCGACGGCAACACCCTCATCGTCAACGGCAAGAAGATCCGCCTGACGGCCGTCAAGGATCCCGCCGAACTGAAATGGAACGAAGTCGGCGCCGATATCGTGATCGAGTCCACCGGCCTGTTCCTGACCAAGGAAACGGCCCAGAAGCACATCGCCGCCGGCGCCAAAAAAGTCATCATGTCGGCGCCAAGCAAAGACGATACGCCGATGTTCGTCTTCGGCGTGAACGACAAGACCTACGCCGGTCAGACGATTGTTTCGAATGCCTCGTGCACCACCAACTGCCTGGCGCCTGTCGCCAAGGTGCTCAACGACAACTGGGGCATCAAGCGTGGCCTGATGACCACCGTGCATGCCGCCACGGCCACCCAGAAGACCGTCGATGGCCCCTCCAACAAGGACTGGCGCGGTGGCCGCGGCATCCTCGAAAACATCATCCCGTCGTCGACCGGTGCCGCCAAGGCCGTCGGCGTGGTCATCCCCGAACTCAACAAGAAGCTCACCGGCATGTCCTTCCGCGTGCCGACTTCCGATGTGTCGGTGGTCGACCTGACCGTGGAGTTGAACAAGGAAGCGAGCTACGCCGACATCTGCGCCGCCATGAAGGCCGCTTCCGAGGGCGCCATGAAGGGCGTGCTTGGTTATACTAACGAGAAGGTCGTCTCCACCGATTTCCGCGACGAGAGCTGCACCTCGGTGTTCGACGCGGAAGCCGGCATCGCATTGGACAGCACCTTCGTCAAGATCGTCGCCTGGTACGACAACGAATGGGGGTACTCCTGCAAGGTGCTGGAGATGGTCCGCGTCATTGCCAAGTAACCATCCAACCGTCCGAGAGGTCTTGATATGCAGTTCAAACGTCTCACCGATCTGGATCTGAAGGGCAAGCGCGTTTTCATCCGTGCCGACCTCAACGTGCCGCAAGACGATGCCGGCAATATCACCGAGGACACACGCATCCGCGCCTCGGTGCCGGCCATCGAGTTCGCGTTGAAGGCCGGTGCGGCGGTCATGGTCACTTCGCACCTCGGTCGCCCGACCGAAGGCGAGTTCAAGCCGGAAGATTCACTCGCGCCCGTCGCCAAACGCCTGTCCGGGTTGCTCGGCCGCGAAGTGAAACTACTCGCCGACTGGATCGACGGTGTCTCGGTCGCTGCGGGCGAAGTCGTCATGCTGGAGAACTGCCGCATCAACAAGGGCGAGAAGAAGAACAACGACGAGCTGGCGCAGAAGATGGCCAAGCTCTGCGATGTCTATGCCAACGACGCTTTCGGCACGGCGCATCGCGCCGAGGCCACCACCCACGGCATCGCCAAGTTCGCCCCGGTCGCCTGCGCCGGGCCGCTGCTGGCCGCCGAGCTCGATGCGCTGGGCAAGGCCTTGCATGCCCCAAGCCGGCCGCTGGTGGCGATCGTCGCCGGTTCGAAGGTGTCGACCAAACTGACCATCCTCGAAGCGCTCTCCGACAAGGTGGACCAGCTCATCGTCGGCGGCGGCATCGCCAACACTTTCCTGCTGGCCGCCGGCAAGAAAATCGGCAAGTCGCTGGCCGAGCGCGACCTGGTCGAAGCGGCGAAGAAAGTCATGCTCAAGGTCAAGGTGCCGCTGCCCACCGACGTGGTGTGCGCCAAGGAATTCTCGGCAGCCGCACCGGCCACGGTCAAAAGCGTCGACGCGGTCGATGACGACGACCTGATTCTCGACGTCGGTCCGGATACGGCGCAAGCGCTGGCGACAGTTGCCAAGAATGCCGGCACCATCGTCTGGAACGGGCCAGTCGGCGTGTTCGAGTTCCCCGCATACAGCCACGGCACCGAAACGCTGGCGCGCGCCATCGCCGCGTCGAAAGCATTTTCCATCGCCGGCGGCGGCGATACGCTGGCGGCTATCGCCAAGTACGGCATCGGCAAGGACATCAGCTACATCTCCACCGGCGGCGGGGCTTTTCTCGAATTCCTGGAAGGCAAGACCCTGCCGGCTGTCGCGATTCTCGAACAACGCGCCATCCACTAGGAGCGGCCATGCGCAGCACCAAGATTGTCGCCACTCTCGGCCCCGCCTCCAGCGAGGAAGCGGTCTTGCGGCGGATGGTGGAGGCAGGCGTGGATGTGGTGCGCCTCAACTTCTCGCACGGCACGGCGGAAGACCACCAGGCGCGCGTGACGTTGCTGCGCAGCGTGACCCGCGATACCGGCCGCACGGTGGGCATCATGGCCGACCTGCAAGGGCCGAAGATCCGCATCGGGAAATTCGAGCATGGCAAGATCGAACTCGCTGTCGGCGATCACTTCATTCTCGACGTGACCTGCAAGCTCGGCAACCAGCAGCGCGTCGGGCTCGACTATCCGGAACTCATCGACGACATCGATGTGGGCTCGGTGTTGCTGCTCGACGATGGCCGCATCGTGCTCGACATCGTCGAGATCGCGAGCCAGTCGGTGGTCACCTTGGTGCGCGTGGGCGGCACGCTGTCCAACAACAAGGGCATCAACCGCCAGGGCGGCGGCCTCACGGCGCCGGCGCTGACCAGCAAGGACCGGCTGGACATCCGTACGGCAGCAGAAATCGGCGTGGATTTCGTCGCGGTGTCTTTTCCCAAGACTGGCGAGGACATGCGCCAGGCCAGGAAGCTGCTGACGCGCGCCGGCTCGAATGCATTGCTGATCGCCAAGATCGAGCGCGCCGAGGCGATCGATGCGCTCGCGGACATCATCGATGCCTCCGACGGCGTCATGGTGGCGCGCGGCGACCTGGCAGTGGAGGTCGGCGACGCCGCGGTGCCCGCCTTGCAGAAAAAGATCATCCGCATTGCCCGCGCCCACAACAAGCTGACCATCACCGCCACGCAGATGATGGAATCGATGATCGCGAGCCCCGTGCCGACCCGCGCCGAGGTTTCGGACGTGGCCAACGCCGTGTTGGACGGCACCGATGCGGTGATGCTCTCGGCCGAAACCGCAGCGGGCAAGTATCCGGTGGAAACCGTCGAATCCATGGCGCGCATCTGCCTGGAAGCCGAGAAATCGGCGGAAGTGACGCTCGACAACGATTTCCTCGACCGGGTATTTACCCGCATCGACCAATCGATCGCCATGGCCGCGATCTGGACGGCGCATCACCTCAAGGTCAAAGCCATTGCGGCGATGACCCAGTCCGGTTCCACGGCGTTGTGGATGAGCCGCTTGAATTCCGGCGTGCCGATCTACGCGCTGACCCCGGAGGTCGGCTCGCGCTACCGAATGAGCCTGTATCGCCATGTTTTCCCGCTGTTGATGAAGCAGAACCATACCGACCGCGATTTCCTGCTGTGGGAAGCCGAACAGCTACTGATCGAACAGGGTGCCGTCAAACCCGGCGATCTGATGGTGCTGACCATCGGCGAACCGATCGGTTCGGCGGGCGGCACCAACACCCTGAAGATCGTCCGCGTCGGCGACCATCCGAATCCCCATTCCTAATTTTTAGTTTCCAAGGAGTCTGCCATGCCCCTCGTTTCCATGCGTCAACTGCTCGACCACGCCGCCGAAAACGGTTACGGCCTGCCCGCCTTCAACGTGAATAACTTGGAACAGATCCAGGCCATCATGGAGGCCGCCGCGGAGACCAACAGCCCGGTGATCATGCAGGGCTCGGCCGGCGCCCGCAAGTATGCCGGCGAACCCTACCTGCGCCATCTCATCGAGGCGGCCATCGAGACTCACCCGGACATTCCCATTGTCATGCACCAGGATCATGGCGCGAGTCCCTCGGTATGCATCCAGTCGATGCGCTCGGGCTTCTCCAGCGTGATGATGGACGGCTCGCTGCTGGAAGACGCCAAGACGCCTTCCTCGTTCGAATACAACATCAAGGTCAGCAAGCATGTCGCCGACATCGCCCATGCCATCGGCGTATCTGTCGAAGGCGAGCTGGGCTGTCTCGGTTCGCTGGAAACCGGCAAGGGCGAAAAGGAAGACGGCCACGGTGCGGAAGGCAAGCTCTCGCAGGACCAGCTGCTCACCGACCCCAATGAAGCCGCCGAATTCGTCAAGGCCACCGGCGTCGATGCGCTGGCCATCGCCATCGGCACTTCGCACGGCGCCTACAAATTCATCCGGCCGCCGACGGGCGCGGTACTGCGCATCGACCGCATCAAGGAAATCCACGCGCGCATCCCCAACACCCACCTGGTGATGCACGGCTCCTCCTCGGTGCCGCAGGACTGGCTGAAGATCATCAATCAGTTTGGCGGCACCATGGGCGAGACCTACGGCGTGCCGGTCGCGGAAATCGTCGAGGGCATCAAGCACGGCGTGCGCAAGATCAACATCGACACCGACCTGCGCATGGCCTCCACCGGCGCGATCCGCAAGTACATGGCGGAAAACTCCAAGGACTTCGATCCGCGCAAGTACCTCGGCGTCGCCCGCACCGCCATGAAGGACATCTGCAAGGCGCGCTACGAAGCCTTCGGCTGCGCCGGCATGGCCGGCAGGATCAAGCCGATCAGCCTGGACAAGATGGCCGAGCGTTACAAGAAGGGCGAACTGAACCCGATCGTGAAATAATCAACCCACATTTTTAGGCGAACCCATGAGTCAACTGCCCCTGTTCGAATCGAAAATCACCAGCCTGCCGCTGCTGGGCCGCGGCAAGGTGCGTGATATTTATGCTGTCGACGCCGACCATTTGCTGATCGTCACCAGCGACCGTCTTTCCGCCTTCGACGTGATCCTGCCCGACCCAATCCCCGGCAAGGGCGAAGTGCTCACCGCCGTGGCCAACTTCTGGTTCGGCAAGCTCGCCCACATCATCCCCAACCAATTGACTGGCATCGACCCGGAGTCCGTGGTCAAGGGAGAGGAGGAACGCGTCCAGGTGCGCGATCGCAGCCTGGTGGTGAAGCGCCTCAAACCGCTGCCGATCGAGGCGGTGGCGCGCGGCTACCTGATCGGCTCGGGCTGGAAGGATTACCAAGCCAACGGCGCCATCTGCGGCATCCAGCTGCCGGCCGGCCTGCGCCAGGCAGAGCAGCTGCCGCAGCCCTTGTTCACCCCGGCGACCAAGGCCGAGATGGGGGAACATGACGAAAACATAGACTTTGCCAGCGTCGAAAAACTCCTCGGCGTGCCGCTCGCCACCCAGGTGCGCGACACCACGCTGCGCCTGTATCGCGAAGCGGCGGCCCATGCCCGCGTGCGCGGCATCATCATCGCCGACACCAAGTTCGAGTTCGGCCAGGATGCCGCCGGACGGCTTTATCTGATCGACGAAGTGCTGACACCCGACTCCTCGCGTTTCTGGCCGTCCGACCAGTACCAGGTCGGCATCAGCCCCCCCAGCTTCGACAAGCAGTTCGTGCGCGATTACCTGGAGACGCTGGACTGGAACAAGCAGGCGCCCGGACCCAAGCTGCCGCCGGACATTCTCGCCAAGACCGCCGCCAAGTACCGCGAGGCGCTGACGCGCCTGACCGGCAAATCCTGAATTCAAGCGCCTGTCCGTGATCAACCCACTGCTGGACTTCTCCGGCCTGCCGCGTTTCGACGCGATCGCGCCGGCACATGTGGCGCCGGCCATCGGCCAGTTGCTCGCCGAGAATCGCGCGCTGGTGGAACGGCTCGCAGCCGCCGATACGCCGGCCACCTGGAGCGGCTTTGTCGCCCCGTTGACCGATGGCGGCGAACGCCTCAGCCGCGCCTGGGGCATCGTCGGCCATCTGCATTCGGTCAATGACATACCGCCCTGGCGCGAGGCCTACAACGCCTTGTTGCCCGAGGTCACGCGCTTCTATTCCGAACTCGGCCAGAACCTCGCCTTGTTCGCCAAGTACAAGGCGCTGCGGGAGAGTCCGGAATACGCGGAACTGACTGCCACCCAGCGCAGAATCATCGACAACGATATCCGCGACTTCCGGCTTTCCGGCGCCGAACTGCCGCAGGAGAAGAAACCGCGCTTCCAGGCCATCCAGGAAGAGCTTGCCGCGCTCGGCGCGAAATTTTCGGAGAACCTGCTCGACGCCACCAACGCCTATGGCGAATACATCGAGGAGGAGGCGTTACTCGCCGGCATCCCGGAAGATGTATGCCAGACTGCGCGCGAAGCCGCCGCAAAGGAAAACCGGCCGGGCTGGAAATTCACCCTGCATGCGCCTTCCTACGGACCGCTGATGCAGTACGCCGACAACCGCGAGCTGCGCGCCCGCATGTACCGAGCTTATGCCACTCGCGCCTCCGAACTGGGCAAACCGGAATGGGACAACTCTTCGGTCTTGGTGAAAATTCTCCGGCTGCGCGCCGAAGAAGCCCACCTGCTCGGTTATGCGAATTTCGCGGAAGTCTCGCTGGTGCCGAAGATGGCGCAATCGCCGCAACAGGTCGCCGCCTTCTTGCGCGAAATCGCCGCCAAAGCGCGGCCATTCGCCGAGCAGGATATCGCCGAGCTGCGCGACTTCACCCGCGACCAACTGGGCCTGGCCCGGCTGGAAAGCTGGGATATGGCCTGGGCCGCGGAGAAACTCAAGCAGGCGCGCTACGCCTTTTCCGACGAGGAAGTCAAACAATACCTGCCCGAACCCCAGGTGCTGGCGGGCCTGTTTCGCATCATCGAGACGCTGTTCGGCGTTCGTCTGGCGCCGGATATGGCACCGGGCTGGCACCCCGATGTACGTTTTTTCCGTATCCTCAGGGACGGCACGTTGATCGGCCAGTTCTACCTCGACCTGTATGCGCGCGAAGCGAAAAGCGGCGGCGCCTGGATGGACGAAGCGATCACGCGGCGCAGAATGGCGAATGCCAGCGGCATCCAGACCCCGGTGGCCTACCTCAACTGCAACTTCTCCGGCCCGGTCGGCAGCAAGCCAGCCTGCTTCACCCATGACGAAGTCATCACGCTGTTCCACGAGTGCGGCCACGGTCTGCACCATTTGTTGACCCAGGTCGATGAGCTTCCGGTATCGGGCATCCACGGCGTGGAGTGGGACGCGGTCGAATTGCCGAGCCAGTTCATGGAAAATTTCTGCTGGGAATGGGGCGTGCTCTCCCCCATGACCGCCCACGTCGACACCCGGCAGCCGCTGCCACACTCGCTCTATGACAAGATGCTGGCGGCAAAGAATTTCCAGAGCGGCATGCAGACATTGCGTCAGGTCGAACTGGGCCTGTTCGATCTGTTGCTGCACAGCGAATTCGAGCCGGATGGCGACGTGCTCGAACTGCTCGCCGAGGTCCGGCGCGAGGTCGCGGTCATCACGCCGCCCGAGTGGCAGCGCCTGCCGCAGAGCTTCTCGCACATATTCGCCGGCGGGTATGCCGCCGGCTATTACAGCTACAAGTGGGCCGAAGTGCTCTCCGCCGACGCTTTCGAAGCCTTCGAGGAAGGCGCCAGATCGTCCGGCAATGTCCTCGACCCGAGCATCGGCGCGAGATTCTGGCGCGAGATACTCTCCGTCGGCGGTTCGCGCCCGGCCATCGAGTCCTTCCGTGCCTTCCGCGGACGCGAACCGCGCATCGATGCGCTGCTGCGCCATAGTGGTATGATTTCCCATCATGTGGACATCGTCGCGCCAATCGATTCTGGTCCGTAGCGCCCTGCTTGCCGCCCTGTGCCTCGCCACGCTGACGGCACAGGCGCAAGCCACTTATCGCTGGGTCGACAAGGACGGCAAGGTGCATTACGCGGACCAGCCGCCACCGCCATTGGAAAACAAGGAAATCCAGAAGAAAAAGCTTGGGGCGAATGTCGTCGAGACCAGCGGCCCTTCCTACGCCACCCAGAAAGCCGCGCAGAAATTTCCGCTAACGCTGTATACCAGCGCCAACTGCATCGAGAACTGCAAGACCGCGCGCGACTTTCTCAGTCGACGCGGCGTACCCTTTGCCGAAAGGGTTCTCAAAACGCAGGAGGATGCGGCCGAATTCAAGCAAGCCACCGGCATAGGCCAATTGATCGTTCCCGTGCTGTTGGCGGGAACCAAAACGGAAATGGGTTTTCAGGAAAATGCCTGGCGCAACCTGCTCGATGCGGCGGGCTACCCGCAAGACAGCGGCACGCCGCGGCCGAAACCGCCCACGAAGTAACGATGCCCCTTGGTTAAGCTAACGGGTGCTATGCAATAACGCCGGCAGCTCCCGCTCCAGCAGATTCGGATCGCCGGCGTTGAGTTCCACCAGCCGGCGCAAGTGGATGATGCTGTCGAGTCCAAGATTGTCGCAACGCAACCCCATCTTCGTTCCTTCGAGATGAGCGACGGTCGCCCGCATGACGATCGCCACACCCTCCCCGAGATCGAGCTTCAACTGACACTTCGCACCGATTATGCCGGGCCAATCGGCCGACATGTTGAGCAAGGCACCCTTGAGAGAAATGTCCAGAAGTTCGCCTTTCCAGGTTCCTGTGGCATCAACCAGCTGCACCACGGCATGGAAAGGCGCGCGCCAAAAAGCGCGGTGATCCTGCGAGTCGTTCATCTGTTGTCCCGTTCTTTGCGTTGCCGGAAAATATGCCGAATCCCTACGCCCCGAGTTGCGCTATCATCGACCATCACAACCCGGAATATTATTGTAGCCCATCGTCCCAAAGGAAGCTGATTGAAGATTGCCACCTGAAACTAATAGGTGAATATCGCGAAGTGTCAGGTTGTCTCACATTTTTTGCCTTTCCGTTCTACGAGCGAAAAGGCAAGCATCAGACAGTCTCACAAAATTTCACTCTATAAACAGGAATTTGTGTAGCTCTCCATGTAGCTGAAATAGCGTCATAAAGTTAAAGTTGCGAAACCGATGGCTAGGCTGACCGACATTCAAATAAGGCACTGGATCAGGGCAGGAAATCCAGTCGCAAAAGCCCAAGGGGAAGTTCCTGGTCTGACTTTTACGCTGTCTGCCAAGGGCGCTGCAAGCTGGATTCTCCGCTACCGTTTTGGCGGCAGACCCCGAGAACTGACAATCGGCCGTTACCCGGAATACTCAATCAAACATGCCAAAGAGGAGGCGCTGGAAGCACGTGCCAAAATCCAGAAAGGCATTGATGTCGCCAGAGAGAAACAACTCGCAACCATTGAGCGAGCAGTTGCCAAGACACTAAAACAACTGGCTACTGACTACATGGAGAAGGTCTTTCCAAGGCTCGCTCCCACCACGGCCAAGCAACGCCGTCACCATATCGAAGATGTCATTCTTCCCAAACTGGGAGGATTGGCCGCGCGGGATGTCAGTACAGCCGATGTCGTTGCATTGATCGAAGCCGTCGGAAAGAAATCGCAAAGCGTTGCCGACCTGGTATTCACGGCTATCTCAGAAATTTTCAAGCACGGTATTGCACGCCACGTAGTAACTGCGAATCCATGCGCAGGCATCACGGTTTCCGCAATTTGTGGCAAACCAGAACCAAAACGGCAACGCCTCAAGCTAACGGAAGACGAGCTACGCATCATTCTTCCTGCGCTGCCCAGTATTGGCGATCAAAACGCCTTGGCGGTAAAGATTCAGTTAGCCACCTGTGTTCGCATTAGCGAATTGGCAAAGGCGGAATGGAAGGATATAGATTTCGAGCAGGCCGTATGGCATGTACCAGACGCCAACAGCAAAACCGGCAGGGGTTTCACGATTCCACTCGTTCCCGCCGTAGTTGAGTGGTTTAGGGCGCTTCAGACGCTTGCTTGTGGCTCGCGGTTCGTGCTTCCGGCGCGAACCACAAGTCGGCGCCAATCTGAGCTGGGCGAGATGCACTATGAGCAACGCGCCCTCAATGCCATGTTGCACAAACTTTGCGCCCGACTGGGCGACAAGGTCAGGCGATTTACCCCGCACGATTTGCGTTCAACCGCTCGCAGCCATCTTTCTGCATTAGGGGTAAGTCTGATTGTTGCTGAAAGGTGCTTGAACCATTCACTCGGCGGCCTTGTCGCTGTTTATGACCAGCATGACTATCTGACCGAGCGACGAGCCGCGCTTGAAATGTGGACGAATTTGATTTGTGCCTGCGAATCAGGAAAAGAAGGCAGCTCTTGAATAGCGCCGACCAACACGGCAAAATATGTTACGTTATTCGTTAACGTATTTATGGAGATTGCCATGAGCTTACGAACTTCCGACGTTGTGCCCATCAGCGAAGCACGGGCCAGACTCACCGAACTCGCCGAGGAAGTCGTCGACGGCGGCGCCGAGAAGGTGCTGACTAAGAATGGCTCCAGCTACGTCGCGCTTGTCGATGCAAAAAAACTCGACTACTACCATTTCCTTGAGCAGGAACACGCCAATTTGGTGCTGCTTGATGAAGCGGAACGAGGCTTGCGGCAGTTGCTCGCAGGGCAACGTGTCTCTGAAGCTGAATTGACGCAGGCCCTCGCTGACTGATATGACCTTGCCAGCGACGGCCAAGGTTGAGGCCGCACCAAATTTTCTTGCGACGCTCGATGATGCGCATGCATTTTTTGTTGCCCAAGATGCCGAGTCCGCCGATGCTCGATTTCGCAACCTGAAGGCCAAGCTTCGAGAGATGGTCGCAATCCTTGCTTGGTCGCCAGCCAGCGGTCGCCCCGCACGGTTCTTCGAGACAAATTCAGCTCAAGCCAAGTTAAGAGCGGCTGCTATTGCCAACTTAGCGCAACAGACGGGACTCCCCGATCTTCGCGAGTACATTGTCGATCAGCACATCGTGCTGTATGCCCACTCCACAACCCTGGTTGTGCTGCTGGCACTGAAGCATCAACGGCAACTGATTTACGGTGCCGAATCCTAGACTCAGCGAGTCGTCCAAGGTTGATCCGCGAATGAATCGGTTAGCTGGCAGCATTTACTGCTCTCGCTCGCCTGTATCTGCCGCACGCGGCAACTAGGGAAATGGCTTGCAACTGGACTCTGTCGCTGCCCTGCAACTTGCCAGGAAACTTCCGCCGCAGTTTGACGAGAAGCTCCTGACGCGTACCTGAAAATACAAATCTCCCATCGGGCGATTTTCTCAGCAGTTCCTTTGCGATCAGTCGCTGCTCGGCTGCGTTTTTGATGCACTGCTGGGTTTCCTCGAAAACACCCTTGCCAACCTGATCTACTGGCGTTTTTTTGGGCGATCCCCGGTTTTGGCGCCTAGTTGATTCCACCGCTCGCTCATGCAAATCAATGGGGCGATATCTGACTTTCCAGTTATGGGGTGACTGGTTGTAGTTCGGAATATCGGCTAGTAGGAAGACATCGAGGGCATAGGCGACATCCGGATGCTCCACGGCGGACTGGACGAAATCCCCAGACCGTCTTTGGCGTTGAACAACTAGCGCAAGTCGTTCGGCTTGATGATTGAGCGTGCGCCACTTCAGGTAGCGTTCGAGAAAATAATCGGAGAGTGGCATTCCCATCGCGCCAAGTTGAATCCCGATCTTCATCCAAGCAATGGGTGGCAGTTGTAAGTCGCTAGAGAGTTGAGCGGGATGCTTACGCACGCACGGAACCAACTTCCTGATGAGTTTTAGTTGCTCCTCTGGCAATGGAATGCGCAGCCGGCTCTCAGTGCTATCAAGTGCGCACTGCAAATAATTATGCAGACGTGTGCGTGCCGCCCCCTTGGGGCGGATCTCCGGGCAGTCCGTAAAAAACATATGCACGAGCGCGTCACAGCATGGCCATGCACTGTCATTGAACTTCACAGCAATTGCTCCAGTTCCTGTTTCCTCCTGTAAATAATATCGCGGTTAAACAGGAACTGCATAGTTCCTGTCAATTAGTGGAAACTTCCTGTCTTCTCCTGTCGTAATCGGCCTGTATCGCGCCATATCTGCGAACAAACCACATCCCTGACGAGATGTGGTGTTGTTGGAGTCGGGAATCTAGGGGCCTGAAAGCAGCAGATTTTCAAACTGTAAAGCATGCCCGCTAGAACAAGAATGCATGGTGTATTCGGGTTGCTAGCTCAACTTGGAGACAGATATGAATCTCAATTCAAATGGGCGTTGCAGCAGTGATGAAGTGATCGGTGGGTACGCTGCGGGCGCTAATCGGGTGCTTGCAAAGCCGCAGCACGCATCTGTGAAATCGCTTACTTCAGCACTGACTGAATTTGATTTTCTCCCCGACACGGCGAATGTGCGTCTTCCTGTGGTGAAGGCTTTGTATGGCTGTTCGAGTGCCACTATCTGGCGTGCGGTGAAGTCTGGGCATGTGCCGTCGCCGCGGCGCCTCACTCCGCGCATTACGGCATGGAATGTCGGGGAGTTGCGTGCTGCATTGGCGAAGGCCCGCTAGTCCATCTGCGGCAGAGTCAGCAGCATTGACGGCTCTGCCGCCCCCCTACAAATATTTTCACTATCCAACACCCAACATCCCTGAAGCGCAAGACCGTCCTAATTTGACCTGACGAGTCTTCCCCTCGACATTGAAAGGATATCCGATGAAATCAACTACCCATCACCTATCTATCAGAGACAACGCCAAGCTGCCGGCCATCATCTACGGCTTTGACCGAATTACCGTTTGGCTCGACCACCCCGAGCTACCGATCAAGATTGCTCATCTAAAAAGGCACTGCACTAATGTGGAGGAATCACTCCAGCAGATGCCATTTAACCCTCGCTGGAAGCTCAAGGTCGAGCTGTATCAGCCAACCATCGAAGGGCTTGAGCTGCTGGAATCTGCTCTTGGTTACGAAATCGCCGTATGCGTGACCTATGTCGAAATCGCATGTGATATACGTTCAACCCAAAAGGGGCAGGCTCGTAAGCAGCTCAAGGACTTTCTCGCAGGCGCGTACATCCCCAACCTGCGCCAGACAGCACAGCGTGACTATATGACTTGGTACTTTGGGCGACGTGCAAACGAAAATGGAATACAGCCGTCGGTTCTGGTCGCCTACGCTGATAAACCCAGCAAGTTGAACAATGCACAACCGGCGGAGAAGGATCTCTGTGACCTACATATCGAGGGTCGCAGGGCAGGCACCAAAGGTCTCAAACCTCAGGGCATCATCAGTCTGAGTGATCTGATTCAATTTAATCACCAGAAGTTCTGGGATAACAATCTCGTGATGTACCAGCTTCCCAAGCTCGCCCAATTGGGTCGTTTACTGGCAGCGGATCAGGGGCGTAGTGCTGACGTGAGTGGCACAGCCCTGCGCAAGCGCGCACATGCCTGGATTGAACGGTATAGCAATGAAGGTGCTTTTGTATTGCACAACGCTCTGCGGGACTATCCGCAGTTGAAGCGCCATCTCTCCAAGGTGAAGTTTTCGGAGTGGCTCAAGATGATCGTTCAATAAGTTCGGCTGCAGTGCAGGGTACAAAATCACGACTGATACAGATGTACATTTTCTACTATTGCGCATGTGTGCAAATTGCGAGGATTCGCGTCTCGTTGCCAACGGCGGTGCAATCCTCGCTGACTTTTCAGGAATCCTTGCACAGCGCATTTCAGCAAAACCGCAACCCTGTAGCAGTCACAACGCAATCGGTGATACTGGAAATATCGTGACGATAAGCAATCAGCAGTATCAAGAGATCATCACCACAAAAAGCAAGCGGGTCGAGGTCCTTGCCTGTCCGGGTAGCGGGAAAACCCATACGTTGATACAGCGGGTGCGCCATCTCATCCAAACCGGGGTGCCACCGAGCAAGATTCTCGTGTTGAGCTTCTCTAACGCGTCGGTGGGTGAGCTGAAGCGACGCATGAATTTCCCAACCTCAGGCGAGGTTACGGATCAGCTCTGTTCTGTAGAACTTGCACTGGCCAGGGTCAAGGTGTCGACAGCTCATAGTTTTGCTCTCGGGTTACTCCCTCAGTCCAAAAGGGGCTTCAAGCCAATGACAGATAAGCAGTCCAAAACACTACTGCTTACGGTCGCCCGCAAAATGGCAAATGGCATCACACGGCAGAAACTATGGGCCGACAAAAGCAGGCGCATTTTGGAACGCAGGCAGGAACAGCTCAGAGAACTGTCATGGGAAAAGCATCGGCTGGTTCCTGGCCTGTTCGACCTTGCTCAGGCTGCGCAAATAAAACTTGCTGACGCTATCGAACAACGATATCCGACTCTAAAAGGCTACCTCAACGTGCTACTGGAAGTCCGCCGTCGCCTTGTGAAGGAAAAAGCAAAACGAGGTTTGCGGGGATACGGTGACATGTTGGCTGAGGCAGGCAAGCTCATAGACGCTGGCAAGGCTACGCTGCCCTATCAACATGTCTTGGTAGACGAATATCAAGATTGCAGCCCCGCGCAAGTACAGCTGCTGACAAAGCTCATCGGAGCGACAGATTGCAGCGTAATGGTGTTGGGGGATGCCAATCAGGCCATCTTCGCCTTTGCAGGGGCTACTTACACCCCGCTTGGCGATGTGCTCGATAACGTCGTGCAACTGCCGTTATCGGTTTCGCGGCGGCTGACCAAGCAAACCGCAGCATTAGCCTCGGCGGTTGCACAGCACTCAGCAAAGCAGTCGATACGGGCCATGCACGATGGCCCCGAGCCCATCCTGATGCTTAATTCCTCACTGAAAGCACAGGCTAATCGCGTAACGAAGGATATTCGTCAATTGATGGCAGAAGGTGTTCCCGCGCAGCAGATCGCGGTACTCGCCAGGCACAAGGCCACCTTGAAGCCCATCGAGCAGTCGTTACTCGCGCACCATGTTCAGACTGCACGTATTGGCATTAAACGGAAGCGCGTTCATGCCCAGCGTGTGCTTAAGATGGTTCGTTTGATCGAATTCAGCGAGACCAGAGAGAAACCAGTCGGCGTGAGCATGCTCCGCGCCAAACTGTCAAAGTTAGAAGGTATTCAGGAGCAAGGATGGTTGAAAGCGGTTCAGGTAATCAATAGGGAAAAAATACCCCCCTCACTTGAGGGGCGCTACCGATTTTGTGCCCAAGAGTACTTAAGACTACTCGGCGGAATCCGCAATAACAAGGAAATACGCGATGACCTGAATCGTTGGGAGTCAACCTGCCGGGAGCACAAAAATGCGCGAGCTATGCTTAACGCCATTCGCTCGATAGAGCCTGCCAAAATCGTGACGGGCACTATTCATGCCGCCAAAGGTCGGGAGTGGGCACATGTTTTCATTGTGGGCGTTACCGAGGGGCTATTGCCAGACTTTAGGGCGCGTGACGAAGTGTCGCTCAGCGAAGAACGCAATTTGCTGTTCGTCGCGATCACTCGCGCGCAGGAGAGCGTGAGTCTCTACCATGGTCCCGCCGCTCACTCCAAGAGTCGGCAACGCTTTTCTGAATTAAGTCGCTTCCTCGACGATCCCGCGGTACAGGCATCCTTGGCGGTTCGGAAGCAGATCAAGAAGCAGAGCCCTAGCTAGCGATAATGCATCTTATCGCTAGTCAGAGTCGGGTCGCGCTGGCATTCCGGTATTCGGCCTAAGCCGACCTTGGGGGTGCAGCCCGTGTTGGCCGGCAATGTGCTGGTTACCTGCCGCTCAGGTAAGAATGGCTCTGGACGACAGCCATCCTACAAGTAGATTGGCCCGCAGAGCTGCATGTGTGAATTTGCTGACCGGATAAACCTAGAGTCTGTAGTCCAGTGGGCAGCCGGACATTGGTAATGGTGCGCAAAGTACATTCTCAGTCATTTCTTGTAAAGGTCAGTTCTGGTGAAATGGTGTGCTCCAGCCCCCCTATTCATAAGCTCCCGCCAGCCGCTGGTTTTCTAGCAGAATGCTGTGGCGAGCGAGCCCGAGCAGCACGCTGGTCTTCAGGTCGTGATCCGTCCAGGGCTTATCGAGAAAAGCGAAGATGTGTGCCTGATTGATTGCCAGCAGCAGATCATCGTGTTCGATCTGGCCACTGATGAGAATACGCGTGCAATCGGGCTGGCGGGCAGCGAAGCGCTTGAGCAGTTCGACGCCGTTCATCTCAGGCATGCGGAAATCGGAAACAATGCATGAAAAGTTTGTCGTCTCAGCCATGCGCAGGGCCTCCGCTGCCGAGTGGGCAACATGAATGCGCACCTCGCCCACCATGGCTACCCACGGCCCCGCCTCGTCGCGGATTGCGACGAACAGGCTGTCGTTATCGAGAGGTGGGCGCAAAGCACGCGATAGACTACTCACCACTGCCCGGTCATCATCGACGATGAGAACCCGTCCGGGTTCCATGCCGGCCACCGGCGAAAGGCCGCGCGCGGTGGCGAGCCCTACGAGCTGGCGATTTTCCCGCAGCACCTCGCCATAGTCCAACGACTGCGCCAGGGCAGCCTTCAGGTAGTAGGTATTCCAGGGTTTGGCGATGAAGCGGTAGATGCGACTCTCGTTGACCAGTCGCGCTAGGGTTTCGAGATCGGACTGGCCGGAAAGCACGAGGCGCATGCAGTCGGGTTGCATGCGGGTGAGTTCACGCAGGAACGTGATACCGTCCATGGTCGGCATGCGGTAATCGCTGATCACAGCGTCGTAAGTGACTTCACTGGCACGCTGTAATGCCAGGACGGGATCGGTGTAGCCGTCGATCGTGTATGCTGAAAAATCGAACGGCGGCATATGCAATTCCCGTCGCACGGCATTGACGATGTTTGGTTCGTCGTCGACGACGAGAAGGCGGCGTTCCGTAAATTCTTTCATCTTGGGTTTTTCCATGATTTAGTGCTCCGCCGCGCGAATAAAGATTTTCAAGGGTTCACCGCCGCGTTCGAGCTCGATCAATTGCCTGATGATCGCCTCGTCGAGCTTGCCGAAGCTGGCCAGCAGCAGATAGCCTTCCTTGTGATAGAGACTGCGCGACAACACCATCCCTGGCCTCAGACGTTCTGTGGGTACCAGCTTTTCCTTCCAGAGTGATGGCGGCGGTTCCGGCTGTCGGTCGCGCAGCACGCTAGGAGTGGCGTCATTGCGAATCGTCAGCATCAGTGTTTGTCCCTCCGACACCTCCAAGGATGCGATGCGATTGATCGTTTCGGTATTGAGCACGCGCCCTTTCGGCAGCAAGGTGTAGCCGTCACGATGTAACAGATCGCGCGACAGAACCATGCCTGGCTTAAGTTGCCCAACCCGCAGGTTCAGCTCTTGCGGATGCTTTTTCGCTTCCTCGATCAGCATGGCGAAGAAGGCATCGACGACCGTGGGGTCGTAGCGCAGGCCGCGCTCCTTCTGGATCAGCTGCTGAGCCTCGATTGGCGTGTGTTCGCGCAGCGTCAGCGTGCCGCATTGCAATGCGTCGTAATCGTTTGCCAGTGCCAGGATGCGCGCGCCCAGAGGAATCACCAGGCCGACGAGCTGATCGGGGTAACCCTTGCCATTGAAAAGCTCATGATGATGACGAATCAGGATGGCGGCCTCTGCCAGCTGCTCGACGGCCATCAGCAGTTGCTGGCCCTTGGCCGGGTGCGTCATCATCTCCTTGCGTTCCTGTTGTGTCAGGTTGTTGAACGGCGTATTGAGCAGCTTGTCGGGCAGACTGATCTTTCCGATGTCATGCAGTAGGGCGGCAAGGAAGATATTCTGCTGTTCAGCTTCGGGTAGCCCTGCATGGGAAGGTGGATCAACAGTACGCGGTGCTGATCGTCGATGAGGCCCAGGCGCTCAATGAGGCCGATCACCTGGCGTTGCGCGACCATTTCGCCAACGCGCGTAAGTTCGTGTTCGCCGATGAGCTCCAGGTGCTTCCCGGTATCGAAAAGGGCAGTTCCTATCAATTCCTGGAGGAAACCTACGACGAGCGATTCTTTTATCTGGCGACGGTCTACCGGAATCCGGGAGGCATCACTCAGGTGATGATGGAAATGCGACCGCCACGACATGAGGTGAACTGCCCTCGCCCAACATCTAGGGATGACTTGTCTAGAAGCATCAGCAGAGATGTCTCCAAGAGTATCCAGGCTTTGACGGCGGAGCTCTCGAAGGCCGGAGTCATGACGCAGGACACGATCGTGCTCAGTCAGTTCTCTTTGTCGCTTGAGGGAGTTGATGCCTCACGATCCACGATTTCGGCCTATCGCGGCATGGAGAAACCCGTCGTTATCGTTGTGGCGGGCATCGACATGGATGACACCACATTGGCCTGCGCACTTGGGCGGGCCACCACGCGCGCTTACATCATCGTACCCATCGAATTGCTCGCGGGTCTGAGCAGAGTGAAGTCGGACTTCCTGCGCAAGGGCTTGGAGAAGATCGATCTCTCAAGGGTGTTCGATCAGGATGCCTGTGATCCGGCCCCGCGATTCATCGCGAACAAGGTACGGAAATTCGCAGGCGCAATCGGAAAGCACGAGATCTTCGGCGAAAGATTTTTTTACGCAAGTCAATGGAGACGATGGGTCTATGAAGGAGGTGCCCAGTGGGCCAACCGCGGGGTTCAGCTTTGGGGCTGGTGGCTCTCGCTATCGACTGGCCTTCCCATCTCAGGGATTGACCCGGTACGTAACGAGCTGACCGATTGCTATCTCCTGCCTTGCGCCGAATGCGACACAACGACTCCGCATGACCGATATGGCATATGTCTGACTTGCCAGGCCTCGCCATTGGATGAAGCCATGACCTCCGCAATCGTCTTGCAGGCTGCAGAGTTGGATGTCGTACGATCGAGTACGCGAGGGCAATCGCTAATAAATGTGGCGGCATTGGTCGGCGATTTCGAGTTTCCGTGCTCGAATGAGGCTGTGCGTGGGATGACCGAAGTGCCTGTCCTGGCCCTCGCCACCACAATCGTCGAATTTCGGATGCGGCGCGAGGCGATAGTTGCTACCAAATCCCAGATAGAGCAATGGCTGCGAGAAGTGTTGGTAGCCAGCGAGTTGGATGACTCCATCGTGGCTCTTGCGGGCCGCACGATTGGCAGCCTTTGCGCGCAAAAGATTCTGGTGAAGATCGACACCGGCCGATACCGACTGATGGATCCTCAATTGCCTCGAAAAGCGGGGGATTGAGTCCTGACCTGCCCAATCAGATCGCAGCCTAAAGCCCTCGACAGACCCGTATCCTTCAGTGCCCAATGGTCAGCAAACCTACAAACACCAGCCGTTTGCTCCCGCAACCTCCAACGTCCGATGTGGCCGATAACCTGGCATCAAGCGAGACGCAATCCTGACTAGCGATAAAACAGATTATCGCTAGCAACTTGTACTTAAGAGCGAGCCTATTTATCCATTAAGCAAGAGATCGGCCATTCCCGCTGTTTGCGCAGGCAACCTGCAACATCAGCAATGCGGCAGATTTCGTATTGGTAGTATCGAATCGCTGAACGACAGCCTCTACCTACTTCCCTTCCAGATCGTCCAGAAATTCGGAGGACGGCGCTGTCCCCGTAACCAATAGACGGTCCCGAGCCCGCGTGCAGGCGACATAGAGGAGTTGCCGCTCGGTGTCGTAAACCTCCTGCAAATCGCCGTCGTCACCAACAGTTTCAATACGCTCCTGCAAAGGGATCACTTCGTCGTCGCAAGCCATTACGGCCACCGCGCGGAACTCCAAGCCTTTCGCCAGATGCATGGTGCCGACTGACACGTGGTCATGCTCCGTCGCCACATGCTCATCCAGAATTTGATAAGGCAACTTGGCGAGGCGAACCGCATCCTCGGCCCGCCCGATTTGCGCAGCTGAACGGACGAACACACCGATCTCGTGCGACAGGATTCCGTCGATTCCGCATTCAGCAAGCCATCGCCCGACGACTGCACTTTCTTCTTCCGCATCATTCAACACCAGAATCCGCGGCGGCGGGCCATTGAACACCGACACGGTGTCGCTACGATCTTCCGTATTGCCGTCGACATCGGTTACCGCCGGGCCAAGCAATCGGTCCGCCTGGCTGCGAATTTGGTGCGATGTCCGGTAATTCACGCGTAGCGTGCGAGACCGCCCCCGTACATCAACGCCAAGCGACTTCCACGAGAACGGCTGCTGGAAGATGCGCTGTCCAAGGTCACCAGCAAAAAACAGCGCATTCGAGCGCACCGACCCCTCACCACCACCCAGCGCCACCAGAAACCGCAAGTGCGCAATACCGACATCCTGCGCCTCATCCACAACAACAAAGTCGAAGACGGGATTGCTTCTTGCCTTCAAGGCATTCGCCAAAGCGGTAAATAGCCCAGAGGCCGTGACCAATCTCTTGTCGCGTAGCCCGGAGCGGACGTGCTCGAAGATTGACCACAGCACTGAACGCTGCGCTTCCGGCAGCCGGGTTTTGCGACCGAGGCGCACCACGTCGCGATAAGCCTCCCACTGATCTAGCTGCCAGGCGTCGACGACATGCTCCCATTCGGTCAGCAGAAAGTAGCGTCCGAACTTGTGTCCCGGCACTGCCTTGGCAGCATCGCCCACGAGCTGGCGGATGTCATCACGGGACGCGAGCTTGGCCGGGCCGATTTGGGTCTTGTGCAATCGCAGTCCGATGGCCTCAAGGGAATGCACGTCGATCCGCTCGGCAAGACGAGGCTCATGGGTCAGCAGTCGATTCAGCTTCGATTGCAAGGCATTGGCCAGCGTGTCAGAAAACGTGGTTAGCAGAACGCGTGCATCGGGATTCTGCCGTGCCAGATACGCAGCGCGGTGCAAGGCCACGATGGTCTTGCCGGTGCCAGCCGAGCCGGATACACGCGCAGGACCGCTATAGTCTCGCTCCACCCACTGGCGCTGCTCTGGGTGGAGAAAGACCGTCCATTTCTCCCACGGATAATCGAGCGCACGTTGCAATTCCTCGACATTGCTCATCACCCGGAATCGGCGTTGCGCGTCGGGGTGGTCGAACGGATTGACAGTTACCGGTGTCGGGACGCGCGGCTTACCGCCAGTTGCCAGTTCCAAAAGTGCTTCGGCAGCTTCGGCAGGCAAGTGATCGGCAAGGGCAAGCAGGCTGTCCTCGGTGGCTTGCTTCACATCGGGCAGCCATTCCGGCGGAACACCGTAACTCAGCAGTTCGTCTTCGGACACCGATTGGAACAAGAGCTTTGCTGTCGGGGCAGGTTTCGCAGGCGTTGCCGGCAACGGCAACTCGCTCTGCACATAAACCGGCACCACAATTTCCTGCACCGTCTCGCGGATTTCGATCAGTTGCGCCGCGCCGGTCTTCGGATGCGTCTCTAGCTTACGGCGCTCGGCCCATTCGTAAGCCTTGTCGTGGTGATCGACATAGCAGAGCAGCAGGCTCGATTCGCTACGATGAACGATCAGGCGAATGTCGCTGCCGACCCGAACCGACCAGAAATTCTTGTCCTTGGCGCGATCCAGCTTGTGGAAACTCATGCCAGGACTGGCAGGATTCAACTGCAAGTCGAACGCCGTCGTCTTCACGAGCTTCTGCTCGTCGCTAGTCAGGCGCGTAAGGCTGTCTGTGAAGGTGTCGGCGATACGGAATTCCATCACGAGCTAACCTTTTGCTGGACGGCAGCAACTACGGCTTTGTTACCATCAAGGACGGATTCTATAAGTGTCCGAAGTTCGGCTGACGTTTGTGCGTGTGCTCCAACATAACCACATTTGACCAAGTCAAGAAATGGAGTCTGACGGAGATAGCGGCCATTTAGCGCCTTGTAGCTGAGCCTGAGTCCCTTCTTGGGGCCTCGGAACGACTTGTCAGCACGAACAATCTCGAAGTGATCCAAGGGGATAATGATCCCTCCGTCTCCGAGGATCGCATCGCGTTTAACAAACTTCATATAAAAAACTTGGGGATTAAGTCGAAACTCCTTTGCACCAGGTGCGTGAGACTGTGCGAACGTCTTCATACGACTTATCTCGGTATCAAGTTGGTTGTCTGGTCGATACACCCAGTCCGTTTCATCTCCGACTTTTCCTGCCGGCTCCAACATCTTGTACTGGAGCATCACCACATTCTGTTTGGTCAGATTGACGTAAATTAGGTCTACGCCGAAGCAATGTTCAAGATCACGCCGATTTGCCGTAAAGACCTCCAATTGCTCTTCGCCCTTTGCGAATAGCGCGCGTCCGGTTACATCGCTCTGGATCAAGGAGTAGCCCGGTACACTTCTGGCGTCGTGTTCTACGACTGAGTCTTCCATGATTGATACACGGCTAAGCGCGCTGGCCTGTCCATCGACCAAATCCACCCTTGACGCTTGGTCATTGGAGGCCAGACCGAACGCAGCCAAGGCCGTGCGAATCGCATCCTCCTGTAGCGCCGCGTTCCCACTAAATCGCTTCGGTACTGAAAGGGAATCCGCTACCGCCCGCATGCCTCCGCGATTGCTCTGAATGGTTGCAAGTTTTTCGATTACATGGCTGCTGAGCTTTGGGGATAGCAACGTGACTAATCGCTCAGACTGAAGTCGAGTAGAAAACATCTTGGCGTAGGGCGAATCAGTAACAAGCGCCGCTAAGGTAGCAACGGAAGATGGCGAGACTTGAACAGCCCTCGAAACCTTAAGCCGGGTATCAAGCGTAGTAATCGGGGCTTTTGAGGAAATTAGCCCAAAGTAAATTTGCTCTGTGCTGCCATCCCTCCCGAGAATGAGGCAAGGGGATGGTGCCTTAATGTCTTCGACGTGGGAATGAGACCTCGCAATCGTGAACTCACTTACCCCGCGACGAGAATTGACAAGCTCTTGCCACTCGACTTCAGAAAATCGCAGCAGGACGATGGGGCGCTTTTCGACATACTGCTTCAGGGTTTCGAGCCAAGGCATGTTCATCCCACCCTGAACACCTTCATCACCTCATCCCCGAGGTGATTGATGACCTTCACCGCAATTCGCCCGGACTTTGGTTTCTTGAACGGGCGGGAGGTGTCACTGTTGAGTGAGGACCATGCTTCGGCATCAATCTCGGCTTTCAGTGTCGTCTTCAATGCGCTGTAGGGGTCATTGGCACCGAGGAAGTAGGCGTGGCGCACGAAGAAGCTTTCCTCGTTATAGTCCGTGTCGATGAACCAGCAGGCGATGCCGTCGGCGCCGTCACTAATGACTTCGCCGGTCTGCGGCTTGAACACATCGACGCCATTCACCTTCACGCGCAGCATGTCGTCTTCGGGCAGGAGCGTGATGTCCGGCTCGCCGAAGATCACGAACAGGTTGCCCTTACCGGTGTTCTTGAGGTCTTCGGCCATGTGCAGGTCGGCATTCATACGCGCCTTGAGCACCGGCAGCTTGCCGAGCTTGGCAAACTCGGTGGTGTGCGCCTCGAAGTTAAAGGCGCAGGCAATCAGCACGTCGAAACCGGCATCGGCGGCCTCCCGTGCCGCCTCGACCAGATCAGCGCGCTGGACGGTGCCGAATTCGGGGCCGATGAAGATGGCGGCACGCTTTTCTGTGCCTGCCGCCGTCTCGCCAGCGCCGACTTTTCCTTCCTCGATATAACGGCCCTCGGCGCAGACCAATTCGCCCGGCCATGCCATCAGCGAAGTGAAGGTAATCCGATCTTCCTTGTGCGCCTGCTGCACACCCGCCGTTTTCAGGTTCTCCAGAATCATCTGCGGAAAAGACTGCTTCGCCGCGTAATCGGCCTCCGGTTCTCGCAGGGTGTCGATCAGTTCGTCGTCTTCATCGACGCCCAATACGCGGTGCGGACTCAAGCTCTCGACGGTGAAGGGGCCAGCGACGCGCACCGCTTTCTTGTTTTCGTAGGGCTTGTCGTAGAGGTATTCAAACTCCGCCTTCGCGGCGATTGAGGCGTCGATTTCCTTTTGCCGCGCGATGCGCGCCTGCCACCAGTCGGCGTGCGGCTTCTTCGCTGCGTCCGGCCACTGGGCTTCGGCCTCGCGGGGTATGTCCCATTCCTGCCAAGATTTTTTCAGCAACCCGTTCAGTTGCTCCCGCAACGGTTCCAGCGTCTGCTGCCATTTGTCCCAGATCACGTCGATCTCGGCGTTGTTGGCGATAGATTTCAGCGTGATGTGCGGCACACGCTCATAGACGAAGCCGTGGCGGATGTTGCCGTGAGTCGGTTGCGAACTGGGTGCGGTGCGCGTGACTTCTGCCTCCTTCATCTGGCCTTCGCGCGAATCGGCCAGCAGGTAGTAGGGATAGCGCGCGCCCATGATGCGTGCACGGGCCAGCGCCAACGCGACGCGCGAGGTGTCAATGGTGATCCAGCGGCGGCCCCATTGCTCGGCGACAGTGGCGGTGGTGCCGGAACCGCAGGTGGGATCAAGCACCAAGTCACCTGGATCGGTAGCCATGAGGAGGCAACGCTCAACAACCTTCGTGTTTGTCTGAACCACATATATGTTCTGGACAGCAAACGTACTCTGAATTGTGTCCGTCCACATGTTGCTAAATGGTGCCACCGGAAAGTCGTCGGCATAACGCTTGAACGTAAGCGTCTTCCCAGCTGCAAATAGTCGATCTGCCAAAGCAAGGCGTCCGAGACCTTTCACGTGAGTTTTCCAGTGTTTGTTACCGCCAATTGAATAAATCTGGTGTCGCCATGAGAATGGTTGTGAGCCAACTTCAGAGGCGCCTTGCGACGAAAGATTTGAAGCCTGAAATCGTCTGAATTCTGATCGCTGTTCGCTTACCGCTTGATTTGCACTCATGATCGTCCGATCAGGCAATTCAACCTGGTTGAAGCCGGATTCGATCATCTCGGTTGGTCGAAAATATTGAAGCTGCCGAACTTTACATACCGCCTTTTGCTTTGAATACCAGAGTATGAAATCACAAGTATTTGCCAAATAATCTGTAGCCTGAAAAGCTGTTTTTCGGAATTGTATGAGGCTGACAAAATTCTCATCCCCAAACACCTCATCCATCAGTGCCCGCACCCGATGCACGTTCTCATCGCCAATCTGCACGAAAATCGACCCCGAGTCGGTCAGAAGGTCACGCGCCACAGTCAGCCGGTCGCGCAGGTAGGTGAGGTAGGAATGGATGCCGTCCCGCCATGTATCCCGAAACGCCTTGACCTGTTCCGGCTCGCGCGTGATGTGATCGGCCTTGCCGTCCTTCACGTCGCGGCTGGTGGTTGACCACTGGAAGTTGCTGTTGAATTTGATGCCATAGGGCGGATCGAAATAGATGCACTGCACCTTGCCGCGCAGCCCCTCGCGCTCGGCGAGGCTTGCCATGACCTGAAGGCTGTCCCCGAGGATCATGCGGTTGGTCCAGTTCTGGTCGTGCTGGTAGAACTCAGTCTTGTCGGCGCCCTTGGGAATGCCATTGAAGTCGGCGAAGAGATCGGCAGTCAGTTGCCCAGCGTCGTGCTCGCGCTCCTTCGATTCGCGCAGCAGTTCGTCGATCAGCGCCTTGGGATGCACCTTCTCCTGAATGTAGAGCGGCGGCGCATGGACGACGAGATCGCTCCAGTCCTGTTCGTCCTTGCCGCGCCAGACCAGTTGCGGATCCAGATCGGTGTTGCGCGGGTAGCGCACCTGCTTGGGATTCTTCTGCGCATCGTCGAGCACCGACTGGTATTCGGCAGTGGGAATGTTCTTGCGCTTGGCGTCGTCGTGGGTAATCTGTTCGACGTTCTTGGTGGTGGGTTGTTTAGCCATGGTTATGCTTCCTGAGCTTCGGTCTCGACTGCCGCAGCCTCGATCATTTTGTTGAATTCGCTTTCGACCTTTTTGGCGAAGTCGTCCTGCATCTGGAACACGTCGGTGAACTCGGCGAAGGCCCAACGGCCGTAGGTGCCGAGGTGATTGACGCCGGGCACCCAATAGGTGTCCATGGTCGATTTCTTTTCCTTGGCGTCCTCGCGCCGGTAGCCCTTTATTTCGACGACCAGTCGCAGCAAGTCGTCCGGCCCTTTACCGTCGTCGACCAGCACGATGAAGTCGGGCAGGTATTTGCGCGTTTCCGATCCGTAGCGGTAGGGCACCTCGAAGCCGAGGCCGTGGTTCTTGACGTAGGCGCGCACCTTCGGATGCGCTTCGGCCACCCGGCAGAACTCGCCTTCCCAATCGCTGTCGAGTACCACCCAGTTGATATGGCAGTGTCTGGAACTGGTTTCCCAACGGTCGGGCTTGGAGGTGTTGAAGCGCACGTGCCGTGTCGAACCGCTGGGGTTATAGGGGTCGAGCAGTGCCTTGATCGGTCGTTCGCCGAGAAACTGCCGGGTGATCGCGGCGGTGATCTTGTTGCACGCCATATCGGCCAATTCCTGGTACATCAGCAACGCGGGATAGGTGCCGCCCTTGCACTCCAGATGATTGTCGAGCCATTCCTTGGTGATGCGTTTGAGTTGCCCGAACAGGTGCAGCTTGGGCTCCTCACCGGGGTCGCGCCACTTGGTATAGAGCAGCCGCTGGGTGAGGTGAAACAGCAGCGTGGAAGAGCGCACGTCGCCAAGATGCTGGAGGGTCATGTCGGCCGATTGGCCGATGATCCCGGCGTTCTGGGTTTGCGACGGCCCGACGAGGTCGGGTGTCAGAGTCAGCGTGGAGTCTTCGTTGAAGTTCGCCATGAGGCGTTCTTCGGGTAGTTCGACGCGGTAGCCCTCGACGCGCGGGAAGGTGATTTCGAGCGCATCGCGGTCGGGACGAATCGCCTTGACCTGCACCGTTTCGCGCGGCGGTTGCGGTTTGGCAATGACGGGCTTGGCGGTGAAGTCGAAGGGGATGCCAAACACGTCGGCGTATTCGACATTGAACTGGCCTTCCTCGTTGAGTTCGTAAGACTGGCGGCGCAAGGCGCGGCCGATCACCTGTTCGCACAGTAATTGTGTGCCGAAGGCGCGAATGCCGAGTACGTGGGTGACGGTGTTGGCGTCCCAGCCTTCGGTCAGCATCGAGACCGACACCACGCAGCGGATCGAGCCGCCAAGCTGTCCCGCCTTGCCGACCGTGTTCATGACTTCGCGGAGTAGTTCCTGATCCGTGATGTTGTCGCCTGCGCGGGCGTCGCCGGTACGTTCGACGATCTCGCGGCGGAAACGCTCGATTTCGTCGGCAGCCATGTCGTGGAATTTATCGTCGAGTGCATCCCCGGCTTCGAGCTGTTCGCTGTCGATCAGCAGGGTATTGGGGCGCGGCAGGGGGTTGCCGGTGGTTTCGTCGAAGTTGCGGAACAGTGGCAGGCGACCGTTTTCGAGTGTGCTGGTGCCGTCGTCGTTTTTTCGCTGGAAGCCGGAAATGAAGTCATAGACAAGCTTCGAGATTGCGGTGTTCTGGCAGACCACGATGAAACACGGCGGCACCTTGATTCCGGCGTCCTGCCAAAGCTTGAAGGTCTTTTCGTAATGGCCGTAGAGTGCTTGCAACGCGGTTTGCAGCCGGGTCGGTAGCTTGAGCGGATCGAGTTCCTGATTTGAGCCGCGTCCTTTCTTCGGCATGTCCTTGCTAATGTTCTTCCACAGATCGCGGAAGACCGGCATCTCCTCGCCAGGAATATTTTCGGCGACCGGAACGCGGGGCAGCTTGACGATGCCGCACTCGATGGCGTCCATCAGCGAAAAATCGCTCATGGTCCAAGGAAACAGCGTACCTTCGGCGTAACCCGAGCCGCGCAGAAAGAACGGCGTGGCAGAGAGGTCGATGACGCGGGACAGACCGAGCTTGCGATTGACGGCTTCAAGTCCGAAGATCCACAACCGGGCGGCCTCGTTGTTCTTTTCGGCTTCCTTCTTGTCGTCGCCTTTCAGCTCCTCGTCGTCGATCTCCACCGGCCTCTCGCGGTAGCAGTGATGGGCCTCGTCATTGATGGCCAGGATGTTTTTCATCCCCATCAGGTCGGGCATGACGCGTTGAATCATCTGGCCTTCGGTTTCGGTGGTGACAATCTCGTCGCCAGTGCGGCCCTTGAGCAATTGCCGCCCGCCTTTGGAAATGTCGATGCGCTCGCGGAGCTTGAAGGCGTGGTAGTTGGTGATGACGATCTTGGCGCGGCCCATGTCATCGAGCAGATCGCTCGGCACCAGTTCCCGGTCCTTGTAGTAACTGTCGGGGTCGTTGGGCTGAAGGACTCGCAAACGATCTTTGATGGTGAGGCCCGGCGCGCAGATCAAGAACCCGCGTGTGAATTGCTTGCTGGTGGGGCGACGCACCGCATTGATCGTCTGCCAAGCAATCAGCATCGCCATCACAGTCGTTTTGCCCGCGCCGGTGGCAAGCTTGAGCGCCAGCCGCATCAACTCGGGGTTGGCATCCTTGTTGGCTGCCGCGAGGTGTTCGAGCAGCCGCTTGCCGTGTTTGGTGCCGGGCGCAACCTCGGTCAGCCAGATCGCCGTTTCAACCGCCTCGACCTGACAGAAGAAAGGACGAACGCCACTGAACCCGTGGTGGCGCCAGTGCTGAAGGAGCCGTGCCGTTTCGGGGGTGACTTGCCATTGGCTCGGACTCGGGAGCGCACGCCACGTGTCGACGTGATTCCGCACCTCGTTGATGATCGAGGTGGGATCGTACTGCTGCTTCTTGGTGGAGAGCCCCTCGCCCTCGTCGAAGATGAATCCTTCCTGCTTGGCCGTCTTCTTCTGCTTCTTCGGCTTAGGGATCGGAGTAATGAACTCGGCGCGACGACGCGTTTCCAGAATTTGCTGTGTCGGCTGACCGGATTCGTCCAACTCCCAGTGCTGAGATGGACGCTCATACGGGGAGTTCAGAATCGGATGATCGAAGAAAGGGTTCGACATGGCGATGGCCTACATTTGAGCGCGTATGTTGTTGTTTTGGATAGCTGGGCATTGTCCACCAAATGCCTAGCAATAGCCATCAATTATGCATCCTCGATGTTCCGCTAAGGGACAATCAATTAGGATCAATTCACGCCCTCATGAGCCCCAATGTCCCTCGAAATCGAAGGACAACTGCCGCTGGTGCCGGATGGCCAGCAGGTAAATCGTTCCGCCCATTACCGCGTAGAGCATCAGGTAATGCTTGAGCACATATTCGCGAATCGCGTCGGTTTCGGGCGTTAGTGCGGTCAGTTTCACTTTCAGTGCAGCAACAGCGTTCGCGACCTCCACCGACCGAACGCGCTGTCGAAGAAATGGCCGCCCCATTTCGGGAAACCGCTCCAGATTCGGAATCACAGTCTCCAGCAGTTCATCCAATAGGCCGTCAAAAGCTTTCGGGGCCTCCGCTTCCGTCAGGAAGCGTTCAATCTCTTCAAGATTGCGCTCAAAGTTTGCGGTGAATTTAACGATCGGCTTTTTTGCCATGTGTGGCACCTGGTATATCAGGTGCGGCGGCGTTTGATGGCGTTGATCGCACTGCGGGCATCTTTGACCCGACCAGCCGCCACATCCTCAAGCCCCTTGGCCGCCTCATCAATCAGCAACAGATGAATGCGTTCGCGCTCCAGCTGGTGGTAGTAGTCGAGGCGATTGGCGTCGATCAGCGCGATATAGCTTTCCCCATTCTTGGTAATGATCTTCTCAGCACCGCCTTTGACCTCCTCGGCCAGTTCGGAGAAGTTGGCACGCGCTTGAGAGAGCGGAATTACATCGCTTGCGGAAATGGCCATGACGATCTCCTCAGTAGCACATATTGTGCATTATCTTGTACATATTACGCGCATATCCAATCGAATGATAGCCCATCGGCGCAGCTTGGCTGTAGAACCCAATTTCGATAGTCTCGCCTGATTCGCTTGCCACTCCAGGGGGGGCGTGAGTAGTTAGCAATATATTGATTATCCGAGACTATTACGTATTGGATTGATAAAATATGCATGCAGTGTCGTAGTCTCGCTGCTGCACTGCAACGCTTCTTGCGATGCGCTATTCAGCAGACACCATGTGTCGATCAGCATCGCAGCCATTCCCCTCTGAATTCGGTTCGTCACGCATAGGCCAGCGCGTCTAGGGCGTCGCTCGGCCTATGTACCGGCTCTATTGGCACTGCCAAGGGGATGTGCTGCTCGTTGCCTCACTGCAGGGAGCGTAGAGGCGGTTTTCGTTACCAGAAGGCCGCGATTTCCATCTACACAGGAGCCATCACCATGAATCCCACTACCAATCAGCCGTGCTCAGTCATCAACGGCGTACCCAGTAATCAGCTTTTCCCCATCGGCAGACTATTGGCCACACCAGGTGCTATTGACCTGTTGGCCGAACGCGGACTATCGACGTTCGAGTTTGTCTCACGTCACCGGCAAGGCGACTGGGGCGATCTCGACGATGAAGACGTTCAGGCAAATCGCGCGGCACTGATTCACGGCAGTCGCTTGTTGTCTTCCTACCAGCTCGATGCCAATACCCGGCTTTGGATCATCACTGAAGCCGACCGCTCGGCAACCACATTGTTGCTGCCGTCCGAATACTGATCCCGCGTTGCTTACCTAGTGGAGGTTTCATCATGAACGCTTCAGAGAAACAAACTGCCCCACTGACCGACGGTGTTGCCAAGCTGCTTGGTTCCGACGGCAACGCTTTCGGCATTCTGGGCCGTGTTCGCCGTGCCATTCTTGCAAGCAATCATCCCGAACTGGCGGACGCATTCATGCGCGAGGCGACGGCGAAGGACTACGACCATCTGCTTGTCACCTGCCAGCGATACGTGACGATTGAGTGAGGGGGCTATGCGATGACTGTCCATACCTCTCAAACTCGCCAGCGCAGCAGAAGAAACGACAAGCTGGCTACAGCAGTCGTGCAGTATTCATCGGGAGGGCAACGCGACGCAGCCGTTTGCAGCTATCTCGCCGCTGCTCTTGCCGACAATACCTTGCGCGCCTATCGCTGTGATCTCAAGCATTTCATTGCATGGGGCGGCACGATTCCCGCCTCCCCGGAATGTGTTGCTACTTATGTCGCTCGGCATGCGCTGTTGCTATCGAGCGCCACCTTGTCCCGGCGTGTGGTAGCCATCGGTCGCGCCCATTCCGCACGGGGATTGCCATCGCCGACGACCGCGGAACTGGTCAGAGCCACCCTGAGGGGTATTCGCCGCAAGCGTGGATCGGCCCAGCGTCAAGTCGCGCCATTGCAAAAGGCCGACGTTGTGCGGTTGGTCTCTGGCCTACAGGGAATACGAGGTGCGCGCGACAAGGCTTTGCTGCTGATCGGTTTTGCCGGGGCATTCCGCCGCTCCGAGCTGGTGTCACTCGATATCGAGGATGTCGAGTTTGTTGCGGAAGGAGCGGCAATTCGTTTGCGCCGCAGCAAGACGGATCAAGAGGGACGCGGGCGCATTGTCGCCATACCCTATGTGCGTGGCCGCCATTGTCCTTGCCGTGCCTTGCAAGCGTGGTTGCAAATATCGGGCATTGAAACCGGCCCCCTGTTTCGCGGAGTCAGTCGCCATGATCAGGTGTTGTCGGATAGGCTGACCGCGCAGTCGGTGGCGCTCATCATCAAGCAGCGCGCGGCAGCCGTTGGCTTCGATCCGAGGCGCTATTCCGGCCATAGCTTGCGTGCCGGTTTTGCCACTTCGGCTGCTCAATCCGGCGCCCCATCTATGAGTATCCGCGCCCAAACCGGGCACCAGTCCGATGCCACGTTGCAACGCTATATCCGCAACAGCCAGCTTTTTGCGGACAACCCGAACCGCAAGGTTTGGTGACCGCGATGCGGCTACACGATCCCGAGTTTGCCGCAGTCGAGGCATCTGTTCGCTTGCTTAGCTAACTCAGTAGTTCATCCCTGCATTTTCACCCACCGCCCCAGTCCGGCAACCCCCGGCTGGGGCGTCCCTTTTTATGGAGGACAACATGAGTGACGACATTCTGATCGAGAAGGCGCTGGAAATTCTCAGTCAGCGCATCCGTGTCACCGATTGCCTTGCTGCTCCCGGCGCGGTACGCGACTACCTGCGCTTGTCTCTGGCCGGCAAAGAGCACGAAGTATTTGTCGTGATTCTGCTGGATGCTAGACATCGGGTCATTCGCTGCGAAGAACTGTTTCGCGGCACGCTGACGCAAACGAGCGTTTATCCCCGCGAAGTGGTCAAGCTGGCGCTCGCCGTAAATGCCGGCGCAGCGATATTCGCCCACAACCATCCCAGTGGCGTCGCCGAACCGTCCGCTGCCGATGAACTGCTCACAAGGCAGTTGAAAAGCGCCTTGGCGCTCGTCGATGTACGCGTCCTCGATCACTTCATCGTGGCGGGTGCCGAGGCGATTTCATTCGCCGAACGCGGCCTTCTATAGCCGCCAATTCTTGTTCAGGAGAACCTACTATGCAAACTTATCGCTGCCATCCTTCGCTGAAGCCAAGCAGGCTTGGCCCAGTTATCGGCAATATCCCCCTGCATTTGCAGCAGGGAGAGCTCGACGGCGCGTGCGGCCCTCACTGCATGTTGATGGCGCTGATGATCTTGGGCGTGCTGAAGCGCACGGAATTGGGCAGCCTGCCCAAGGCAAGAAGTCGCTCGTTGTCGCGCCTGTGGTGGATGGCGGAACGAAACTATTTTGAAGGAACCACGGCTGCCGAACTTCGCTGCATGCTGACACCCTACGAAAAGAGCATCGAGACGCGCGTCCTGAGGAAAAATCAGATTGCTCGCACCGTCCAGGTCATTGGCGCTTTGGGTGTCGCCATCGTCAATATCCACAATGCTGATTTCAACCATTGGGTATTAGCGGTGGGTACGGGCGGCCATAGCGCAGCAGACGACAGTAAGCCGCGCGAGCTATTGATACTCGATCCCGGTTGCTCTCCCATCCCCTTGGCCATCTGGAACGCGACGCTATCGACCAAATGCGATGGTCAGGGTCGTTACAGCTATGAAACACCGGAAGGCCGCCAACGCGTCTATATAGACAACGTCTTGACCGTTAGGAGTGTGCAGCCAAGCTGACTGGCAGTTGAGGGGACTTGCCTGGTATGTCGCTCGCCGCGCAGAATACGCTTTATGGCGACACGATCTGTCGCCATACTAACGCATCATTCGGAACATGATTGCCATGCAAGACACCTTCCACCGCTATCTCGTCATGTTGATGCTGATTCCGCGTTATCCCGCGAGTATCAGCACCGAGCGATTGAAAGAGAAGCTTGAACAGTTCAGTTTCGATATTTCGCTCCGCTCGATTCAGCGCGACCTCAACAAACTCTCGGTGAGATTCCCCCTTGTCAGTAACGAGGAGAAGCAACAGGGGTGGAGTTGGAAAGAAGACGCTGGCCAATTTACCTTGCCGGCACTCGACTCTCAGGCCGCGCTGGCGTTCTATATGGCCAAGCAGCACATCGAGCCGTTACTGCCGGCGAGTACAGTTGTCCACCTTCAGCCCTGGTTTCTCACAGCCGAGAAGGTCTTGAGCTATGGGGATGGCTTGGCGAAATGGCCGCAGAAGGTGCGTGTATTGCCTCCCGGCATTCAGCGTTTGCCGCCGCAGATCAATACTGAAGTGCAATCGGCTGTTTCCGAGGCTGTGTTGCAAGAGAAACAGCTTGAGGTTACCTATCTTGCCAATGGCGCCGATACGCCTTGGACTCGCACCATTCACCCGCTTGCCCTGGTCGTGCGGGATCGCGTGATCTATCTCCTAAGCGTTTTCGAGGGTCACAGCGATACCAGGCAGCTTGTTTTGCATCGCATGCAGAAAGCGACGATTCTCGATGCCCCGGCCAAACGCCCTGCCGATTTCGATCTCGACGCGGCTATTGAGCAGGGCGAGTTGAGCATGCCGCTCGGCAAGCACCCGATCCGCCTTGAGGCTCTGTTTTCTCGTCACGTCGCCATTCATCTGATTGAGTCTCCCATAGCGCCCGATCAGACTATCGAGGAGGAAGACGAAGAGGATGTACGGCTGACTGCCACCGTTCCCGATACCTTCGAGTTGCGTCTTTGGCTCAAGTCATTCGGCGACGAAGTAGCTATCGTAAAACCTGCCAGCCTGCGCCGCGAGTTCCGCGACATGGCGGAAAACCTCGCGGCTTATTACGACATTGCTGCCGAGTCGACCGATTGAGGTGCGCATGGAAGACACAACCGCCTCCACGCTCGAAAACGAAATTATCAGCAAGCACCCTGAACAGTTCCACCGTGGCGAAATCTGGCTAGGCATCGACATTGGCGATGGATGGAAAACCATCGTCCTCGATGCCTGCCGCCAAGTCCAAGTCACACTCACCGCAGATGAGCTGCACCCGTTCCATTGGACGCAGATTAAGCAGAAATGGGGGCAGCTCAGGATGTATTGGCGGCCACGAAGCGGGGTCGCAATATGCTGTACCGCTCCCGATGGAATAATCGAGTTCGAGCGCGTTACTCAACGTGAAATTAGCACCGGAAATGGCGGCAACGAGATTTCGGTGGCCACCCAAGAGCGAATCCGCGCAATTGTCGATCTGGCGGCCGAACGCGCATCCGTTACCTGTGAAATATGCGGTGAAGACGGCCAACTGCGCCATGTGGGTTGTGTCAGGGTGTTGTGCGATGCCTGCCTTCGGAGCAGGTTGCATTCAGTGTCGACAAACTGAAAACCGCCCCCCTCCCGTCGTACCCGATCAGACCCGATGATGGCGAATAGGATGTATCGCTGATCGTTACCCTTGTGGGTGTCGAGCAACGGTTTTCGCCAGTTCGACGATCAACGTGCGCTGGTCAGGATTCAAATCCAGCAGAAGGCGCCGCAGAACCACCAAAGCCTCGCCGACTTCCGTAGATTGATCTTCGCTGCCATTGGCTGGCACAACCTCCCTGCCTTCAACGATAGCGTAGAGATCGGTAACCCCGATTTTCAATGCGGCCGCGATGCGCTCCAGAAGATCGGTCGACAAACGTCGCTCGCCCCGTTCCGCACGGGTAATGGTGCTGGTTTCGACGCCAAGGCTGAGCGCCAACTGTTCCGCAGAAAGGTTCTGAGATTCCCGAAAAGACCGTATGACTTGGCAGATATCCATCCTGCCAATTCTTGCGGCCCAGGCACCTGCTAGGCAAAGACATCAAGGCAAATTGCCTGTATGGCAATTGCCAATATGGCAAAATAAAGCCATTAAAATTGTCAAATGCCTGGAATCGTATGCCTGAGATCACCACTAAGCAGATTCATATCGACTGGGAAGGGCCGTTTTCCTATGAACAGCTCAAGACCTTGGACGGAAACGCTGATTACGGCGTATATCAAGTTTATGGTGGTCACCCTGTTTATGGTTCCAGAGTGCTCCTTTACATAGGGAAAGCAGAACAACAAACATTTAGCACGCGGCTTAACCAAGAGTGGTGGGGCGAATCGAACCGCGATGCGGGCAACGTTGAGGTTTATGTTGGCCGCCTTTCTGGCATGGAAAAGCCAAGACGCCAGAAGTGGGATGAACTGATCGACCTCGCCGAAAAATTGCTGGGGCCTGTCCGAATTTTTGTGTAAACGGAGTTTTGGTTACAGCTGAGGGATGCGCTCCTCGAACTGGATGGTAAATCGATTCAGCGCGGCCTTCCAATCGCGGATCGGCATGGTCCATTTCTGGCTGATGTTGCGCAGCGCCAGGTAGAACAGTTTCAGCAGCGCCTCGTCGCTCGGGAACGAGCCGCGGTTCTTCGTCAGCTTGCGCAGGCTCATATTGACCGACTCGATGGCGTTGGTCGTGTAGATGACCTTTCTGATCTCCGGCGGATAATCGAAGAACGGGATCAGGCGCAGCCAGTTCCGCCGCCAGGACTGGCTGATCGGCAGATACTCGTCATCCCATTTGGCCTCGAACTCGCCGAGCCGCTGCTCGGCTTCATCGGCCGTGGCCGACTCGTAAATGCGTTTCAGGTCGACCGCCACTTCCGGCCGACGCTTCCAGGAAACGTAGTTCAGGCTGTGCCGCACCATGTGCACGACACACAGCTGAACGGCCGCGCGGGGGAAGACGGCTTCGATGGCTTCCGGGAAACCCTTCAGCCCATCGACGCAGGCGATGAAGATGTCTTGCACGCCGCGGTTGCGCAGTTCGGTGACGACCTGCAGCCAGAACTTGGCGCCCTCCGTTTGGGCCAGCCACAGGCCCAGTACCTCCTTCTCGCCGGTCATCGTGACGCCGATGGCCAGATAGACCGCCTTGACTCTGACGGCGCCTTCCCGCACTTTGACGTGGATGCAGTCGAGATAGATGATCGGGTAGATCGGATCGAGTGGACGCGCCTGCCACGCCTTGACCTCTTCGCTGACGGCGTCGGTAATCGACGAGATCAAGCTGGGCGATACTTCGGTGCCGTACATTTCCTCCAGATGGGCCTGGATCTCCCGCACGGTCATGCCCCGGGCGTAGAGCGACAGGATCTTGTCGTCGAAGCCGCTCCAGCGCGTTTGATGCTTGGGGATCAGTTGCGGCTCGAACGTTCCATGCCGATCCCGCGGTATCTCGATGGGCAGTTCGCCGAACTCGCCCTTGAGCGTCTTCCGGCTCTTGCCATTCCGCGTATTGCCGGCCGCGTTGGCCACCGGCTCGTTCTTGCCATGACCGAGGTGTTCGGCCAGTTCGGCATCCAGTGCCTTCTCAACCAGCAACTTGGTCAGCTGCTTGAGCAGGCCGTTCTCGCCAATCAGGTCTTCGGGTTTCTTGTAGTCGGCCAGCAGACCGGCCAGTAGTTCTTCAGGAACTGCATGTTTCTTCGTGCTCATCGTGCCTCCGGACAGTTCGGCAGTTTCCTGCCAATCATCCGTTTACACAAAATTCAGCACAGGCCCAATTGCTGATCTTTGCGCATCACCCGGCATCAAATTCCTCAAACCTAAACTCGTTACCCGAAGACGTGAAGCAAATTCACATTTTCAACTGGGGACAGTTCCGTGACCTAATGGCCGAAGTGTCTGGGATGAGATGGGCATCATTTTTTGATGCTGAGCGCAATAGCGATAACTGGAAAGTCTATTCACTGTAGTCTCAGTCAGCCAATTACAGGCTTCACCAATCGCAAGCTTTGCTCACAGCTTGCGCTGGTCCCTTTAAGCTTTCAATATCACCGGGGCTAAAGCTCTTTGCTCCCGGAACAAACATCCGTAGGGCTTGCTCGGGCTGTTCGGCCATAAACCGGTAGTCCTTGATGCTGCACCCACGCTGAACAACGAATTGCTTCACCATATCGCATTGCAAAGCCACGACGTGTTCGGCTTTTGTGCCCCCGTGTATGCCCGCCTCACCCAGGGCCATGAGATCGACAGCAATACACTGTGCTTCAGGCGTTCTACCGCAGGCAGACATTAACAGCGCACCCAGCAGTATCGCAAAAGCCTTGTAGTTCATATTCCCTCCGGTCTCGATATTGACCAGGGCATTCTTGCTGTCATTGACGACATAACGTGTCGTCAATAGAGGCAGGGCATTCTGTTGCCAACCAATCGAAGGCAATGCTCCATCGTTCGTCTGCGGTCTCGGCATGTTTCAGCTGCCTTCTGATCGCTGGGGCAACATTGAGTTGCCGACAAAGATATTGAAGCCTAGTGGGTGTAGCTTCCCAAAGAGCCGCGCGCCGCAGCGTGTCTCTGTCTGCCAATACCCCATTGGCCAGCAATAGCCGCAGCATGGCAATGCTGCCGCTCATCGCTATGAGGTCGATAAGGCGCGGCTCGCTATTGTCGTCCGCGACTTCCTCGGGCCTGATTCCTTGCTCGAATAATCTGCTCGCAAGCATTAGGTTGTCTTGGAGTATCGCCAACGTCAGGCGTCCCTCGTCGGAAAGAAACTCATCCTGTTCAAGCGGAGGAGAAGGCGGCGGATGTGATTTCATCGCCGACGAGGTCAGTTCGTGTAAGACAACGACTCGATAAAGCTCGCCAGCCGACGTCCCTCGCGCCGTGTCAGATCATCCGGCAGCCGGAAAATAACCCCTTGGTCGTCCCGTAGCGGAAATCGGTACTTCCGCATGACCGGCCCCCAGTCGTCGAGTTCTTCCTCTGCCTCGCCATCTGCCTCGTGGGTCATGGCCAGCACCGCCGGATCATCGCTCAACCTTTCGATAGGAGATTCTCCAGCCTCGCCCGAAACATCATCGGCAACCTCACCCAGCTCGATTCGCCACATACCTTTCATGCCATCCTCTTCCCAGTAGCCTTCGAGAATCAGACTGTCCGGGAAACGGTGCAGGCTTGCCCGCCCCTGCGGCTCCTCGCTTTCGAGCAGGTAATGACCTTGCCCCTGTTCTTCGCCCTTGTAGACGACGAAATCGCTGTCAGTTTCGTAGCTAACGACAATCTCTCCATCGTCCATGATGCGCACTTCACAAGGGTGAGACTCGGCAGCTTCCTTGGCAAAGTGGAAAGTCCAGTAAGTGGCGTTCTTGTAGTGCGACATGGCTGTTTTCCTCATTGAATCCGGCTGTGCCGGCATAGGAAAACTCTACTGGTTGTTGACGACATTCCGTGTCGTTACAATGCTAATCAATGAAATTCACGCGGACGCATGAAGTGGGTAAAACGACCATCCTTGATATTGATTGCGGTGTAATCTTGGCGATGCGTAGCTATTGGATTAGGAGCAGAACAAACGCTCCTGAAGCGTTCAAGTCGTGCGTAGCTAAGAATGTAGCTATTGACACAATGAAGCAAGACATCTATTATTAATCAAGGTGGTATATATTAAATGAAGATCGCCACCTGGAACGTCAACTCGCTCAAGGTGCGCTTGCCGCAGGTACTCGACTGGCTGGCGGCACAACGCCCGGATGTATTGTGTTTGCAGGAACTCAAGCTGGAGGACAAGGATTTTCCGCTGGGGGAGATTGCGGCAGCCGGATACCGCGCTGCCGTCAGCGGGCAGAAGACCTATAACGGCGTCGCCATCCTCGCGCGCCACGAGCCGCAGGACATCCAGCGCGGGATTCCCGGCTTCGACGATATTCAGCAACGAATCATCGGCGCCACTGTCGACGACCCATCCGGCCCACTGCGCATCGTCTGCGCCTACATCCCGAACGGCCAGAGCGTCGATTCGGACAAATACCAGTACAAGTTGCGCTGGCTGACGGCCCTCACCGCCTGGTTGCGCGGCGAACTGGAAAAATATCCGCGCCTGGCGCTGCTCGGCGATTACAACATCGCCCCGGAAGACCGCGACGTGCATGACCCTGAAGCCTGGAAGAACCAGGTGCTATGCAGCGAGCCGGAGCGCGACGCCTTCCGCGCGCTGATCGGGCTCGGTCTGAGCGACGTTTTCCGCCGCTTCGAACAACCCGAGAAAAGCTACAGCTGGTGGGATTACCGCATGATGGGTTTCCGTCGCAACAGGGGTCTGCGCATCGATCACATCCTGTGTTCGCAGACGCTGGCCGAGCATTGCACCACCTGCACCATCGACAAGACGCCGCGCAAGCTGGAGCGCCCCTCCGACCATGCGCCGGTCATCGCCGAACTGGATTAAGAGCCTATTTCAGCAGGGAGGATGAATTTCCCGCCTGAGCATGGCGCCACTGCCAAGGCGGCACCGGCCGCGTAGCCGCCCACAGGTCAAGACTGAGTCTCAGCGGCGTTTGGCCTCTGCGTAGAGCAAGTGGTAGGTAACGGAGGTCTCACCTTGCGCCGCCAGCGCCTTCAATACGCGGCGCAACTGTCCGGCCGACAGCGGGCGCGTGTTGGCGGCTGGCGTATCGGCGCCGATCAGGCGCAGACGGCGCAGGAACTCGAGTGGTGCGGTAAAAGGTTCGCTGAGGGTTTCCTCCGCAACGGTCACGGCGAGTTCGGGCGGAAAGCTGTCCCGCAGCCGCGCCGCATCCGGATAAACCGGAGTTGCCGGCGCGAGGCCGAGTCCGGCGTGGGCGGCGCGCCATTCGCGAAAACTCTCGCTACCGAGCGTAACCAGCGCGATATGTCCGCCGGGCGCCAGCAGCCCGGCCAGGCGCGCCAATGCCGCCGGCAGATCCTCGAACCACTGTGCGGCCAGGCTGGAGACGACGAGGTCGAAGCTCGCAGCGGGCAGATCGGGATGTTCGCCGTCCATGACGGCGAAATGCGCGGCGATGCCCGCATTGACGCATTGCCGTTGGCATGCCACGACCATGGGCGTCGCGAGATCGGTGACCAACCAGTCGCCGCCGATGGCGGGGGCCAGCTGCCGCGTCAGGCCGCCGGTGCCGCAGCCGATTTCGAGCACGCGCGGATGCGACGGCAGCGGCAGCGCACGCACACGTGCGGCGAGCCGGGTGGCAGCCATGCGTTGGAGGTCGGCATGCGTATCGTAACGGTCGTGTGCGGCGCCGAAACGCCGGGCGATACGGATCTTGCGTGCCGTCATGAGGCGGCGGCCCGGATCAGTGCGGCGCAGGCGTGGGGCTGCGTCAGCGGCAGCAGGTGGCCGCCGTTTTCGACCCAGCGCAGTCGTCCGGCGGGCAGCGCAGCGAAGGCGGCGGCGCTCATCGCGGCCGGGACGATGGCATCGTCGCGCGCCGCGAGCGCGACGACGTCCGTCTGCCGCCGCTGCAGCGCTGCGCGTCCATCCGCACGGGCAAGTGTCGCGAGTCCGTGTTCAAGTGCGGCGGTATCGCCAGGAAATGGCGTCCCCACGTCGCCTGCATGGCCGCAAGCCACGCGGAAATCGACGAGCACTTCGGCGGGTGTCTCGCGCAAACGTTTGCTCATTCGTTCCAGGACGCGCGGCGCCACGCCCTGCGGAAAGTCGGGCGCGGCGGTGAAGCGCGCAAAACCGTTGATGGCGACCAGCGTCGTCCACGGCAGGTCGCTCAACGCGAGCCACCAGAGGACGCCCAGCGAATGGCCGACGGCGATGCGCGGCATGTCGCATGGAGCCGGCAGCACGGATGGGCCGAAATAGCCGAGGTCGGCGGTCTCGACGTCGAGACCGTCCAGCAACGGCAGGACGTCGCGCCACAGCGTCGCGTCGTAGCCCCAGCCGTGGACAAGCGTGATGCGCGGCGTCATGCGAGCCTGGCGAGCGCCTCGATAAGCATCTCGAAGTCGGCCGCAGAGTGTGCCGATGAGAGCGAGAAGCGCAAGCGGCTGGCACCCTCGGGCACGGTGGGAGGACGGATGGCGATGGCGAGTATGCCGGCCTCTTCCAGCCGCTGCTGTGCCGCGAGCGCTTGCGCTTCGCTGCCGAGCACGGCCGGCACGATCTGCGTCGTCGAGGCGAGGGTGAAAATGCCGAGCTCGCCGAGGCACAGCCGCAAGCGTTCGCTGCGCTGGGCGAGCAGCAAGCGCTCGGCGTCCATCGCCGGGATCAGGTCGAGCGCGGCGTCCACCGCGCCGCATGCCGCCGGGGCGGGCGCTGTTGAGTAGATGAAGCCGGCGCAGCGGTTGACGAGATAGTCGATGAACTGCCTGGAGCCGGCGACGTAGGCGCCGGCAGATCCAAACGCCTTGCCCAGCGTGCCCATGACGACGGCCCCCGGCGCTGCAAAGCCGAGTCCGCGCCCCTGCGGACCGAGCACCCCCGTAGCGTGGGCCTCGTCGAGATAGAGCACGGCGTCGTAACGGCGCGCAATGCTACCCAGCGCAGCGACATCGGCACGGTCGCCGTCCATGCTGAAGACGGTTTCGGTGACGATGAATGCCGGCTTGCCGTTGGCATGCCGGGCCAGCAGTTCGTCAAGATGGGCAAGGTCGTTGTGGCGGAAACGCATCTGGCGGACGCCGGCCGCCGCACAGCCGGCATGCAGGCTGGCGTGATTGAGGCGGTCAGTGAAGACCAGCGCTTCGCGTCCGCCGGCGAGGTCGAACAATGCCGGCAGCACGGCGGCGTTGGCCTGGTAGCCGGCGTTGAAAATCAGCGCCGCCTCGGTGCCTTTGAAGGCGGCCAGACGCGCTTCGAGTTCGAGCAGCGCTTCGAGCGTGCCGGTGACCAGCCGCGCGGCGCGGGCACCCGCGCCAAAGCGTTCCACCCACTCTATCGCGCGGACCTTCAACGCCGGATGTTGCGACAGACCGAGGTAATCGTTCGACGAAGCATCGATCAGGCTGCGGCCGTCGGCGAGCACCAGCCGCGGCCCGGGAATGGCGACGGCGCGCATGCGGCGGCGGCGATGGGCAGCATCGATGTCGTCGAGCGTCGTGGCGATGGCTTGGTCAAACCACATCGCCGGCCTCCCGGTGCCGACACTCGCACGACCGGAACGCGACGACTCCGCGAATCGCCAACATGGGCGTGACCGGCTCGGCGTTCATCTTGTTTACTTGCCTCAGCGCATCCCCGGCAGCATGCTCTGCATGACAGCGACGAAATTGCTTACGTTTGTCAGTGTGTTCCGGTCGCATGCCCCCATCCTTTTTCTTCAGCGATGGCCTTGAGGCGCTTGTCCTTCGTCCATATCCGGGCACCATTCACGGCGGTAGCGGCAAGCAGGTGGGCATCGATATAACCTATGCCGCATCCAGCGAGGCGCTGCTTCTCGATGAAAAACAGTGCTTCATCTTCAGTGGCAGCAGACAGTCGCGGCAGGGATTGCAGCAGGCCCAAGACTTCCGCTCGATTGCGCAGATTACCGCAGGCCAGTTCACCGATAACGAAGTCGTGGGTGCAGACGATGTCGTTTTGTAGCAAGGAAGACAGCGCCTGACTGCCGCTGCGCAGATGGTCGATCCAGATCGAAGTATCGGCCAGGATCACCGCTTGCTTTCACGGCGGCGGGCAACGTTTTCCAACTGCGGCTCGCTGCCGCCCAGTTTGACCAGGCGGCGGGCACTTTCTCGCTGGATGAGTGCGCCCAGCGCTTCCTTCAACAAGGCGCTACGCTCCTGAACGCCGGAAAGCAATTGTGCCCGGCTGAGAAGGGCTTCGTCGAGCGTGACGGTGGTGCGCATGGAGTGACTCCTGATTTGTGATGCATCTAATATAGCATCAATTGAGTCGCTATGAGATGCTGGTAAATTACGGATTCCACTCTGAACCAGGCAGCGGATGCGAGGTACGCAACGCCTTCACTTCCAGAACCCGTTGTCTCTCAGGTCTGGTCACTTCCAGTTCGCTGCGCTAAGTCTCCTATTGTTGCTTGCAGACCTTCATCTTGATCAGTGGCAGGATTTTCTTCAGATATCGCGAACACTAAGCCTTGTTCTTCTTTGTGAAAACCAACATTTCGCTTGGCTCTACGCCTAAAGTATCTGCCAACACGCAAATATTGATCAACGCTACATTGCGCTGCCCACGTTCAATTCCACCTACATAAGACCTGGCAAGCCCACTCTCCAGCGCCAGTCTTTCCTGCGACCAGCCGTGCGCCTTACGCAGGGTAATCAAGTGCTGTCCGAATAAGCGAAGAGGATCGTAATCCATAGCGGCGAACCTGAAGTTGGCAACGCTGTGAGGATATGGATTTGACCTTTATAGGACGACGCCCTATAGTTACACTCACTATAAGTGACAAATATATTATGGCCAACGCATAATCGGAAGAAGGCTAGCAGTTTGTTCTTAGCGCATTCGGCAGCGCTCGATGCCGAAATCAAGAGGTAATCATAATGAAGAAAGCGCTGGCATTATTTTCTCTGTTTGCAAGTGTCCTGATTGGTTGTGGAGGAGGCGGAGGGGGTGGTAGTGATGGATCGCCGGCACCATCGGGAACCCCAACAACTACGACATTTCCTATTGCCAGCGCGGTCAGCGCCTTTTTGCAAACAGGGCATAGCTACACATTGAGTGCCGTTGATGGATCAGACACCTACACGATTCAATTCAGCTATACACCAGGATCACAACAGACCTTTGAGGGGCACCTTTCCTCGACGATGGTGCAATCCGCCCTCGTAAAGAAGAATGGAACTACAGCGCAAACTGCATCTGGGACAATGTATTTTGATGTCTCTCCCTTCAAGGCGATAGGATTTATCGAGAGTGACGGCCACTACGAAGTGATAAGCAACCAGCAGACGTTGCCGAGTAGTGCAACTGCCGGACAGATCGGTGCTCTCGATTCATCGACAACTTATACCAGCAGCACCAAAACATCGACATATTCAACCGATACGCGCACTTGGTCCCTTGAAGCGGACACAGCGTCAACAGCATGGGCCTGCTTCAACACTTCAACAAAGTTTCCCAATTCCACTTCGACCAACACAACAGCAGAGTGCTACAAGATCGACACATCGGGAAATGTTTCAGCGCTGAAGATAACTATTTATGTCAATGGCCAGTCGGTTACGTTCAAATGAACGAAGGCAAAAAATAATAGGGAAACGCGGAAAAGGGTTTGTCCTGCAATGAAGTAATGATCGGGCTAGCTACCGCGACACTCCCCTCTGCCCCGCCAAGCGGAGAACTGCCAGACCGGGGGAGTTCGACCGCGTTATTCGAGCGCAGCGAGTTTAGCGGCCGGCCGGGCTGGCGGTCTGGAGGCGAGGGAAGCCGTCCTCAAGGGAACTTCCTGCGGGGCGCAGGCCGGGGCAGCGGGGTGCGTTTCTTTGGTTACTTTCTTGCAGCACAGCAAGAAAGTAACTCGCCCGCCAGAGCGAGACCCGGCTTCCAAACTACCTCAGCGCATCCCCGGCAGCATGCTCTGCATGCCGCGCAGCATCTTCTGCATGCCGCCCTTGGCGAACTGTTTCATGACTTTTTGCGTCTGCTCGAACTGCTTCAGCAGACGATTGACCTCCTGTACCGACACGCCGGCACCCATCGCGATACGACGTTTGCGGCTGGCCTTGAGGATCTCCGGCTTGCTGCGTTCTTGCGCCGTCATGGAGCAGATGATGCCTTCGATGCGGCGGATCGACTTGTCTTCGACGGCGCCGCCGGCTTGCTGGGCCGCCTGGGCAAACTGTGCCGGCAGTTTCTCGAGCATCGACGACATGCCGCCCATCTTGCGCATCTGGCCGATTTGCTCCTTGAAATCGTTCAGGTCGAAACTCTTGCCGGATTTCAGCTTCTGTGCGAAAGCTTGCGCCTTCTGCTGATCGACGCCGCGCTGAGCCTCCTCGACCAGGCCGAGGATGTCGCCCATGCCGAGGATGCGCGAGGCCATGCGCTCGGGGTGAAATTCCTCCAGCCCGGTCAGCTTTTCGCCGATCCCGGCGAACTTGATCGGCTTGCCGGTGACATGGCGCACCGACAGCGCGGCGCCGCCGCGCGCATCGCCGTCGAGCTTGGTGAGGATCACGCCGGTCAATGGCAAGGCCTCGTTGAAGGCCTTGGCGGTATTCACCGCGTCCTGGCCCAGCATGGCGTCGACCACGAACAAGGTTTCGATCGGCTTGAGCAGCGCGTGCAGTTCGGTGATCTCGGCCATCATCGCCGCGTCGATGGCCAGGCGGCCGGCGGTATCGACGAAAAGCACGTCGTAATAATGCTTCCTGGCGTAATCGACCGCCGCAGCGGCGATGGCGGCCGGCTTCTGGCCGGTTTCGGAAGGAAAGAAACCGATGCCGGCCTGGGCCGATACGGTCTTCAATTGTTCGATGGCGGCCGGACGATAGACGTCGCAGGACACGGCCAGCACTTTCTTTTTCTGCCGCTCCGCAAGCCACTTGCCGAGTTTGGCGGTGCTGGTGGTCTTGCCCGAACCCTGCAAGCCCGCCATCAGAATCACTGCCGGCGGCTGCGTCGCGAGATTCAGCCCGCTGCTGGCGCCGCCCATGAGTTCCGTCAATTCGTGATGCACCACGCCGACCAGGGCTTGGCCGGGGGTAAGCGAGCCGACCACTTCCTGGCCGACCGCTTTTTCCCGGATGTGGGCAACCAGCTCCTTGACCACGGGCAGGGCGACGTCGGCTTCGAGCAGGGCCATGCGCACTTCGCGCAGCATGTCGGAAATATTGTCTTCGGTCAGGCGCGCCTGACCGCGCAGCGTCTTGACGACCTTGGCGAGTCGTTGGGAGAGATTGTCGAGCATGGCGATAACTGGGGACGATTAAGGTAAACTGTGCGGATGCCGATTCTACTGCATCTCCTTGCGGCTGCCCTGTATGCCGGACTGGCAGCTCATTTCTGGCACAGGCGCTGGCGTGGCGCGGTGCTGGCGCAGCCGCTCGACGGCCTGCTGCCATGGGAGCGCATATTGCTGCTGGGTGCGCTGGCGCTGCACGGCACCACCCTGGTCCAGGAAATTTTCGCCGACGGCGCAATGCGTTTTGGCTTCTCGGTGGCCTTGTCGCTGATGCTGTGGCTGGCGATCATGCTTTACTGGATCGAAAGCTTCTATGCCCGCATGGAAGGACTGCAAATTCTCGGCCTGCCGCTGGCGACCATCTGCGTGTTGTTGCCGGCGCTGTTCCCCGGCCAGCATTTGCTGATCAACGCCGATTCGATAGCGTTTCGTGCCCACTTCCTGATGGCGATGCTGGCCTACAGCCTGTTCACGCTGGCCGCCATGCACGCGCTGTTGATGGCGGTGGCCGAAAAGAACCTGCATAAAGGCCGCTTGTCGCCACTGCTGGCCAGTCTGCCGCCATTGCTGACCATGGAAACCTTGTTGTTCCGCATCATCCACATAGCCTTCGTGTTGCTGACACTGACGCTGCTCTCAGGGATATTCTTTTCCGAGACGGTGTTCGGCAAGGCGCTCTCTTTCAATCACAAGACCATTTTCGCCATTCTCTCCTGGCTGATCTTCGGCGCGCTTCTGCTCGGCCGCCACCTCTACGGATGGCGCGGACGTCAGGCGCTGCGCTGGACGCTGGCCGGTTTCGCCGCGCTGCTGCTGACTTATGTCGGCTACCGCTTCGTATTGGAAGTGATTCTCGGCCGAGTGGCCTGACCCCCGATCTTCGTCACCCGATGGACGAAATACCGCTTTCCGCCCAGTTCGTCGCGCTCGCCGTTTTGCTGGTTTTCTCGGGCTTTTTCTCCATGGCGGAAACGGCCATGATGGCCACCAACCGCCATCGTTTGCGCCATATGGCCCAGCATGGCCAACGCAGCGCATCCCTGGCGCTCGCCTTGCTGGGAAAAACCGACAAGTTGCTGGGCGTGATCCTGCTTGGCAATACCCTGATCAATGCCGCCGCCGCAATGCTCACCGGCCATATCGTGCTGATCCTGTTCGGCCAGGAAAAATGGGCCCTCGAAGCCGGCACCCTGTTCGTCACCTTCTGCCTGCTGGTGTTTTCGGAAATCACTCCCAAGGTGATCGGTGCCACTTATCCGGACTGGTTGGCCCCGCGCATCAGTTATCTGCTTGCACCGCTGTTGCGCATTGCTTATCCAATCATCTGGTTCGTCAACCTGTTTGTCGTGGCACTGCTGAAGCTGCTGCATTTGCAACCCAAGCCAGGACAGGACAGGCATCGTTTGTCCCCCGAGGAACTGCGCGGTCTGGTGCTGGAAGCCGGGCACTTCATCCCGCATCAGCACCAGACCATGCTGCTCAACCTGTTCGACCTCGAACACATTTGCGTCGAGGACATCATGACGCCGCGCGGCGAGATCGAGGCCATCGACATCCGCGCACCGATCGAACAGATCCGCGAGCAGCTCGGCACCAGCTTCCACCGCCGGCTGCCCGTCTATGACGGCGACCCCGACAATGTCATTGGCATTTTGCTGCAGCGCCGGCTGCTGGCCAGCGCCTTGGTCGCGGATTTGAGCATAGAAGTCCTGCGCGAACACCTCGTCGAGCCCTATTTCATCCCGGCGGCGACCACGGTCTACGCCCAACTGCAGTTCTTCCGGGAAAACCGCCAGCATTTCGGTCTGGTCGTCGACGAGTACGGCGAGATCGAAGGCCTGGTCACACTCGAAGACATCATCGAGGAAATCATCGGCAAGTTCACTACCGGCATGCCGGTCAATAGCAGCGAGTTGGCCTGGGATAAGCAGGAAGACGGCGAAAGCCTGCTGGTCGACGGCAGCCGCAGCCTGCGCGAATTGAACCGCGCCCTCGAACTGAATTTTCCGCTGGACGGGCCGAAGACCCTGAACGGCCTGATCCTGGAGCATTTGCAGGATATTCCCGAATCGGGCGTGAGCGTGAAGATCAGTGGCGTGCCGATGGAAATCGTCCAGACTCAGCATCGTCGCATCCGCATGGTGCGACTCTTCAAACCCGCATCATCCAATCTCTGAACCTAGCCAGTCTTTACAAACGCTTTGGGTCGAGGCATGATCAAGGCACGCTTTTCAATGTGGTCATCACAACTGCACAGAGTAGACTCTCTGGCCGCGTACTGACACACTTCGGCATCTGGCGAGTGATACAGAACATTGTTTTGCCGGCGCAGGCACTTGCCGGCAGAAACGCTTAAGGGGAGGCAACAGTAATGGCTAGCGTCGCCAAGACAAGCAAGAAAGAAGAGAAAACCACAGAAGCCAGCTTCGCCTGGGAAGGCAAGGATAAGACCGGCAAGCTCGTCCGCGGCGAAATACGCTCGGGCAGCAAAACCATGGTGCAGGCGACATTGCGCCGCCAGGGCATAATGGTGACCAAGATCAAGAAGCAAGGTGCGGGGGGCGGCGGCAAGGTCACCGAGAAGGACATCACCCTATTTACGCGCCAGCTCGCCACCATGATGAAAGCCGGCGTGCCGTTGTTGCAGTCCTTCGAAATTGTCGGCAAAGGCGCCGGCAACCCGGCGGTCGGCAAACTGCTCATGGACATCAAGACCGATGTCGAAGGCGGCTCCAGCCTGACCCTGGCCTTCCGCAAGTACCCGCTGTATTTCGATGCGCTGTTCTGCAACCTGGTGGGCGCCGGAGAGCAAGCCGGTATCCTGGACTCGCTGCTCGATCGTCTGGCCACCTACAAGGAGAAAATCCAGTCCATCAAGGGCAAGATCAAGTCCGCGCTGTTCTATCCGATCGCCATCATCGTGGTCGCCTTCATCATCGTGGCGGTGATCATGATTTTCGTGATCCCGCAGTTCAAAGCCATTTTCTCCACCTTCGGCGCCGATCTGCCCACGCCCACCGTGGTGCTCATCACCATATCCGACGCGTTTATCGCCAACTGGTACCTGATCTTCGGCGGCATCGGCGGCAGCGTTTATGGTTTCTTTTATACCTGGAAACGCTCATTGGCGATGCAGATCATCATGGATCGGGTCATGCTGAAACTCCCTGTGTTCGGCGATCTGATACGCAAGGCCACCATCGCACGCTGGACCCGCACACTGTCCACCATGTTCGCCGCCGGCGTACCGCTGGTGGAAGCGCTCGATTCGGTGGCCGGCGCCGCCGGCAACCATATCTATATGCTGGCGACCAAGCAGATCAAGAACGACGTCAGTACCGGCCAGAACCTGACCGTGTCGATGCAAAACACCAATTTGTTCCCCAGCATGGTGATCCAGATGGTCTCCATCGGCGAAGAATCCGGCCAACTCGACGGCATGCTCGGCAAAGTCGCCGACTTCTTCGAGGCGGAAGTCGACGATGCCGTGGAAGCGCTCTCCAGCCTGATGGAACCGATGATCATGGTGGTGCTCGGAACGCTGATCGGCGGCATGGTGGTGGCGATGTATCTGCCGATCTTCAAGCTCGGCGCAATTGCCGGCTAGCACCCCCAAAAACCAAGTCGGGCACCAGTACCCTAAAATCAAGGTCGGGCACCAGCTAAACCAATCCAAGCATGGCACTCCATTCCCTCGCCGAACTCCTTGCACTGCCTGCCTATCTGGCCTTTGCCTGCCTGCTGCTCGGGCTCATGGTCGGCAGCTTCCTGAATGTGGTCATCCATCGTCTGCCGCAGATGATGCAGCGCGACTGGCAGGCACAGTGCGCGGAACTGCGCGGCGAAACCCCGCCGCAACAAGAAAAGTTTTCCCTGGCAGTGCCGCGCTCACGCTGTCCAAAATGCGGCCACATGATTTCCGCTTGGGAAAACATTCCCATCCTGAGCTGGCTCATCCTGCGAGGCCTTTGCCGAAGCTGCAAAACGCCCATTTCCATCCGCTACCCGCTGGTCGAGGCGGCCACCGGCCTGCTTTCGGCTTATGCCGGATGGCATTTCGGTCCGAGCCTGGCGGGAGCCGGTGCGCTGCTGTTCCTGTGGTGCATGATCGCGCTGACTTTCATCGATTTCGATACCCAGCTGCTACCCGACGACATCACCCTGCCGCTGCTTTGGGCCGGCTTGCTGATCAATCTCGCCGGCGGATTCTCCGACTTGCACAGCGCAGTGATAGGCGCCATTGCCGGCTACCTGGTCTTATGGTGCGTGTACTGGGGATTCAAGCTGACCACTGGCAAGGAAGGCATGGGTTATGGCGATTTCAAGCTGCTGGCGGCCATCGGCGCCTGGCTCGGCTGGCAAATGCTGCCGTTGACGATCCTGTTCTCCTCCATGGTCGGCGCTGTCGTCGGGATCAGCCTGATCGTATTCACCCGCCGGGGCCGCGATATTCCGATTCCCTTTGGCCCCTACCTCGCCGCCGCAGGCGTCATCGCTTTATTCTGGGGAAAACCACTGACCCAGGCCTACCTGCGCCTGACCTGAGCGCTTGAAAAAGCGGTGTTCGAGTCCCATATTGGCAATCATAGATCACGCCTAAACCCTTTCAGGTGAGGCGCTTAAGTTATAATTACTCTTTTTGGAGGCAGCCATGCCTATCTATGCCTACCGTTGCAGCAATTGCAATCACGAAAACGAGGTACTGCAGAAGCTGAGCGACGCCCAGCTCACCGTCTGCCCCGCCTGCCATCAGGAGACCTATACCAAGCAACTGACCGCCCCCGGCTTCCAGCTCAAGGGCAGTGGCTGGTATGCGACCGACTTCAAGAGCGGTGCAAGCAAGAATTCCGAAAGCAAAGCCGAAGCGCCACCTTGCCAGGGGGGTACTGGAGCTTGTGCCTGTCAGTAGAGAAGGCACGGCTCGTCCGCCAGGGTACTCGATGAAAAAATACTTCATCACCGGACTGCTGATATGGGTACCGTTGGCGATCACTGCTTGGGTGCTGACGCTGATCGTCCGCACCATGGATCAGTCGCTGCTGCTGTTGCCGACTGCCATCCGTCCGGAAACCCTGTTGGGCATCTATATCCCCGGCATCGGCGCCATCCTGACCTTGCTGGTGGTATTCCTCACCGGCCTCGTCACTGCCAACATCATCGGCCAACGTCTGGTGCGGTTCTGGGAAGGCGTGCTGGCACGCATCCCGGTGGTGAAATCGGTGTATTACAGCGTCAAGCAGGTCTCCGACACCTTGTTCTCATCCTCCGGCGACGCTTTTCGCAAGGCGTTGCTGGTGCAGTATCCGCGCCCCGGAAGCTGGACGATCGCCTTCATGACCGGCCTGCCCGGCGGCGATGTCACGCAGCATCTCAAGGGTGATTATGTCAGCGTGTATGTGCCCACCACACCCAATCCGACCTCGGGCTTTTTCCTGATGATGCCGCGCGAGGATGTCATCGAGTTGGACATGAGCGTAGACGAAGCGCTCAAATACATCATTTCGATGGGCGTCGTGGCCCCGGCGTTGCGACATCCCCCAGGAATTCTTGCGAACCAGGAACACGACCAATAAGCGCAACCAAACCGCCGCTTTGCCCATACCCCCAACCCCGGGTACGCGCAGTAACGGCGCCATTCATACAAACGGAATCAGGAAACATGCGAACTCACTATTGCGGCCAGGTCAATGCCAGCCATGTCGACCAGATCGTCACGCTTTGCGGTTGGAACCATCGCCGCCGCGATCATGGCGGCGTCATTTTCATCGACCTGCGCGACCGCGAAGGCCTGGCGCAGATCGTGTGCGACCCGGACCGCGCCGAGATGTTCGCGCTGGCCGAACAGGTGCGCAATGAATTCGTGCTGAAGATCACCGGCAAGGTACGCCGGCGTCCGGCAGGCACCGTCAATCCCAATCTCGCTTCGGGCGAAATAGAGATTCTCTGCCACGAGCTCGAAGTGCTCAACGCCGCAGTGACGCCGCCTTTCCAGCTCGACGAGGAAAATCTTTCCGAGACGGTACGCTTGACCAACCGCGTGATCGACCTGCGCCGGCCGCAGATGCAGAAGAATCTGATGCTGCGCTACAAGACCACCATGGCTTGCCGCCGTTACCTCGATGCCAACGGTTTTATCGACATCGAAACCCCCATGCTGGGCAAGAGCACACCCGAAGGCGCGCGCGACTACCTGGTGCCTTCGCGCGTCCATCCCGGCCAGTTCTTCGCCCTGCCGCAATCGCCGCAGTTGTTCAAGCAGCTGCTGATGGTGGCGGGATTCGACCGCTACTACCAGATCGTCAAATGTTTCCGCGACGAGGACCTGCGTGCCGACCGGCAGCCGGAGTTCACCCAGATCGACGTCGAGACCTCCTTCCTCGACGAGACCCAGATCACGGGCTTGATGGAAGGCATGATCCGCGACGTGTTCAGGGAAACCCTCACAGTCGAACTGCCCGATCCGTTCCCGCGCATGACCTATGCCGAAGCCATGCGCCGTTTTGGTTCCGACAAGCCCGACTTGCGCGTCACGCTGGAGTTGACCGAACTCACCGATGCCGTCAAGGACGTTGCCTTTAAAGTCTTCAGCGGCCCGGCCAACACGCCCGGCGGACGGGTGGCCGGTCTGCGCATCCCCGGCGGCGGCGCCGGCGATAATGCGCTGACGCGCGGCGAGATCGACGCTTACTCCGAATTTGTCAAGATTTACGGCGCCAAAGGGCTGGCCTATATCAAGGTCAACGATGCCAGCCAGCCCAACGAGAACGGCCTGCAGTCGCCGATAGTCAAGAACCTGCATGAAGCCGCCTTGAAGACCATCATCGAGCAGTGCGGCGCCAAGAGCGGCGACCTGATCTTCTTCGGCGCCGGCACGGCCAAGATAGTCAATGATGCGCTTGGCGCATTGCGCACGAAGATCGGTCACGAAAGGAAGTTCCTGACCGGCGAGGCTTGGCGGCCGCTCTGGGTGGTCGATTTCCCGATGTTCGAATATGACGAGGAAAACCAGCGCTGGTCGGCTTGCCACCACCCCTTCACCAGCCCCAAGGACGGCCACGAAGATCTGCTCGAGTCCGATCCGGGCGCCTGCCTGGCCAAAGCCTACGACTTGGCGCTGAACGGTTGGGAGATCGGCGGTGGTTCGGTGCGGATACACCGCGAGGCGGTGCAGAGCAAGGTGTTCCGCGCGCTCGGCATCGGCGCCGAGGAAGCCCAGCTCAAATTCGGGTTCCTGCTCGATGCCCTGAAGTATGGCGCGCCTCCGCACGGTGGCCTGGCTTTCGGCCTGGATCGCATCGTCACCATGATGACGGGCTCCGAGTCGATCCGCGATGTCATCGCCTTCCCCAAGACCCAGCGCGCCCAGTGCCTGCTGACCGACGCTCCCTCCGAAGTCGACGAGAAACAGTTGCGCGAACTGCATATCCGCCTGCGTCAGAAAGTCGAAACCCAGGTCGAGGTAGGAAAAAAGTAATCCGACCACATGCTTGAACATGTGGGAGAAGGCCATCGCTTCCGACCAAGCCTGCGAGTTGTGCCTGAAGCCGGGCGGCGACATTCTCTGGGAAGATGAACGCTGTCGCGTGATACGCGTGGGCGGCAAAGAAGGGGCAGACTACCCCGGCTTCTGCCGCGTGATCTGGTGCAAGCATGTACGCGAAATGAGCGACCTGCCTGCCGTCGATCGCAATCACTTGATGGCGCTGGTCTATGCGACCGAGTCTGCGCTGCGTTCGCTGTATCGACCCGAAAAGATCAATCTGGCCAGTCTCGGCAACCTGGTCCCCCATCTGCACTGGCATGTGATCCCGCGTTTTGCCGACGACCCGCAGTTTCCGGCGCCGATATGGGCAAGCAAAACTGGCCGGCCTGTCCCGGCCCGGAGTCGCCCAGCGATCGACAACCTGAGCCTGTGCCAGGCAATCAGCCAAGCATTGGCGACCGATCGAAGGGGATCATAGCACCACGCGGTGCGGCGGAAAGCGGACGGTGAAGGTGCTTCCCTGTCCAACCTGGCTTTCGACATCAAGCACTGCCTGGTGCCGCGTCAAGACATGTTTGACAATGGCCAGACCGAGACCGGTGCCACCGGATTCCCGCGAACGGCTACGATCAACCCGGTAAAAACGTTCCGTCAAGCGCGGGAGATGCTGGCTTGCTATGCCAATGCCATTGTCGCTGACGCTGACTGCACCGCCGCCATCCGCTGCCGCTTGCCAGGCAATGCGAACGATGCCGCCGACCGGGGTGTAGCGTACGGCATTACTGGCCAAGTTGCCCAAGGCACTGCGCAGTTCGCTGCGGCTGCCGAGCAGAGCGACCCCGGTGGAGGGGTTCGCCTCGATCCGGTGATGCCCATTGGAAAGCGCACGGGCTTCATCCGCGACTTCGGCCAGCAGTTCGTCCAAACCGACCCGCTCTTCGGTGGGCGACGGACTCCCCGTTTCGAGCGCCGACAATGCCAACAGGTCCTCGACCAGGCGTTGCATGCGCATGGCCTGTTCGCTCGCCAGCGTCAGGAAACGTTCCGCCTCGGCGGCAGGCAATTCGGACAGACTGTCGAGTAAAGTTTCAAGAAAGCCGCTGACCACCGTCAAGGGCGTCTTTAGTTCATGTGAGACGTTGGCGACGAAGTCGCGGCGCATGGTCTCCAGCTTGAAAAGATGCGTGATGTCGCGCGATAGCAAGAGTTTTTGGGCGCCATAAGGGACGATTTGCAGCGCCAGGGTATGCTCGGGGTTGCGCAGCGGATGCAATATCAACGGCTCGGCATACTGTCCGGCTGCGATATATCTGACGAAATCCGGCTCGCGCAGCAAGTTGGTAATCGGACTGCCAGCGTCCATGCTGGTTTTCAGACCGAGATGCCCTTCGGCGGTAGCGTTGAACCATTCGATGACAAAGTTGCCATCGAGGATCACCACGCCGTCTGGCAAGGCCTGGCCGGCGCGCAGGACGCGCTCCAGGGCCAGGGTTAGCTGCTTGTGTTTTTCTGACGCCTTGCGGGTGCGCCGATGCAGCCTGGCATACACCAGCTCCCAGGCGCCTCCGCCAGTCGGCAAAGGCGTGCCGGCAGGCTGTTCCAGCCATTGCATCAGCCGCGACAGCTGACGCAGATGATGCAGAATGAATGCCAGCGACAACGCCAGGATGGCAAGCAGAACCCACAGGGGACCGAGATACAACAGCGCCAGCACTGCGGCAAGCGCGGCGATTGCCGCAACGCCAAGCGCCTCCAGCCAGAACGAACTCACCTTGCAGCCGCCTCGTCTACCGCAGCTGGCGTTGCCGAAAGACGGTAGCCGCTGCCGCGCACCGTCTGGATCAAGACATGTTTGCCGCTGGACTCCAGTGCGGCACGCAGACGGCGAATATGCACATCGACCGTACGCTCTTCGACGAAGACATGATCCCCCCACACCTGGTCGAGCAGCAGGGTACGACTATGCACGCGCTCGGCATGCGTCAGCAGGAAATGCAACAGGCGAAATTCGGTCGGACCCAGGCTGACCATCTGGCCATCAGCATCGACGCGGTGAGTCGCCGGGTCAAGACACAGCCCGCCAATCTCGGCAATCTCCTCGGTCGCCTGCGGTGCCCGACGCCGCAGCACCGCCTTGATGCGAGCCAGCAACTCGCGCGGCGAGAAAGGTTTGGTGATGTAGTCATCGGCGCCGGCCTCCAGGCCACGGATCTTGTCGTGCTCGTCGCCGCGCGCCGTGAGCATGATGATCGGCACCTGCCTGGTCCGTTCTTCGGCGCGCAACCGATGCGCCAGGTCGATGCCGCTCATGCCCGGCAACATCCAGTCCAGCAGGATCAGATCGGGAAGCGTCTGCCGGACTTGCTGCAACGCGCTTTCGGCATCGAGCGCCGTCAGCACGACATGGCCTGATCGCTGCAGGTTGGCCGCGATCAGGGCCTGAATGGCCGGTTCGTCTTCCACAACCAGGATGTTGGCTGCCATATCTGGGTAATCTCAACTGTGATTGCAGCAGTTTATTTCCGTAGGGTGACAGTTTGATGACAGTCGGAATTGCCCGACGGCTGGTTCTGTTATGATAGTCCGCCTCATACAATCTAGCACTCCAAAATGGCAGGTCTCGATAAACATACGCCGACACCCACCGAAATAAAGTTGCTTAAGAAGTCACGGCAGCTTGAAATCGCCTTCTCCGATGGCAAGAGTTTCACTCTTAGCCACGAAATGCTGCGGGTTTTCAGTCCATCGGCCGAGGTGCGTGGCCATGGTCCCGGTCAGGAAACATTGCAGACCGGCAAGCGCAATGTCGAGATACTTACCATCGACCCTGTCGGCAACTATGCGGTCAAATTGGGCTTTTCCGACGGCCATGACTCCGGCATTTATTCCTGGGATATCTTCTACGCTCTGGGGACACACCAGGATGAGCTGTGGCAAGGTTATCTGGCGCGGCTTGAAGCGGCCGGCGCGAGCCGCGATATCGACAGCACCACCCAGCCGCCAAAAACCGGCGGCAGTTGCAAGCACCGCTAGGTATTGACATGACCGAACAGCAAACCCACTTTGGATTCAAACAAGTCGCCGAGGGCGACAAGGCCCGCCATGTGGCGGGCGTATTCTCGTCGGTGGCGCAGAAATACGATGTCATGAACGACCTGATGTCGCTGGGTCTGCACCGCTTGTGGAAACAGTTCGCCATTCAGATCGCTGCGGTCAAGCGCGGCGAACGCATCCTCGATGTCGCCGGCGGCACCGCAGATCTGTCGCGGGCCTTTGCCAAACGCGTGGGAACATTTGAGAAAACCGGCGGACAAGTCTGGCTGACCGACATCAACAATGCCATGCTGACGGTCGGCCGCGACCGTCTGATCGATCAGGGCATGCTCCTGCCGGTGGCGCAGTGCGACGCGGAGAAGCTGCCCTTCCCCAGCGATTACTTCGATTGCGTCACAGTGGCCTTCGGCCTGCGCAACATGACTCACCAGTCTCAGGCCTTGGCCGAAATGCGGCGGGTTCTCAGGCCCGGCGGACGCCTGCTGGTATTGGAGTTTTCCAAGGTGTGGCAGCCGCTTGCGGCGGTTTATGATCTATATTCGTTCAAGCTGCTGCCTTGGCTGGGTGCCAAGGTGGTCAACGATGCCGACAGCTACCGCTATCTTGCCGAATCGATCCGCATGCATCCCGATCAAGACACGCTGAAAAACCTGATGGAACAAGCCGGACTCGAACATGTCGAATACTTCAACTTGACTGCGGGCATCGTTGCCCTGCACCGCGGCTACAAATTTTAACCCGATCCACATTCGTTGCAAATCTCGGAGGTACCTATGAAACGTTATTTAACCGTATTCTTGGCGCTCGTTCTGACGCTAGGCTTCACTTTTTCATCGCCCGACGCCGAAGCCAGGCGCCTGGGTGGAGGCGCTTCGTCTGGCATGTCGCGCAGCAGCAACATCATGCAGCGTAGCCCAGCGCCCGCCAAGCCCGCCGCACCGAGCCAGGCCACCCCTAAGCCGGCCACCCCCACGCCAGTACCTGCTCCCGCGCCCTCCGGTATGAGCCGCTGGCTAGGGCCGTTGGCCGGGCTGGCCGCCGGAATCGGCATCGCCTCGTTGTTTTCGCACTTCGGCATGGGCGGCTTGGGCGAGGGAATGTCGTCCCTGCTGATGATGTTGTTGATCGGTGGCGCGGTGTTCTTTGTCATTCGCATGTTCATGCGGCGCAATATGGCGCAGACGGAACCAATGCAGTATGCCGGCACAGGGAATAGCAGCCGCTTTGAACCCATGGCGGCACCTGCCACCCTGGGAGCAAATGCAGGCATTGGCGGTAATGCAGTTCCGCAGACGCCAGCGACCGAATCTGCCAGCAATATTCCCGCCGGTTTTGACGTCGAGGGATTCGTGCGTCAGGCCAAGCTCAACTTTGTCCGCCTGCAAGCCGCCAACGACGCCGGCAACATGGAAGACATTCGCGCCTTCACCACGCCAGAAATGTTCGCCGAAGTGCAATTGGAATATCAGGAACGCGGCAAGGCGGCACAACAAACCGATGTGGTCGAATTGAACGCCGGTTTGCTCGACCTATCCACCGAAGCCAATCGTCAAATCGCTAGCGTGCGCTTCTTCGGGTTGATCCGCGAAACGCCCAACACCGCGCCGGAAGCTTTCGATGAAGTCTGGCATCTCACCCGCCCCGCCGATGCCAGCAGCGGTTGGGTCATCGCCGGCATCCAGCAGGTCAACTAGCACCCCAAATTCAAGGGCGGGCACTAGTCCTCGTCGGCGCACTCATGCTTGACCGAGCCGCGCTGCTTGCGCTCAATCATCTGTTGCAGGGCGCCAGTTGGGCAAGAGCCCGGCTGGCGCCGTTTGCCGGCAAGTCGGTGAGGCTATCGCTGCCGCCACTACAGCTTGAACTCAGCGTGAACGCGGAGGGCCTGTTCGAGCAGGCCGATCCGCAACGCTTCGATGTCGATATCACGCTGCCCGCCGATACGCCGTTGCTGGCGTTACGCGGGTGGGACGCGACGCTCAAGGCGACGCACATTTCCGGCTCGGCCGAATTTGCCGATGCTCTGGGTTTTGTGCTGCGCAATTTGCGCTGGGATTTCGAGGAAGACCTCAGCCAGCATGTCGGCGACATAGCCGCCCATCGTATCGCCGGGCTGTTCAGCTCATTCACCAGCTGGCAACGGCAGGCAGGGCGTAATCTTGCGGAAAATATCGCTGAATACCTCACCGAAGAAAACCCAACGCTGGCCAAACCAGAGGTGGTCGAAACCTTTTCCAAGGAAGTCGGGCAACTCCGAGACGATCTGCGACAGCTGGAACAACGCGTCGCCAACCTCGGCGGCTAACCCCCAATCAGACCCAGCTCAAGCGGGTAGGGATTGCTCGGATACTGGAAAGCCACCGGCCCGTCCGGTTTAGCATGAACGAATTGATGTACAAACGGATTGTCGGAAACCGACATTTCTGCCGCGGAACCCTCGGCGACAACTACGCCGTCATGAACGAAGTAGGCATAATCGACCACTTTCAGCGATTCCGACATGTCGTAAGTGACGATGATCGAAGTCACGCCCAGCGCATCATTGAGCCGCCGGATCAGGTTGGCAATCACATTCAATGAAATCGGATCGAGACCGGCAAACGGCTCGTCGTACATGATCAGCAGCGGGTCCAACGCAATCGCCCGGGCCAGTGCCACACGCCGCGCCATGCCACCCGACAGTTCGCCGGTCATCATGGCGGCGGCACCGCGCAGACCGACCGCATGCAGCTTCATCAACACCAGATCGTGGATCAATTCCTCGGGCAGATCGGTCAGTTCGCGCATCGGGAAGGCGACATTGTCGAAAACCGAAATGTCGCTATACAGTCCTCCCATCTGGAACATCATGCCCATGTCGCGCCGCAGCGCGTAAAGACCGTTGTCGTCAAGTTGGTGGACAACCTGGCCGGCGACACTGACGTTGCCGCGTTGCGGTTTCAACTGGCCACCCATGAGACGCAGCAAGGTCGTCTTGCCGCTGCCGCTGACTCCCAGTATGGCAACCACTTTGCCTCTCTGGATGTTCAGGTTGATGCCATTCAGAACCTTCCGTGCGCCATAGGAGAAATGCAAATCTTCCATCTTGACCAGGTTTTCGGCTGATTGAGGCATGCTTTTCATCTCCTGCCCAAACTTCACAGTCGTGATTAACAAGAACCTTGGATTTTACAGTTACCGTAAAAATCCAGTCGCATTATCTTCTGGCTTGCCGCCGCCAAGAGCCTTGAACAGTTGTGCAGCAGTCGACAACAGAACGCGGCGCGTCTGCACCACCGCCTGCTGGGCCGCATAGGATTCACGCTGGGCATCGAGCACTTCCAGGTAGCTCGATACGCCAGCCCGGTAACGTGCGTCTACCAGCTTCAGCCGTTCGCTCTGCGTCTCGTCTGACCTTTTCCGAGCGCGCAGTTGCTCGGCCAGTTGCTCGTGTGCAGCAAGCAAATCGGCCACTTCGCGGAAAGCCTGCTGGATGGTTTTCTCATACTCGGCCACAGCGACGTTCTTGCGCGCTTCGGCAAGGTCCTTCCCGGCAGCGCTGCGGCCAGCATCGAACAAGGGCAAGCCCAAGACCGGCTGAAAACTCCAGGCGCCTTGTCCAGACTTGAACAAGCCGGACAAGTCGTTGCTCGCCGTACCCAAGCCGGCAGTCAGGGAAATACGCGGAAAGAAGGCAGCGCGTGCGGCGCCGATGTTGGCATTGGCGGCAATCAGCCTTTGCTCGGCAGCCAGTACGTCGGGACGCTGCAACAGCACTGCCGAAGGCAAGCCCGCAACAAGGCCGGGAACAATGTCCTGATTCGATAGGGTGCGTCCCGCAGGCAGAGCAGCGGGTTCAATGCCCACCAGCAGGGTCAGCGCATTCGCGGCGGCGGCCCGCTGGTTTACCAGGTTGGCCAATTCGGCGCGCGCCAACTCAAGGGCGCCATCCGCCTGCAGATAGTCGAGGTCGCCGGCCAGCCCCACCTCGCGGCGGCGAATCACCATCAGACGGGTCTGCTCTCGAGTCTTGACGGTTTCGCGCGCAAGTGCGCTGCGCTCATCCATCTCCAGCAGACTCAAGTAGGCATTGGCGACGTCGGCGATAAGTGCCAGGCGCACCGCTTGCCGTGCTTGTTCGCTGGCAAGATAGCTGGCCAGCGCCGCTTCGTTGAGGCTTTTCACCCGTCCCCAGAAATCCAATTCAAACGACAGCAACGACACCCCGGCGTCATAGCGGTGGCTGGTGACGGGATTCCCGGTCAGTGACAGGTTGCCCGGCGTGCGCGCCGATGTGCCGCTGACCGCCAGATTGGCATTGGGAAACCGGTCGGCGCGAGCAATGCCGGACAACGCGCGGGCTTCCTCGACACGGGCCACAGCGATGCGCATGTCCCGGTTGTGCTCTATGGCCGCAGCGACCAGTGCCTGCAAACGCGAATCGGGAAAATAAGCGCGCCATTCAAGCACGCTGGCCTGAAGCGTAGCGTCGCCTGGAGCAACTTGCGGCCACTGCGCAGGGATCGGCGGTTCGGGTCGATGGTAGTCGGGCATCAGCGTGCAACCGGCCAGCGTCGCGCACAAAGCCAAGATCGCCGGCTTAAGCATGATCGCTCTCCTCGTGACGACGGGCATGGCCGGGAAAGACTTTTCGCACCACGACAAAGAACACGGGTACCAGAAAGATAGCCAATATGGTGGCGGCGAGCATCCCGCCGATGACTCCGGTACCAATGGCATGGCGGCTGTTGGCGCCGGCACCAGTGGAAATGGCCAGCGGCAACACGCCGAGTATGAAGGCGAAGGAAGTCATCAAGATCGGCCGAAAACGCAAGCGACACGCCTCAAGCACGGCATCGACAGCGGATCTGCCGCGCTCTTGCAGATCGCGTGCAAATTCGATGATGAGGATGGCGTTCTTGCTCGACAACCCGATGATGGCAATCAGGCCGACCTTGAAATACACATCGTTGGGCAGCCCGCGCAGAGTCACCGCCAAGGCCGAGCCGAAAATGCCCAGCGGCACTACCAACATCACGGCGAACGGAATCGACCAGCTTTCATACAGCGCAGCCAAGGCCAGGAAAGCCACCAGCATGGCCAGCGCAAACAGCAGCGGAGCCTGGCTGCCGGAGAGTTTTTCCTCGAACGATGTTCCCGACCACTCGAAACCGAAACCTGCCGGCAAGCCCTTGGCCATCGACTCCATCGCCTGCATGGCTTCGCCAGTGCTGCGGCCAGGCGCCGGGCCACCGGCGATCTTCATTGAGGGCACGCCATTATAGCGGTCGAGTTTGGGTGAACCGATGATCCAGTGCGGCGTGATGAGTTCGGACAGCGGGACCATGCCGCCGTCTCGATTGCGCACCGGCAAACGCAGCAAATTTTCCGCAGAGGAGCGCAGATCTTTGTCGGCTTGCATCAGCACGCGCAGGATGCGGCCTTGGCGCTCGAAGTCGTTGATGTAAGCAACACCCAAGGTGGATTGCAAAGTATCGTTGAGGTCGGCAATGGACACGCCCAGCGTTTCGGCCTTACGCCGGTCAATATCGAGCAGCAGTTGCGGCGCGGCTTCCTGGCCTTCCGGCCGCACGCCGGCCAGCATGGCCTGTTGGCTGGACATGCCCAATGCCAGATTACGCGCTTCCAGCAGTTTTTCTCGACCGATACCGGCGCGGTCCTGCAGGCGGAAGTCGAAGCCACCGGTCGATGCGAGTTCCGGGATGGGCGGTGGATTGATGGCAAAGATCATGGCCTGTTTGATCTGGAAGAAAAACATGTTGGCCCGATGCACCAGCGCAGTTGAGGAATGTTCGGCGCCGAGGCGCTCGTCCCATTCCTTGAGCCGCACAAACGCGAGTGCGGCGTTCTGGCCGCGGCCAAAAAATGAAAAGCCGACCACACCGACAACTTTGGCAACTTCGGGTTGTTTGAGATAAAACTGTTCGACCTGGGTCAGCACTTCTATCGTACGTTCCTGTGAGGCGCCCGGCGGCAATTGCACCATATTGACGAAGTAACCCTGGTCTTCCTCGGGCAGGAAGCTGCCCGGCATGTGTAGAAACAGCCAGCCGGTAGCACCGATGATGGCCGCATAGAGCAGCAGGTAGCGCCCGGTTTTCGGCAACATCCGGCCGACCCACGACAGATAGCCTGCCCGGGTACGATCGAAGTGGCGATTGAACCAGCCGAAGACGCCCGTGCTGGGCAGCACTTCCGCACCAGGCTGATGCTTGAGCAGCGAAGCGCACAGGGCGGGGGTGAGCGTCAGCGCCATGAGGATGGAGAAACCCATGGTGAGTAGCAGCGTCATTGCAAACTGGCGGTAGATCACACCGACAGAACCGCCGAAGAACAGCATCGGTGCGAACACCGCCGACAGCACCAGGGTAATACCGATGATGGCGTTGAAAATTTGATCCATCGCCTTGCGTGAGGCTTCGCGCGGCGCCAGCCCTTCCTCGCTCATGATGCGTTCGACCGCCTCCACCACCACGATCGCATCATCGACCACGATGCCGACAGCCAGCACCATGGCAAACAGGGTCAGCACATTGATCGAGTAACCGAACACATACAGCCCGGCCAGCGCCCCGGTGAGTGCCACCGGTACGACAATGGCTGGAATCAAGGTGGCACGAAAATTTTCAAGAAATAGATAGATTACCAGGAACACCAGCAGCATCGCTTGAGCCAGAGTCACCAGCACTTCCTTGATCGAAATATCGACGAAGCGCGAGGTATCGTAGGGAATGTCCCAGGCAATTCCTTTGGGAAAATAGGGAGCCATTTCTTCGAGTTTGGCGCGTACCGCCTTGACCACATCCAGCGTGTTGCCATCCGGCGAGACGCGAATGGCGATCGATGCGGTCGGTTGTCCGTTCAGGCGGGCAAAAATATTGTAGTCTTGCGAACCCAGTTCCACTCGGGCGACATCTTTCACCCTCACAGCGGAACCATCCGCCTGGGTACGAACGAGAATATTGCCGAACTGCTCCGGTGTTGCCAAGCGACTACGGGTGATGATGACGGCATTCATCTGCTGGCCTGCCACGGCCGGGGCCTGGCCCAGTTCGCCAATAGCCAACTCGATGTTCTGAGCGCGCACCGCACGCGTCACATCGGCAGGCGAAAGTTTATAGGCGTAGAGTTTCTCCGGCTGGAGCCACAGACGCATGGAGTACTCGGTAGCGAACATCACCGCTTCACCCACTCCTTTGACGCGTCGCAGCGGATCCAGCACGCTGGCAGCGGCGAAACTGCCGAGATCCACGGCCGAGAGACTTTTGTCCGGGGAATAGAGGGTGACAAACATCACGTAGTTGCGTGATGGCTTGGTCACCGGCACGCCCGCCCGCCGCACGTCGTCGGGCAACCTGGCCTCGATGCGTTTGAAGCGGTTCTGCGCCTCTACCGAGGCGATATCGATGTTGGTGCCAGGCTGAAAAGTCAGGGTCACTGTGCCAGTTCCCAGTTCCGAGGCCGATTCCATGTACAGCAGGTGCTCAATGCCGTTCATTTCTTGCTCAATCAGAGCAGTAACGGTATTTTCGACCACTTGGGCCGAGGCGCCCGGATAGGAAATATTGAAAGCGATGGAAGGCGGGGCAACTGCCGGATATTGGGAAACCGGCAGGATTCTGAGCGCCAGCACACCAGCAAGCAGGATCACCAGGGCGATCACCCAGGCAAAGATGGGACGATCGATGAAGAATTTTGCAAACATGGACTACCCTTATTTCTTCTCGCCAACTGGCGTTGGTGTCGCAGATGTGGCGTTTGGATTCCATGCTGATGGTTTCACCGGAGCGCCGGGACGCACTTTCTGCAGGCCATTGACGATTACCTGCTCACCACTCTTCAGGCCTTCTGCAATAATGAAATCGCCACCGCTCATGCCACCGGTTTTCACCGGTTTCGGCGTGGCCTTGCCGGAGGCATCCACCACCATCACGTATTGTCCTTGGGGATCGGCCTGAACGGCACGCTGAGGCACGCGGATAGCCGATTCCAGAACAGCGTCGGGAAAACGGACGCGCACGAATGCACCGGGTAGCAATTCCTGCCTGGGATTGGCAAACAGTGCGCGCAGCGAGACGCTGCCGGTGCCAGGATCGATGGCCAAGTCTGAGAACTGCAGCCTCCCCGGCTGCGAATAGACGCTGCCATCTTCCAGGATCAGTTCGACTTTGCTGCGTTCGGCCTGCTTGAGCTTGCCCGATTTCAGCGCCTGCCTGAGACGTAGAAGGTCGATGCCCGGCTGGGTGAAGTTGACGTATATCGGATCGATCTGTTCGATGGTGGCAAGCAGCGTGGCATCGCCACGTCCCACCAGCGCGCCTTCGGTGACTGCGGCACGGCCAATACGCCCAAAGATCGGCGCTGGCACGGCAGTGTTGTCCAAGTCAAGGCGAGTGCGGGTCAGCGCGGCTTCTGCCTGCTTCACTCGGGCATCCGCCAGATCGACTTCCTGCTGGCTTACCGCCTTGATTTCGAGCAATGGCCGATAGCGTTCCAGCGTCAGGCGTGCAACGGCCAGATCCGCCTTGGCGGCGTCGAAAGCCGCCTGGTAGTTACGCGGGTCGATACGGAACAGGGTCTGTCCCTGCTTGACGTCGCTGCCTTCTTCAAACACGCGCTTTTCCACGATGCCTTCCACCCGCGCCCGCACTTGGGCAGTGCGAGATGCCTGCAAGCGACCAGGCAATTCCTGGGTAATGGTGGCAGAACTCGAAGATATGGCGAAAACATCGACTTCCGTCGGCGGCATGCCTGCCCCGCCACCCGAGCTACCCGCGAGCTTATTCTCTCCCTCGCCACTGCAGCCCGTTAGCACTGCCGTTAGCAGAAACATTTGCAGGATTCTTCGATTCATATTTGTTCCTTGTTTTACGGGGCTGGGGCATAAGCACGTAGAAAACAGTCTACGATCTGCACGATGCGGCGGTCTTCCTCTACCACGGGCGCATCGGCACCACAGAGACGGCAAAGATGCTCGAACCCGGCCAGCATGCTGAGCAGCATTTCCGCTGCAAAACGCGGATCGTCCTGGCGCAGGCGACCCTCTTGCATCGCCCGGCAGAGAAAATCTGCCAGCCGGAGAACGGTTTGTGCCGGACCTTTATTGAAGAACGCCCGGACCAATGCGGGCATTCGCGGCGTCTCCGCCGTCAGGACGCGGAGCATGGACAAACCTTCATCGCTCATGACCTTGTCGCGAAATGCCGTGGAAAAGCGCAGCAAGACGGCGCGTAAATCGTCAGTCTGCCCGTCCAACGTAACCGCGATGGCGTTTGACGCCAAGCTCGCTGTCTCGCTGAACAACTCGTCTTTGCTGGGGAAATGATTGTAAAGCGTCTGTTTCGCCACTCCGGCTCGGGAGGCGATGCGATCCACGCTGGCTTGGTATCCCTCCTTCATGAAGGCTTCCTTTGCCGCCTGAATCAGGCGCGTACGGGTACCGGCGAACACACTCTCTGCAGGATGGGACATTTCGTTCCTCAAATCCACCATAATGGACTGGACAGTCTAGTCCAATTATTTATGTGGGTCAATGGAACAAGATCGGGGGCAAATAAAAAAGGGCAGCCGAAGCTGCCCTTTCGCGCCTCTCCAATTCCTCAGTGAGAACGCTTGCGCAGTTTCTGGATCGCCGATAGTTGAGCGATAGCTTCTGCCAATTCGGCTTGGGCACGGGCGTAATCCAGCTCGGAACTGCGACTGACCATGGCTTCCTCGGCTTTCTTCTTGGCGTCGAGCGCCTTCGCTTCATCCAGATCCTTACCGCGAATTGCCGTGTCGGCGAGCACTGTTACCCGGTTCGGCTGTACTTCCAGCATCCCACCCGCGACGAAGAACAATTCTTCGCTCTCCTGGCTCGGCAACTTGACGCGCACGGCACCTGCCTTGATACGCGTCATCAAAGGCATATGGCCAGGCAAAATGCCCAGTTCACCGGCTTCGCCTGGCAATACGACGAATTCGGCCAAGCCTGAGAAGATCGACTCTTCAGCACTGACGACGTCAACGTGGATGGTCATTGCCATGTCATTGATTCCTTATTGAATCGTTTTGGCCTTTTCGAAGGCCTCATCGATGGTGCCGACCATGTAGAACGCCTGTTCCGGCAGGTGATCGCACTCGCCATTGATGATCATCTTGAAGCCGCGAATAGTTTCCTTGAGGGACACATATTTGCCGGGCGAACCGGTAAACACCTCGGCGACGAAGAACGGCTGCGACAAGAAGCGCTGTATTTTGCGTGCCCGGTAAACGAGCAGCTTATCGTCGGGTGCCAGTTCGTCCATGCCGAGAATGGCGATGATGTCGCGCAATTCTTTGTAACGCTGCAAAGTCTGCTGTACGCCACGTGCCGTATCGTAATGTTCCTGACCGATGACATTCGGGTCGATCTGGCGCGAGGTGGAATCAAGCGGATCGACGGCCGGATAGATACCCAGCGAAGCGATGTCGCGCGACAGCACGACAGTCGCGTCGAGGTGGCCGAAGGTCGTGGCAGGGCTGGGGTCGGTCAAGTCGTCTGCGGGAACATACACGGCCTGGATCGAGGTGATCGAACCCACCTTGGTCGATGTGATGCGTTCCTGCAAGCGACCCATTTCCTCCGCCAGTGTGGGTTGGTAGCCCACAGCCGAAGGCATGCGGCCCAACAACGCGGAGACTTCGGTACCCGCCAGGGTGAAACGGTAAATGTTATCCACGAAGAACAACACGTCACGACCTTCGTCACGGAAAGCCTCGGCCATGGTCAGACCCGTCAAGGCCACGCGCAGACGGTTACCCGGCGGTTCGTTCATCTGTCCATACACCAGCGACACTTTGTCGATAACGTTGGACTCTTTCATTTCGTGGTAGAAGTCATTGCCTTCGCGGGTGCGCTCGCCGACGCCAGCAAATACCGAGTAGCCGCTGTGCTCAATGGCGATGTTGCGGATCAGTTCCATCATGTTGACCGTCTTGCCGACGCCCGCACCACCGAACAAGCCGACCTTGCCGCCTTTGGCAAACGGACACATCAGGTCGATCACCTTGATGCCGGTTTCGAGCAACTCGTTGGTCGCGGAAAGTTCGTCGAACTTTGGCGCTTTCTGATGGATGGAACGCCTCACATCGGTCCCGATCGGGCCAATTTCATCGATCGGACGGCCCAATACGTCCATGATGCGACCGAGCGTCGCCGTACCCACCGGCACCGAGATCGGCTTACCGGTATTCTCGACTTTAATGCCACGCCGCAGACCATCGGAACTGCCCAATGCAATGGTGCGAACCACACCGTCGCCCAATTGCTGCTGGACTTCGAGCGTGAGCTCCGAGCCTTCCATGATAAGGGCGTCGTAGACCTTGGGCATCTCATCACGCTTGAAGTGAACGTCCACCACTGCGCCGATGCACTGTACGATTTCACCTTGACTCATCGTCATTCCCCAAACACAAATAATTCGTTAATAAGCCAAACTTAAAGATCTTGCCAATACTATTGATCCAGGCAATAGCTAAACCGCTGCGGCGCCGCCGACGATCTCGGCGAGCTCTTTGGTAATTGCCGCTTGGCGAGTCTTGTTGTACACCAACTGCAAATCTTTGATCACCGTGGCAGCATTGTCGGAGGCAGCTTTCATGGCTACCATCCGCGCCGATTGCTCCGATGCCATGTTCTCTGCCACCGACTGATAAACCAGGGCTTCGACATAGCGCACCAGCAACTCGTCGACCACCACTTTCGAATCGGGTTCGTAGAGGTAATCCCAGCTGTGCGCTTGGTCGTCCTGTAACTGCTCGCCCGACAATGGCAGAAGTTGTTCAAGAACAGGCTCCTGCTTCATCGTATTGACGAAGCGCGTGTAAGCAATGTAGACCACATCCACTTCGCCGGCAGAATAGGCATCGAGCAAAACCTTGATTGGGCCAATCAGCTTTTCGAGATGTGGCGTATCGCCCAGACCGGTAATCTTGGAAACGACATTCGCCCCAAGGCGCTGCATGAATCCGAGTCCCTTGTTGCCGACGCAGGTCACGCTGACTTTATTGATCCCGTCCGCATCCCACTCCTTGATGCGTCCCAATGCCAGCCGCAACACATTGGTGTTGAGACCGCCGCACAGGCCCTTATCGGTGGTCACGACAATCAGGCCGGCGTTGATGACCTTATCCTTCTTGGTAAGAAATGGGTGTTTGTACTCGGAATTGGCACGTGACAGGTTGGCTGCAATTCGGCGTACCTTGTCTCCGTATGGACGCGCAGCCTTCATGCGATCCTGAGCCTTGCGCATTTTCGAGGCCGCTACCATTTCCATGGCCTTGGTGATCTTGCGCGTGTTTTGCACGCTCAAGATCTTGGTGCGAATTTCCTTGCCGCTTGCCATATTCAGCTCCGATTACCGGACATCAAGCCCAAGTCTTCTTGAATGCTTCTACCGCCGTCATCAGGGCTTTCTCGCTGTCGGCATCGAGATCTTTGGTGCTTTCGATCTTGCTCAGCAGTTCGGCATGAGATTGCTTGAGGTAGCCCATCAGGCCGGCTTCAAAAGAGAGCGCACGGCTGACATCGATGTCGTCGTAATAGCCTTTGTTCACCGTCAGCAGGGTCACCGCCATTTCGGATACTCGCATCGGCGAATACTGTGGCTGTTTCATCAGCTCGGTAACCATGCGACCGCGTTCAAGTTGTTTGCGGGTGGTTTCATCGAGGTCCGATGCAAACTGTGCAAAGGCAGCGAGTTCTCGGTATTGCGCCAGCGCCATGCGCACGCCGCCGCCGAGTTTCTTGATGACTTTGCATTGAGCCGCACCACCGACGCGCGATACCGAGATACCTGCATTGATGGCTGGACGGATACCCGCGTTGAACAGGTCGGTCTCGAGGAAGATCTGGCCGTCGGTAATTGAGATCACATTTGTCGGAACGAACGCAGTCACGTCGCCGGCCTGAGTCTCGATCACTGGCAGGGCGGTCAGCGAACCGGTTTTACCTTTGACCTCACCATTGGTGAATTTTTCGACATAGGCTTCGGAGACGCGTGCCGCACGCTCAAGCAAGCGGCTATGCAAATAGAAAACGTCGCCAGGATAAGCTTCGCGCCCCGGCGGCCGACGCAGCAGCAAGGATACCTGACGATAAGCCCAGGCTTGTTTGGTCAGGTCGTCATAAATTATCAGGGCATCCATGCCGCGGTCGCGGAAGTATTCGCCCATGGTGCAGCCAGAATAGGGAGCAAGATATTGCATCGCTGCCGATTCCGAAGCCGATGCCGCCACGATGACCGTGTATTCCATCGCGCCGGCTTCGGTCAGCCTGCGTACTACGTTGGCGATGGTCGAGGCTTTTTGCCCGATCGCCACGTAGATACAGAACATGTTCTCGCCCTTCTGGTTGATGATGGCGTCAACCGCCACAGCGGTCTTGCCGGTTTGCCGGTCGCCAATGATCAACTCGCGCTGGCCACGGCCGATCGGCACCATGGAATCGATCGACTTCAGGCCGGTTTGAACCGGCTGGGACACGGACTTACGCCAAATGACCCCCGGGGCAACCTTTTCGATCTTGTCAGTCAGCTTGGCAGCTATCGGACCTTTTCCGTCAATTGGCTCGCCCAATGCATTGACCACCCGGCCGAGCAACTCTTTGCCGATCGGCACTTCGAGAATGCGTCCGGTACATTTGACGGTGTCGCCTTCAGTAATATGCTCGTACTCGCCCAGGATGACGGCACCGACCGAATCGCGCTCGAGATTCAGCGCCAAACCAAAAGTGTTGCCGGGGAACTCCAGCATTTCGCCCTGCATTACGTCGGCCAGGCCATGCACCCGGCAAATGCCGTCAGACACCGAAACCACGGTGCCCTCGGTACGTGAAGTCGCGGCAAGATCCAGCTTCTGGATCCGGGTCCTGATCAGATCGCTGATTTCAGAAGGATTGAGATTCATATGGAAAACTCCTAATTCTGTAGTGCTACGCTCATTGCGGCGAGCTTGCCGCGAACCGATGCATCGATCACTTGATCGCCTACCGCAATGCGAACCCCGCCAATCAATTCTGGATCAACGCTGACGGTTGCCTGGATCTTGCACTTGAATCGATGTTCAAGTTCAGACACAAGCTGTGTAAAACTAGGACCTTCGAGGGGAAAAGCAGAACTGATCTGCGCATCCTTGACCCCTTCATGAACATTTTTCAGCTCAAGAAACAGGTCACGAATCTCCGGCAAAACGTCCAGTCGCTCGTTATCCACAAGCAGGCGAGCAAAGCTTTGCTGATCCGAAGTGAGATTACCGGCTACCGCATCGAGAAACAATTGCGTCAGATCACGGTCTGTTAGGCGCGGGTTCTCGATGCAGACGCGCATCTCAGGGTGAGCAGCCACTTCTGCCATGCGCCCCAATGCATGAGCCCAAGCATCCAGAGCGTTTCCGGCGAGAGCCAACTGATAGGTGGCTTCGGCGTACGGACGCGCGAGAGTGACATTTTCTGCCATGGTCGGTCAGAGCTCCGCTTTTAGACTTGCGAGCAGCTCGGCGTGGACTTGAGCATTCATCTCGCGCCGCAAGATCCTTTCCGCTCCTGCCACAGCAAGGCTGGCTACCTGGTCGCGCAGGCTTTCCTTGGCACGCTGGGCGGCTACCGCTGCCTCACCCTCGGCGGCGGTACGAGCCTGGCTGATGATCAGGGCTGCTTCGGTACGAGCCTCTTCAATCAAATGCGCTGCCTGACGCTCGGCACCGCTTATCATCTCGGTGGATTTTTCACGCGCCTCGCGCAAGGTTTCGGTCGAACGAGCTTGAGCCAGTTCGAGGTCCTTTTTGCTGCGTTCAGCAGCAGCGAGACCTTCCTCGATTTTTTTCTGGCGTTCGGTAATAGCCGTTAGCAGCGGCGGCCAAACAAAGCTCGCGGTGAACCAAATGAAGATGGCGAATGCGATCCCCTGGGAGATCAAGGTCAAATTAATGTTCATGGCTATTCCCTAGCCTAATCTGGCGGTTGGCGCCGATTAATGAATGACGGCAAGCAAGGGGTTGCCGAACGCAAACAGCATGGCAAGACCAACGCCAATAATGAAAGACGCGTCGATCAGGCCGAGCAGGAGGAACACCTTGGCTTGCAAGGCATTCATCAGTTCAGGCTGACGCGCAGCAGCTTCGAGGAAGCGCGAGCACATGATGCCCACCCCGATACAGGCGCCTGCGGCACCCAGGCCAATGATAAGACCGATGCCAACGCCGGTGTAGGCTTGGATCAGGGCGAGATATTGGAGTTTGTCCATTTGCGTTCCTTTCGAAATTGCAGGTTTTAATTAACGATTGAAAAAAGCTTAGTTCAGACTCGGGTTCGGCTACTCATATCAACAAAAACTAGTGACTTTCGTGAGCCATCGATATATACACAATGGTCAGCATCATGAATATGAAAGCCTGCAAGGCGACGATCAAGATGTGGAAGATTGCCCAACCTGCCCCCAGGATCGCGCCAAAGATCGTGCCTACCAATCCGGTAGCGGCCCACATGCCGAGCAGCAGGAAAATGATTTCGCCGGCATACATGTTGCCGTACAACCGCAATGAATGTGAAAGCGGCTTGGAAACATACTCGACCAGATTGAACAGCAGATTGAAAATCCACAGTAGCGGATTGGATCCGAACGGGGAACAGAACAACTCATGTATCCAGCCGCCCAAACCTTTGACCTTGATGCTGAAGAAAATCATCAGAAAAAACACCGACAGCGACAGGGCGAAAGTGGTATTGATATCGGCAGTGGGAACCGAATGCCAACTATGAAGACCCAGCACGTTCTTATAAACCCAAGACATGATGTCTACTGGCAGGAAATCCATGGCATTCAGCAGCAGCACCCAAACGAATACCGTCAAGGCAAGCGGCGCGACAAACTTGTGGCGATCGCCGTGGAAAATTCCCTTCGCCTGATCATCGACAAACTCGACCAACAGTTCAACGAAAGCTTGGCGTTTGCTCGGTACCCCTGACGTCGCGCCACGTACCACCCACCATAGGAAGCCAAAACCAACTATACCCAGCAGCACTGCCGTCACCAGCGAGTCCACATGGAGTGTCCAGAATGACCCTTCGCCAAGCGGTTTGGCAAAGAAACTCAAATGGTGATTGATGTAGGAGGTTGGGGTTAGGGCTTCAGTTGACATTATTCTTGTCTGCCTCAAGCGACACGGGGTTGCGGAGGAAAATTGCCGTCGAAAAAATAACTACGGAAAGTATGAATGTTCCAATGAATCCAAGTATGACGACTTCGTGGTAACTCGCCAGTACCAACCAAAGCGAAACGATCATGACCAGCACTTTGGCTCCCTCGGCTTTGAGGATACGCCCCAAGCCATCCCAAGCCATTGCTGACGTCTGAACCGACGCTTTCTGCGGCTTTGCAAGAAGTGTGAATGTCAGGCCACCCATCATGGCTACTGCACCACCCAAGATTGCAGACAGTGCGCCATGAACACCAGCAAGCCAAGCGCCTATTCCAGCCAATAACATCGTCACGACAAGTTGCCAGCCCAGAACAATACGGAGAGGTTTAGCTGGATCGCCCATATTTGCTTGTTGTAGAACCCACTTCCGAAGGAAGAAGGCATTAGCCGTTGGCACAAAACCATAGAATTCTAACCTTACGGCTCTGACCTAGTCAATCATAAATTTCAGCGTATACGTAAATAAATTGAATGCATGCCGTCTCGCAAGTGCTAAGCGTGAAGATATTCAACGCAGCTTTTCCAGAATGCCATCGAGTTGCTCAAGACTACTAAAACGAATTGTCAGGCTACCCGCGCCTTTTTTGTTGGCCATTAGCTTGATCGGTGCTCCTACCTTGTCAGCAAGTTCTTCTTCAAGACGCAATAGGTCACGGTCGACTTTATGTGCAGCAGCTTTTTCCAACGGCGGATTGAGTTCCCGCTGGACCAGTTTTTCCGTATCCCGAACTGATAAGCCCTTATGTACTATATGTGCTGCCAAACGCGCCTGGTCAGCCTTGGCCAAGGGCAACAGAGCACGGGCGTGTCCCATATCCAGTTCGCCCGAAAACAAGCATTCCTGTACCGGTTTGGCTAGGTGAAGTAGGCGCAATAAATTCGAAGCCGCAGGCCGGGAGCGACCAACTGCGTCCGCGGCTTGTTGGTGAGTCATTGCGAATTCGTCGATCAGGCGCTGGATACCGGCTGCTTCCTCAAGCGGGTTAAGGTTTTCTCTCTGGATGTTTTCGATCAACGACATGGCCAGCGCAGCCTCATCGGGAATATTACGCACCAGCGCCGGCACCTCAGTCATACCAGCCATTTGCGCGGCGCGCCAACGGCGCTCACCAGCGATGATTTCGTATTCATTCCCGTCCACAGGCCTAACCAGAATAGGCTGCATGACCCCCTGGATCTTGATAGAAGCAGCCAATTCGTCAAGAGAATTCTGGTCCATGCGGGTTCGCGGTTGATATTTTCCCGGTCGTAGCGCGCTCACTTGCAGCGTATCCTGGCGAATCGATTCTGGTCCTGTATTAGCATCGAGCAGTGCGCCAAGACCTCGACCGAGACCTTTCTGTTTGGGTGGATTCATTTTTTTGCTCCCTTTACATCGTTTTCACGCGTTCGATCATCTCACTGGCAAAAGCTTGATATGCCAGCGCCCCCTTGGCTGCCTTGTCAAACAAAACACCGGGTATGCCATAGCTGGGTGCTTCAGCGAGTCGGATATTGCGCGGCACAATGGTCTTGAATACCTTATCGCCAAAATGTTGCTCCAGTTCGGCAGACACTTGATGTCCAAGTGTGGCGCGTGTATCGAACATAACCCGCAGCAAACCGATAATTTTCAGGTCATGATTGAGGTTGGCATGAACCTTCTTGATGGTGTTGACCAGATCGGACAGCCCTTCCAGCGCGTAGTATTCGCATTGCATCGGAATAACCACCCCATGGGCGGCGCATAGTCCGTTCAAGGTCAGCAGAGACAACGACGGGGGGCAATCGATCAGCACGAAATCGTAATCACCGGCATGTTGAGTGAGCGCTTCCTTCAACCTCATCTCTCGCCGTTCAAGGTCTACCATTTCGACTTCCGCTCCGGCGAGATCACGATTTGCCGGCAGCAAATCAAACTTGCCTGCAGGAGAAGATGTCCGTGCTTCAACCAAACTGGCAAGGCCAAGCAATACCTGATACACCGATTTTTCCAGTGTTCGCTTATCCACCCCACACCCCATGGTGGCGTTGCCTTGCGGATCCAGATCCACCAATAGGGTGCGCTGGCCACTGGCGGCAAGGGCAGCTGCCAGGTTGACCGTGGTGGTGGTCTTGCCAACTCCGCCTTTCTGGTTGGCAATGGCAAAAATATGCATGACTAGCCCCTTTAGGTCTTTTTAATAATGACTAAATTGCGTTGGGCACTCAACTCCGGAACGGCAAGAGAAATACTCTGGCTTATCTGCCAGTTTATTGGCAGTTGAGCAATTTCCTGTTGCGGATAGATACCTTTCATGGCAATTAGGCGGCCCCCCTGAACAAGCAAATGGGCGGAATGTTTGACAAATTCAGCAAGACTGGAAAAAGCCCGGGTTATCGCTGCATCAAACAGCCCAACCGGCGTAAAGTCTTCAACCCTACCGCAGTGAACGCTCACATTTGGCAATCCGAGTTCTATCTTCGCCTGCTGCAAGAAACTGGCTTTCTTGTGGCTAGACTCAATCAGCGTCACTTTAAGTTGCGGACAAGCGATTGCCAATGGAATACCAGGCAAGCCGCCCCCACTGCCTACGTCTGCAAGTGTTTGTATTTTAAATGAATCACCAGTCAAATGTGGCAACACAGCGAGGGAATCCAACAAGTGCTGACTTATCATGGCTTTTTCGTCACGGACGGCCGTGAGATTGTAGATACGATTCCATTTGGACAACAGCATAAGGTAGCCGAGTAGTTTTTCCTCGGTACCTTCCACCAGATTCAGGTCGAGTTGTTCTATTCCGGCATGAAGTAATTCGTTGCGCTGATCGTTCATGCCGAGTTTTTTTCGGATCGCGAATAGCGTTTCAGATACACTAACAGCAACGAGATTGCAGCCGGCGTGACTCCTTGAACGCGCGAAGCTTGCCCCAAGGTTTCTGGTTGATGCTGATTGAGTTTTTGACGTACTTCGGTCGACAAACCATGTATCCCGTTATAGTCGAGTCCGGCAGGTAATCGTAAGTCTTCGTTAGCCAAATTCTTTTCTGCTTCTTCCTGTTGTCGAGCTATATAGCCTTGGTATTTAGCCTGAATTTCCACCTGTTCTACTACCTGTGGATCATCAACCGATGCCATGACTGAGCCCGAGATTTGATCAGGAATCAAGGTCTTTAATGCAGCATAATTGACTTGTGGTCGCCGCAACAAATCGAACAGTCGATATTCGCGTTCCAGTGGTTGACCAAGAACCCGGATCGCATCGGAAGCATCAACAAGCTTGGGGTTAACCCAACTCGCTTTCAGTCGCTCTATCTCGACAGCAATCGCATCCCTTTTACGGTTAAAAACTTCCCAGCGAATGTCATCGATCAGCCCAAGTTTCCGGCCGATTTCGGTCAAGCGCAGGTCTGCATTGTCTTCACGCAGGCTCAAGCGATATTCAGCCCGGCTGGTAAACATTCGATAAGGTTCCGATATACCGCGAGTAATCAGATCATCCACCAGAACGCCGAGGTAAGCTTGATCGCGGCGCGGACACCAAGCTGACCTGCCCTGAGTCTGCAACGCCGCGTTAATTCCGACCAGCAAACCTTGTGCGGCAGCCTCCTCATACCCAGTAGTACCATTAATCTGACCAGCAAAGAATAAACCAGAAATTGACTTTGTTTCAAACGAGGCTTTCAGGTTTCGCGGATCGAAATAATCATACTCGATGGCATAACCTGGGCGCAGAATGTGGGCATTTTCAAGTCCTTTCATGCTGCGAACGAGCGCCAATTGCACATCGAAAGGCAAACTGGTTGATATTCCCTGAGGGTAGACTTCGTGGGTATTCAAACCTTCTGGTTCGAGAAATATCTGGTGACTGCTCCTATCCGCAAAACGATGGATTTTGTCTTCGATCGACGGACAGTAACGTGGGCCAATGCCCTCGATTACCCCCGTAAACATTGGTGAGCGATCAAGCCCGTTGCGAATAATTGCATGAGTTTGTTGATTGGTATGGGTGATCCAACATGGAACCTGTCGCGGATGCTGGTCTCGTCTCCCAAGGAAGGAAAACACCGGAGCTGGATCGTCGCCGGGTTGAATCTGCAGCAAAGAATAATCAATACTGCGACCATCCAGGCGTGGTGGTGTACCAGTTTTGAGACGTCCTACCGGTAATTTCAAGTCACGCAAGCGCTGTGCGAGGAAAATAGCTGGTGGGTCACCGGCACGGCCCGCAGGATAGTTGGCCAGACCAACATGGACCAAGCCCCCCAAAAAGGTACCCGCCGTAAGCACCACCGTGGCTGACTCGATACGAATGCCTAGTTGAGTGACAACGCCACCAACACGATCACCGACGACAATCAAGTCGTCAACCGCCTGTTGGAACAATGTCAGGTTAGGCTGATTTTCCAGGCGCCTACGAATCGCCGCTTTATAGAGGATGCGATCAGCTTGCGCACGGGTTGCCCGTACTGCAGGACCCTTGCTGGAATTGAGAATACGAAACTGAATCCCAGCTTCGTCGGTGGCGGCAGCCATGGCGCCGCCCAACGCATCAATCTCCTTAACCAAATGTCCTTTGCCAATGCCGCCAATGGATGGATTGCACGACATCTGGCCCAGCGTTTCGATGTTGTGGGTCAGCAGCAACGTCTTTGCGCCAATCCTCGCAGCTGCAAGTGCCGCTTCAGTACCGGCATGGCCGCCGCCAATCACAATAACATCGAAACGCGAAGGGAAAAGCATTCGGAATCACTCAGAAAAACGAAGGCGCAATCATACGCCACCAAACATCAACTCAGAATTGTTTCACGTGAAACTCTGAAAGAGAATGCAAGTTGCCTGTTTCACGTGAAACCAGAAACTATCCGCCTCCGCCTAAGCCTAGGTAGCTTTCGATTATCCGGGGATCGTTGACCAATTCCGCCGCAGGTCCCTCCATCGCCACCTCGCCGGTCTCAAGAACATAAGCATAATCGGCTACTTGGAGTGCCGCATGGGCGTTCTGTTCGACCAGCAGCATGGAGACCCCGCTTTTCTTCAGGTCGGCGATGATGTGGAAAATCTCGCGCACAATCAGCGGCGCGAGTCCAAGGCTGGGTTCGTCGAGCAGCAGTAGTTTAGGCTTGGCCATCAGGGCGCGGCCAACCGCCAACATTTGCCGTTCGCCGCCAGACAAGGTCGCCGCTTTTTGCCTCTGGCGCTCTTTGAGGCGCGGGAATGTCTCATAAATCTGCGCCATGGTCTCGTACTCGTCGCGATAGCCCAGACGATGGCGCATAAACGCTCCGAGCAGCAAATTATCTTCGACGCTCATTTCGCCGAACAATTCGCGCTTTTCCGGCACCAGACTCATGCCCAAGGTAACCATGTGCTCAACAACAATCTCCGCCGGCGCCTCATTGAAGAACGTAATTTCGCCAGCGAGACGCGGCAACAAGCCGATGATCGATGCCAACAATGTGGTTTTTCCAGCACCATTTGGCCCGATGACGGTAACCACTTGGCCTGTTGCAACATCGATATTGACATGATGCAAGGCCTCGACCTTGCCATAGGACACGCTCAAGTCCCTGACTTTGAGAACCTCGCCGGAAACTGCGGACCACAACTTGGCGCTCATTCCACGCCCCCGAGATAGGCTTCCAGGACTGCCGGGTTATGTCTGACCTGTTCGGGCAACCCTTCCGCAATCTTTTCGCCAAACTCCATCACCACCACCCGATCGGCCACTCCCATGACGAAATCCACATCGTGCTCGACCAGCAATATACCCATACCCTCGGCTTTCAATCGGCGCAACAAGTCAGCCAATGACTGCTTTTCAAGATAGCGCAATCCGGCGGCGGGTTCGTCGAGCAATAGCAGAACGGGGTCCGCCGCCAAAGCCCGGGCGATTTCGAGAATGCGCTGCTTGCCCAAGGGCAAGCTGCCGGCCTGATCGAACATGTGCTCCTTCAAACCAACCCGCTCGATCTGCCGCGCCGCCTCGGCCTTCAAGCGCCGCTCTTCGGCGCGTTCCAAATGCAGCATGGCGGAAATGACCCCCCGGCTGCCGCGCAGGTGGGCACCGATGGCGACATTTTCCAGCACGCTCATGGTCGGCAGCAGCCGCACATGCTGAAAGGTGCGGCACATGCCTAGCCGGGCAATATCGCGCGAGTTCAAATGTTCCACGCGTTTCCCACAAAAAACGATTTCTCCTGAAGTCGCCGGATCGACACCTGAAATGCAGTTGAACATGGTGCTCTTGCCGGCGCCGTTGGGACCGATCAAGGCCAGCACTTCTCCGCTGCCAACCGAAAAACTCATGTTGTTGCTGGCCACCAAACCGCCAAACTTCTTTACGACATTCCTGGCAACAAGCAACTGGTCATCCACCTGGAAATGCTTCTTCGGCAAAGGTTCGGCCTGTGGAATAGATATATTCTCTCTTCCCGCCGCGCTGTCCGGAACCAGTCCCGCCAGTATTGGCCAGAGGCCTTCGCGCGCACGCTGCAACAGCAAAACCATCATTAGGCCAAAGACGATGACTTCGAAATTACCGCTGCTGCCGAAAATCTTCGGCAGCAAGTCCTGCAACCACTGTTTTAGAACCGTGATGACGCCGGCGCCGAGCAATGCCCCCCAGGCATGGGCAGCGCCGCCCAGGACGGCCATGAACAAGTATTCGATGCCAATGTGCAGCCCGAACGGCGTCGGGTTGACGAAACGCTGCAAGTGAGCATAAAGCCAACCTGACATGCTGGCAAACAAGGCAGCGATGAGAAAAATCACGGTCTTGGAGCGTGCTGTATCGACACCCATCGCTTCGGCCATCAGGGTACCGCCCTTGAGCGCACGGATCGCCCTACCCTCGCGCGAATCGAGCAGATTCTGAGTCAGCCAAACTGCAGCGAGCAGGACGGCCCAAATCAAATAATAGAACTCCCTGCCGAATTTGACTTCTAGTCCAAAGATTGACAAAGAAGGAATCCCGGTGATCCCGGTATGCCCCCCGAGAAACTCCAGGTTGCCGAACAGGAAATAGATGCTGATCCCCCAGGCAATCGTCCCAAGCGGCAAGTAGTGACCGGAAAGTCGCAAGGTCAATGAGCCCAACAAGAGCGCCACAATGGCAGTAAGTACTAACCCCACCAGCAACGCCAACCAGGGTGATGCGCCAAATGGCGCCAGCCAGACTGGCATCTCACTCGCGGTAGTCAAGTAAGCCGTTACATACGCCCCTAAACCGACGAAAGCCGCTTGTCCGAACGAAGTGAGGCCACCGACACCGGTGAGCAACACCAAGCCCAAGGCAACGATGGCGTACAAGCCGATATAGTTGAGGAGAGTCACATAGAATTCTGGCAAGCTCAGCGGACCCAACACGATCAAAATCAGAAATCCGGCGAGTATCATATGTTGCTGCTTCATTACTCATCCTGCTCTACATGGTGAGTCGTCAGCGAACGCCAAATCAACACCGGAATGATCAAAGTGAATACCAGTACCTCCTTGTAGGCACTTGCCCAATAGGAGGAATAGGCTTCGAGCAAGCCAACCAACAATGCTCCGGCAGCGGCTACCGGATAGCTGGCCAGCCCGCCGACTATGGCGCCGACAAACCCTTTGAGACCAATCAGAAATCCGGTGTCGTAATAAATCGTCGTGATCGGTGCGACCAGAATCCCCGAGAGCGCACCGATCAAAGCGGCCAGTAAAAACGATAATCTGCCAGCCATGACTGTCGAAATTCCCATCAGTCGCGCACCGGTGCGATTTATCGCAGTGGCTCGCAAGGCCTTCCCATAGAGGGTCCGCTCGAAGAACCAGAACAGCGCAGCGATCAACAGTGCGCTCGAGACCAACACTAACAAAGTCTGACCCGACATCAGGATGCTGCCGAGTTCGAAGGAAGCATCGCTGAAGGCCTGCGTCCGCGAACCTTCGGCACCGAAAAACAATAGGCCCATACCCACCAGTGCCAGATGCACCGCCACCGAGACGATCAACAACACCAGCACCGATGCCTCCGCCACCGGTTGGAAAGCCAAGCGGTAAATCATCGGACCAAGCGGCATGATCAACATCAGCGACAACAGCACTTGAGCCAACATCGGCAGTTCCGCAGGTTTGATCAGGAACATCACCAAGGTCAAAACACCTGGATAGACAAGAGTCCACAGCAGAATTCTCGGGATACGGCGAATCGTGCCATTGCGCAGACATATCGTGCAATCGATGACTGCGATGGCGATACCCGCGCCTAGGAGCAACCAGATGGTGCCCGGTATCTTGCCGGCCTGGAGATTGGCTAGTGTCAACGCGCCTAAAGTAACAAATTCACCTTGCGGAATGAAAATAACGCGGGTGACGGCAAATACCAACACCAGCGCCAACGCCAGCAACGCGTATATCGCGCCATTGGTGATCCCGTCCTGCCCGAGCAGGAGCGCAATTTGTAAATCCATGCGACCACTTTCATGAAAAATCAGGGCGCCGCAGTTACCCGTGGCGCCCTAGGCAGAGAATCAGCTGTTGTAATCAATACCAACAATCAGCATCCAGCCTTACTGCTGCAATTTCCATTTGCCATCCTTGATCTGCACCATCACGTAGGCCCGCTGGTCAAAACCAAGGTGGTCGCTGGTAGACATGTTGAACATCCCGTGCGCGCCGGGAAGTTCCTTGGTCGTTTCCAATGCATCGCGCAATGCGGTGCGGAATTCCTTGGTTCCCGGTTTTGCCTTCTTCAAAGCGATCGGGACGGCATTCGCAAGCAACAACCCGGCATCCCAGGCATGCGCGCCAAAGGTCGAGACGCTACCGGCACCATGGGCTGCTTCGTACTTCTTGACATATTCCGATGCCGATTTCTTGAGCGGATTAGAATCCGGCAGTTGGCTCGCAACCAAGACCGGTCCGGCGGGTAGCCAAGTCCCTTCGACATCCTTGCCGCCCACCCGGAGAAAATCGTTGTTGGCCACGCCATGGGTCTGGTAGATCGTTCCCTTGTAGCCCTTTTCCTTGAGCGACTTTTGCGGCAACGCGGCCGGGGTGCCTGAACCGGCGATCAGCACTGCATCGGGATTGGCCGCAATCAGCTTGAGCACCTGGCCGGTCACGGAAGTATCCGAGCGGCTGTAGCGCTCATTGGCGACGATCTTAAGCTTGCGAGCTTCGGCCATTTTCGAAAACTCGTTCCACCAACCCTCGCCATAAGCATCAGAAAAACCGATGAAAGCGACAGATCTGATGCCCGCCTTGCTCATATGCTGGGTAATCGCGATAGCCATCTGAGCGTCGTTCTGCGGAGTCTTAAACACCCAACGACGCTTGGCATCCATCGGGTCAATGATCCGCGCTGAAGCCGCCATGGCGATCATCGGCGTTTCGGCCTCGGCGACCACGTCGATCATGGCCAGGGAGTTGGGCGTAATGGTCGAACCGATAATCGCATCGACCTTATCTTCGCTGATGAGCTTCTTGGCATTCGTAACTGCCTTGGTGGTATCCGAAGCATCGTCGAGAATGATGTAGTTGATCTTCTGGCCGGCAATCGTGGTCGGCATCAGGGTAAAGGTGTTCTTTTCAGGAATGCCTAGTGAGGCTGCCGGACCGGTGGCAGACACGGTGACGCCAACATTGATGTCGGCGTAGGCCTGCAACGCGACACAAGTCAGACTAAGAGCAGCAGCTAGCAATTTAATTCTCATGATTTTCTTCTCCGGAAGAATTGATCTTGCAAGGTAATTCAAGCTAACACCCAATACCCAGTTTTATGACAAAGGATTATATGGATTTTCTTATCTATTGAATCATAACCCAATTAATACCCTTCAAGCAAAAGTATCGTATCCGAACTTGCCTACCAATGCAGTCGCTACACCCAAAAAGATCCGGCGTACAAAACCGCTACCGTGACGCAATGCCAGACGCGAACCGAGCAACGCGCCGCCAACATTGAACATCGCCATCCATACCGCCATTCCCCAAAACACATGGCCCGTTGTGCCGAAGATCGCTGCAAACTTATTGGCCCTGAAGAGTGTTGCGGGCGTTGCCTGTAGTAGCGCCATGAACAACGCTGGAATCAGGATCAAGCCTCCTCCGCCGACCACGGCATCGATCAACCTGACAAGAAAGGCTACTCCGGCGAGGAGTATCCAGTCCATATAAAGATATGGTTACTTTCCTATGCAGAACCGGGAAAAAATCTCGGCAAGCAAATCATCCGGAGTAAATTCGCCAGTGATCGCATTAAGCGCATCCTGAGTCAGGCGAAGTTCTTCGGCACACAATTCACTTTGTTTCAATTCGGCTATCGCCTGACTAAGATGCACTCCGGCAACCTTGAGGGCTTGAATATGGCGCTCCCGAGCAAGAATTACATCCTCGCCGTGTCCATACCAACCGGCAATGCGCAATAGCTCGTCGTGGAGCAACCCAATACCATCGCCGGTCAAGGCGGACAAGACCAGATGTACCTGGCCATCCTCCTCACGCCGACAGGGAGACATGCCGGCAAGGTCGCATTTGTTATGCACCACGATTCGACGTCCTGCGAAATCCGCTGGAAATCTCGCTGCAATATCCGCATCCTCGGCGGTCAGGCCCTTACCAGCATCCACCAGTTGCAATATGACATCAGCCTTCTCGATTTCACGCCAGCTGCGCTCGATACCGAGTCTCTCCACCAGATTATCGGGTTCGCGAAGCCCGGCGGTATCTATGATGTGCAACGGGATACCCTCAACCTGTATCGTTTCTCGCACAGCATCGCGCGTCGTACCGGCGATGTCGGTAACAATGGCACGGTCGTCACCAGCCAATCGATTCAACAAGGAGGATTTCCCCACATTGGGCGATCCAGCCAGCACCACCGCCAGGCCATCCCGCAGCAGACTCCCTTGCTTGGCCTTAGCCAGTATTGCCGTCAGATCGACGCGCAATTGATCCAGACGGTCCCTTATCTTGCTAGCTCTTAGAATCTCGTCCGCATCAATTTCCTCATCCGGAAAATCGAGTGTCGCCTCGATCAAAAGACGTAACTCAATCAGCCGATCGACCAATCCGTGCACTGCCAACGAAAACTCACCCGAAAGCGAACGCATGGCCGATCGAGCAGCCTGGGCTGTTGAAGCATTGATTAGATCGGCAAGCGCCTCGGCCTGGGTCAGATCAATCTTGTCATTGAGAAAGGCGCGGCGGGTAAATTCGCCCGGATCAGCCAAGCGTGCGCCCAACTCCAGACAGCGTTGCAGGAGTAGCTGCAGCACTACCGTTCCACCGTGGCCCTGAAGCTCCAACACATCCTCACCGGTAAAGGAATATGGTGCCGGAAAATAGAGCAGGATTCCCTGATCTATGGGCTGTCCATTCAGATCGCGGAAGGAAACTAAAGTGGCAAAACGGGGCTGTGGCTTCTTGCCGCAGAGTTGCTGGGCCATATCCAGCAGCGACTTCCCGGAAACACGCACAACGCCAACGCCGCCGCGCCCCAGGGGGGAGGCAACAGCAGCTATGGTGTCGCAGAAATAACTAGGGCGTGTTCTCAATTAATCGACGTGTGCGAACGAGGCAGATGGCTCGCAGTGCAAGGCGCGAGCGACGCCGTTGGGTTGTTCCCAATCAGGAGCGAGCAACGCCGCAATGGGGGCCATC